>ENA-UOXO01000133-UOXO01000133.1-mixed-culture-metagenome-genome-assembly--contig:-NODE-133-length-52492-cov-40.016763_pt1 | contig 52492 bp, 19 predicted proteins | sample MGYA00238162_ERZ761640 | MGnify/ENA primary metagenome ERZ761640 (study PRJEB28914, sample SAMN08778297) | mixed culture metagenome | isolation source: Freshwater growth medium | place: USA...
GAATATTATCCGCTCTCGAACGGTATTAGGAACCCCTAGGCTCCGGGCAAATGCAGGCCGTTTCAACATTTCCCTAGGAGAGCTGGCTCACCCTGACCGTGGCTGGAACGTTTTGGACCCTATCACGCACCGGCCGTCGAGCCGAGAGGGCTAGCCACATCGTGTCGTACGAGCCCGTTGCCAGTGCTGCGCGCGCGATCGCGCTCGTCGCGGATCTCCTTGGCGCGCCGCACCTATCAGGAGCGATCAGATGTCATCACAAATTCATCAGAAAGTCATCAGAAGGCCATCAGGGGGCAATCATAGGGTCTGCTCAGCGCGGCGCGCGCCTCGGTCGGATGCAACAGCCGCGCGATCGCAAGCACCGCCTCCGTCGCCTCTTCGAGCTTCGATACGAAGCCACGTGCCCCGCCGTTGGGCACGACCACGTGGTGCGTGTGCGCCTGCCATGCCTCCTGCAGCTTACGGTCCTGTTCAATCGCCTCCGAGGGCGTCTCGCGCCGGAAAACGCGTCCTCCGCGGTCATCTTGAACAATACCATATTTGTAGTGCTCCTCGGCACCATCGGCCGCGGTGACGAGGTGGATGACGCCGTCGTACCTGAGGAGGCAGGCCATCAGACGTCATCAGAGGCTCCTCAGAAGCTCATCAGTGCCAATCATCCCAAGTGGAGTCGTACCTGAGGAGGCAGGCCATCAGCGGGGCCATCAGCGGCCATCAGCGGCCATCAGCGGCCATCAGCGGCCATCAGCGGCCATCAGAGGCCATCATGTGGACGGCGCCATTGGTACCGCTTGTAGATGTACTCGTCAGTGATCCGGCCGATTGGCCCGCCGGGGAGCGCCATATTGAGCTCCTGCAGGCCACGCGCCCACTCGTCCTCCGACATGAACACGCGGCAGTCGCGCAGGCCGCGGTCGAAGACCACGATCGTTGGGCGGCCGGTGCTGCCGGCAAGGTCGCTGTAGCAGCGCTCGAGCTGCAGCTGCAGTTTGAGGATGTTCTTCTGGAAGGTGAACCTGTGCAGCAGGCCATCCGGAGGCCGTCAGCAGGCCTTCAGCAGGCCATCGAGCGGTAGGCATGAGGAGGTGCCTCTTAGCGGCGCACTTCTCTTCCAGGAAGGTCTCGCTCGAAGCACTCGGGAACGAGTAGCCCGTGTTCATGTAGAGCGTCGCCACCTCTGGGGCCGTCAGCACGTCAAATCCCTCTGCCGTCGCATGCTCAATGAGGTGCTCGAGCGCTGACGACTTGCCCGCGCACGGGCCACCGGTGCGCCGCGGAAACCGGGAACGAGAGAGTCTTTGCTCACACGCCGCGCACGCATACGGCCATCAGTAGCGGCCGGCGCGTCTAGCAACTCTTCCGTGTTCTGTCTCTCAAGACCGCGGCTGAAGCTGGCACTGGAGCTGACGTCAACGTGGTGGAGGGCATGGGCCGCCGACTTCTGAGTATCCTCCTGTTGCAATTTCGCAAATTCGCGACGTAGCAGCTCGGAAACGACGACAGCGATGCCTATTGCGACAGCAGCGCTCACCGTCGAGGCAGCGACGACGAAAGCCGTGCGAGGCCATGCCGTTTTTAGAACATCAAGAAGTGTGAACCCGGTTACTTCTCACGAACAGCCTGGGTCCGAAAAACACCGTCCACCACTTGGCGTGTCCATCTGACGGGCGTGCATGCATAGAGTTACTTTGCACGTTAGGAAAACGCGATTGCCGTTGGACGAAAACTGAAGAGCTGCAGCTTAGGCCTGCTGCCTCGTGGACAAGGTTGTGACCGCACCACGCGCCAGGGACCTGGAACAAGGCTTGGCGGCAATGAGTCGATGGGCCGTGCTGCTCATGCTGCCCGCCTTCGCCTTGGGCATGGTCATCCAGAAGATCAATGGAGCGGGGCAGTCGGAGATCTCGCACGCCTCTTCGGGAGGGGGGACTCACATCTACATATCTGGCACCGACATCGGCTCCGCGTTCGCGCCGCCGAAGGTGTTCATCGGCATCAACGCCGACGCCGAGTGCGTCGTGCAGCCCTTCACCTCCAACCGCAACCGGCTGCACTGCATTATTTCCCCCGAGAATCTGCCAGCACCGGATGCCGACTACAACCTCACTGGGCGTTTTGTCACAGAGCCAATGCGGGTCCTAAAGGAGGGTCGCCTTGCGCAGTGCTGGCACGTGGGGGGACTCAACCACAATTGCATGGTCGTTTTCGACGTCGGCGCCACCCCCCGCGTCTACCGTATGCTCACCCCGGTGGTCGAGTCTGGCTCACTTATGCGTGTCGTCGGCCGCGGCATTGACGGCGGCGTGGCCGGTGACCCCAAGATGATGGCGATGCTCTACCGCGGCCTCAACAAGGCCACCGGCTCGTGTGGCCAGAAAGACTGCCAAGCTTCCAACGTGGGTACCGAGACTGTGGGCTGCATCACGCGCCTCGGCGGCGATGAGGGAGATGGTGCACTTGGCCAAGAGAGCGCGGTGGCGACCGCGTTCTCGAGCGACACCGAATTTGGCTGCCGGCTCGACGCGCTCGCGTCGGGCCTGAGCGCGGGCTTCTTCAACCTGTCGCTGTACGCCAACGACGTCAAGCACCGCGGGAATGCGTATCTAGGCTTCTCGGGCTCGGGGGCCATCGACCTCTCGACCGGTTCCCCATTTGATGCGGAGCTCCTGCCTCGGATCAGCTCAATCTACCCCAAGGAGGGCTCGTTGGCGGGCGGCACGGACCTGACCATTGTTGGGACGGGGTTTGGCTCCGACACGGCCGCGCTCCGCATCAATGTTGGCAGTGCCTCGTGCGCTGTGACGTCGATCACTGACGTGGCACTGTACTGCCGCATCGAGCCGCTCAGCAGCGGCCTCGCCGAGCCACCCGTGGCCATCGGCACGATGAAGTCGAGCCCGGGCGAGCGCGGTGCCCGTTGGCAGTGGGCAACGGGCAAGCACGTGCTGCTGCCCTCTTTCGCAACGCCCGTGGACTGGACGGAGGCGGGCACAACGACGTTCATCGACGGCTGGTTTGAGGCGCCCGTTGACGGCGAGGTGACATTCATGCTTCGGCAGGACGCAGTGAGCAAGCTCTACTGGAGCGGTAGCGACATCGCGAACCGCACCACGACGCTTGCAAGCGTCACAAGCGTCGCAGAGCACCTCCGGAAGGCCGTCAAAGTAGAGAAGTGGACGACTGCTATCCAGCTTTGGCGCTCGTCCTCCGACTACTACAATTTTACCTGCACACTTTGTGAGGGGGACGTCCACTTGCGGCCCGACTCCGCCCCCGATGAAACTCTCTACGACTGGAATATTGATCAGACCTTCTCGCGCCAGTCGGGAGCGTCAATTCTTTTCACGCGCCAGTCGGGAGAGTTCCAGGCACATGCGACAGGCACGTACGTCTTTTTCATCGCTACGAGTCTGCTCGCCTATCACCGCTTCTTCATCGATGAAGTGCAAATCATCCGAGCGGGCCCATATGGAAATGCCGTGAATGGCCTTCAGGGCTCCATCTTTCTGACCCGCGGGCAGTGGTACCGCTTCGAGCTGCAGCACTTCGCTGAGAGCGCACCCCCCTCCAGCACAACGGCCAGGGTGGAGTGGCTGCCTCCAGGCGACACAAGTCGAACGATATTCGCGCCGTACGAACGGCGCGTCTGGCCGTCGCTGCAGTCGACGAGCAGCGCCGTCTCGCCACGCGTGACGCTCGTGAGTGGGCAGCGCTACTGGCTTGGGCTAGAGTGCAACCACAGCGCGTCGAGCACCAACCAGTGGGGGATCGCAGAGGTGCCACCCTGCGCCGTTGGTGCTCGCATGCACACAACGCGCCTGCCGGTGGACTCGTCGATCGAGCGTCGGCGACTGACATCGCGCACCCGCGTAATGGCCACTGGCTCAAATGGAGCACCCACACAATGCGACACTATTCGTGACCATCTGCGCTGCTGCGCCAGCTTCGACCTCAATGGTGATCCTTGCGTGCCCGCTATCAGCCTGTTCAACAATGGCAGGCCCTGCATGAACTCGCAGTGGGTTGTCGGGTCCCAACCCACGCAGCAGGCCGCCTGCCCGGCGCGGCGCGATGCCACCACGCCGATCTGGAAGGCGCGTGAGAAGCTCGGGAACATGGTCAGCTGCCACACCCTCACCGACCGCGTGGCGTGCTCGAGCGCCATCGATGGCCGCACTCAGGCCATCCACCTCAACCAGCCATGCATGGCCGCTTCCACCATGTTTGCCAACGGCAACGTGTGCGAGACGGCGCGATACGTAAAGGATTTGGACCCGACGGGGACAGCCTCGCTCGCCGAGGCAGCGTCGCCGTACATGCACGTGGCCTCGGGCCGCGACATCCTGCATCACGAGGTGCAGTCTATCACTCTGACGCAGGCCTCTACCACCAAGCTGGAGCAGACCATCACCTTCACGGCCGTTAACTGCTCGAATAGCACGAGCAATGACGGCGACTGCATCGGCATAAGCGGAGGCACCGTGCAGCTCGCGCTCGGAGACCTCTCCTCGGAGCCCATAAGCATCACATCGACGGGCTCGGACATCCCAAGCGCTTTCCGCCCCCTGCTCGGTGATACGTATAGCGGCGTGACCGTCATCTCCGTCGTCGTGGGGCAGCGAACGGTGACGTGGGTGCTGGCGCTCACGACCCCCTGGACCTCGTGCACGAACCAGCTCAACCTGCCGCTCCTGTCCACCGTCCGAGTAGCAAAGGTGACAGCCAATGTCACCATCAGCGGAACGGGCTCATGCCTCTCAGGCGGCATCGACCTGGCCTACGGCAACGGCAACGCCACCGCCTTCTTGCCCTGGGCAGCCAGTGAGGCGGTAGCCGCGGCCATCATCACCTCGCTTCTGCCCAGCTCGGTGTCGATCGGTCGGACCGATAATGTCGATCGATTGAATCCTTCAACGGCGACGATCGATTGGTGGTCGCAGCGATCGGACAGGGTGATGGTGCAGCGCAGCGGCGATGGTTTCGCCTCGGCCGTGTTCACTGTAACTTTCCTCGGCGTCGGCGCCAAGGAGATGCTCAGAGTGTCCTCCTCCGCCGGCCTCCAAACACGCACGTACACGAGCCTCTCCCCGCCCACGCAGGCATTCACCTCCACGGGCGTCAGCGTCGCAGTCGGACGCCTGATGCCAGGTGGTGTGGACCTGACTCCACTGCCAGGCCGCTACCTAAGCGCAGCGTCCAACACCACGCTGCTCAGCGTTCGTCTCCGTTCGCAGACGACTGCCGCGTGCGTGGCCACCAACTGGGAGGCGCAGTACCTTGGCTGCTATACCTCAGCCAATCTGCCCACACAGGTGATCAATTTCAACTACACCCTTCGTCGAGAGGGTGGTGTTAGCCCTCAGCGCTGCCATCTCGCATGCCAGGCGTCGTCCGCCGTCGCTTTCTCCTTGTACGGCGACGTGTGCTCCTGCTACTCGAGCGTTCCCTCGGCGAATGCGATCGCCGGCGTCAATTGCCACGCGCCTTGCAGCGGCGACGAGTCCTTCCTTTGCGGCTCGCCTGAGAATCAGACATACTCAGCCTACCGCATGCCCGTGCAGGCGGCCACCAGCGCCAGCCAGCTTTGCAGCTTTCAGGTCCTTTCCACACGCACAGCAGCGTTGACCGCTGCCTCTGCGACCGCTCTTGCGGCGAACGCAACGCTCACGCTCACGGGCAGCGGCTTCAGCGTGACTGGTGCGACAGTCACCGTCTGTGGCGGACGCACGTGCGTGGTGGCGTCGCAGACGAACACGCAGATCACGTGCAGGATGCCAGACTGCTCCGCGGCGGCCACGGAGAAGATTCTCGTGCACCTGGCGCCCTATGGCTACGCAACGAACGCTAATAGCCTGAGCGTAAAGGGAGTTCTCTCACTCGATGGCGTGGCGATCTCGGACAGGACGAGTACTGGCACGCCCTCGGGCAGTGCGGCGGGCGGCGTGCACCTCGTGCTCACGGGCAGCGGCTTCAGCTCCAATAAGACCAAGATGATGGTGGACATCATGTCCAGCGACACGGTCGTTCTTGCCCCTTGCACGGTCACCTCGAGCACCACGGGCACGATCGAATGCCTCACCACCGCCTCGGCCTCTACCGCCGCGAATTCCACTGTGCACGTGCGTGTCTCCGCCCTCGACGCCAGCGACAGCGTGCTCTCAAGGAGCACCAAGTTGCAATCGTTCAATCTATACTCGGTGGAGAACTCGGTGGTCATTCACTCTTTTCCCTACTCGTCGGGATCGACGCAGGGTGGCCTTGAGCTTTGCATCCTCGCCACCAACCTCGACAGCTTCTTGGGTGCGCCCAATGCGACGCTGCACACACCCACAGTCTTGCTCGGCACGGCACCGTGCGTCACCACCAATGCGTCGCGGACATCCGGAGCACTGTGCTGCACCACATCCGCCCACCCGTCGGGTCAAGTGCCCATCACCTTCGACGTACCCTCCTTTGGGTATGCGCTGAGCGCCACAGGGGTGACGACGACCTTTACCTATACGAGCCCTCCGCAGCTTTTCAGCGTCACCCCCGCCTCTGGGCGGGCGGGTACGCTCGTTGATGTCGAGATGAGCGTCGTCGATCACGTGGTTCCTCAGGTCTTCCTCGGCAGCGCACCATGTCACCATCGTGGCAACTACACGACAACTTACACGGCACACGCGACCCAATCCATGCACGTGCTGTGCGAGGCGACGGACTCACCGCCGGGCAACGTGACCGTCTCGGTGGTTGTTCCGGGCGTCGGCCTGGCCGAAGACGTCATGAACAATATGACGTTCCTCTATCAGATCAGCATCACAGGAGTGTCGCCTGCCTCGGGCTCAGCGGGCGGTGGCACCCTTTTGACCATCACCGGCACGGGCTTTGACTACCTGGGCGATCCGCCACAAGCCGAGGGGGAAGGCGGCTTCCTGGGAGGCGGCGGGTCGTGCACCATAACCGGTGCTAGCGTGGGGGCCTGTGCAGGCTCGAGTGCGCAGACAGAGGGGACCGCCATCAACCATCTGATCATGATTGGCAGCGTGCCGTGCCTCGTCCAATCTCGCAACGCCACGAGGCTCACGTGCATCACCGGCCCTGCCGTGCCAGAGACCACCGACCTTCAGGAATGGATCGAATCGTTCTATCCTTCGCCTCCCTCTCCGCCGCGGCCATCGCCGCCACCGCCCTCGCCGCCGCCTCCAAGCCCGCCGCCGCCAATATCGCCACCACCCTCGCCCCCCCCATCGCCGCCGCCCTCGCCTCCCCCATCGCCACCACCCTCGCCTCCCCCATCGCCACCACCCTCGCCTCCCCCATCGCCGCCGCCCTCGCCCCCACCGCCCCCGTCGTCCCCGTCGCCCCCGTCGCCCCCTCGCCCGCCGCCCCTACCGCGCATGCCGCCCGCCCCAAGTGTGGTCAACTGCAGAAACTGCCAACTGACAAATCGAGGCTACTGCTCGCGTCTGGGCGTGTGCGATCGCATCAGTCTCAACCCTTGCGCCCCCTCCGTGATGGGGACGCCAACTGGCGGCCTAGGGGCGGCCGAATACATCGCCCCCAACAATCAAACCTACTGGATGCTGGTCAGCTACGGCGTTCCGGTGCTCAGCCAGTTCTGCGCTGCGGTCACTGCGCCTCGAATGCCACCTCCTTCGCCTCGTGCGCCCCCATTCCCACCAATGCCCCCTAGGCCGCCGCCTGCGCCGAGCCGGCCGCCGCCGAGCCCGCCTCCGCCTCCGTTCCCGCCACTTGTGTGCAACAATGCCTGTACTCAGCACGGATGGGTCAGTGACGGCGTATGCGACGACGGCGGGCAAGGCGCTGAGTATAGTGAGTGTGCGACCGGCACGGATTGCGCCGACTGTGGCATTCGCCTGGCACCGTCGCCTCCGCCAGTGCCACCCTCCCGTTCGCCGCCATCGCCCCCGCCGCCCTCACCCTCGCCACCGCCGCCCAACTTGCCAACCTTTGGGTCCCAGCCTGCCCCTCCGCCACCTCCGCCGGCTGTCGAGTCACGCGAGACCTTGATCTCAATCTCAGGCGTGGAGTCCGCCGTCTGCGGCATGCCCAGCGGATGCACCTTTTCGTACGCTCTCAGCATGACGCCGGTGCTCACGAACACGTCGCCGCGCACTGCCAACCAGGGCGACGTCATCACGATCCAGGGACACGCCCTCTCGTTGACTGCAAACCAGAACATCGTGACCGTCGGTGGCGAGCCATGCGATGTGCTCACGGCCGCAGTTGACAACAGCTTCGTGCCGCCCAATTGCGCCGCTCTCTCGTGCACACTCCAGATGCGGACGCTCGTGAACCTTACCTGCCGCATGCCCTCCCTCGACTCCTTTGCACCCCACACCATCAGCGTCTCCGTCGCTGGCAACGGTGCATCGCCTGCACTTCCTGGAGCTCATGTGAGCGTTTCGCCCGTCATTCGCTCGGTGTCGCCCACGAGTGGATCCCTTGCTGGCGGAACGCTTGTCAACCTATACGGCGACGGTCTGAGCGACCGCGTGGGCGAGCTCGACGTGCGGTTTGGCAGCGTGCGCTGCCGCGTTCTGGTCGTCAACGCATCGCAGGCCACGTGCATCACCAGCGCGCACGCGACGCAGACATCAGACAAAGTTGAGGCGATTGCCGTCCGCGTACGAGGCGTTCTCGCCGGCGGCGGGAACCGCTCGTTCTTGTTCGCGCTCGCCAGCACGCCTGTGCTGACAACGGCAGCCGTTGCGGATCGGACGAATCTCAGCAATTGGCTGGTCACGGTCTCCGGCTCAGGATTCCTCAGCCCGGCTTCGGCGAACGTGATCTACATTGGCAGCACACCATGTGTGCCGACCGACTCTTCGACGGCCACGCAGATCACGTGCAATGCCAACCCACCGCTGTCAGGCACGCAGGTGGTCACTCTAATGAACGTGGGTGGCTCCGCCCGAGGCAGCTCCGGCCTGCCCACCGTTGCCGGCATGACTCTCATCTTGTCGGTGCTCTCGCCTGCAACCGTGAGCCTCGCGGGTGGCGCCGAGCTCGTCATCAACGGCGCGGGCTTCTCCGAGACCAGCAGCCGAGTGACCGTCTGCGGCGTGACGTGCCCCATCAAGTCCGTTGCCTCGACGTCGCTCCGCTGCACTGTGCCGTCGACGCTCCTTCACCTCGAAGGGGTGCAAGGTCTCAACCTGACTGACTCCACCGCAGCCGTGCTCGACCTTGGCTACGCGGCACCACCGCCGCCACCTCCAGGCGTCGCGGCAGTTGTGGTTGCTTCGGGCGCGCTCACGCTCCGGCAAGGCCGGTCTGTGCTGCTTAACTTTGGCGGGCTCACCAACTTCAACCTGCCCCGCGGCAGCAACCTGACACGCGCCACGCTGCACGTGACACCGCAGAGCGGCGCAGACGGCTCCGTGCTGACGCTCGTGCACGCAACGCTCCACTGCAGCTCCACCCCGAACCCTCTTTCGATGGGCATGCTCAATGCCCTCATCCAGACCAATGAAACCATCGAGTGGGAGATGCAGCCCTACGACCTCGGCTTCACCTCAGATGCAACCCCCGACTTCTCGAGCTTGCTACTCAATGACGTGGGTACATCGACGAACGTGCAGGGCTGCTCCATAGTGGTCCTCCTGCATGCCAAGGACGGCCCAGGCGTGCGCTCCTTCTACTCCCCAGCCACAAACCTCAGCCGGCCAGAACTGCGTCTGCTCTTCAACCCGCCATCGACCGCCGCCCAGGCCACATGGGCGACCAACGCGGCGTGTCCGGTGCAAGTCTCGGTGCCTACGGTGCTCTCGGCGTCGGCAACGCTCTCATGCACCACGCCATTTGATGCGACTGCCTCTCTGCTGCTCGGCGACACGAATTCGTGTCCACACCTGCGGCTCGAAGCAACGGCAGCAACCAGCACCGGCACGTGCGCGCTCTCCGTCAACGGTCTCAATCTCATGTCCAGCTGCGGCCTTGACAGCCTCGTAGTTGGCCGCGATGGCGTGTGCGTCGCAGTCATTGATCCTCCCAATAAGCCTCGGACGGCGTGTTTCAACACCAAGACGCAGGGCGATGGCGCGGAGAAACTCGCTTCGTGGATCGATGCGCTTCCGCTGGGCGCCCAGGTCATGGTTGCCTCGTGCTCGCGACTGTCGTGGTCACATAATCGCATCAATCTCGCCACCGTACTGAGGACCGTCGGAGCGGTCAATCCGCCAACGCGCATTGACGATGCCTACGCACTCGTGGGCATCAAGGGCGCAACGGTGCCCCTAGCCGAGGCCCGTACCCCCTGCTGTACCAACCCAACTGGGCCACTGCAAGTCTGCCTAACGTGCTCTCAGGCACTCGCTAAGGCCACCTCCACGGTTGAGTGCGGCGTGGCGATCTCGTCTACCAACTCTTCCACCATTGGCACTTCGGTCCTCGGCAGCGAGCAGCCTTGGCAGCCGTTGAGCGCAGCGTCCGACGCGACTGTGCGTGAGACGATATTGAGCGCGTACAAGACTGCGATCCTGACTGTCCCGGACGGCAGTACGTCCGACAGCTCCTCTTCGACCGCCAGCGCCATCACCAGCCTTGTGGATGTCATCACCAATCTGCAGGCTCAAGATGTGGATACCTTCGATAAGCCGTGTACAAGCTCACTGGCTGATGCATACGGCGTCCGGCACGGCGCTCGACTGGCCACCGATGCTGACGCGTCGAGCTACTGGCTGTCCGTTGGCCGCAATGACTCGTTGCTCACAATTGACCTCGGCATGGACACGGTGATCCGCGCGCTCACCTTCACTTGGAGGTACCCAGCGTCGACAGTACTCGTGCTTGTTTCGGACAAGGTGACGGGCAACGCGGACGCCGACTGGGAGATTGCTGGTGCCACGTATGGATCTGCACCCTCCCGAATGTCGCTCTCGGAGACGGCTGTTGCTGGTGTCTCCAGGCCCTACGTCAAGGCTCGCCGGCTTCGCATCTACTTGACTGGCGCTGCTGACGCGGCATGGCCAATGTTTGGTCTCAGCTCGCTCGTTTCCGATAGCTGCGAGGTGCCGAGAGTGACGCAGACGGTGGGTACCAACCTTGCGTACGCCCGCTCGGCCACGCCGCTTGTGCAGTCGGTCACGCCTCGTCGTGGAAGCACCGCTGGTGGCACTGCGCTCACCATCAGAGTCGAGGGCCTCCCGGCGTCGGTGACTGCCTCTCAAGTGAGCGTCACCATTGCGGGTAAGGCTTGCACGGTTTCGTTCGCCTCAGCCTCGAGCAACGAGGTGCGCTGCACGACGGGCTCGTATGGCGTTACGAGCCTTGCCAATCCTGGTCTGGGGTCCGTCCAGCTGACCATTTCCAGTCTTGGCACTGCGGCCGCCACAGCAGAGGCGACGTACGAGTACATAGACCTCTGGTCGCGCCGCACGACGTGGGGCGGTGCGGGCTACACCATCCCTGGTCTGGAGACAGCTGGGGATTCGGTATGGATCCAAAATGGCCAGCGCATTCTACTCGACTGCTCGGTTCGGCTGTACATGCTGATTGTGCAAGGCGTCCTTCAGTTTGATCGCGTCAACATCAACCTGGACGCCAATTACATCTTCGTAATGGGCGGCTCGTTCATCGTAGGCACGGAAACTGAGCCCTTTATGCAGAAAGCGGTCATCACACTGCATGGCAGCCCAGTCTCGAATGAGATCCCCGTTTACGGCGCCAAGACGCTCTCGTGCCGATTCTGCACCCTCGATCTGCATGGAAAACCGTTGCTTGGTGGACGCACGCACACTAAGCTCGCGAAGACCGTGTCTGCCGGCGCCACGTACATCGACTTGATGGAGCCAGTGAGTTGGGACATTGACAGCATGATCGCCATCACATCGACCCACTTTAATGGAACCTTAGAGGAGGCGGAGACGAATGGGATTCAAGCGCTGCTCAATGGCGGCACACGCATCCAGCTCATTGAGCCGCTCATGTATGGTCACCTCGGCGAGATCAAGTACCTCGACGGCGGCCACTCCGTTGCGTTTCGTGCCAACGTGGCCATCCTCTCTCGCAACGTCGTCGTCTCGGGCAATGATATGTCGCAGCTCGACAAGCACGGCGTGCACATCATGCTGCACTCGCGCTCGCACGAGAGCATCGCAGATCGCTCCCAGGGCGAGTCTCTCACAGCACGAATCGAGAACATCGAGGTGCGCTATGCCGGCCAGATGGGTCGCATGGGACGGTACCCTATCCATTTCCACATGATTGGCGCCGTCAAGAACTCCTACGTGCGCCAGAACTCCATCCACCACACGTACAATCGCGCAATCGCGATCCACGGCGTTCACTTCTTACGCGTGCAGGACAATGTCGCCTTCGAGACGCGCGGCCACACGTACTTTGTGGAGGACGGAGTGGAGACTAGAAACGTCATCACGGGCAACCTTGGCGCTAACACGCGCGAGGCATTCGTCGGCCTCACGAGCGACGCAACACCTGCCACTTACTGGCTTGTCAACGGTGACAACTACGTCGAGCGCAACATCGCCGCCGGCTCGACGCACTATGGCTTCTGGTTCTTCCCGGAGCCCAAGATTCGCGGCGCCTCCGAGTTCGATCCGGGCTGCAGCGACATTTGCCCGCAGGGCGTGCCGCTCTACCACTTTGCGGACAACGAGGCGCACAATAACGGCCGGTACGGCCTACGCATCTTCACTGGCCGCTCGCCTCATAACGGCGAGGGAATGCCTGGCTTCTATCCTGTGCAAGCGCGCTCGTGCGACCCGGTAAGTGCCAACAACACCTTCGCGACCGCTCGCTTCCAGCGGCAGTACTCGTGGCGCAACGGCAAGAACGGCATCACATTCGGCTCGGTCGCCGCTGTGCACATCATTGATGCGGTTGTGGCTGATAACAACATGCGTGGCATCGAGGGCACCGGAGCTGATGGCGTCGTTGTCGGCCTTGACACGGTGACGAAGCTCCGTGGGCCCTGGGGCGCCAACAAGCTCATCCGCCCGCTCTTTGTAGGGCACCCTCTGCCCTGCCCTGCGTGCTCGCACACTTGGATGCCCAACTTCCCTGTCGAGGGTGGACCTTCTGGCTGGTCGACCCCGGTCCGCGTGGGTCTGGAGCAGCCTGCATGGCTGGGACTGATCGTCGAGAACGCCACCTTCATCAACTATGATCGCGACGGCATGGTTGCGGTGGGTGGCTTTGCCAAGGCCATCCCTCCCTTCGGCGCAGGCTACGACTTCAAAAATGCAGGAGCAATGGAAACGCGCTTCAGCGGGGTGAGGTGGCTGCAGTCTTCGCACCGCGTGCGCTGGCGCTGGCAAGATGAGGCACTCTTCTACGACATCGATGGCAGCTTTGCCGAACAACCCTTCTGCGCGGGCTGCACGGTGCTCAAGAATGACCTCGTGTCCAACTCTGATGCCTTTCCCGACTGCTATCAGGACTCGCGCTACGATGGCACGATCTGTAAACCGACGTACAAGATTGTGCAGGCTGGATTTCTTCCGTCGAATCCGCTCATGCTCATCACGACGCTGCGCCTCTCGCATCGCGACCAGCAGGGCATGTACGTGCGCGAGGATGACGCTGCCTACCTGCGCAAAAAGTGGCGGCCCGAGGGGCAATTCAATCTGGTTGAGATGGACGTTTCAACCGACGCGATGACTGCCACTATGATCGGCGAGCTGGACCCGGACTGGCAGGGGCATTGGATCCGAGCCTCGGGTGTGTGGATCAGCGAGCGTATGGCCGAGTTTACCTTCGAATACGATGACTGGTTTGAAACTTCCCAACCAAAAGTTGACAAGGACAGACCGTCCGGGGCTCAATTCGACGACGATTCCACGCTTATCCGGCGCTCTTGCCGCCAAGTAAACAATCGCAACTGCTCGACAAGCGGTTGCCTGCCTTCGAGGCTTGAAAGTGTGCGGCAGATGGTGAATGGTACCGGGAAATGCATGGCGGGAAATGGCGAACCATTCGCATGCTCCTACGGAGAAATAGCAGTACTTACTGGAGAGAATATGCAAGATTTCTCGATTGCGCAACCGCTTACAGTCTATGCTGGATACACCTGTTGCCGACTCCCTCCTCTGCAGACACCCTCCTCGCCGTCGGCCAGCCTTGGCGGCAGCGGCGGCAGCAGCGGTGGGGGGCAGGGGCGTCGGAGAATGCAAGCCTCCTGCGGGCCTACCACGCGGGTCGCCCTTGCCATCTTTTCGGAGGATGGCACCTCATTGACTTGGGTGAATGGCAGCGACCACACCCTGAATTCTACTATTCAGCTCAACTTGCACGTCACCTGGTACAACTGCGAGCTTGTGCCCGAGAAGTGCACAGACGGCGGCGTGCGCTATCCGTCAACATCTTCGAAGACGATCGCACGTCGTAGACCCGTGGGCATGAATCTTGCCAACACCCCCCACTTCGAAGGCTCGCAGTTCCAGACGCAATTCGTGGCCAACCGCACGTACATGGTCGAATTATTAGGCATTGTTGGCTTCATGCACATCGAGAAGACAGCCATCACCGTGGGACAAAACCTCGGGCCGTATGATTGGCTCGAGTTCGAGACGGCACCTTTCCCGGCGTATCTGAAGACACACGTCGATCCCGGCATTCGTCCACGCGGAGCGCTGCCATCGCAAGCGGTACTTCAAACGCAAGCGGCTGCAGCAGCTGCCGAGGCCTCGGAGCTGGAGGCGGAGGCGGTCCGCCTTTATTCTCTGTATGGTCCAAGCTCGGCCACACCAACAGCGTGGATCTGGCAGGCTGCCCGACAGGCAGCGAGTCTGGCAGCCTGGCAGGCGCAGTCAGGGATCTGGCCTCTCACCGGCATGCCTTCGGACTTTGCGCCTTTCACTGCAATTCCCCGGCCTTTCCCCGCCGTTGCCACCGACGATTGGAGCGACGTTGCCACTCGCCCTTACAATCCAGCTGACGAGACCTCTGGCGGCCGTCGCCGCCTCGTCACGAGGCGCCGGCTCTCAACAGGTACCGTCTCTTGGAGCACGAAGACTGAGGCAGTGACCATTCGCATCTACGGACAGGCCAATTGTATGACGGAGCGCCCCTGGGACCCCTGCGGCGGCGTGGCGGGCGCTTTTCAGATGCGCTACGCGCCGCCCCCGTCGCCGCCGCCCCCCTCGCCACCGTTGCCACCGCCGCCACCCCCGAGCCCCCCCCCCTTTCCGTCGCCTCCTGCGGACCCACGTGCCTTTGTGGCAGATCTGCGCATGACAATCGCCACGAACGTACTAGCCTCGTTCTCCGCTTCTGCCCTGACAACCTCGGTGGAGAACCGTTTCCGGTCTGCTCTAAGCGAGGCCGAGAGAAATTCTTCTGTATTCAGCGCAACGCTGATGATTCGGACTGCCGTGTCGGTGTCCATCGCGGGAGATGTGACCAATGCGCAGACGCTTGAAAAGGCCCGCGCTGCAGCTGAGGCTGAGGTTTGCAATGGGCAGCGAACCACTTGCTCTGTGACAGTGGCCTCGGCGTCGCTAGTGAACGCCCCCGGCGGCCGTCGCCAGCTGCAGACGACTACGACGAGCAATATTGTCTTCACGGTCACAAGGGACCTGTACGAGCAGGAGGCGCCAGCCCCATTCCCTATCCTCGAGGCAGTCAGTGAGAACGATGGGCCCGTCGAAGCGGCCAGTCCCTTTATCTTCGCGAAGCCAGCTACTGCAACGGAGCCAATCGCCTTTCTCTCGCCGAACGCTACCGTGCTCGACATTGCCACCCCAGCGGCCCTCAGCCTCGGGAACCGCGTGCTTGCTGGGCTGCGCCTCGCCTCTTCCTTCAGCCCTTCTTTAACCTCTTCGAACCTTTCGAACGTCCTTGTTCAGAGCGCGGGCACCGCTTTGGGCGTTGATGGCGGCAACGTCGGCAACAGGAGTAATAGCATCCGCGCAGCGGTTGCCTCAGACCTGCGCATCCAGGCCACCCAGATCTCGGTGGCTCCTATTTTAGTGTATCATCCGCCCAGCCCACCGCCGTTCTCGCCGCCTTCTCCGCCTTCGCCTCCAGTGCCCCCGCATATCCCTCCAGGATTTCCATTTCTCCCACCTTCCATTCCTGACTCGGAGTGGCGCACGTACTATACGGCTGGCTGTGATACTACCTGCTTTGGTGGCTGCTTCTCATCGATGTGGTCCGAGATGTACACGTGGCATGGACAGGGTATTGGCCTCGGTGCTACCGAGGACAACGCCCTCTTTGTGTGGCCGGGCTTCAAGAGTAATGTGACCATCAAGCGCTGCCGAACGGTGGTGCTTGACATGAACCTAGACGTGCAGCTGTACTCTCTCGTCGTGTGGGGGGTGCTCGACATCGCGAATCGCCCCGACGCAATTATCAGCCTGGGTACAATCTGCATCAACATCAAGCCGGGTGGCAAAATTGTTGCCGGCTCTTCCACGCAGCACTTTATGGGGATGCTCCAGTTTCTCTTCGTGGGTGATGAGCTGACCGAAAGTGCGCACTGCGGTGGCGTTAAAGGCCGCTATTTCGATGTCAACGGCGCTCTTGAACTGTACGGTGACGCACCGAATGGGCCGATGTGGTCGCGGCTGCGCGATACGGCCCTCCCGGGGTCTCGCGTTCTTCTTGTGATCGGACGCATCGAGTGGCAAGTCGATGATCAGGTGATCATCGGCACATCCGGCGACGACGCGAGCCAGACGGAATGGGGTACCATCTGGGCCATTCGGTATGTACCTAGTCCCACGGGCGGCCAGGATACGGAGATTAGCATTCTCAACCCGCTCGTCCACCGTCACATTGGCGTCACGGAACGGCATGGTTCTCACACGCTCGAGATGCGTGCCGAGGTTGGCCTCTACCTCCGTGCGAAGACCAGCAGCGCATCCCCATCCATTCGTCGACCATCGATCTCCATCCAAGGCGCCGACTCTCTCCGTGCCGACTTCCGGTTCAAAACTATGCAGGTGAGTCTTTTCGGAGTGATCGTTCAGGTGCTTGGCAGTGGCAGTGCGGTGCTGCGTGGCGTGCGCGTTGAGAATGGCGGCGCGGTGTTCCCTAGCTTAGTTTGCCTACGCTTTGGGCGCAAGGTGGTGCCGATGATTCAGTGCGGCAGGAGCGGATGCGACATCCGCAGCTCAAACCTCCTCCCTCGCTTGGGTTCGAGTATTGAGGCTTTTGCGGGCCGTTACGAGAACAACGTCTTGTGGCACACTTTGAACGGCTTCAATGTAGGGGGCACCGCCGTCCTCATGAACAACATCGTCTACGGCATGGTGGAGCACCCCACGCTCGATTTTAATTCTGGAATTCGTGTCCTGGATTGTGGCTGGCGACTTACGATGATTGGCAACGTGGTCTCTGGTGCAGAGGGTGTGTGCCTAGGGATGAACGGCTTCTGCATGCATCGGTCCCGCTTTCAGAACAACACTCTGCACAGCTGCAGCATGGGCATTGTCATCAAAGGAGGTGTGGAAAGCAGGCCAGACCTCGGTTACGGCGTTGTGCAGGACCTCACCATATGGCGCATCCGTGGAATCGGCGTCTGGGGATACACGCGCAGCAGAGCGCCAATCATTTCTAACGTTCGTGTCGCCGACTCCTCCGATGGCTTCTTTTGGAGCAACATTGGCATGGACCCGGAGAAGCACCAGGTGGAGCTCCAGACCATTGCAATTCAGGACTCGCTCTTCGTCGGCCGCAGCTTCAACAACCCGATCTGCAAGGCACAAACGGCTATCTTGCTTCCCATCTTTGCGTCAGGAGGCCATTCGATCTCGCCCACAACTTGCGGCCCGCTCGGCGGCGGCTATACCGAGGGCATCTACGGAATGGAGCACCCGACAGGCTCGAACCCTGCCATTGCAGGCGAGGTGCGCGTCTCAGGCACTACCTTCGTGCGATTCCAGCGCACTGCGCTCAACGGCAACAACTGTGGCGCAAGCAACGTACTGCAGACGACGATGCGTGGCGGCATGGAGTCGTCGGACGCCGTGCCGCCCCACTTCTTCTCGCGCATCACCATCGACGCCGACTCGCGCGCCAACCTGGCGGATCTGCCGCCGCCCAAGCGCAGCTGGATCATGCCGTCCAAATGTGTTGTGCTGGACTGCGATGGGCCAAAGCACGTCATGCTGCACGACCTCGATGGCTCGCTCACTGGCGTTGGAGCAGGCGCAAGCATTACGGCACGCGCCGAGTTCATGAACGAGCTGCGTGACGACATCACCAAGTTCACTTGGTACAATATCCCGACGAAGATGCTCTATGACCCCGCGCCCTACAACGATCCAGGAGATCCCGGCTGGGACATGAGCGCGTACGCGGCCTACAATAACGGCGCACAGACGTTCACGTACCGTCGTCTCGAGGGGTCGGACGCCAATGCTAGCTCTGAGCTGATTGGCGTTGGCATTGGCTCTGTAGCTGCCGAGCTGCCACCGCCCCTCATGTCGAGCGAGGAGGCAGCTGCGGCCACTGCGGCCGAGGAGAACGAGCGCCGTACTCGGCGTGCGCTATCATCGGCCACCGATTCGGACTGGCGCAACCGCATGGTTTTCTTTACAGGCGATGAGCGCATTTTCTACGCCGGTCAAACTGGCGCGTCGTGTGAGCCCACCTCGGCCATCTACGACCCCGCGTGCCGTTCGATCCGAAAGACACACCGTGAGGTTGCCTACCGTGGCTATGGCACGTATCGTCATGGCTGCGAGCTCAATCGACAATGGAATGCGTGGCTGTGCAACGCCTCCTCCATGCAGCCCGCGCGGCTTGTCATCGAGAGCATGGACGAAGATCACACCTCACGCAACTTGGCGCCCGTCGCGCTTGCCTCGGGAGGCTACGTCGACCTGTTTGGCGGTGGTTGGGACCATCAGCGAGCCAAGGACTGTGGTGGCTATGATTGCCTCAAGCGGCTGTCGACGTTCCACACCACGATTGCGATCAACCGCTCGTACGATCTGGCTTTCACGGGCACCAACCCGAAGAACCTGCGCCTGATGCTGCCCTCGGGTGGAGGCGAGGCGACCCAGATGGAGATGCTTTGGTCGCGCGTGGTCATCTCCATCTTCTACAGCAACCCGCAGAAACTCGAGGTACACTACCAGGATCAGTTCATGCCGCCCATGGAGGCACACATGCTCTCGAGCAACTCGTACAACTTCTCCATGCGCAAGCCTGTCATCAGCGATTCGTGTGGCTCGAACGCCTTCGCTGCGTGGGAGAATAAGCTGTACGTGCTCGTCTGTGGCGGCGTGCCCGGCGTTGAGATCAAGACGGTTGACAAGATTGTGCTGTCGCTTGGCATCGAGGTGACCATCGAGGAGTTTTTTGACGCGCAATACCTAGTGCGCAACCTTGCATCACTCTTCGGCATCCCATCCGATAGGATGCGAGTTCCTAAGATCGTGGCCGGCTCGACAGCTCTCGACATCGACATGTTCGCCGTCGACCCGTGCGCCGGAGTCGTCTGCGGGCCGTACGGCAGCTGCTACGAGGGCGCTTGCGTCTGCCAGACGGGATGGGGTGCTCACCCCTCGTGTGTGCGTGGGGCCTCGAACTGCCTCGACCTTGAGTGCAGTGTGCAGGTAAACTGTCCCAGCGACTGCAACGCGACTTTGCAAGCAACGTGTAACGCGACAAGCAGAATGTGCACCAGCTGCGCTGCTCCGCTGCCTCTGCTGCACAACGGGCGGTGCCTGAGCGAGTGTCCTTCAGGGCACGCGCCCGACCCGTTGGGAGTCTGCGTTCCCTGCCACGCCAGCTGTGGCAACTCGTGCAGCGGACCGGGTGCCAACCAGTGCACCCACTGCATATCGATCGGCGCCCATGCATTCAAACACAACGGCCAGTGCGTCACGCGCTGTCCCGTAAGGTTTTTTGCGGATGACCACCACGTGTGCCAGCCATGCTCGCCCACATGCCAGTACTGCTCTGGCCCTCGCTCCACACAGTGCACCAGCTGCGTGCCAAACAGCTGCTCCCAAAGCACGTGCCCACCCAACGTCTTCCCGCTCTTGCAGCTCTCTCCGATTGCGCAAGTGCCCCCGGCTGGTACCTGTGTGAACGAGTGCCCCGCCGGGCGCTATCCTGCTTCCGCCGAATGGCCGGTTGTAGCGCATTCCTGGCCAGGGATGGTATGTCTGAAGTGCCACCCGGGCTGCCAGCTCTGCGTTGGGCCGTCAGATACCGATTGCCGCGACCCCACGCCCCTCACGCCCTTTGTCACCAGCGACTGCGCACAGGCCGCAGGCGCAGCTCGGGTGGGCAGTCGGTGCAAGATCGCCTGCGAGCCGGGGAATTACGCAGTCTCACTGTCAAACAATGGCATCAACAGCACCGAGTGTGTCCCTTGCACCAACTTTGACTGTCACGTGTGCGACCAGACCCGGCCGTCCATTTGCATCTCGTGCAAGCAGGATTGGATCCGGCCTCTTCTGAGCAACGGGCAGTGCACGGCTTCATGCGCAGCTGGGCAATATCGCTCCCCAGCGGGGGTCTGCGCCTCTTGCGACACTCTGTGTGCCACATGCGACGGTCCCGGCAGCTGCCTCAGCTGCCGCCTGGCTGGGCCAGATGGCACTCTCTACATGCACAATGGCCAATGCGTATCTACGTGCCCGGCTGGTTTTGCAAGGGACAACTCGACGGTGACATGTCAGCCCTGCCACCATACTTGCAGCACATGCACGGCTGCGGCTGATGCCAACAGATGCCTCGGTTGCGTGGCCGTCTCTGCCAAACCATTCAAGGCATACCAGGTTGCAGTTGGCAATTGCAGCACCTTTTGTCCGCTCGGCCAGTTTGGTGACACGGCAGCAGGCAGCTGTGCACCATGCCTCTCGAACTGCAAGGCGTGTACAAACTCAACCCATTGCACCGAGTGCGTGTCGAACTTCAACACCGTGCTCAACGGCGTGTGCGTCGACAAGCCGCCGCCCGCCGTTGGCGCCTCAGCGGGAGCCTCACAGCTAGGCGATTTGGCCACATTAGCACGCCAGAGTGCGGCGTCGGGTGGGCTGGACACAGGCTATCCGGTCACGGGCGTCGGCTTGCAAGAACCCCTCATCCCGCAAGCCCGTGCAGCCAACAATGTGAGCTACCCTTCCACGCCAGAGATCCAACGTGTTATCCTCGTTGGAAGGCTGTGGACGCTCGCACCCCCGCTGCCGCCGCCCCCACCCTCGCCGCCACCGCCACCGCCACCATCTCCAACCATGCCTCCGCTGCCTCCTCGCCCCGCCCAACCCCCTGCACGATCGCCGCCACGGCTTCCGCCTCCGCCTCGTGTGCCGTCACCTTCCGACGAGGCGCCTTCTCCGCCGCCCCCGTCGCCTTCACCGCCGCCCCCGTCGCCTTCTCCACCACCGCCTTCACCGCCGCCCCCGTCGCCTTCACCGCCGCCCCCGTCACCTTCTCCACCGCCGCCCCTGCCTCCGCGGCCGCCCGCCCTGAACATGCCTCTGACGGGCAACCTGAGGCTCAGCTTCAACGGTGAGACCACAGCGAGCGGTGCACTCGAGGTCGGAGAGCTTGGGCGCATGATCATTCAGAACCGCGTCAACAACACCGGTGCAACCCAGGCAGCTTCGATCCTCAAGGGTGCGCTCGAGTCGCTCAGCGTCATCTCGTCGGTTGGCGTCACCGCCGATGCCACCATGAACCCCTCCACCTCCACCATCCGGCTTGCATTCGTGATCGAATTCCACTACGGCGAGCTCGTCACGTCCCCTCTCAATCTGGGCAATCTGCCGCCTCTGGGGCTCGATGTGAGCGGCTTGCAGGGGCTGGTCTCGTCATCGCTGGAGGTTGTGCAGGAGGGCTCCGCGCCGGTCAACTTCTCCTTCCCAGAGCAGCAAATCTCTCTACGCGCGTCGTCCCAGGCGCTCGCCTCTCTTGGCGGCGGTCTGACGATCTCGTTTAGGAATGTGACGACGGCAGTCTTCCCCGTCAACGCGACCGCCTCGGAGATGCGCGACGCTCTGATGGACATCGAGCCCATTGGCGAGATTGAGGTCTTCCGGACGGAAATCATGGAGGGACCCGCCAACGCGACCTTTGCGGGGCTGCTCTGGACGGTTCGCTTTTATGCTGACGGCAATCCGCCGCACATGGGCCCTCAGCCTGACCTGGTGCTCAATCTCGGCAACCTCATCGCGCCCAGTACCAGCAGCGGCCGCCGCAGGCTGCAGCTTTCGTCGATTCTCACAGTGAGCACGGTGGTCACCGCCAGTGGCTCGACGCCCTTTGCACCCATAAACGAGAACGCGCTGACGGTCACTGAGGATTTCTCTACCGATCCAAACGCGTCTGTCGCCGAGTCGTTGGCGTACGTGGCGCCAGTGCACATCTGCGGCAACGGCATCCGCAGCACGGCCGAGATCTGCGATGATAGCAACACAGCTGGCGGCGACGGATGCGACGCACTCTGCCGCATTGAGGAGGGCTTCTCGTGCTCCTCGACGAAAGATGTAGCAGGTGGCTCTGGCGTCGGCGGGCTCGACAGATGCAGCCCACTGTGCGGGGATGGCAAGCGGATCGTCTGGATTGCTGCCGACCAGTGTGATGATAACAACACCATCAGTGGTGATGGGTGCAGCGCCAACTGCACCATCGAGACCGGCTTTGCATGCTCAGGTGGCAGCCTCGCCTCAAAGGACACGTGCAGATCGATTTGTGGTGATGGCAAGCGTGTGGGGACTGAGGGCTGCGATGACGGCAACCAGCTGACAATGGATGGCTGCAGCCAGACGTGCGCCATCGAAGCTGGCTTTACCTGCGCAGGTGGCAGCCGCACGTCGCCGGACACGTGCCAGCGGTGCCACTCCTCCTGTGCCACGTGCACGGGCGCGTCCGCGACCCAGTGCTCCACGTGCGCCTCATCACACCCCTTCTTCAACTCGCCCGGCTCGTGCCTCGCCTCGTGCCTGCCTATTGGCAAGTACGCCGACAGCTATCGCGTCTGTCAGCCATGCGATGCGGCATGTGGCACATGCAGCGGCTCAGGGAGCTCTAGCTGCGTGAGCTGCTCGTTGCCGGAGAGGCCGTTCCTCTACAACGGGAGCTGCGTGGCCCAGTGCCCCGCCTCGGGCGTCTTCGTTGAGCTCAGAACCACAGGCGCCTCGTGCACGGCGTGCCCCTCGAGCTGCCTCACCTGCCGTGGCTCCAGCAGCACCTCGTGCCTTACGTGCCCCGCGATCGGCACCAAGTATTTTGACGCGGGCGCTTGCGTCGCGTCTTGCCCGAGCGGCAAGTACGCGCGCTCCTCGGACAACACGTGCCAGCCCTGCGACGCGACATGCGCCACATGCGGCGATGGCAACGGCGGCGGCGCCGCATTCTGCACGTCCTGCCTGGCGGGTGCCACCTTCAACTCAGTTGCTGGCACGTGCACCTTCGTGTGCCCTCTGGGCCAGCATCTCGCCTCCGACGGCGTCACGTGCGCGGCATGTGCCTCCACCTGCCGAACGTGCACGGGCAGCGCGAGCAACTGCACCTCGTGCGACCCGAGCTCGAGCTCCCCCATCCTGCACTCGTCGGCATGCATCAGCACGTGCCCGAACGGCATGTACGACGACTCGAGCTTCCTCTGCCGCGCATGCAGCTCGAGCTGCGCCGCCTGCTCGGGCGGCGGCGCGAACGACTGCCTCACTTGCGCCGCCGCCACGCCGAACAGGCTCGGCTCCATGTGCGTCGCATCATGCGGCAGCGGCAAGTACGCCGACGCGAACGCTCAGTGCCAGACCTGCAGCGCGAGCTGTAGCAACTGCAACGGACCCTCAAGCACCCAGTGCACCTCGTGCCCCACGTTTTCGCCGTACCTGCTCGGGTCCACGTGCCTTGCTGTCTGCCCGCTGGGCTACTATGCCTCGGGCTCTTCTTGCCTCGCCTGCGACTCGTCGTGCGTCTCGTGCACCGGGGCCGCGCCGAGTATGTGCGCGAGCTGCCCTGCACCAAGGCCGCATCTCGTCAATGGCGCATGCACCTGCGCATCGGGCTTCCGCGCCACCGCGACCGCATGCACCCAGATCGACGAGTGCGCTGAAGGCACGCACAACTGCCAATTCGGCGCCAGCTACTGTACCGACCTGACGGGCTCTTTTAGCTGCACTTGTCCGCCGGGCTACACGGGGAATGGCGTCACGTGCTCGGACGTGAACGAGTGTGGAAACTCCACACACGCCGGTACGCACTTGTGCAGCGCGGATGCCGTTTGCTCCAACCTCATCGGCGCATTGCGCCCAAGCGGATTAGGCTACGAGTGCACGTGCTCGCGCCCAGGGTACTGGGGCACCGGCTTCTTCTGCGCGGACGTCAACGAGTGCACGCTCGCCTCTGCGCTGCCAACGGCGTCGCCGCACAGGTGCACGGCGAACTCGAACTGCGTCAACCTCGATGGCAACTACACGTGCGCATGCAAGAGCTTCCGCACGTTCTCGAACGATCTCAACCGCGAGATCTTCTCCCAGGGCTACGTGGCGCGGCCGGGCGGGAACCCGAGCGCTTTTGGTAGCTTCAGCTGCGAGGACGTTGACGAGTGCGTCAATGGCACAGACAGGTGTGACCGCGAGCGAGGCCGCTGCATCAACACCATTGGTGGCTACCAATGCCAGTGCATCTCCCCCTTTTTTGGCGGCGATGGCTTCAGGTGCGCCATGGCTCCTCCGTCGCCACCGCCCACGCCTCCTCCGCCGCCGCAGCCACCGCAGGCGCCTCCGTCGCCGCCCTCTCCTCCTTCTCCGCCCAGCTCCCCTCCGCTTCCGCCCCCCTCGCCGCCGCCCCCCTCACCGCCTCCGAGTCCGCCGCCACCGTCCCCTCCACCACCATCACCACCCCCCTGTCCGCCCTCGCCCCCGTCGCCACCATCTCCGCCGCCTCAGCCCCCAAGCCCGCCATCTCCACCCTCGCCCCCTTCAATTCCACCATCCCCTCCCCCGTCACCGCCTCCGCCCTCGCCACCACCACCGTCTCCGCCCCCATCTCCACCGCCTCGGCCACCGCCCACACCGCCTCCATTGCCGCCACCGCCGTCGCCACCGTCCATTCCGCCGTCGCCGCCTCCGCCGTCTCCCCCGCCTTCTCCACCGCCTCGGCCACCGCCTCCGTCACCGCCGCCACCATCACCACCGCCACCGATTCCGTTTCCGCCACCCTCGCCGCCGCCCTCGCCGCCTCCCTCGCCGCCGCCGCCCTCGCCGCCGCAGCCATCGCCGCCGCCACCGCTACCGCCTGCTCCAAACGGTGGGTACTCGCCGCCACCGCCCAGGCTGCCGCCACCCTATGCTCCTCTGAGCTTCAGCGTGAGCTTCGCTGCCACTGTCGCACCGGAGTCTCTCGCCTCCATTTCACCTGCCAGCTTTGCTGCTGCGGCACTGTCGGTGACGCAAGGCGCGCTCGGTGGCGGCGCACATAGTTCGACGACCATCTCGGTGGTCATCACGGACACACAACGCATAGGCATGTCCACCGGCCCTCTCAACATGAATTTACCAGCGCATCGATCGACTCTCATTGATGCCGTTGAGGCTGGCCTGTGCTCAGTGCTGGTGGGTACGTGCGACGTGTCGATCGTAGCTCAGAGCCGTCGGGTCTTGAGCTCACACACGCCGCCGCCGTCGGAACCGCCGCCGCCGGCGGCGTCATCGCCGCCGGCGTCGCCAGGTGCGGGCTGCACCGAAACGTGCAGCTTTGCCTCGGACGGCGGCTGCGACGATGGAGGCCCCGGAGGGGAATTTGCGTCCTGCAGCCTCGGCACGGATTGTACCGACTGTGGGCCGCGAGTGATGCCGCCGCCGCGGCCGGTGCAGCCGCCGGCGCCGGCGTCACCTCCACTGGCGCCGGCAAGCACCACAGTGCTCTTAGAAGCCCAGCGGACGTACGACTACGTGACCAGCGCATCGCGGACTAATCTGAGTGTCTCGACCTCGGATGTGATTGCCGGCAGTATGTCCAGCCTCGGCGTCACAGTCAACTCAGTGGAGCTCACCGCTCTCTCAGCAACGATCACTGTGACGGAGGTGGGCCCAGTGACTGAGAGCAACCTTGTTGATACGCTCGGGGGTGGCGCCATCGCCGCAGGCTTCGCGGCACAGCTGCCGTCGCTCACCTTGAATGTGAGTGCGCTCGTCACGATGGCGCCCCCGCTGCCGCCGCCTTTGCGGCCTCCACCGTCTCCGGCGGCGCCGCCGCCCTCGCCGCCCCCTCAGGGTGACTTTCTTGCGGCCACGATTGCGCTTGCGATCATCCTGCCTCTTCTCTTTCTCGGCATCGCCACGTACGTCTACCTGAAGCTGAAGCGCACATCTATGAAGGGTGTGACCTTTGAGTATAGGACCGTGCGTGGCACTGACCGAGTGCTACCAGCACCGCAGCCGGCACCGACCTGTCCCGTAGACAGCGAAGCAGGCGAATTCAACGTAACGCTGAATCGCAACTCGGCCGGTCGCCTTGGCATCTCCTTCGCCTTCAAGGATGGCATCGTCCGCCTGGATCAGATCTCGGATGCGCACGATGCGCTTGACGACCGTTCCCAGCTGCGCGTGGGCGATATTGTGCTCCTTCTGAACGGGGTCGTGCTTGACAAGAGCCTGACCGAGCGGGGGCTGGGGCGCCTGATTGCAAACTCAGGACAGCAAGTGATTCTGCACGTGTGCCGCCCGAATGATGTGGTGGACCAGGCCACAGTGGTCGAGCGGGTTGGCACGCTCGATCCACAGACGAGTTCCACCCAGAAGGCGATCGCGGCGGCGGGCGGCATTGAGGCGCTCGTGGCGCTCGCTGTCGCCGGCGACGCTGAAGGCAAGGCGAATGCAGCCGCAGCATTGCTCAACCTTTTGGTGGATAACGCTCCGAACCAGGCGGCCATTACAGCGGCGGGCGGCATCGAGGCGCTTGTGGCGATTGCTCGCGACGGCGACGCTGACGGCAAAATGTACGCAGCCGCTGCGCTGCGGGGCCTGGCGCACAAGAACGCTGCCAACTACGCGGCCATTGTGGCGGCGGGGGCGGAAGACGTCGTGGCGCTCATGGACGACGACTCGCAAGAAGTTGCACCCCTATCACCGCGGAGGCGTGGGCACTTGCAGCGCGAGTTGTGGGAACTGCAACGGGCCATGCGAGTCGTAGACGGTCAAAAATGAGTGAGATTGAGTGTGAACACGGTCATTCTCGGGTCTGCAGAACAGAGAGGTCTGCTGCGGTATGCTCGGCAGGCGCACGGCAGGCGCACGGCAGGGCGTACACTCTCGGCAGGCGTGCGGATGGATCTGCGCTGTGTGGCGTGTTTCTCTTACGGCGGTCTCCCTACTGCCGTAGTGCGGTACAGTCTCGAGGCTACAGAAGTGCGGTCTGCAGTAGACTCTCTTGGTTGCGTGGTCCTGTGGAGGGGTGACGTGTTCGGTCGTTTGGGGGGTGGTGGGGGCTGGGGTTCAATCGAGAATCTCGATTGTGTGTACAGCGACGTCAGGGTCCGAGGAGCTCGATTCACGAATTAGTATGCAGGGGCTGTGCGGTGTGCGCGAGCGCGTGTAGGTGTGTCGGGTGCGTCACGGCGGCCGATGGGAGATGGAGTGCGGATGCACCGCAGGGATCGGATGGTTAAAGGGTTAGGGTGTATTTGTGAATATGTTGGATATGTAATAAGTAGTAAGTAGTAATACATTTCGTCTCTGACTCGACTGTCACTGTGCTGGGGTGATCGTCCAGCACTCGTGATGGGATCCACGTCGCAATACGCAAAGTCGAAAGTGGAGCACAAAGTGGGATCGCTTCCCGCAAGCGCGCTTTCTTTCCTCAGGCGTGAGTCGGGGGCTGCTCGCTTGTTGTGGCTCTCTGCGCACTCCGTGTGTTCTCCGTGTGCGACGTCTAAGGTTACATGTACTCAGTGTATGACTCACTTCCGTAGGGTCAGACACTCTTTCCCAGCACGATGTCTTAACGATGTCAAGTCGATTCTGTACACGATAAACAACACCTCGGTGCGGAAGGGAGTGGGCGGAGATGACGGCGGGGAGCTTCTAGAAGTTGTCAAGAAAAGCAGTGCATGTAAAGGGAAGCATTGTTGACTTGACTTGACTTGACTTTTCACACATGGTCGTCATTGGCCTCTTGCTTATCGCATCTGGCAGCGTCGGCTATGCACCGAAGCTGCGGCTGGGCCAGCGAGTCGCCGCGCGGCCCGCTGCTGCCCTGCATCTCGTCGCCTCTGCTGCCGATGACGACACCAGGCCACTCTTCGATGCCGACGCATTGAGGAAGGCGGCCACGCCGCTCACGCTTGGTGGTCGGCCGGTCGAAGTGGGTGACGGCGTGCTCGTCAACGATGACGCGTCGGGCGCATGGTGGCGGGCATCAATCCAGGACATGCGGCCCGGCCAGGTGTTCGTGCACTACACAGGCTGCGACAATTCGTGGGACGAGTGGTTTGACATCGACTCGCCCAAGATCAGCCGCATGGACACCGAAGAGCAGCGTAAGGACGACTCCGCCTTCCAGTCGGACACGATCGAGGAAGACATCGAGGACGAGGCACTCCTCGAGCAGTATCGCCAGAAGCGCTGGGACGATAACGCGCGCTGGCAGCTCAACACGTTTGCCCAGTCACAGCTGGGTAAGTGGGCGGGACATATGGAGCTGTACTTGGCGGACGACGCCGGCCGAATGCTGCCCAAAGAGCTCAAGAGCACCGCCTGCTCGTGCGAAGCGCGCGTCTGCGCCAGCAACACGATCGGTCTCACCGAGTCCCTTCCCGAGGCGGCCGCGCAGCTGACACTGGAGGCGGAGCTGGGTCTAGCCGCCTTCCGCCCAGAGGTGGGCAATATGGCGGTCGCGTCCGCCTTCAGCGTGAGCCGCCGTGGCGCCGATGTAGGGGGCGAGAGCGCCCGCGCCGGCGAGCCTCTGCTTCTCGAGCTCGCCCTTGGCGAGGCCGAGCGACGCGTGCGTTGCAAGCTCCTCTACGTCGCCGACCGGGGTGAGGCCGCCGCAGTGCGGCCGTACAGCATCGCACAGCTTGCCATCGTACGCGAAGTGCGCGGCGGCGGACAGTTCATCGACGGCAATGCCGGCAGCGCCGACCTGGATGGCACTCCCGGCCGCGGCCTGTACGATCCGCCGCCGGGCGACAAGAGCGGTTACATCTCGCTCTATCTCGAAGGTGGCATGACGTTGGCCTTCCCGACGAGCGTCGCCGCGGGAGCCGCGGGTGTCATCTCGCTTGACTGGATCGCCGGCAGCATGCGCTACCAGATCGACCGCAAGTGGAAAGTGTTTGACGGATCGCTCTCGAGCCTCGAGCTCACTGAAATTCGCAAGGACGACGCCGAGATCGTGCCCCCTAGTACGCGCCGTTGAACCGAGAGCGGCGCGAGCGCCGCGCTCGTAACTATCACAGCCTCCAGACTTCTCCCATCTCGAGAGGCGCGACATAGTCTTTACATAGTCTATGTGAAAGCGCGTGTACGCATACCTGGGAAAGCATGTGCGTGGCAGAAGGCATGCGATTGGAAAATGAGCCACACAGTCAGTTACTATGAACAGCCATCCGCGCTGATCAGATTGGGCACCGTCGCGACTCCACTCGCGTCCGACGGCCGACAGCGCCACACCGCTCGCCGGGCCCGTCTCGGCGCTCCACTCATTCACCGTACAACGCTAATGCACCGTACTGCCTGCAGCTCCTCTCAAGCTCCCTCCCGGCTCGCATATCTGCGCCTCCCGATCGGTCCGTACGCGCGCTCCCGCTCGTTAGTCACAGCGCTGCCGCCGCCTCGGCTCACGCGGCCACGAGGCCGGCGCGCGCTTGCTGGAAAAGGCCCACCATCCCAGCGAGCTGCATCTTCTCATTGGTGCCGACGGAGAGGCGGTGCTCGACGTCGGCAAGGGACGCGACGAGGCGCGCCTTGGCCAACGGGTCGGGGCTGTCCATCAGCGACACGAACTCGCTCAGTTTCGTCACCACGTCCGTGAGCGCGAGGCCCTTGGTGCACATCGCCTCCCAAGCCAGGCGCAGCGCGGAGCCAAACTCCTCCTGCAGCAGCCAGGCAAGGAGCTGCTCGATGTCCTCGGGGGCGGGGCAGCCAGTCACCTGATACACATTCGCCGTGCTCACCTCGCCCATCGCCATGTGCGTCGACTGCAGGATGTTGATCGACTTGCGCATATCACCCTCTCCCAGCGTGACGCATGCATTCAGGCCCTCGGGCGTCGACATGACCTGCTCGGCCGTCGCGACGACCTGGAGGCGCTCGAGCGCTTGCGCATCCGTGAGCGGCGCGAAGCGGAAGCGCGTGCATCGCGACTGCAGCGCCGGGATGATCTTCGACGCGTAGTTGCAGATGATGCAGAAGCGCGCATTGCGGGTGTACTTCTCGATCACGCGGCGCAGCGCAAACTGAGCGGGGTTGGTCATCGCGTCGGCCTCGTCCAGGATGATGAGCTTGGGCGCGCTCGTGAACATTTGCCGCGTGCTCGCAAACTCCTTGATCTGCTCGCGCACCACGTCGATGCCACGCTCGTCGGATGCGTTGAGCTCTAGCACCATCGACGGGAACGACTTTCCGTACATCTTGTGCGCGCACGCGAGGATGGTCGAGGTCTTTCCCGTGCCGGGTGGGCCGTACAGCATCAGGTGCGGCAGATTACCCGCGTCGATGAGCCGCGTGATCGTACTGATGATCTCCTCGTGTGAGACAAGTTCGGCCATCTCCTTGGGCCGGTACTTTTCAACCCAAGGCAGCGAAGCGACTTGCTCCTGGCGCGTGCGCTGCATCTTGGTGAGCCCCGGTGGGGGTGGCGGCAGCGCATCTTCCGTAACGTCCATAGCGTCAGGCAGCGGGTCGACGGAGGAGGATGCCATTACGCGACCTCGGCGCCTCTTCGCGCCTTGGGGCCGTGGTCGGCAAGACAAGTCTAATCGTAGAGGTTTTCATGTTCCACAGTGTGAACCACGCTAACGGACCCTCCTCAATCCCCTCGCGACTTGTGTCTCTATGGCGAAGCCAGTATCATCGCGCCGCGTCGGACCACACTCAAGTTCTCGCGTCCCAAAGAAGTAAGTTCGAAGTCTCGATGAGCATCATGGGGTGGACACCTGCTTGGACCTTCCGCGTTACCTTCAGACAAGCAGGTGTCCACCCATGGTGCTGCTCCAAAGCTTCCCGTCCGTGGTACAGTCGACTGGTTTTGGCGCATCGGCTCTCATCGAGCAGACTGCCGTCGCGAGCAACGTAAAGTCCGCCGCCGCGGTCTCTCACGTGAATGCCCGTCTCAAGGCCTTGATTGCGGGCGGCAATGCCTCAAGCGCCTTGCAGCTTCTCAGTTGCTCATCCACCGGCCCGAGTGCGCCGCAGCCTAAGCTTTCAACCGTGCTCGCGCTCGCCGCGTCGGGCGACGCGCTGCAGGCCGCCTCGGAGCTCAGTCACCTCAACTTGTATGGGAATGCTCACCCCGATGCAACATGCTCAGTAGCCGAGCTGCAGGCAGCGCACGAGGTGGTGCTCGCTGCGCACACACGGCTAGCAAGTGAGGCAGCAGCAGCATCAGCCGCCGCGCTCGTGCGCGGCATGCCTGCGCGTGGCGTTGCGCCCACCCTTGGGTGCTTCAAGGCGGCCATCGACACGGCGAGTGCCACGGCCAACTGGGGCCTAATGCTTGCGCTGTTCAACGAGCTGCAGGCGTCAGCCAAGGCGGCAGAGGTGGCGGAGTCTGAGGCTGGGGCGGAGGAGACTGCGCAATCGGGCAGCGGAGCTACTTCCACCGCGCCCGGTTCGGCGGCCGCCGCGCTGCGACCGGACCTGACGTGCTATCGCGCCGTGCTGCAAGCGCTTCGGCCGGCGCGACAGTGGCAGATGGCGTCGCGGCTCATCGAGATGGCCATAGCGGCTGGGGTGAAGCTCGATGCCGACTGCTTCGAGTGTGCCATCTGCGCCCTGTTCGGGCAGCCTCGCGCTTGGCAGTCGGCGCTGGCACTCGCGACGCGCATGCATCATGTAGGCATCTTACCGAGCTCCGCCGTTTGCGTCGCGCTCATCGATGTGCTGAGCGAGGCATGCCAGTGGCAGCAGGCGGTGCACCTGCTCACCACCTTTGAGGAGAGAGGCGGTGCGCCGCTCGATGAGCGCTGTTACGCGGCCGCTCTGCGCGCCTGTGAGCGCTCCTCCGACTGGCAGACCGCTCTGTATGACCTTCTTCCACGCATCGAGCGTCATCGGGTCCCGCTGACGGTGGGAGTGCTTGCACCGCTGGTACGTGTGCTCGCGCTCGGTCACCGCGCGCGCGATGCGCTCCACCTGGTCCCACGCCTCCTGGCTGCCCTCTCCGCCGCTATCGGCACCAGCAGTGGCGACTGCATTGTCGCCGGCGTCACTGCACGCGTCAGCTCGCTCGCATCGCTGGCACTGGCAACGGACACGGCGGAGGCATTACGGGCCGTGCGCGTCGCGTGTCGCTTCTCGCACGCGCGTGACGGCGAAGCAGAGATCCTGAAAGCCCTCGAGGCCCATCAGCTTGTCGCTGTGGCGGTGGCCGTCGACGCCGAAGGCACGGAGCACCGGCATGTCGAGCGCCGTGAGGCGAGTGGCGACCGTCTGGCGGACCCGACCGATGCAGAAGAGGTGGCACTCGACGAGCAGGTAAAGGAGCTCGAGCTCCTCTGCGGAATGCCACCTGAGCCGCACGCTGGGACCGGCTCAGCTATCGCGGCAGCCGACGGCGGTGAATGGATTGCCTGCGCTCACCTTGCGAAGAGGGCACTCGCAACCATTGTCTCGCGCGGGGAGCCCTCGTACCAATTACGCTGCAACTCTGTCCTCTGCGACGGCTGCGAGAGCTTCTTTCATCTCGCAGCCACGTGCCTCGGCCGACCCATTCATCTGACGGTCACGCCCACGCGCCGCGCAGGTGCCGCACCGCTCGCCGCTGGCGCCGCGCCCTCGTCCATCCTTCACGTCTTCACTTCCGAAACGCCGCCGGCGACTGTGGCGTCGTCGGACAGCGATGGCGCGAGCATGATGCCCCTCACCTCCATGACAGCACCGCCGCCGAGCCGAGGCTCGGAGGTGACGGTGGTCGCGAGGGAGACACGCTATGATCCCCTCGCTCCCTCGTCTACCTCCTCCGTCGTTCCCACTGCCATGGTGGCGCCTCATAAGCCGATCCGCAGGAGCCGAGGCCGAAGCCCGATTGTTCGCGCTCCGCCCCTTACCGGCCCTACCGCTGCCAAGCTGCCTGCCGCGGCACAGGCCGCCGCCCCAGCCCCGCATGCGCCATCGAGCACCGGCAGTGGCGATGGCGAGGTGAAGCGCTACTTCCTCGGCAGCCGACACAAGACGGCGGAGGCGGCCGTGTCGAAGGCGGCGGCCGCCGAGGTTGCGGCGGACGCGACGGCCGCGGCGGACGCGGCGGCCGCGGCGGCCGCGGCGGATGCGGCGGCCGCGGCAGACGCGGCGGCCGCGGCGGCCGCGGCGGACGCGGCGGCCGCGGTGGACGCGGTGGACGCGGCAGACGCGGCGGCCGCTGAGGCCGTGGCGGATGCGGCGGCCGCAGTGGCCGAACAGGCCTTGAAGGTGGCCGAGGAGGCGGAGGCAAGGGTGGCAGCGCTCAAGGCCGCAAAGGCCGCGGCCAACGTAGGCAAGAGATGTGCTTCCACGACGGTCCCCGAGGCGGCCGCCACGCCTCCGGCGGCGACTGGGATGACATCGCTGCTTGCGTCCAGTCCGCCGGCTATGACGCTGATGGCACTTGCCCCGCTGCCATGGTCAATATCGCAGCTCTTGATGCCTGCAGCTCCGACGCTCCTTCCAATCGATCCAATGCCGCTGCCGGCGTCTTCGGGCGTGCTAGCGGTATTGTTGGAGGCGGTCCCACACGCAGCCAGTTCAGCGCCTGCTGCATCAACCAGCAAACCCGCTGTGCCAGTGCTGCCTGGCGTGTGCGAGGATACGACATGGCAGCCCGACTATGCAACGGTGAGCGCGACTGCGATGAGTGCCTCCACCGCAGAGAGCGACGCAACCTCCGCTGTCACCATGGCCAACGCGATGCAGGAGGTTGAGGCGGTCGAGACGGCGTATGGCGACGAGGACAAGATGGCCAACGCGCGAGAGATAACCGATGCCACAGACGCCTCGGAGCCGCCCCTCTCGGTGCATCATGAGGTGGCATGCTCGATGTGCTCTTTCCTCTGTCCGCGTGGCATGCGTATCTGCTCGATGTGCGACGCGACCCTACCAGAGCTCGAGCTCCCCTTCGAGAGAGGGGCTCGGGTGGCGCGTCACGGTGCTAAAGCGGTAGATTCTCCCAGCGATGCTCCGCGCACCTCCTCAAGAAACCCATGGGCTATCTTGGCCAAGGACGACGAGCACGATGAGGAGGAGGGGAAAGAGGACGGAGAGCTCATGGAGGAGATGGAGAAGGTAGAGATTTTGGCTGAGGCCGCCATCACAGGTTACGCTTCGGCTCTGGCGGAAGGGGCAGCGTCAGATGCTCCAGGGGAAGCATCAGAGGTGCTATCGGCTCCAGGGGGGGGAGAATCAGAGGCGCCATCGGCTATGGAGGCAGAGGTGGCGCCGGCACAGGAGGTAGCCGAGGTCACAGCCGAGGTCGCAGCCGAGGAAGTGGAGGAAGTGCCGGCAACGATGGTCAAGAAGAGGAAGAAAGCCAGAGCCAAGGCCAGGGCAAAAGCAGCTGAGGGGATGATGAGAATGCAGGAGCAGGCGCCCTTGGGAATTGCGGTACCAGCAGAGGCGGAGGCGCTTGCGCCAACCTCCTCCGGCGACCGCTGCCAGTCGACAGCCTTCGTCCGGGAATCTTGGCGCGTGCCGCGCGCACGCTCGGAATCCGCTGAAAAAACAGAAAGGTGTTGAATGTTAGTTGCCGTGCTACTCGACTGTAGTCGGCGATAGCGACTCATTCTGTGTCAGGTTGGTGTTGAGTGGTGATGTAACGTGGCTTGACCGGACAACGTTTGCGTTCCGGGGGCACAGTTGTTACACAGTTGGGGGCACAACGAGACGGGAAAGCGAGACCCGTCTCCTCTCCTGAACTCCTCTCATGCTGATGAGAGCCGCGCAGCATATATGCAGCGCGCGCTACCAGGGCACCACCCGCGGCCTCGGTGTCGCCTAGTTACACGAGGCACCCCGCACGCCGCACGGCATCTGGATCTTCCTGCCGCTCCACAGAGTGACCAGAAGAACTTTGAGTGTATGAGTGACCTCGCTCGAATCGCCAGTGAGAGTGTTCACACAATAAGAAACGGTCCCGGACCGCTCTATACAGGTGCATTGGGGGACGTCGTGTCGTAACAACATCACATGGCTCGGCTCGAAGTGGAACACGAAGCCAGTTTAAGTGCGCGACACGTGGAGTTCCTCGGAACTTCTTCGAAATCCCGCCCCAAAGTTGCGCAATCGAACAATCGAATCCGGACAACTACGCCTTCCTAGCGCGGAGTAAGCTGAGATCCGTGCGCGCGATGGCAAAAAAGCCCGTTGCCTCTCGCACAGACAGTAATATCGAAGATGATGAAGCGGGCGCCGCTCGTGTGCGCATGGCAGCCGAATCTGCAGAGCGGAAGCGAGCTGAGGAGGAGGCAAGGCGGCAGGAGAATGCTGCCCTTGCACGTAGGCTTGAGAAGGGTCCGTCAAGGACAGACTCGAATATCGAAGACGACCCAGCGGGAATTGCACGAAAAGAGTTGGCCGCTGCGTCAAAGGCGCGACTTGAGGCCGAGCGAGCAGCGCGACGGAAGCATCAGCAAGAGATGGAACGACGCATCCGTGAGACGCCACCGCGGACCGATAATGAGATGGACACGGAGGCGGCCGCGATTGCGCGGAAGGTTCTTGCGGACAAGTCAAGAGCGCAGAAGCAGGCCCAAGAAGCCACCCGCCGACGACAGAATGCGGAGCTGCGCCGCCAGCTGGAAGCGACGCCGCCGCGTATAGATGACTGCATTGCAGACGAAGCAGCAGGGGCGCGGCGTCACGAGCTCGCACTCGAGTCGGCGAGGCGGCGTGAGCACGAGCACAGGCAGAGAGTCTATTGGAATAAGCACCTCAAAGAGCGCGTCGCCGCCGCAACCGACGAGGACGGCTGCGACGAGCAGAAGCAGGCTTTTCAGGCGGCTATTGCCAAGCACGAGCTCGAGAAGGGCTCCGAGGTGAGCGCAATGACTTGGATCAACTTCCAACGGTACATGGACGCCTTCATGACAGCTGGCGAGTCACGCGCGGCCAAGCAGAATCGTGACGCGCGACGTAATGACCTGCGCGCACAGTGGCTGCAGTACGGCCACCACTTAGCAGTCCGCCGAGCAGAGCAGATGCAGATCAATCGCGAGGTGCAGGAAGAGATGCACCAGTACAATCGGGATGACGCGGAGCGCGTACGTCAGGAAGAGGCGCTGCGCCGGGAGGTGGCCGAAACCGAGCGCAGCGCTTATCAGGGTGTCGTGCGCGAGCGAGTGCGCGTCGCACGGGGCCTCGACGACCGGCTAGACGAGCTTGAGGAGGCACAGGATGCACTGGAGCGCATGGAGGGCAGCCAGATGCGCTTCGCGAGTGCTGAGGATCTCAAGGTCGTGCGCGAGGGCGGCCTGGCGCTCCGGCGACAGCATGTCCAAAAAATGAAGGAGCAAGTACGCCAGGGACTCCACGACTCGTGCAAGCAATCAGCCCACGAGCACGCGATGCGAGCGCAGGAAAAGCGCAACCTCTCCAAGCAGTGGAGCGCCGAGAAAAGCGCCAACGAGGATGAGTACCTGCGCAACGCCCGCGCACAGAAGGCAGCGGCAGCCGAAACGCGCAAGAAGATCAAGGACTCAAACGAGGCGCTGATACGCCGGAGGCAGGAGCGCGCGCAGCAGCTTCGCGACGAGGTTGATCTGGACTTCGAGGACGCGTTGCAGAACATCAAAGACCGCAAGGCGTTCATTCGCGAAGCGTACTCCGCAAAGTTTGTGGACGCACCGGAGGCGGAGCAGTACCTCAGAAGTCCGCTCCACAATCTACACACGGCGGCCAAACGGGTCCTCGAAAGCGTCGGCCACACCCTTTTCTCAAAGAGCGCGCCAACATCGCCACTGGCGTCACCCGCTACGGCGGCAGCTCAAGCTGTCTAATTGGGAAGGGTGAAACGCATCATGGGAGCCGCCCTCTGAACGTCTGTGCTATCTGCGCCTACTTTGCCATCCAGTGTTCCTGTGTGGATGCGCCTTCGGCATCGCCAGTATGTACGCAACCCGCATCGTAGGGGCATTACATGTAGCGAGTTAGTAGCAAGTGCTTGTAGCGTTATAGGTCTCTAAGTCACGCATGTTGGTTTGAGGTTATAAAGCCGTACATCGCAAACTCAAAATAACACACACTCACTGTGTCACACTCTCCACCCAGGGTTATAATCGAGGGGTTACGGGCCTTGTTACGGGCGCTGCCCGCATCGGCGTCCTGTGCGCGCGCGTTCACTATCGACAGAACGGGGTATTCGGGGACACAAACTTCGTACACGTATGGGGTCATTTGAGGTGTGCAAGCGTGTAGAAATTCACATTCATTCACATTCACACACTCGCCGCTTCTCGCAACGCAAGACACATCGCACAAACGCATCCGACCCTACATGTAGAGGACACAACTAAGGACCATGCGCCTTGTCGGCTTATGAAAATATGCCCGCCACGGCGCTGAAGCCCCGCGAAGAGCCGAAGAGCCGAAGTGGCCGGAGCGATCGTGCCCGCCGATGCCGCCAGCCAAGAGACAGCGTACGTCGCGAGATGCCGCCGCTGCGCGGACCGTGGCGGATGTCGACTCGGACATGGAGGATGTACTGATGCGCCTACTTGGTGGCGAGCAGCCGGGACGGCGAGAGGGCAAGCAGCCCATCGCCCAAGCCGTGGGCCTGTGGCTTTTCACATCGTCTCCCATGGGCGCTGCGCCTGCAGCGGCAAGCGCTGTGGCGCCGAGCGCCGCGCCAAACGCCGCGTCGCGTGCAGCACCTCCCAAGCCGTGTGCCTGCACCTGGCCTGGCTGCGACAAGCGCTTCAGAGACAACTACATCCTAGAACGTCACATGCCCACGCACACGGGCGTCCGTCCGTTCGTTTGCACCTGGGCTGGCTGCGTCGAGTGCTTCTCGCAGCAGAGCCACCTCACAACGCACTTGCGCACGCAGCACTCGGCGGAGGCGGAAGCGCTGCGCGCTCGTCTCGCGCGTTGGCGGGAGCAGCAGCCCCTCGTCTGCCAAGCGGCGGCAAAGGGGCCGCTGCCACTCCTGCAGCTCTTGGACGGCTTTGAGAACCCGCTGCCTGCGCGCGGGATCTCGACGGCCCTGGAGCGCGCGCTTCGCTTCGCTCGCCGCGGCCTCGATTCCACCGACGAGCCACCCGATGGCGATGCGGAGTCGAGCGTGCCCTCGATCGCCGACGAGCTCGAGGTGAGCCCCTCGGAGGACGACGAGACGGAGCTGGACGATGGAGGGGCTGTGTTCGACGAGGCAGCCCCCGAGCTGGCTGAGATGTCATCCCCGGAGCTCATGACGAGCGCCGGAGCCACCGAGGCCCTCGGCATCCTTGGCCGCCTTCGCCCCCGCCTGCCTCTGGGCAAAACGCTCGCGGCCGAGGTTGCGCGCCTCGAGGTGGATCTCCATCGCGTGATCCTCATCCAGGCCACCCTCGCAGCGGCGGCGTCTGCCGGTGCTCAGGACCGCGAGGCGATGCCATCCGAGGCGAGGGCGAGAGCGGAGGCGCTGCGCGCGCGCTTCGTGGGCCGCGCTTCGACACTGGCGACGGTGTCGGAAGCCGTGGGGGCGGCGGTGGCAGTGGTGGGAGCGGTGGAGGCGGCGGTGGAGGGCCTGGCACAGGTGGAGATGGCGGCGGCGTGGGCGGCAGCGGCGGAGGCCGGGCGTGTGTGCGTGGCCGCCGCCTGCACCCTCGTCCGATGTGAGCGCCACACGGCGTACCCAGAGGCAGCCGGTGAGGACCTGGAGCAGGAAGCGCTCCGAGCGCGGTCCCCCGACGACCGGATGTTCGGCCTCGGATCGCTCGTCCCGAGCAACCCCGCTGCGTGGAAGGGCATTGGGCGCGGCGCCAAAGCCCTGTACGGGCAGTTCGTGCGCCTTCCCGACGGCGTTGCGCTGCCGGCCCACCTCCTAGACTGCCCTGGCTGCTACGTGCGGCTGAAGGCTGGCGACGATATTGTCGCCGCTTGCCAGCCCTTTGCCGAGGACATTGGCGAGCACGCGAGGCGCCTCGAGCTCGCCGACGCTGACCGCGAGCGCATCATTGCGCTCAACATGTCAGCGTGCATCACCGTGTGCGGCCTTCTCGAGACGCAGTCGGGGGCCGCGTTCGGATCACGCGGGTTGAGTGCTACGGCGGCGACCTCGAGGAGTCCGCGTCCAACGCCGAGCACCGCGCGAGCGTCAAGAAGGCGTTGTACAACTCGATGCTCCCTGGGCACCTTTACCTGCAGAAGTATGGGCACCCAGGGGGCGCTTGCTGGGGTATGAGCCTCCGGGGCGTGGGGCGGGGCAAGCTGCTCGTTCGCGCGGTCGAGCTCGGCGGGGTCGAGATGGGCATGTCGGCCTGGGCCGACACTGTGGCCATCATGCTGGGCATAACAGGCCCTACCAAGCTGCGCCACTTCCACGAGCCGACCCGCGTCGGCGACATCTTCACGTCGCGCGAGGTGCGGCTCGTGCTCTGAAGCCGACGTAGGTCGGAGAGAGAGGGCCTGACCATCCGGGGCGCGGGGCGGGGCCATGTGCTCGTCCGAGCGGTCGCGCACGGCGGGGGGGTCGTAGAGCCCAGCATGACTCATTGGGCGCTGACTGTGGCGACCGCGGTCCGCCTGACGCAGCCGGTGGCGTTCCACGAGCCGACCTGCGTCGGCGACGTTTTCACGTCCCAGCTCGTGCGCCTGGTGCTCTGAGAGAGAGAGGCGCTCCCACGGTACGGCGAAGAGGTGGAGATACCCGGTACATCTTTAATCATAGTAAACTTTTCACAGCGGGTTCTCGCCTTCACTCACCCATTGATCCGCAACCGACGCGCGCTGCGGTTGTCGCGTCCGATGTGTTAGCGTTCACACAGACAAACTCTGCAGGTCTTCAGTTTGTGTTTCGTTTCGCGAAAGCCCAAACAAAAAAAGGAAGACGTTGCGTTGAGGCACCTCAGCAGCCGGCCAGCTCCTCTGCGTTGAGGCACCTCAGCAGCCGGCCAGCTCTTCAGCGCCGCCCGAGCCGCTGCAGCAGCCATCGTCTTCGGCGGACGCCATGGTGCTTGATGCTGGTGTTGCGCTTGGAGCACGCGGGAATGCTCGCCCAGAGCGTCGAAGTGGCGCGAGGGGTGCACGGCTCTCAGGCGCTCGTGGCACTGCCCCCTGTGGGCTGACAACGACGCCGAGGCACAGGCAGCATGGGGCCGTGCAGGCCTCCGTGTGAAATCGCTGCTAGTGACGCGTGACGCACGCCACTGCTCTCGTTAGGGCAACCGAGAGCAGTGCGTCAAAACTCTAACGCAACAAAAAGCGCAGCTATAGAACCACAAAACAAAAAAATCCAGCACAACGCATCAAAAAGCGCAGCTATAGAACCACAAAACAAAAATCCAGCACGTCTCCGCCGAGAGTGGGCTCTCGATCGGCGGAGACGCTCCTGCGACGTGAATCGATCACACAGCACGATTCACATCGGACGTGATCACCGATGGGCGAGTATTCTCAACCCTCAAGATGACCGCATCCTTTGTAAGAGGCTCACGTGACAAGGCGGCGAGTGTGGATACAGGAGTCGGCTGTCACGTCGGCGCGCGCGCGCGCGCGAGAGAGCTATCGCGGTTCCCGCATTCACAAAAGATCCGAATGAAATCCAAAAAAGACTGAATTACGAAACGCTACCGGTCTTACCCGTGTGAACGTTAACACGACAGACGCGACAACCGGTGCTACGGCACCCGTGTGTGTTAGAGTCACACAGACACACATTCACACATTCACATATGTGCGCGGCGGCCCGGTCAGAGGACTCATGCGATCTCCAAATCTCCCCCCGTGATGCCGAAGCGAAGAGCCAGCGGTGTGTTACTCGACTTGCAGGAGCTCACCGAAGAGCAGCGGCAGCACGTCCAAGAACTGCTCAAGATGGGCAGGGAATGGGGAGGAGCTTGGGAAGAGTCCAAAGTACGTGAAGCGGTGCTCATCACGGCCACGCTCGAGGACGCAACGAATTTAATGTTGAACCCGGATGAGTTCGAGCAGCAGAAGAAGGGTTTCCAACAATGGCAACATCGTCAGCCTGAACTCTTGGCCCGTTGGGCATCGAACGAAGGAGACGGAGCAAGAACGGCGGCGCCGCCGCCTCGAGCCGCCGCGGCGCCTCTGCGCGGGAGTTCACCTCGAGCCGCCGCTGCGCCTCTGCCACCACCATCAGCTCAGCCAGGGTCGCTACGTGCGGAGCACGATGAAAAGGACGACTACGAGGCAAAGCTCGCAAAGTACTTCGCAAAGCTGCGTGCGAAACGGCCTGATGCCGCCCTGCGCTGGTTGGAGGGCATAATTGGCGAGCTGACGCCGTCAGAGCGGCAGCGACTTGGCTGCATGCCAGAGCCTATGCCCCCGCACTTGGCGGAGCCTGCCGCCGCCTCTTCCGAGGAGCATGGAGAGCTGTCGCTGATCTTACGCGCGGATCTCCATGGAGGCCCATACTTGGACTTTGACGCTCACGATGGTTGGGCCACTGCGCAGGGCTTTGACGTTGCACACATACAGGAGTGGCTGGTACGACGCGAGCAAAGGCCTTTTCATTCCTGGATCACCTACGGGAGCTCGGGCAACACGCTCCAGTACTTCCTCGACAAGTCGCACGAGTACGCGGATGCGATGGCTTGGCATCTGCAGCGCTGGTTTGGACCAAGCCTACCCGAGGGCGGGAGGAGCATGGAGGGCTTCGAGAACCCTGCGAATTGGGAGCCTGTGCCACAGTGCGTCCTTCGGGTGGTGGCCCAGATGAAGCAGGTCCTAGTCGACCCCACAACGCACGAACCGCTGCTCGCCGAGTTCGAGCTCGCCTTTGCACAGTTCACGCGGATGCCTGTGTGTCACATCAACCATGCGATGCACCCTTCCGGCCTCGCCCCCCCATCGATGAGCAACGGGCGCAGGCTCGGCGCTCACTGGGACTCCCCCGGGTATCTCGAGGTCATCGTGACGATCGGTATCTTTGGGGAGGTCGATGTGCAGCTCGTGCTGCCTCCACAATCCCTCATCCGAAGCACCGTCTTGCCGCGCGAGCGCACAGAGGGCATTGCCATCCCCGCGGGCAGCTTGTACGCCATCTGGGGCAAGTCGCGCTGGAAGATGTTCCACGATGTCATTGTCGGCCGCGATGAGCGCGCCGTGCCGGGCATGAGGGCAGAGACGGCGCGCGTGGGCTGTACTCTGCGCTTCTGCCGCCGCTCGTTTGCGCGCCTCTGCGCGATGAGACTTGCGAGAGAGCGTGGAGCCCTCCCGTCGCTCACGCTCACCGAGGCCAACATCGAGGCAGGCAGCACGATCGTCGAAGCCTATTACTATGACATGAAGGGTGCCCGCGTCAATGAGCACGCGTACCCGTACACGTACCCCGCGCTCGTGCTTGAGGCGCGCGCCGGCTCGCTCCTCGTCCTCTATATCTCCGATGGGCTCATCCCGGACGATGACGACGAGGCGTGGTCGTTTGGGCTGGTGCCCATCGACCACGCAGTGCTAGCCTCGGACCTTGTCAGGTGCCGCTGCTTGGACAGCGGTACGAAGGCCGCACGCATGACGATGCGGCTGCTCGAGGACATGGAGACGGGCGAGTATACTGGCGCCGTGTGGCGCGGGGTGGCGGCGTTCGTGGATGAGTTGCGCAAGCGCGGGCCGGACGATATGCTCAGGCTTCTGAAGGGTAGTCGCATTCGGTGCTGACTGACCCGTCCTGCTCGTGCTCGTTTTTAGTACCATGCAAGTGCAGGGGCCACCGCCGCCCAAATAGTACTCTTTTGTATAGACCAGGGGCAGCGGTGCCGTCCTTTGAGACGGTGTGGAGAGCGCGGGGGAGCGCGCGTCGCCAAGCGCCGTGCCGGGCGCGAATTATGGCGACGGCTACGCGGATGTGCCCGCGTCCGCGTGTTCGGCCGCCCTGCCTGGCGGCGACGCTTGTGCTCTCAGCGCTCGTCACGATGGCGTGGAGTGCAGCATGGCTGCAGCCAGCAAGCGGCATGCTTGGCGATGTCGCCAGCGGGTGGAGGCCACTTCAGGAAGAGTTCTCGTTCCAACTGAACGCGCAGTTTGAGACTGTCTCCGAGAGCTTCATGCTGCGTCAGCTCGCGCGTTCCTTCTTAGCGGCCCCGTGGCTACTCCCCGACAATGGCCGCAGCCGATCGTGGCGACCCACGCCCGTCGAGGGCTGGGCGTTCCCATCGCAGGAGCTCGATGAGGAGGGCGTTGAGCACGGAGGCGAGGATGAGCTAGAGGAGGGCGTGATGTTGTCGAAATCGGCGAGCGTGGTCGTCACAAAAAGCACGCAGCAGGCACGGCGGCAAGAGTTTCAGCAGCAGCGACAGGATCAAGAAGAGTGGGGCGGGAACCGCTTTACATCGACGGACGACCCTTACAGCACTGATGGTAGTGATGACTTCGTCGGCGACGGCGACGAGACGGAGGACGAGACCGGATGGCAGCGTGGTAGTCTCACGGGCGAGGAAGCAGCGAAGGCGGAGGCGCTCTCGGACGCAGAGGCGGCGACGGAGGAGGAGGTGGAGGTGGTGGAGGAGGACGAGACCGCAGCATTGGAGGCGACGGAGACGGAGGCTGAGGCTCAGAGGTCCGAGGCAGAGCTGCTGGCCCAGCCAGACGCCACGGGCATCGTGAAGGCGAACGGCAGCGAGGTCGTCATCCTCTACCGCGGCGACGACGAAGAGGACGGCGCCTCAGGCGAGTTGGCGGACGAAACGGACGGCCACGTGGCGAACGTGACGGCCGTCGAGAAGGCACGCGTCCGCGGCAGCAGCGCCCGCAGCGCCCGCAGCGGCGGCATGGACGGCCGCATGCGGCAGCACCTGGCCTTGTGCGAGCGAGACTGGCTGTGCGTCGTGAGTGCGAGCCGTTTGCGGCGTAAGGCACGCTTCGAGCAGCTTTGGCTCCAACAGCCTCTTCTGATGCCAGCCAGCGGCGCCCCGAGGGATGATAGTGGTTCACATCCCTCAGCAACAGCGCCTCGGGCCAACGGGACAGCGCTTGGGACAGCGCCTCGGGCCAGCGGGACAGCGCTTGGGACAGCGCCTCGGGCCAACGGGACAGCGCTTGGGACAGCGCGTGCGGCGGCAGCTGCCGCAGCCTCGCCGAACGCAAGTGCGAGCGCGACGGACCGCAAGGTTGGCAGCGCGCCTGGCGATCCAAAGAGGAATGGCACTGACGAAACTGGCGATCCAAAGAGGAACGGCACTGACGACGGCATCGGTGGCGGTTGGTTCGCACTTCGGGCAATGGACAACGGCCGACTCGTTCAAATGTTGCCGCCAGATGATGAGGAAGCCTGGGTCATCCGCGCAGCCGGTGCCGTCACGAGCGCCGTCACGAGCGGCGCGGCTGAGCTGGGCGGTGGGGCGTTCAACGTGGCCGCAAACGCGAGCGCTGCCAGTGGCCTGCTCGTCGTGACTGCCCTCGAGCTGTGGAGGCAAGAAGGTCTGGCGCTGCGCAACCTGGGCACAGGCGCGCTGCTGAACTTTCGCGGCGCAGATATCGGAGGCGATGGCACCTCAGTGCGAGGGCACGGCGACACGAAGCCGCGCACGGCCGCGTGGCGACGCACGCCACGGACTCGCTTCGTGGTGGAGCCCATCCCGAGCGAACGACGCAAGCCCGGCGGCTTCCTCCGCAAGCCCAAGCGGCGAAAGAAGCGAGACCCAGATGCCAGAACGCTAAACACGCGTCTTAGAGGTATTTCTTGAAGGGTAGTCAAGAAACACCGCTACACGCGAAGCCTACCAGGCGCATTACAAGTTCGTGACCAGAAGGGCGCCCACACCCTCGAGATACACGGTGCACACACGACAGTCGAAACGAATCAGTAGAATCGATCCTCTCCCTCTGTTTCTTGTTAGCGTCATGCGCTCTTTATGGTCTTCGCCTGATAGGCTTGCAACTTCATGCGCAAGCCCAGGATGGACGAAGTCAGACCGATCGCGCCCACTTGCCACTCGTAGAGCGAAAAGGCGAGGCCATCTACGGCCCAATGCAAAAACATCAACGAGTCCAAAGCCATCTTGGCCAGATGGCGCCGCAGCTTCAGAATCTCGTTTTCAGCAGCCTCATCGCCACCAGGGTCGGACTGCTCGCGAGAGCCCAGCCGCCTGAGCCTCAAGCACGTGAGTGCGGCGTCGCACGCATTATACGCCAGCGTGAGCGCCGAGACAAGACGACTGTAAAAGCGGCACCGCGCCGTGTACACCGGGTTCTGCGACACATAGCCGATCCAGTACTGCACCTCTGCGTAACATAAGCCTAGCCAAAAGCCATCGCGACCAAGCGTAAGCGTGTGCTCCGCATCGCGAGGCCCACTGCTGTTCAGCGAGCTCCAAGCGTCCACACCGTCAAACGATCGGGAGATCATGCGCGCAGTGTCGATGTAGGTCGCGAGTTTGCGCAATTCGATCTGCTTGGTTTGCGGAAGCGCACTCACGTTGCCAAGGAACTTGCAAATGTACTGCACCAGGCGGATCAGCGCGTCGCGATGGCCCGGGCTCGAGCTGATGAATTCTGCGGCTTTCATGGACGACGGGTAATCAGAAGGCCACGTCGAGATTGCCCCGTAATCAGGCATTAAGGGTAGCTGGAAAGCGCGTTATGCGCGCTCGCGTGCGCGCACGTACGGCGAGCGAGTGTCCAATACGGCGCTCAATTCTTAGAGATGTCGGGCGTCATCCACGTGCCCTGCACCTCGTCGACGATCGTTTCGCACTGCGACGTGGGCGCCTTGTGCGGCCCGGGCGAAGCCGCGCACCTTGTGCTTGCGCGCGGCTCTGTGCTCGAGGCATACACGCTCCGTGAGGAGCCGGCGCCCTCCGCGCGCGGAGCCACTGCGATGCGGCGTGCTGTGCTTGATGGTGTCGGGGCCGCGAAGCTCGAGCTGGTCGCGCGCAGCTCGCTCAACGGCATCATCGAATCGCTTCGCATCGTCCGCCCGATCAACGCGCCGCGCGACCGTGTGTTACTCGCGTTTGCAGACGCCAAGGTGTCGGTGCTCGAGCTCGATTCGGTGTCGCGATCGTTCACCACAGTGGCTGCGCACGCATTCGAGAAGCTCGACGACGCAACGGCCTGTGGCCAGCTGCACGCCCCTCCAATGCTCCGAGCCAATGCGTGCGGCTCGTGCGCCGCCCTCCTCTCGTACGGCACACACCTCGTGTTGCTCCCAGTGCTCGAGGTGCGCGGAACGGGAGGTGCGCCTTCTGCTGGCGGACTGCTGGGGCCAGCCTCGCTCTTGTCGCCTCCGCTCGAGGCCCTCACCGCCATTGCTGGTGCGCCCCTCTCCGTCTGTGCCGACGCGGTAAGCGCCGCCGCCGCCGCCGCAGCCACCGCCACCGCCTCGAGCGCGGCCGGTGTGTCGAGCGCGGCGGGAACCTCGACCGCGGGCGCGGGCGCGTGCAAGCGCATCGACCTCGGGGCACTCGGGCTGGTGCACGTGCGTGACGTGGCCTTTGTGGAGGGGTATGCCGAGCCCGTGCTGGGCGTGCTGTGTGAGCCCGAGCAGACATGGTCGGGTCGGCTCGCGTTCAAGAACGACACGGTGACGCTCGCGTGCCTACAGCTTTGCACTGGCGGCACGAGCTTCGCCCCGCTGTGGGAAGTTCGCGGGCTGCCGCACGACACGACCTCTGTGCTGCCGCTGCCCGCACCCGTGGGCGGTCTTCTCGCGCTCTCCGACCACGTCCTGCTTTGGCTCGGTCACGCGCATGTGTACGGTCTGGCCCTCAACCGCGACGCGAGCTGCACATGCGTGCCACAGCTCGCTGCGTGCCCCCCCACCATGCGCCTTCGATTGCAAGGGGCGACGGCTTCGCTCTTTAGCCGCCAGCCGCTTCGCGTCGCCCTCTCCCTCGCGTCGGGAGATTTGTATCTCGTGCGCTTGCATGCGGACGGGCGCGGTGTGAATGGGATGGATCTCGAGAAGCTCGCGACCTCGGTGCCCGCCTGCTGCAGCTGCGTGCTCGCTCGGCGCTACCTCTTCCTTGGCTCGCGCGTGGCGGATTCCTTGCTCCTCCAGCTCGCCGAGGCCTTCTGTGACCCGGCACCGCGCCGTCATGGGCGCGGTCCTTCGGCAGCCGAAGTGCCACCAGGAACGCAGCAGCGGCTTCTGCAGCGTCTGCTCTTGCCGTCTCCGCTCCGCCGCCGCCACCACGATCCCCGTCGTCAATCGCTCCTCCAAACGAGCGGCACGGCCGGCGAGGCCTTCCGAGTGCCGCGGACGCCGGCAGAGGACGGAGAGGGGGCGAAGGCGGAGGTGGGCGCTCGCGCGTCAGAGGTGGAGACGACGGCGACGGCGGCTATGGAAGCAGACGGCGCGCTGGCAGAGGCGCCCGAGCCGAAGGTGAAGCTCGAGCCCGGGACAGTGGCAGCGCCGCCCGTGCCCCCAGCCAAACGGCCGCGGCTGAGCAGCGGCGGCGGGATCGACTTTGAGGGGCTTGAGCTCGTCGAGATGGCGGCCGAGATCGAGATGGCGACCTCGGAGGAGCTCACTGAGGAAGAATCGGAGGCGCTCGAGCGTGCCGAAGATGCCTTCCTCTACGGCGCCGTTGGCGAGGCGGCGGCGGGAGCGGCGGGAGGAGCGGCGGGTGGCAGCGGCCGCCCGCCGCGCGGCAGTGTGCGTGCTATGATTCGCGACTCCTTCCCCTCTACCGCCCCCCTGGCTGACGTGGCGCCCTTTAACAAGGCCGTAGCGGCGCGAGGCGCACCAGCGGCGGCCGGTTCGGAGGCGGCCGGCTGGGAGGTGCTCCTATGCGGCGGCCGTGGGCGGAGTGGGGCCCTCACTATGCTTGGCCGCGGCATCCACGTCACTTCCGTCGCCGCCTTCGACTTGCCGCCGTGCGACGTCCTCTTCACACTCCCGGCCACCGCTTCACACTCCGAGGAGCCAGCAGCACCCAGCTGCGATGCGGCCGCACAGGGAACAGCCAGCGGCGGCGGTGGCGGAGGAGGAGAGGAGTTCCATCAGCTGCTTCTTCTGAGCGGCGTCTTCGGTACGCGCGTTCTCTCTACAGGTGACGAGATCAGCGAGATCACACAGAGCACCGGCCTCTTTCTCCAAGGACCGACTATACTCCTCGCGCCCCTCCGCGGAGGCAGGCGCGCCGTGCAGGTGCATGCGGCGGGAGTGAGGCTGCTCCGTGGCCATGCTTTCGTGAGTGAGCTGGCGGCGCCCTCGGGCCGTGCGATCACGCGAGCGAGCGCTGCGGTTGATTGGGTTCTGGTGCTCCTCGACAATGGCTCTCCATGGCTGCTCCAGCTCTCTGCCGATGGCGACTCGCTCAAGCCGCCCGCAGTGCTGTCACAGCCGCAGCTGCCGCCGTTTGTGGCCGCGAGCCTGTATGACGACGCCTCGGCCACCTTTGGAGGGGAGGCCGCGGAGGCTGGGGAGGCGGCGCGGGCAGCAGCGCCAATGGTGGTGGTGCGTGCGGCATCTGGAGGGGCGGCGTGCCGCGACAGCATCGAAGCTGAGGCTCTATCTCCTGCGCCTGGCTCGGGCAGTCGGCGCTCCCTCACTCTCGCACCGCCGCTGACCGCCGCCGCCGCCGCGGCCAAGAAGAGCGCTGCAGATGCCGCCGCGATGGTTGCGATGGCTGCGGCGACTCACGGGGGGGTGCTCCTTGGAGGCGAATTGACCGCCAAGCTGACCGCAACCCTAGCGCATGCCGGCACCGGCCTCGCGGGCACCGTGAGTGCCGACCAGCAGCTGTTGTTGACGGCGGGGACGGCTCCCGGGGCTGCGGCGGTCGGACCGGACTCTCGGCTTCGGGAGACGCCCCTACCTCGCCTCACAGCGAGGGAAGCCGAGGCAGCGAGAGAGGCAGCGGTGCGGGTGGCGGCAGAGGAGGCGGCGCTGTATGCGCCCACTGCCGCCGAGGCGCGCGCGCACGATGCATGCAAGCCGCCATCCCGGAACGCCGCGAGCGGTGCCGCCCACCCGTCGACGACTGCACCGCCCTCGCCCTCGCAGCTGCTGTGTGTGACTTGCGACGCGGCCGGCTGTGTCTCTGTTTGGGCTCTGCCCCAGTGGAATCTGCTCTTCAGCTCGCCATCAGCGATGCTCCTCGGCGCGTCGGTGGTGCACGACCAGCGTCCTCGTGGCGGTCGGGCTGTCTCCTCTGCCGGTGGAGCGGGCGCCAGCACCCCTCGCGCCCTCGCTGTGCATCCGTCGGGGGGCAGCGCAGACAACGCCGACGCCGCCGACGGTGCGGGAACGCGCTCGGCGGCCGCGGCGGTGGCGGCGGTCGTGGCCGTCGAGGTGAGGTTCTTTCCCGTACGCCGGCGCGACTCACCACCGTTGCTCGCCCTCTACTTCGAGCCGCACGAGCTGCTCCTGTTCCGCGCAGTCAAGCATGCTGCCCTCGATGTCGGCGGCAGCGCCGGGTCCTCGCGCGGGAGTTTCGTCAGTTTCGTACGCGTACCTCACGGCGTGCGCCGATTGTTGCCGCGCGTCACGGACGGGCTTGCGGAAGAAGAGGCCGCCGAGGCGGCCGGCGGGCGTGCGTTGACCGCCTTCGAGGCCGCCTCACGCCTTGCGCCTCTGGGTCCGCGCCCCTCGCGCCTCGTGCCGCTCGATCACTTTGGCGGCGTCGATGGGCCTCTCGACGGAGCCGTTCTCGTCCTTGGCGAGACCGCAGCCGTCCTGTGCATGCAGCGCGACACTGTCTGGACACATGAGCTGCTGCCGCCGGCAGGCGGCACGGGCCTCGAGGACGCGATCGTGTGCGCGGCGCCGCTGCATAACATCAACTGCCCGCACGGAGTCGTGCTCATGGGGCGGGGAGGCCGGCTGCACATCAGCTCGGTACGTGCGCCGCCTCGCGCGGCGAGTGCGACACGGTACGACGTCGCCTGGCCGATGACGAAGATGGGGCTGCGGGCCACCGGCCACTACGTGTGCCACCTGCCGCTCGCTAAGGCCATCGTAGTCGCCATCTCGGTGGCCGAGCTACTGCCCGATACGGCGCCGCAGCCCAAGAACCCAAACGCGCCGAACGCCAAAGCGGACAACGTGGCGGTGGCGGCGCTCGAGGGCGCGCCGCGCTATCAGGAGCGTTATGAGCTGAGACTGCTCGACGAGACGACGTGGGCGACGCTCGATACGTACCCCCTGGGCGAGCAGGAGTGGGTGACCGCCTTGCAGCTGATGACGCTCCAGCGCGAGATGCCCAACCCGAACGCGCCCAACCCCGCCACACTCCCGGCGCACTTGCGCAACCTGCCCATGTCTGCTGAGCGAATCCGCAAGCCCACGCCGTTGCTCGTGGTCGGCACGGCCGTCGTGCTTGGAGAGGACAGCAACTGCACCGGCAGGCTCCTCCTCCTCGACATCGACAGCGTGCTGGAGGGCGGAGCTGGGAAAGGCGGCGGCGAGGCTGGCGAAGGCGAAGGCGAAGGCGACGCTGACGAGGGCAGCATGCGCATGGTCCGTCGCTTCCGCGTGGCAGTCGATCATGAGGAGCGGGGCCCCATCCTTTCGGTTGCGCAGATGCAAGGGAAGCTCCAGGTGCGGCTGAGCCACTCCGGACCGTTAATGAGATACGTTAATGAGCTCCGTTAATGAGCTCCGTTAATGAGCCACTCCGGACCCTCCAACAGTTGCCGTGCTCCCCTGCCCCCTCCCTCCCCCCATCCCCTCCCGTCCCCTCCCCCGCCTCTTGCTTCAGGTGGGTGTCGGAGCCAAGCTGGTGACATTTATTTACCGCGAGGACGCGCTCGTCACCTTCGCCTTCTACATCGCGGGCTTCGGCGTCTCCGCTCTCGCGACGCTGCGCAACTACGTCTTTGCGGGCGATGTGCATCAGGGCGCGCAGCTGCTCACCTGGAAGGAAGACAAACAATCCCTTGTCCTTGTCTCGCGCCACCTGCGCACCACCTCCGCCTTCGCGTGCGACTTCTTGCTGCACGAGGGCACGCTGCACCTGGTACTGGCCGAGGCGGGACCCGCAGGCAGCCGGCCGACCCTCCGGCTGCTCAATTACTCACGCCAAGCTGAAGAGAGCCGCCGCGGGACCATCCTGCTCCCGCGTGCGAGCTTCCATGTCGGGGCGCCGATCACGCGCCTCCAGCGCGTCGCTGTCGGCGGCGCCGGTGCCGGCGGTACCGGTGCCGGCGGCGCGCGACGGCAAGCGGTTCTGTGGGCGGCAGCAGATGGTTCGATAGGCTTCGTCGTCCCTCTGGGCGAAACGGCCTTCCGTCGGCTAGGCTTCCTGGCGACCAAGATGGTGGGCGGGCTGCGCCACGACGGCGCGCTCCACCCGCGCGCCTGGCGCGCCCTCGGCACGAGCGCCACCTCGGCGCGCGAGCTCAAGAATATGCTCGATGGTGGTCTCATCGGTCGCTTCCTCGAGCTCGGGGCCGACGAGCAGCGCCGGCTGGCGATGCAGATCGGGTCGACACCCGCCAAGGTAGCAGAGGCGCTCACGGAGCTGGCTCGCGGGCTGCCGTGACCCTTTAGAGATGCGCGCGCGGTGAGATGCCCCTCGCAGATCCTCGTGCATGCGTCTTGGAGATGAAGCACGGGAGGTGTTACACTGGAGGTACGAGATGCGCGCAAATGTAGGTTTTTGTTATTGCGCATTGACAGGGGATGATTTCGGTTCAACATCAAAAATGCGCTGCAGCTGCTGTTCAACACAACGCGCGCACACTCTCCGGACCCCCAAGCACAGGAGCCACTATCTCAGTAATATCCGACCATGGACCGAGCGGTGAGGGCAGAGAGCACCAGAGATCACACTGTGTGCTGGAGCGAGCGAGTACTCGGTACTTGTGTTGACCGAGGGGAGCGGAGCCGTCCTGTGAGACGGTGGTGTGGTGAGCGCGGGGGGACCGCGACGAAACTGACTGACTGACTGATTGAGGTGTGGCCGACACAGCCCGTGGAGTGCCCGTGGTAACACTACCCGCATTGACACAGGCCGTTAATCGGCAAAGCTTGGGGGAAGAGAAGGTGCCGGACTAGCATCTGTGCCAGGCCGGTGCATCTCTTCCCCCGCGTAAACCATTTTGCAACTGTGCGCACGCCGCTCACCATGGCGCTCGCTCGTCTTTTTTCTTTGCTTTTCTTCTACCATGGTAGGGGGCCGGATGCAAACCATGCTTTTCCAAACCATGCGGCCCGCGCGGGGCTCGTCTCCGGCAGCCACCTGGTTAGCATTTGCAATCCTGCTCAACATCTTGCCTGGTTCGGTTCACTCATCCCCGTCGACACCGTCGCCGCCGCCGCCCGCACCCCTGCCGTCGCCACCGCCGCCCACACCCCTGCCGTCGCCACCGCCGCCCAC
>ENA-UOXO01000141-UOXO01000141.1-mixed-culture-metagenome-genome-assembly--contig:-NODE-141-length-51095-cov-38.950529_pt1 | contig 51095 bp, 26 predicted proteins | sample MGYA00238162_ERZ761640 | MGnify/ENA primary metagenome ERZ761640 (study PRJEB28914, sample SAMN08778297) | mixed culture metagenome | isolation source: Freshwater growth medium | place: USA...
AGCAGCAGCAGCAGCAGCAGCAGCAGCAGCAGCAGCAGCAGCAGCAGCAGCAGACGGGGCCGCCCACTCCACTGCAGCCGCCAGTTGAGTCCCCAGAGGCTGCAGAGAACTCCGATGGAGAAACGAGAGATGGGGTTTGAGCAGAGACACGCTCACGTACGCTCGATGTGCCGACTGCGCATGGCGGTTTTCCGTCGAGCCCGCGGAACGCGACGGGCCACACTCGAGGTACATAAATACGTCGGTTGAAGTGAGACGTGAGGCTCTGTCTGACTGAGAAATTCGCGTTTGGCGCGTTTCACGCGATCGACCCTGACGCGTATAGTCTCACTTAGCGCTCGTCACCGGAGTGCAACATGATCACCGCGACAACGCGCGCGTTGTCCGTTGTCGTTACACACTTTCCATGACGACTTTCGCACAGGACACACCCCACACCGAATGTATCACCGTCACGTCCTTGACCTTGTGTCACGTCCCGTCCGGCGCCCGTCGGTCGAGCTCGAGGGTGCGGTGCACGCCGTGCACCGTGATGACCGCCCGCCACCCCCGTCCCCCGGTCGCGAGACCGGTGCGCACATGCCGCATCGCGGCTACATCGCGGCATCATCGCCGCACACGATCGAGCATCATCTCGAGGGACGTCTCCACGTCCTCGCGCGCGGGACTCGCCAGTTGCCACGGCTCCCCCGGCGTCCCACGCGCGTCACCCCCGCGCCGGGCGATACCCCCTACTCCGCCTTTTGCACATCGCCACATCGGCTGCATGGCTGGCACACCGCACGCAAGGCACACCTCGTATAGAGGTTGATACATCTCCTTTGTCTTTCCGTCTGACAGGCTCCCGCGCAACCCCTGAACGGACACGGGGCATGAATGTGCATGCGCGCCGCATGCATGCAAGAGTCATCACAGCTACGCGTCCTGCAGCAGGTACGCTTACGCTATCGGCTGCACTTGCACTTAGACGTTGAAAGTGAACGTCATGGAGGCTCCACTTGTGAAGGTCGTGCCGTAGTTGACATTGTTGATTCTCACGTAGCCTCCGTGCCAGCCGTCCCCGAAGGAATCAAGGAGGAGGAGAAAGTGCGAACCAGGGGCGAGGCACGGCGAGTACGTGTACGTCTGGGAGTTGGCCAGCGTTCCCGAGGTGATTGTAACGCCATCGATCTTGAAGCTGATCTCATCCGCCCACATCTGTGTGAACAGCTGCACAGGAACAGAGCTCGTCCCTGCTGGGCAGCTTGCAACCGGCGGCGATAGCGATGGCAGCGGCAGCGGCGGCCGTAGCGATGGCGGGCTTGCAACCGGCGGTGATACCGCCGGCGCCGGCGGCGGCGCGGGGCCGATGTAGAATATGGCCGACATGGAGGCTCCACTTGTGAAGGTCGTGCCGTAGTTGACATTGTTGATTCTCACGTAGCCTCCGTGCCAGCCGTCCCCGAAGGAATCAAGGAGGAGGAGAAAGTGCGAACCAGGGGCGAGGCACGGCGAGTACGTGTACGTCTGGGAGTTGGCCAGCGTTCCCGAGGTGATTGTAACGCCATCGATCTTGAAGCTGATCTCATCCGCCCACATCTGTGTGAACAGCTGCACAGGAACAGAGCTCGTCCCTGCTGGGCAGCTTGCAACCGGCGGCGATAGCGATGGCAGCGGCAGCGGCGGCCGTAGCGATGGCGGGCTTGCAACCGGCGGTGATACCGCCGGCGCCGGCGGCGGCGCGGGGCCGATGTAGAATATGGCCGACATGGAGGCTCCACTTGTGAAGGTCGTGCCGTAGTTGACATTGTTGATTCTCACGTAGCCTCCGTGCCAGCCGTCCCCGAAGGAATCAAGGAGGAGGAGAAAGTGCGAACCAGGGGCGAGGCACGGCGAGTACGTGTACGTCTGGGAGTTGGCCAGCGTTCCCGAGGTGATTGTAACGCCATCGATCTTGAAGCTGATCTCATCCGCCCACATCTGTGTGAACAGCTGCACAGGAACAGAGCTCGTCCCTGCTGGGCAGCTTGCAACCGGCGGCGATAGCGATGGCAGCGGCAGCGGCGGCGGCGGCGGCGGCGGTGGCGGCGGCGGCCGTCGCGATGGCGGCGGCGGCGGCGGCGGCGGCGGCGGTGGCGGCGGCGGCGGCGGCGGCCGTCGCGATGGCGGCGGCGGTGGCGGCGGTGGCGGCGGCGGCCGTAGCGATGGCGGGCTTGCACGCGGCGGCGATACCGCCGGCGCCGGCGGCGGCCGTAGCAATGGCGGGCTTGCACGCGGCGGCGATACCGCCGGCGCCGGCGGCGGCCGTAGCGATGGCGGGCTGAACCCGCCTGGCGGCGCGACTGCGGGGGGGCTGCAGCAGGTCCCCACGCAGCACGTGACGGGGCATTCGTAACGGATCGTCCGCCCGTACTCGGCGTGATTGCAAAAGGGGGCGAGGGACGCGCAAGTGTTAAATGGCGAGTTGAAGCCGGTATTAGGGGAGTTCACGCAAGGGAGCGGCGGCGATGGCGAGGGAGGCGGGCCTGGCGGGCGCGTGCGGCACTCGTAGATATCACGGATCTGCTCCATGTCGTTCGCGTCGAAGCCGCCCGAACTGCGGCCGATGGGCGGCGTGCCCGCCGGCTGCGTGATTTGGCATGTTGACGGGCTGGTCCCGGTGCAGCCGCTAGGGTAGTGCATGAGCGAGTTGTAATTGTAGCTTTGCGCCATATTCATGTCCGGGTCGATCGAATACTGTGATACCCAGTCCGGAGTGATGTTAGTAAAGTTCACCGTGATGTACTGGTTGCGGTCGGGCCGCTTGTGCTCGTGCCCCAGTCCGACCGCGTGGCCGATCTCGTGGATGATCGAGCCGAGGTACACGACGGAGTCGCACCAGCCCAGGTTGACCTCGGTCTCCACTGCGCCACACGCTGCGTGGCATGAGTTTGTGTCGACCACTTTGAATCGGATCTTCTTCTGAGTCGTGTTAGTACACGTCACTTCCTGAAAGCCGATGCAGTCGGACAGGCCGTCCGCGGCAATCTTATTGATAGCCTGATACACGGCCTGCTTGCGCCTGCGCACACAGGAGAGAGATCCAACGGATCGCATTCGGTGAGCGAGAGCGAGAGAGAGCGAGCGAGAGAGAGAGAGAAAAACAAAGATCACGCCAGCCGGATGAGCGTCGGCAGGGATGCGCGTGCGTTCGTTCAAGGCAGCCTTACCCATCGTTGATATTCGGGTCGAAGCAGTAGGGCACCGTAGTAGGCCCATTGAAGCCCAACTGAGGGTCCCACTTGAGGGCTGCGCACGGGATGTCTGCGTAGATGACGGCCGCCTTGGTTTTGACGCTTTTCTCCTTCTTCGACGCACTGGGGGAGGGGGGGGAGACCGCGGCACCAAGGTCCAGCCGGTCAGCGCCGTCGCCGCCGCCACTGTAGTGGTACGTGCCCGAGAGCCTGTCTATGTCTTCCTCGGTGAATGTAAGGCCCCGCTCCTCACCCTCATCGGTGGTCATGAGCAGCATTCCTTCCGCAAAGGTAGTTTTGACGGCGTCGGTGTGCGCCTCGTCCAAAATCTGAGCGTCGGTCAAGCCCCTCACGTGATTCGCATACGCAAGAGTCTGTTCGTCGATAGGTACGCCTGTGCCTGCACTGTCGAGCAGGAAATCGGCAAGTATACGGAGCTTGCCTCCTAGGGTCATTGCGAGGAGCATGTTTGAGTTTGCGCTCATGCTCCACACATTCCGGTCGTACAGGTGGAGCTTCACTTCGCGTTTCGCGGCCTTGAGCTCTGGCCTCGACGGCGACGCCTTCTCAAGCGGAGCCGGCTCAAGCTGAGCAAGCCGCCCGGACGAGTCGCCGGTGGGCATCGCAACGATAGCCGTGAGCAAAAACACACACCCTGCAAGCATTTCTTCAGGCGTGAGCGATGTGCGTGTGCGGGCGACTGCGATGTCGCGCAAGGGTCTGACGCCCTCCGACGGGAATCGCGTCCAAAAAGGACTCCAGGCAGACCCAAATATGGGTATGAGAGCGCCCAAAGAAGCGCTAAACGCAATGCGCTGCTACTCAACGTTTTATTTTCTTTGGAGAAGGGATGGTGAGGTGCCCGGCCGCCGCAAATGCCCAGCTGCTTGCGGGCACCGGTACGATGCGCATGCGCACGCGCCGGCCCCCGGGACTCGCTCTCGGTCTCGCGCTTTCGCGCGGCGCGACGATATGGCCTATGGAACAGCCCATGGAACAGCCTATGGAACAGCAATGAACGGCGAGGCGGGACTCGCTCTCGCATCTCGGAGCGACGCCGCTCGGCTCGGCTCCGTCACTGTCCGGTCCTCTCGTACCTCGTTATCTGTCGTACACAGTCTCGACGGTCTGTTAGTAAGACTTACGCTGTGTGACGCTGTGATCATGAGCCACATGTCGTGCGTGAACCATGATTGTATGTTAAGTTTTGATGGACGGACCTAACCAAATTCACGCCAGTAACCTTCTTTTTGACGTCGATGCCTAATCGGTCTTGAAACCTATAATTGAAACCGTCTACCGGTTGCGAGACGCAGGCGGAGTGATCGGCAAATAAGATCGGCAAAGACGTGTTTGTGGTAACATCCCCCCTGTGGCCGTGCGTTGCGATAACCAAGCCTTGAAGCATGAAAGTCTTTGGCACGACCGACCTGTGGCTGTGCAGTGATCTGGTGCGGCTTCTCAGTGGTTCTGTCCTTGGGCATGCGGCATCTAATCGGTCGTCACAAAGACAGGGCGAGCGCAGAGCTCGCCCGCTTCGTGAGATCTTGCCCCTGCGCGTCGTACAAGGGCGACGCGAGGCGCGCTGTGCGCTCGCCTTCCTCAGCGCCGCCGCACGGATGACAGCTGCCGCTGGTTCGGCGCGCTGCGAGGAGGCTCTGGATCTCCGACAGCGTCCTGCCGCACGTTTCGGGCAGCAGCAGCACCGGCAGGCCGCCTAGCAGGCAGACGCATCCGAGAAGACCCAGCACGATCGACCAGCCGAGAGCATCCACCAAACTGAGCATGCTCAGGTCGACGACGGCGCCAGCGCTAAAGGAGAGCGCTGTCGCGAGGCACGCGCCGAGCGGCCGGGCGGTCGGCGAGAAGAGCTCCGCTAGCAGCAGATGCAAGGTTGGCGCGAGCGTGAGCCCGTAACTGAGGACAAACCCGAAGAGACCAACGAGCACTCCGGCCAGCGAGCCATAGGCACACGCGCCAGCGGCGAGTGCGAGGCATCCGGCCGTCAGGAGCGCGCCCGCGAGCACGAGCATGCGCCGGCCGCATCGCCCGGCGAGGAGCAGTGAGGCGATGACTCCGAGTAGCTTCGTCGAGAGCAGGAGGAGCGAGAGCGTAACCGCTAGCTCGACGGGTACCTCGAAGAGGGAACTCATCAGAAGCGTCGTCGAGTAATTGAGCACGGACGAGGCGCCGTTGGCTTGGTTGACTGCCGCGAGCGCGAGCACCAGAATAAAGCCGAAGCGCTCGCGCCGTATCAGGCACCCCCATGCTGTGTACTCACCGTCGGCCGCCCGCGAGGTCGTGCAGCGCAACTTGAGCTCCTCCTGCTGCTCCTCCTCCACTAGCCGCTGCAGCCGCTCCGCACTCGCCGTGAGCGGCAATTCAGTCATCGAAGCGTTGCTCGACGCGCACGTGTATCGCATCAGACTGCTGCCCTGACCTCCGTCCACGGTCACGTCGGGCGAGCCTGTCATCAGGGTATCGTCCCCCCAGGACGGCTCAAGCCCACGCGACGACTGCCGGCTGTGGCCCCGGCTGTGGAACCCGCCGGACGAGGGCTGTGGAAAGCCGCCCGAGGACGAGGGCTGTGGAAAGCTGCTCGAGGACGAGGGCTGTGGAAAGCTGCTGCAACAGGGCTGTGGTAAGCTGCTGCAACAGGGCTGTGGTAAGCTGCCAGAAGCTTGGCGGCTTGATGAGGGCTGGTGAGGGCTGATGAGGCTTGATGAGGGCTGCGCTGGGGAGACCTGGCTGGCTGCGCCGCGATCCCAACGGCCTTCTGGGTACTCCATCCGATTCGGAAACGTCCGCGGCGGCAGCGCCGGCGACTGGGGCTGCAGGAGTGGTGACGGCGGTGAGGCTGGCGGCGACGACGGCGCTGATGGACCTGGACCGCGTGCGCTCGCCGCGGGGGCCGAGGCGGGCGGCGAGATGGACGGCAAGACGGGCGGTGAGGCGGCCTGTAACACGTCGGGACGGTTGGGCGGCGAGGCCGGCGGCGGCGGCAGTGGCGGCAGCGTGAACGGCGAGCGCGGCGGCGGCTCTGCGCCCTCGATCGATCTCGCGCCCGAGATCGATCGAGGCGCAGAGGGGGTCCGTACCGGCACGGGCAGCTGGTAGCTCGGACTGAGATGCGGCGGCACCAGCTGTGCAGCCGATGGCAGCCGCTGCACCGTCGGCGTCGCCGCCGATGTCGATGTGAACGCCGCGTTCGACGCCGCGCTCGCCGACGCGGCCTTGCCATGCAGCCGTCGCAGTAGATCGAGTGCATCGTCTATCTGACCACGCTGCGCGAGGAATGCGGGCGTCTCGGGCAGGCAGAGGCTGCACAGGAAGTAAGGCAGCGCAGCCAGACCGGGCAGCGCGAACGCGATCCGCCAAGGCTCTAGCACCACGTTGGCTATACGGTTGGCGTCCAACCAGTCGACGACCTCTTGTACCTGCAGCAACGCGTTCACGCCCGCGGCCGTGAGCGCACCCATGGTGAGCATGAGATCGTACATGCTGATGACGAAGCCGCGCGATCGCGCGGGCGTCACCTCGGCGAGGTACGTTGGGGAGGCGACGGCCGAGAGGCCGAGGGCCACGCCGGTAAGCAGCCGGCCGGCAGCGACCATCACCCAGTGCGACGAGCCCGCGGCGACGAGGATAGGACCGGCGACGAAGGCGAGGCCGGCGACCCAGAAGACCGTGACGTGCCCGCGGGTCTGCAGCACCCACGTCCCGATGAGCGCGCTGAGTGCCGCGCCAACCTTGGCCTGGCCAACGATGAGCTCCGTCATCGTGTCATCGAGAGCGAGGTTGGTGTCGTTGCGTAGCAGTGGGAGTACCCCTGCGATGACGCCCAGGTTGTAGCCGAATAGAAAGCCGCCCGCTCCTGCAAACACGGTCAGCCCTCGAAGTAACATTGTTACGAGGATGCGATTTCGCGCGGCTGGCGGCCTTGGCCGTCGCGGCGCGCGGCTCTCGTTTGCACAGGAGCATTAGCGCTCTCTCTCTCTTCCGATCTTCGGCAAGTCCGGCGGGGCGCCGTCATGGGCACTCGCTCGAACGCGGAGGTTAATGAGTTCAATTCATCAAACTAAACAAGCAGCCTGGTGAGCACGACATCCCAAGATCAACTATTCATGTCGAACATGTGTGTGATTTTATGAGCTCCCAAGTTTGACACCCGGAAGTTTCACACCTGGTCGGCCGCATTCATGAGCTCGAGCAGCTCTGGGAGCTCCTCGAGCGACGCCCATTGCTCGAGCCCTTCGCGCCAGAAGAGGGGCGCGGCTCCGGCCGTGAGCAGCCCCTGTGCTCGCCGCGTCGCGAGGTCTGCGGCCGAGACGGGGCCTTGCTGCCCGTTGCCGTCGAAAAAGTGCCATACCTCGGCAGCGATCACGTCTGCCGCGATCAATTCGGGGTCGTCATCTTCGTCGTCGTCGTCGTCGTCGTCGTCGTCGTTGTCAGCGTCGCCGTTGTCCATGGCCAGCCGCGTGTCGAACGCCTCGAGCCCGCCAGCAGGGAGGGTGGCGGGGAGGGTGGCAGTGGCGGGGAGGGTAGCGGTGGCAGGGAGGGTGGCGAGGAGGGTAGCGGTGGCAGGGAGGGTGGCGGGGAGGGTGGCAGGGAGGGTGGCAGTGGCGGGGAGGGTACCGGGGAGGGTGGCGGAGAGGGTGGCGGGGGATGTGGCGAGGAGGGTCCCGAGGAGGGAGCCAGCCGATGGGGCAGCCTGGGTGGCGCCCATCGTCGAGCCGATCGTCGCGGGCAGCGTTGAGGCCGGATTGTACGCGGATGCAGGCTCCGGTACGGCCGCGGGTGTGCTGCTAAAGTCGAGACCCCTCACCGCGCACCGACCCGCCGTCGTTGGTGGAGCGAGAGTCATGATGACGCTGCTGCCGCCGCCGCCCAAGCCGCCCGCCGTGTCGCCCGCCGTGTTGCCCGCCGCGACGCCCGCCACACCCACGGAGAATGACGGAGCGCGTGACGGCCTGCGTGACAGCCGGCCGGGCCCTTCCTTCTGAGCCGACAGGAGCAGCCGCGAGGCAGGAGCCGTACCGGGCGCGCCACTTCCGGGCGCCTCTTCGGGGATCTCGCCCCGATGAGATCGGATTCCCCATGATCTCCGGCTGCTGCGCGGCGTGCTCTCGACGAGCTTGCGCGCATTCGCGGTGCCCGCCGTCGCACAAGTGCCAAAGGCGGCGGTAACGGCGACTTTGGCCGCCGCTGTGCTCGCCATCCCAGCAGCGGCGACTTTGGGTGCCACGGCGGCGCGGGAGGCGGTCGAGAGGATATGGCTACCCGAGACCAAACAGCTCTGGCTCGCTCGAAAGAGAGCGTCGTGCTGCGCTTCGAGGGCGTACCTGAGCGCGACGAGCTCACCGGTGAAGCCGGTAAGGGACTCATTCAAACTTGGCGGGCCGACGCTCGATGTGGGGAAGCAGGTGGCCTCGAGGGCCGCGAGGGAGGGCAGCCGGTTCGACGCGGCACGTGCCGCCGCCGTGCTCGCCGCGACGGCCCTCTCGAACTGATGCAAAGTCTCCCGCGCCGCCACCGCCGCCGCCTGTGCCGGCTGCGCACCGCCATGGCCAGTCTCATCCTCGACGTAGCCGCTGGCGGAGGGAAAGCGTCGCCACGAGTCGTATGCATGCTGAAAGTCGGCCGAGGCCACGATGCGAACTGCGGGCTCGAGGGGGCGCTCGAGCGCCGCTGACGCGCTCTCATGGACGGCTGGGCGGCTGCCGAGGGGCGGGCGGGAGGGGCGACTCCCCCCAGGGGGGATCACCACCGCCGCGAGGTTATCTGTCCGTTGGACCTCGTCGGTTCCCCACAGCCGCAGGCGCACTGCCGGCAGCAGCGCGCGCCGCAGCTTGGCGTAATCGGCGCTCTGGGTGTTGTACGGATCGGCGGAGACGTATTGCGGTGTGGAGTCACTCATCAGGCCAAGGGCCACCGCCACCGCGCGCTCAGCCGGGTGCGGGGCGAGCGCAGTACCGGGCGCGCGCCCCGACGGGCGCGGTGCGGCCAGGGCTGCCTGCCGCCGCACCCACTGCACGAAAGCAAAGTGTACCAGTCCCAGCTCGTTGGCCTCGGCGGCCCCGGCGCCGCCGGCGCTGGTGCCGGCGCTACTGCCGGCGGCGGCGCCACCGACGGAGGCGCCACCGACGGCGGCCGGTAGGGGCTGCCACCAAGCCTCCAGGAGGACGGGTAGCAGTAGCACTCCGAGGAGTCCACACACGAGTCCGGTGGCCGGTAACGCGACTTCGTCCTCGCCGAGAGCTCGGGCGGCGGCGCCGGCGGTCGAAGCGGCGAGCGCGCCGGCGCCGAGGATGGCAACGGAGGCGCCGAGGGCAGCAGGGTCGGGCAGGAACCACGGGCGAAGTACGAATCGCGAGTGGTGCGCCGAGACGGCCGTTGGGTCCGCACCAGCGAGCGAGGGAGGTTCGCCCTCGCCGCCGCCCTGATTCCCGTGGTATGTAGAAGGCACGGTGGCGACAAGAGCGATGAGGGCGAGGGCGGGCTGCAGCAGCTGGCCGAGCAAGGTGTTATGCAATTGTCCGACGTTGATCGCGAGCCTATCGAGTCGGCGAAGCACCTCAGTGGGATCGAGGGACGCGTCGAGGGCAGCAGAGCCGTTTCCGCTGGCGCGACCAGCACCGCCCCGTGTACCGCCGCCGCCAGCGCTGCCGCCGCCTGCCGATCCAATAGGAAGCGAGAGCGCTGCTGTGGGTGGCGTGCGCCCGGGATGGCGCCCGGGAGTCCCAAGAGCTATGCCGTGGCCCGTGCGAGGCACGCCCGCCCGCCCGACGAAGCGCAGCAGCGCCGCCGCGCCTACGGGTGACGCGAGCAGCCACTCGGCCTCCGGGGGCAGAATGAACCAGAGGCGCTGGGCCGCATGCGCGCCGTCGGCGGAGGTGGCGCATGCCACGGGCAGAGGGACGCTCACGACGCGCCGCATCATTGCATCCATCATTGACGTGCCCTCGGCTTCGGCCACGTGCGAGGGGCGCACGCATGTACGCAGCGTGGCGCCATGCACGATGAAGGCGATTTGAAGGCAGATCATGCCGATCAGGATGACCTCGTCGTGCGGCAAGGTGCGCCCCGACTCCTCCCAAACAACGAAAGCAGGGATCGTGGTCAACAGCGCGAGTAAGATCCAGTGCAGCACCCCGCCGCCGCCGCCATTCCTGTCGGAAGAGGATGTGGCGGGGGATGTGGCGGGGGATGAGGCGGGGGATTTGGCGGCGGGCGACAGGGCGGCCTCAGCAGCGGCTTGCTCTGCCAGCTCGGTGTTCACTTGCATGGCCACCTCTGCCGCTTGCTCTGCCGCACTCGCCGCGGCGCTCATCGCCGCCTCCACGGCCGCCGCCACCTCGGGCTCGGGCCTCGCCGCCTTCGCCGCCGCGAGGGCCGCGGCCGCGGGCGCCGCCTCGGCAAGCTCAGCCACCGCCGTAGTGAGCGCGGCGAGCGTCATCGCGAGCTGCTCTGCATAGGCATCCCCCGAAGACCCAAACGAAGTCGACGACGAGGAGGAGGAGGCTCTACTGCGCGGAAGACCCTCTACCATCAGATGTTGGAAGAGCGCACGCCGCACCAGAGCCGGCCGAAGCGCGCGCAGCAGCATCAGCGGCCGCGCCGGCGGCGCCGTCGGCCCCTGCAAGAGCGAACGCACGGCCGCGAGAGCCTGCGAGCGTAGATCGAGCTGCAGCCGCTGCAGCCGCAAGGGGCCCTCGAGCGGCGCGTGCAACAGCGCCACCAGTCGCTCGGGCAGCTCGCCGGCTGCCAACGCGTCCTTGACGACAGTGGACGAGTGTAGCAGCTGCCTAGCATACTCTGCCTCGGTGCTGGGGCGCATTAGAGCGCCCGGTACGGCGCCCACCGCCGCACCGCCCTCGCGGTATGATGCACCTGGCACGAAGCCGCCCGGTAGGAAGCCGCTCGGCAGAGGCACGAAGCCCGCCTGCGGCATGCCGCCGCACGCTCCGCCGTCTGCTCCGCCGCCCGCTCCGCCGCCCGCATCGCCCCCGTCGCCTCCTCTCGTCGTGCCTCCGCCGCCTTCGCTGCCTGTGCCGCTCGCGCCGCCTCCTCCGAGCACGTCACCCGAGTCCGCCAGCTCCGTGAGCGTGCGCAGCAGGCCGATGCACAGCTGCAAGGTCTCGGCGCTCGGCGCCTGCGCGCGGTTCCCCCATCGGTCGATCGTGAGCGTTCGCGCCTGCTCGAGGGTCTCCGATCGCACGATCGCCTTGGCTGCCGATCGGGTCGCGTCAGGAGCGCTGCCGTCCAAGCTCGAGAGGAGCATGGCGGAGAGCACTCGGCGATGCTCGGTTGCGAGCCAGAGCGACAAAGACTGCGCGTCCAGAGGCAGGCCGACGGCCTCGCTATCGTGCGACTCGCCCACACGATCCTTGCCAGCCGAGGATTTCTGATTTGCTCCTGTCTCAAGCCCCCGCTGCCGCTGCTGCCGCTCCTGCACCGCCGCACAAGCGCCGACGCAAGCAGTACTTGTAGACGCGCCATGGCAGCCAACAGCCTTGCCCGACGATGATTTGGTCGCGGCTAACACGCACGCCATGTGGAGCTCGGAGGCGGACTGGTCAACGCCCGGCAGCCATGCACCCGGCGGCGAAACTTTTTGATGACCTTTCTGCTGTGAAAGTAGACACAGATTTCGCACAAAAACCTGTCCCTCGGCTGGTTCATGTCAGCAGGGCCATGGCATGTTCGCTCATGTTGCGTGGGCCAAGTACTGGAGACTTGAGCGGCGCGGGCTGTAGCGGCGTGGTCTCGACAGCAGGCGGCTTCTCCAACGAGGCGTCTTCATCTGGCGCGCCAGCAGCAGCGGCGATTTCGATGGTCAGATAAGCGTACGCGGCGATCGAGATGATGACGAGCGCGACGCCCGCCCAGGTATAGACGTCCTGCACGTCATTGTCCTGCATCGCGGCGACGATGATCAGGGTAATCTTGACGGCGTTGGCGCCGATTGTGGCGGTGACTGCCGAGGTGAGGTTGACGTAGTAGTAGGTCGCCAGGTTGTACATGAAGGCCATCGACGAGCCCACGGTGATCACGTGCACACCGACCCAGCGCGTGGCCGGGTCGGCGAGGTACGCCAGGCTCGGCTCGCGTTCGGGGCCGGCAGTCCAATAGAGGAGCATGAACCAGAAAGCGAGGCTGCAGTCGTAGAAGAGAACCACTGCCGGGTCGAGTTTTGGATGAGTCTCGGTGCCCGACATCAGGATCATCGCGATCACTGGACGAAGCGAGCTGAGCAGGATGGAGATGGACACCATCGCGAAGCCCAGCCACACATCGTCGAAGCCGCTAGTGTCCGGAGGCGCTATGTACGCCTCCTGGAAGCGATAGGCGCATGAGAGGATCGAGCCGATGCAGATGAAGCCCACGCACGCCACGATCGGCGCGCCCGGGTTGCGCCCGATGATGATGTACTCTAATACGACCGTGGGCAGCGGCCCCATGGCACGGATCGCTTGATTGAGGAAGAGGGAGACGAGGGTGAAGCTCCAGTTGTTTAGCCAGGTGCTGATGGCTGTACAGCACGCGATAGGGATCAGTCCGTGCTTATACCGCCACAGCTGCGCGAACGAGGGCAGGTCCTTGCCGTTGGGCATCGCGACGCATGCCAGAAGGTACGCGGCGAGTGCCGAGAAGAACATATGCCACATAGAGTAGAAGACGGGGAAGCAGAAGGCGGGCCAGGACCGTGGCCATGGCGGATTCTTGCTGAGCGCATACTGGTTGAACTCGTTGAGCCCAATGTTTCCGAGCGCGAACACGATGAAGGCGATGGACTGGAACACGCACAGGCGACGAAAGCCGCAAGGCGACGTCTCGCACTCCCTCGACTCCTTTGACTCCCTCGACTGCCGACGATGAGGACTAGAACTTCCGCCGATTTGCTGCTGCATGTGCACCGAGTGCTGTGACGGCAGCAACATCGCGGCACCACTCATGCTGAACACCCGTGGAAACCGGTCGGAGACCCTGGGGCTGCCTTCGTGGATGACGTTGCGCTTGCTCTTGGGCAGCTTCGAATTCGACATTTGCTGGGACTCGGGGTCGGGCGGCAATGAGCCGGAGGTGGTACTTCCGCCGGTTGCGGCGGATCGTGGCACTGGTTTGGCAAAGGACTTGTCATCAATGAGTACGTCCGTTAGAGCCGCTGACATTCTTCCTCCGCAGGGGCAGGCACCGCACCGACCAGAGGCCAGGGCGGTTCTCGTCGAGTCTTGCCTAATGCGGTGCAGCGCGTTGCAATCGCATGCAAATGTTTGTTCGTGAAGGTGAAGCCGGTACATGTACGGTGTCTCGCGCGTCGGGCTGAGTCGATTACATCATTACATGTTGCGTTTGCGGGTCGCTGTGAATTTGCGGCTCACCGACGACACGTGCGTGAGCGCGTGCGCGATTCGCTGTTCGCGCGCGGCATATGGCTGAGACCGCCGAGGAGAGCAAGGCGTTCCTGCGCGCCTGCCAGCAGGGGCAGATCGCGGAAGCAAAGGCGCTGCTCGCCGCACACCCTTCGGTGCTCGATGCGCGCTCGACGTCCAAGGGCTACACGGCCATGCACTACGCAGCGATGGGCGGTGTCGTTGCGCTCGTCGAGTGGCTCTCTGAGGTCGGCATGGACGTGAGCGTCGAGAACCCCGAGGGCGTGACCCCGCTGCAGGTTGCGCTCGAGTACAAGCGGCTCACCGTCGCGCGCCGGCTGCAGCAGCTCAGAGACGCGCACAAGAAGTCGCCCGCGCCCGGAGCAGCAGTTGTACAAGCGCCGCAGCCGCAGCCGCCACCACAGCCAGCAGTACCGCCTGCCGAGCCTTCACGAGCTCAGACCAGGCCATCGGCCTTGGCAACTCCTCATTTGCCGAGTACTGCCGCAGCCTCATCCACCGCCGCCGCCATCGCCGCGGAGCCCTCCGTCCCGAGTGCCGCTGCTACCACCGCTGCCTCTCTGCCGGCCACCAGCACCTCCTCCATCTCCACCTCCTCCTCCTCCTCCGCGGCCGCAGATCCTCCGGAGCTCACTTTTGCCAACCGCGAGGCCGCGGCGCAGGCGCTCGCCGCGGGTACCACCGCGCTGCGCAACGGCGACCTACAGCGTGCCGTCCGGCTGCTGCGCAAGGCAAAAGCTCTCAATCCGCACGACGCGACGGCCGCCGAGAGCCTACGCGAGGCCGAGCGCGAGATTGCGGCGGTGCTGCGAGAGCAGGAGGCAGAAAAGGAGGCCTGCCGCGCCGACGCGCTGGCGTCGCGCGAGCAGTATGGCGACTACGGAGGCGGCGGCCTCAGCGGCGCCGCCGCTTCTGCCAGCAGCGGCAACGCGAGCGGCGGCGGCGGCAGCGGCGGCGGCAGTAGCGGCGGTGCCAATCGCAGTGGCGGCGGCAGCCGCAGTGGCGGCGGCAGCAGCACTGGCGGCGGCAGCAGCGGCGGCGGCTCGCGCCGCGCCGCGCCGGCCGCGCCGGCCAAGCACACGATGCCTCCGACAGCTCCAAAATCGGAGACGGCCGCCGCCGCGTACCGGCCGCCACCGCAGCCGGCGTCGTCATCTCCAGCAGGGGCGAGCCAGCCGCACTCGTACAAGGACGCGGACGCGTCCTTGCCGCCGCCGCCACGCGGTGCCAAGGGAAAGGCGCTGTACTATCTTGCGCTGCTGCTCCAGTGGATCCACTGGCTGGCCGTTGAGGCACTGCCACGTGCGGCACGCGCTGTCGGTCTCCTCTACTTGCTGCGCCTCGTGAGCAACGCCTCGCAGGCCGTGTGGCAGCGCGTGCGCAGCAAGTGGGAGACGACGGTCGCGATGGACCCCGAGCTGTACGAGCGTCTCGAGTATCTCTTCTACTACTGGCGCGCGCGGCTGCGCTGGCCCTTGCGGCTCATCGGCGTACTCCTCGCCCTCGCCCTTGCTTGGAGGTTCCCGTGGCATGCGTATGCGCTCTTCGTCGTCGCCTCGGGCGCGCTCCTCACGTACCTGCACCCCAACTTTGCATGGTCGACTGTGGTGCCACAGCCGGCGGTGGGCGCCGCCTCGGTCGCGGCCTGCTTCCTATGCTGGCTGCTGCCGTACACGTCTCTGGTGCTGCTCGGCCTCGGCACGGCCGGCTTGCTCGTGTACCTGGGCGCTTGGCAGCTCGGCGCGGGCGCGGGCACGCTCCTGCTCGTCTTCTACTTCCTGCCGACGCTCGCGCTCGGGCTGCTCGGCCTCGTCGCGTGGCTCCTGTTCCTGATCACGCTACCACGCATCTGCCTGCTGCTCACGGAGATGGCGCTGGGTGGCTACTACATGCCCTTCCACTGGCCCTTTCTGCACGTGTGCCTGCTCGGCCTCGTCTTCGGCACCGCCGACTACAAGCTACTGCTCCCCGTTGGCGTGCTGCTCACACTACTCTACTTCTTCCCGCGCTCGGTGCTCTCGCTCGTCGCCCTGATCGTCCTATGGATGCTCTGGCCGATCGTCGCCGCGGCGCGTCAGCAGATTGGGCTCCTCATCGAGCAGCCGTACGGGCCCGCCTTCCTCGACGAAGACGCGAAGAAGGCCAAGGAGAAGGCAGAGACGCCCATCACCGACGAGGCCCGCCGTCTCTTTGAACGGTACGGGCTGGGCACGGCCAGTGCGCCCGACTTGCCCAACCGGATCTGGCAAGCCTTTACGGAGCTCGGACTGAAGCGCTCGCAGTCTGAGGCGTCCGGTCTGCTCGGCGAGTACGAGGGCGGGCGTGCGGGCCGGCTGAGCGCGGAGGAGTTCTTGCAGCTCGTTGCGGCCGAGGTGGCGCTCGCGGGCAAGACCCACTACGATGTGCTGCGCACGCACCGTGCGGCGATGCCCGCGGAGCTCAAAAAGGGTTACCGGCGCATGTCGCTGCTGCTGCACCCCGATAAGAATGCGCGCGAGTCGGCCGCGCGCGCTTTCAAGCGCGTCTCGGACGCGTACACGACGCTCTCCGACGCGTATACGCGCGCAGAGTACGATGCGAACCTAGACGATGGCGGCACAGGAGAGGACGGCCTCGAGGGTGGCGGGGAGGCGGCGCAGGCGCCCTCGTTTTCGCCGGACATGCCCTCGGGGCCGCCCGGACTCAAGAAGCGCAAGGGGCGCCCTCCAAGGCGGTAGGCAGCCGGGCACGAGGCGGTCCGAAGGCAGCGGCGGCGATGGGCATGAGGCGCACGGCGCAGTCGATGACAATACTGCTTGGTCGACGATGCCGGCGAGCGGCGACGCGAGCCGGGAGGGGACGACGCGAGCGACGAGGCAGCGCGGACTCTCTGTTGGTTCTGGCGGACGCGAGCGACGTCGAGAGCGACGCGCGAGTCGATAAGGAAGCGGCAGTAGTAGCGTGTGGTGATTGGGTGGTATTGCGATGCGACGCGCGGCTCGCGGCTCACCGACTGGTACGTGTACTGGAGAGTGAAGGCCATGGTGAAGGCGCTGTTCTCCAGCTCATGTGAAGTGTCGTTTAGAAAACCTAATGAAGCCCTTTCAGCTTCGTCAGCCGTCACGCCGGGTCCGGCCCGTGATCGGGTCGGCCGCGCTGCAAACACACGTGTCACGTCAGACTCGCGCCCAGGGGCGGAGGGGGGCACGTCGACGCTGACCACTTTCGGATCTTTGCATGTTGGATCTACTTTGCGACAGGAGCTGATTCACTGTACAGCTCACAGCTGATCTCGTCGCGTTTCTGTAGCGTGCGAGAGGTTTGCATTCGTGTGTGAACTACTTACCACCGCGTTTCTTCTTCGCCTTCTTGAGCGCCTTGGCCATCTCCTTGAGCGTGGCCTGTGTGATCGGATTGCCCTCGAGCTCCACCTTGACGATCCCCAGCAGGGCACTCCCCGCTATGAGCGCTCCGAGGAGCCCGAGCACCGAGGCGTCACTCAGCTCGTTGTGGCTCAGGGCGAGGGTCTGTAGGCGCGGCAGGCCGTGCGCCCTACATGGCGTGGGCAGGCGCGATGAGGGCTCCTGCGCCGTGCTGGGCGCCCCCGTGGGCATCGTGTTGACATCCTTCGGAGTCGCTGCTTGCACCTCATGGGGCTGCCCGATGTGCTCGCCACAGCGCTCGCCGAGCGTCGCGGCGCGGAAGAGAGCAGCGCCGCCGGCGTCGCCGATGGCGTTGTGGTCAAGTGCGAGGACCTCGAGGCTGGCTAGCGTCGGGGTGGCGAGCGCCGTCGCGAGCGCCACTGCGCCCCGATCGCCGATGGCGTTCGCCGAGAGCACAAGACGCCGTAGCCGGCCGCATGCGGGCAGCACGCTCGCCAAGCGCGCCGCGCTCTCATCGGCCCATCCGCACCGTCGGAAGACGAGCTCCTCAATGCCACCGAGCGCCGCGAGGGTGACGGAGCTGAACTGTGCTTCGATGCGTTCGAGTGCATACGGACATGATGACGCGCTCCATGCGCCCACGTGCGCCGCTAGCCGGTGGCCGCGGCGAAAGGCGAGCGGCTCGGCAGGCGGCGCACACCGCGGAAGAAACGACGCTGTGACGGCCTCCGCCCCGAACTGGGAGGTGGCGCCACTGGTGCTGAGGGTGAGAATCTGCGGCCACGTCGGTCCCTCAAGTTGGAGAGTGCAGGGCTTGATGAGGGTCGCTATCTGGTGCAGGTAACACGGCCAAGCCTCCGCAAACAGCGGCTGCAGCTCGTCGTCCTCTGCCCTCCCCCCAAGTCCGCCCCCGGGGGTCTCGTCCGGCAGGATCCACACGGTAGTGAGGCGCGAAGCAAAGAGCGTGTCAAGTGCCTCGAGCCCTGCCCCAAAGGCAAGCGCCTCAAGGGCTGAGCGGCGGCGCAGGGGCTTTCCGGAGCTCGCCTCGAGAGGGGCCATGAAGAGCGAGCCCCACTCGTACAAGATCCCCAGGTCGGTGATGCCCGTGAGGGAGGTGCCTGCGCGCCCTCGGGTGAACTCGGACCAGCGCTCGTTGAGCGTGCGCGCGATGAGGCGGAGATGATGGCCAGAAGGGTCCGGGTGCGTCGCGCCGCCCATGGCCAGCGCCATACGGCCGTGCAGGATGCAGATGATCGGCAGGGGGCGGTAGAGGAAGGAGCTCCCCCCTTTGGGCGCGGTGCCCTTTGGCGACGTGCCGACCATCGAGCGCAGCACTTCCACCGTAATGAACGCCTCGGGAGGCAGCCTCTGTCGCTCAGGCAGGCCACCATCCCGTTGAGTGCGCAGCCAGTTGGCTGACAGCAGCGCGATCGGGGGTGCTGTCTGCCACCCGATGCCCGACGGATCCGAACCCAGCGGTCGGGGCTCGAGAGCTGCCCACACGGCGGCCGCTTCCACATACGGTGCGGTGAGCTCGATGAGATCGCTCTCACTCATCCGTGAGAGCTCCTCCTGCCTCGCCGCGAGCAGCTCGCGCGTATCCCGAGCCTCCCCGAGCATCCTCGCCTCGCGCCGCGCTCGGCGCCTCTGCTCGGCCGCCGCCGCATCGGCAGAGCGGCTCGCCTTGAGCTCCGCGTCGGCCGCGAGGACCTTGGCGGCCGCCGCGAGCTCCTTCTTGTACAGATCGGCGTGTGCTTCCGCCGTCTGCCTCGCTAGGCGCGTCTCATTGATGCACCTTTGCTCCCTCGACGCACTCTCTGCCAAAGCAGCCTCCGCATGAATACGGCTCTCGGAAGCAGCCTCGTTGGCGGCTTTCAGATTTACGACCTCGCCCTCGAGCTGGAAGACCTTCGAACGCATCTCCCCCAGCTCGCGCAACGTCACCTCAAGGCGTGACGCCAAGCTCTCGGCCGCCGCGCGCTCCCGCTTCTGATCCTCCTCGGCTTTCTCGAGCATGTGACGAATCCGAGCGAGGTCCTCGTCGTTCCGCGCGATCGCTCTCGCTGCCTTGCATCCCGACTCGATGGCCGCATCGCGCTCCTTGGCAAGGGCGCCGAGCGTGTCCTTGAGCCGAGCGTTCTCGCGATCCTTGCGCTCGAGCTCGAGAAGCATCTCGTGCAGCTGCGGCTGCAAGAGTGGCTGGGCGTGCGACGAGGATGCCAACCCGAGCGCCTGACGTGCAACCACGCCCATGTGCCTTGCCGCCTTGTTGGGAGCGCTGGTCGGCACCAAGACAAACTCGGACTTTGCCGGGCTCGCAGGCCTGCCGCCGAGAACAGCGAATCGCCGAGCGATGCCCAAAGGCCCAGGCGGCGCGGACGCCGCGCGGGTCATCGTCTGGGTGGAGCCGGCGACGGCGGCGGCAACGTCCTTGTCTTTGTTGCGCAACGCGGAGAAGGTGTTGTTGACCTGGCGGTGCGCTGGCGGAAAACTGTGCAACTGTGCAACGGTGGTGACCGGGGTGGGCGCAGAGCGGTGCAGCATCTTCACCGCGCGCTGAAGGGTCGAGTGAGCCTCCTGCAGATCTGCAAGCATCTCCTCCTTATTCTCGAGGCCGAGACGTATGTGCGTGTGGCCATTCCACGCGTTTCCAGAATATGAAACTGTGGCTAATCCCAAAATACGATGCAAGAAATGCATGCACGGCGAGCTTTCATCCGATCGGCGTGCAGTGAACCACGATCATGTGTCTTGTGTGTGAGACGGAAAGACGAGAGAAAACACACACAACTACATTTGATCGTGCCACTCGTCGGGAGATAGCACTTGCTATCTCCAGGTACTACCCAAACTCCGCCCATCATCAACTCGCAAGGTACTCGGCCGACTCTGTGAATCGCGCACCCTCGGCGAGGTCCGGCAGCCAAACACCGATTACCTCGGCGGCTCGCCGCTGTAGCGCAACCACCGCGGGGTCAACGGTCTTGGGTCGTGGCTTGCCGAGGGCATCGGCCGCCGCGGCTGCCTCCTCAAGCAGCGCCCACCGCCTCAGGTCAGTCTCTGGGAGCGTGCCTTCGCACCGTGGACACCGGCACCAGAATCCCCAGCGGTCGTGAAGCCACTTTCGCCGCTCGACCGTCGGCATGAAGAGCGCGGTGGCGCTGTAGCTGATGCAGACTTCTTTACCGCAGTCCAAGCGCTGCGCCACGATGGCGCGTACTCGGCACTCGCCTGAAAAAGACTTGTGTTCGAAATGCAATGAGGCAGTCGGGCAGCACGCATGGTTGAGCAAACTTGTTTGCTTGAACAGGTTTGCGCCAAGCACGCCTTGTTCGAAGAAATTGCACGCCACGATGCCCTCACCCTTGCTAGAAGCGCGACGCTTTCGACAGAGGCTCTCAAAGTGGCACACCATGGCATCAACCTTTTGCACCAGCGCTTCACGCGATTCCGCATATGTGAGTGGCGATTCAGACCAAAGTTCAGTGCCGGGCTCAATGAGGCTCAGAGCGAACACGCCTCGGCCGGCACCAGCTACCAACCGCACCGCCACAAGCGCGTGCTCGAGGTGGCACTCGCCATACAGGCAGTCGGAGCCGTTGAGATCGCGCCCGCGGGATCCCGCAGCCTCGAGGAAGCTCCAACTCATAGGCGCTCACATGGTCGGCCGCAGAATGTGCCCAACACAGCGCGGTCAAGGACACACACGAAATACTGGCAACCTTACGTCTGTCGCTCTAAATACGCAGGGAGATCCATCACTCTCAGAATTGTCCTACCGCTCCTATGCTGGTTGCTGCGCCAGTGCTGCGCACGGTCCCGCGGTCTCTTCCGATCTCCATGCTGATGCTCATGATGCCGCGGGAAATCCGCATGCGTGCTAATAGTCGCTGGACTCGGTCACCCGCGGGTACAGGCCCGGCGTGGCCGAGTACTGGGGCGGCGGCGCGGCGCCGCTCGCAGGGTGGTCGAGATCTAGTCGAGATCTAGTCGAGATCTAGTCGAGATCCTGCGGCATCCAAGGCTCTTACAGGCTCGCGGCCGCGCCGGCTGCGCCGCCGCTGTGACCTCGGGTGGGCGTCGTAGTGGTGGGCGCCGACGAGACCAACGCCTTGAGGGGCCCTTGGCCGTCGGTTGGGCAGGAGGCTCCGAGGGGGTCGTACAGGTGATCGTACAGCATCGCCTCGGGAGCGGCGCCCAAGGGGGCGCCCAGGGGGTCGAGGATGCTGATGCTGTTGCCGTGCCGCCGTGTCTGCGTCTGCGCATGGTTATGCTGGTGTAACTCTTCGCTGTTGATGGTCGCAAGCGCGCGCGTTACCGGTAGCGCGCCGTGGTGAGCGTGATCACCGTACCGCAGGGCGTGGCGCCGCCCACCACGGCGCTCAGGTCGGCTCGGGCAGCACCTCCAGACGGCGATGGCCACGAACCCAAGCGCCGGGTACAGCGCGCTCGCGCCCACCTCGAGCCGCTCGTGAGGCGCCGTGTCGGGCGTGCTGCCGTTCGCGGTGGAGGCGCCGTGCTGGGCGGCTCTCCAACGGCGCTCGTCGACGTGGAAAGCGAGCGGCACGCCCAGCACGGCGCTCGACAGCGCCAGGAAGAAGAGCGAGCTTGCCCACGGCTCGAGCGCTGCGGGCTCCTCGTAGAGGAGGTGCTGCTCGGCGAGCCGCGTGCGTGCGCACAGGCTCGCCAGCGAGGCTAGCAGCGCCGTGCCGAGCGCGAGCGCGACGGGCGCGCCGAGCAGCGCGCTGGGCACCCAGTCGCCGTGCTCAGCCATGGCCGCGCTGTTGACGAACCCCGCCGCGAGGGGCATCCACGAGGCCAGTCGCGGGCCGCCGAGCAGCGTGCGGTTGCTGCAGAGGGGTCCGAGTAGGTTGACACCGATGTCGCATCCGCGATCGAGGACGAGTAGCACGCATGTGAGGAGCGGGAGCAGGTCGCACACCATGTGGCGCGTCGCCTCCCATGGGCGAGTGCCGGTCGGGCACGTGCTTCGAGAGAGCAGATGCAGCGCGAGCGAGCAGACCCAGAGCGGGGCCGAGGTGGCGAGCACGTTGGCAAAGGCGAGGACCGCGCACGGGGTGAAGAGCGTCGTGTAGTTGTCGTCGGCAGTCGGGTCGGCGCATGCCCAACCGTCCGCCCATGCGGTGGTTGACGGCGCCGTGCCGAGCAGCTGGTGGCTCATGCGGCTCCAGCGCGAGAGCAGCAGAGCCACGCAAGCGGGCGCCGAACCGAGCGCGATGTAGACGAGGATCGAGCGGCCCTTGCGGCTACCGCAGCAGCTGCAGCACAGGCCGAGCAGCGCGAGCACGAGCGAGAACAGACTCGCCGCGGCGGCGGCCACACTTGCCGCCTCAGATGCGTTCAGCGAGGGCGGTGCCGGCGGCGGCGGCAGGCTCGGGGGCGCGGGCGGCGAGGGGGGGCTCGGGGGCGACTCCGGGGGCATCGGGGGCGCGTTGTGGACCCCTACCGGCCACGCGGCCTCCGACGCGATCCCGCACTGGTTCTTGCCGCGTGCGAGCTGCATGAAGCCCTTCTCGCCCCACGACGTGCCCCACGAGTTCTTGAGCCGCCAATAGTCGGGGGTCGGGCTCGCGACGTCGGTACCGAAACCGACGAGAAGGATGGCGTGATCAACGGCGGTGCCACAGGAGGCGTCGTCGTAGATCCCCTTCTTGTAGAATTGGAACGCCTTACTGCCCGCCGCGATCGCCGCCGCCACGGGTTGGCGCGCGACTGCCGCTTCGAAGGCCTTCTCATCGCCCCAGGTACCTTTGTAGGCGGCGACGGAAACCTTGGGTGAGCAAGGAAGCGACCCCGGGCACTCGCCCGGCATGACGGTGTGGCCGGAAGTGTATGGCCAGTCTGCCTCATCGCACAGCGGGTGCAACACGCTCCATGCAGTCGCCCGCTCGATGCTGCCACCAGCGCACGCTTGCTCCTCCTTGTCGCAGGAGACAAACTCCTGCTCGGACAGTGACGTGAGTGGGTTGCCACCGATGGCGAAGGCGGACTCAATGGCGCCCACGACCGCGAACGCCCAGCAGGCCCCGCAGCGTCCCTGGTCTTTGACGCGCTCCACGAAGCCCGCTTCAGCCCAGTCGACGTCGCTGACGTTGCCCAAATCCATGGCGTGACCCATGGCAGGTTCGACCTTGACCCGGAGCCCACCAAAGCTCTCAGACGACACACCAAGTGCTGGGAGCATGCGCCGTCGGAACTCGGCATGCGTCAGGTCCGAGTAGGCATTGTGCCCCAGCGTGAAGGATACATTGCGTGCGTTGTGCTCCTCGATCATCCTATCGTTGGCCTCGAAGACCTCGAGCGCTGCCATTCGCGCCTCCATTGAGGGGTAGACCTTTGCGTGCGTGCGCATCCACGTGTCAAAGACATCGTTGTGCCGAGGCTCGACGGAAGCGGCTGCGGCGAGCGACCACATGAGGCACGCGGCGGAGAGGCAAAGCGGGGCGGCCCTCACCCCGTATCCCACGGGCCTGCGAAACACTGTGCTTGGGACTCGGGCACTGCGCCGCCTCCCTGACCTGCGCTCAAGCGTGGTCCGCTCAGGGTCAGTTCGGCATGTAATACCTACCAAGAAACGCCCATGAGTCCACAAACACCCGAGGGCAGTTTTCATGGTGCTGTTCAAAGGAAAAGTAACGACAGTTCAGGGAGCACGCCAAACTCCGAGCAAACTGGTCAAGAATGGCGCCCAAGGCCAAGCTAGCCACCGTAACAACAACAGCGACACCAGCAGCAGCAGTAAAGCCGAAGTTGGCGGCCGAGAAGGCTGTCGAGAAGGCTAGCAAAGGCTCCTCGTCGCCGGTTGCCCGGACGACGCCTCGTAAGGATTCACCCGTCTCCAGTAAAAAGCCGGCGAAGCTCTCCTCGGCCCGCAGCGGCGGTGAGGAGCGGCCGCCGCCAGAGACGGTCATCGAGCTCAAGGAGGCACTGGCCGCCGCGGAAGCACGCGCTGCAGCGGCTGAGCAGCGAGCGTCGACTCTGGCGTTTGCAGCATCGGCTGGCCTGAGCGAGGACTCTGTCGCCACGGCCGCCTCGACCATGCTTGCCGAGATGCAGTCGCAGCTCGACGCGGAGGTGGAGAGGAGCGACGCGTTGCAGACGCTGCTCGACGAGCAGGTTGCTGCCTTCAATGAGCAGGCCGTCAAGCTCGCCGAGGCCGATGCAGCGCAGGCCGAGGCCGAGGCGGCGCTCGCTACCACGCAGTTGCAGCTCGAGCAGACGCTTGTTCGCCTTGCGGAGGCTGCTGCGGCCGCAGCGAAGCCGCCGCCAGCGCCGCCAGTGCCGCCAGCGCCGCCAGCGCCGTCAGCGCCGCCAGCGCCGCCAGCGCCGCCAGCGCCGCCAGCCGTGAAGCCGCCCGCACCGTCAGTGCCAGATGTTGAGCTGCCAACAGTTGAAGCCGACGACATACTCGAGTCGGGCGACGCTTGTGCGGATAAGCCGCCACCGCCCGACGAGGCGGCGCGGGCGCCGGCGGCGCGGGCGGCTGCGGCGGCCGTCCCCGCGCCCGCGCCGTACCGCATCGTAATTGAGCTTGATGAGCTTGATGAGCTCGACGTCAAGGTGCTGCAAGAGGATGGCTCCGCGGCGCTCTCTGCTCCCGACGCGTCAGACGATGAGCACGCGAGCGCGACGCGGCTGCAAGCGCTCGCGCGCGGAAAGCAGAGCCGCAAGAGCGTCGGCATCGATCATGCTTTCGATGGCGAGCGTGAACTCTAGCGGGTGAGGCCGCACGGCGTGCGCACCTCCATCCGGGGTGGAGCCGGATGGAGACGTGACGTGTGCGCCGACGCGCTGCCACTCGGCACATGTGGCTCAGGAGGAGAAGTGTCACGAGGCTACCTTAGGCCGATTTTTCAAAATGTCATGATATGTTATTTCGATATTCGTGATCTCGGACGCTCCGCCTCCCAGCGGTGCGCCGTAGTGCGTAGACGTAACTACGTCCGCCGCGGTATTGCGCAATTGCGGAACGTGCCATGGGAATTGCGTATTCACGTAAACGCTCTTAGCTCTACCGCCGACGTGGAAACGTCTAAGCGTGCCCCGGGCACCCCGCCTGAAACCCCGCCGGCTATAAAACACCGCGCTACGCCCACGACTAAAGTCGACTACCTTCTCCTAGCGCGGGGTCTCCGCCCCTGCTATCTATAGACCAACCAGCTCAGTGAGGTCGTTCAGAAAGTTTGGCTCGTTACAGCCCTCGTCACTGTTCATCCCACCGAAGACAAAGCAACGACCGTCCACGGTGCGGATCAGTGTGTTGGTGCCGCCCCGCTGCTGATAATTCGAGGGCAAGCCCTTTTGCGGAAGCCACGTCATCGTGGGCACATGTAAGAGGACGACGTCGAACAAGTCCAAGACCATGTCTCCATAGGCCTGCCCAGGCTTGGGGTCGTGGTGGCACGCACCACCGAATACGAGTACGAGTTCCTCATCGGGCGCCGCCACCATCACCGACTGGCACCGCCCGCGTGGAACCGAGCCCGAAACATCCGGCGCAACCCAGCTCATCGACGGCAGCTCGAGCACGTGAAGGTCGCTGAGGAACACGGTGCCCTGATTGAGCTGCGTAGCGCCCGGATCCCGCCCCTGAGCCCACCCGCCAAAGATCATGCAGCCGCGCGAGAGTTCCACCGCCGAGTGGCAGTAGCGGGGTGATGGCGTCCTCCCTGTGGCCAGCAGCAGCCGCCATTCGAGGAATTGGTGTCCACACTCGTCGTACAGGGCGTCCATCGGATGCGCCCAAGTAAGGTTGATGCGCCAAAGCAAGTTTGTGACCGTGCCACCCGCGGCCTTCCCACCGAACGAAAGCATGTAAGCCAAGTTCCCATCCTCCACCAGGCGGGCGGTGTGGCCGGTCAGAGCGGGGCCCTCCCCGGGGAAGTACAATACAGGCAGCTCCACACTGGACTGGAGCTCGTCGTCTTTGCACCGTACGAGGCCCACAGCCCGGCTCTTAATCTGTGGCGGCCAAAGCATGTTCTCCTCGCCCAAGCTTGCTCGCTGAGCGCTCGGCGAATTATCCCCAAGAGCGAGCACGTGCAGCAGCCCGCAAGGATGTCCACGCCCGCGGTCTTGGCCGCCATAGAGCCAGAGCTCCTCTCTCCAGCTCACGGCACTGTGCTGCCATCGCTCTGGCATCTTGTCCCCCAACGGATGGACCGCAGGCGCCACCAACTCGCGCCCGTTCCGATCGCTCGCAAAGAGACATACGTCCACATGGCTCGTCAAGTTAAAGTGGTCGGTCGCGCCGCCTGAGATTACAATCAGAGGTCCAAGTTGACCAGCGGCCGCTCCTGCGCGCCTGGAGAGCGGCCTAAGGTGATGCGCGGTCTTGCGCATCCCTCGACACGACTCGGTCGTCATGGCGAGCGCACGAATAGTCGACATGCACCGATTGCAAGCGTGCCGCGCAGCGGTCGGCTCCACGGTGCCGCCGAAACGATGCGTGAATATGTTGCTCCACAGCAGGCCATCCCCACGAAGGACCGCGGCCCAGTGCTTGCAGATTGCAGCGCACGCTGGAAGGTTGTCAATGGGCATCAAAGAGAGGATCAGACATATATCTTCGTCGCTGAGCATCGGTAGTTCAGCTTTTGTGGCCACCTCCAGCGCTTCTGCTCCTTTGACGGCCATCTGGGCGTCCGCCTCGACCGCGTCCACCAGCATTCCCCGCGGACGTGAAGAATGTGGGAAACCAAAGAACTGTAGTTTCAACTGCAGCAGCTTCAAGAGCCCAAGAAATGTTTCGTACCGGTAAAAAGACACCGGGGGGAGCCGGTACATGTAACGTCTCTCTTAGCGCCGCCGAGAGCGGCCGCAAGGACGCCGCCCTTCGTGCCGCGTCGTGAGCGGGCGGCGCCGCTCGAGCCGCTTGCTCGGCTCAGCCTTCAGCGCTTATGCGATGGGAGCATGCTCAACCACGGGGCCGCATGCGCAAGCCTTGCGAGGGCCACACGGTCTCCGTCGTCGACAGGAGCCTGTACATCCTCTTCGGCAAGCATGAGGACGACCATAACAACTGCGTGTGTCCACCGATGCAGGTGCTCGATACGGAAACGATGGCGCTCTCGTCACCGCCCACCGACTGCGAACCCAAGGAGCGCGAGGGCCATACGGCGACCGTCGTTGGCCAGCTCATCTTCATCTTCGGCGGCACGTGGACTGATGAGGAAGACAGGACGATCTACATGAATGACCTGCACGTGCTCGACGTGCGCACGCTCACATGGAGCTTGCCGGTCACGAGCGGCTGCCCGCCAATCGAGCGCGAGGGCCACACGGCCGTCGCGGTCGAGACGCGCCTCTTCATCTTCGGTGGTACGTGGGTCGACGACGAGGATCAGTCCCACTACCTCAACGATCTGCACCTGCTCGACGTCGAGACGATGCCGATGGGATGGTCAGTCGGCGTGTGCTCGGGCGAGCCGCCGAGCCAGCGCGAGGGGCACACATCGTCCGTGGTTGGCGCGCAGATCGTCGTCTTCGGCGGCGCGGGCCTCGACGTGGAGGACAGGCCCGTCAACCTGAACGACCTGCACATCCTCGACACTGAGCGGATGGCTTGGAGCCGACCAGTGGTCTCGGGGCGCATCCCGCAGGAGCGTCGGTACCATTCGGCCTCGGTGGTGGACCAGCGGCTTTTCGTCTTTGGCGGCCAGTACTACAACGCCGAAGCCGATCTCCATTTTGAGTGCGATAACGCCTTGTGCACCTTCGACGCCGATACCCTCTCGTGGGCCACGGTCGCAGTCGACTCTGCCTCGCCGCTGCGTCGCGCGTGCCACGCGGCGGGCGTCGTGAGCAAGCAGGTCTTTCTCATCGGCGGCCGATACTGGGACGTGGCGGAGGACGATTATATCTTCCTCAACGACATCCAAGTGCTCGACACGCAGCCCTCGTCCACGCTCATCGCCGACTGGCGTACCTTCCTCAACAACCCTCTCCTCTCGGATATCACGATCATGGTGGGCGGTACGCGCGTACACGCGCACCGGGTGGTGCTCGCGGCGCGCTGCGCCTACTTCCGCGGCATGTTCGAGAGCGGTATGAAGGAGTCTACACAGACCGAAGTCTCGCTAGAGGACATGTCGTACGACGTCTTCCGAGCGCTCCTCGAGCACCTCTACACGGACCGCGTCGACGTCACTTCGGAGATCGCGCTCGAGCTCTTCGCGGCGGCCGACTTTCTAGGAGTGGAGCAGCTCAAGTCCATCTGCGTCAGCAAGATCGAGTCCGAGCTTTCTGTGGACACCGTGTGTCACACGCTCACCGTCGCTGACAAGCACTCGGCCACTCCCCTCAAGGACGTGTGTGTGAGATACATTGTCGACCACTTTAAGGAGATCCATTCCACAGCGGGCTTTCATGCGCTCTCGCGCAATCTGCTGACCTGGGTACATGCGGGCGTCGCCGCTAGGATGCCCCCTGCCGGCGCCGGCGCCAGCGGGCTCTCCGGCGCCATGGCCAGGTCCTCCATCCACGAGCATGGCTCGCCCGCAGGCGCAGCAGCAGCGCGTAGGTAAGTCAGTGCGACGCGCCTACATGTAACGACTCATATGGTACCTCAGATACTACACGTCTGCGCAATGGTGGCGCAAGCAAACGCGAGAAGGCCGACGCGACCGCGTGGGCGTGCGCCGAACGGCTCTACAGCCTTACTACAGCCTTACTACAGCCCCAGGGGCGAGCAGCGAGCCTCACGCCCTCGTCCAGCGCTCTCACGTGTCACGAGCCCACCCCCTCAAAGGCCCATCAGGGGTGAGGCTCAGGGCGTTGCGCGGACCGGGCCGATGCTCGCGACGATTGTCTCCTCACTGAATCTGAGATACAGATCAATCTGAAATACGCGTCTGCCCGTCTCTACACCGGCGTGGGAAACAAATTTTAGGAATCTTACATTCATGTACACACGTGGACACAGAGCACTGTATAGTACAGCCAGCTGACGTGAGCGTGTGTCTACTCCGATAGGCTCGACCGCTCTAATACACCTGTGACTTAGGCCGCTACCGCTGCCGCTAGTACCGTACGTAACTTCTAACTATAGTACGGTGTGCTCATCAGACTTTCACAGTCGTCGGCACAAAAGAAAAAGACACGCTCATGCAGGTAGCAGGGTCACTCATCAGCGCGCTGATGGGCAGGGTGCACTGTGTACCATAGCTACACGCCGACTGCTGCTGGACGCCGGCTTTGACCCTGCTGTCATGCACGTTGAACGTGGGCATGCGGATCACATTGCACCTGCGCCAGCGCGGCTACGCTGCGCGGTCAGCTCGAGCGTGCCGCCGGAAACAGCTCATCCCTTCTTGCCGCGCGCCTCCACGATCTCCTCGAAGGACATCTCACGCAAGCTGCCGCCGTACATGGCTGTCTGCGATATGGATTTTCCCCGTTCTATCCGAATTACCTTATCCCATGTCTGCCCGACCTTTGGCGTGACGCGTTCCTTGAGTCGTGTGCAGGTCTCATTCTTTCCATACGCAGGTTCGCAGCAGAGTGCGTGGCCCCACGCGCCGAAGACCTTTTTGTCTATCTCCGTGAGCGTTGCAAGTGGGGCTGGAGCCTTGACATGATCTGCGAAGACTAGCGGCGGCTTTTTGAGGTTGTCAGGATGGTACTGGCTGTACGTGGCATAGTCCTGCCAGTCCATCTGGCCAGTCATCTTGAGCGACATGCTGTGGACGCTCTGGCAACCAGCCACTGCGTCCCGACCCCCTCGGCGGTTGGTCGCCAGTCGCCACCTGCCCAGCCGAGACGTATGAATAGACGTGTGAACGTAACGCGACAGTCGCGCTCAAATCCCACACGAGGGAGCACCCTCCTTTTACGTGTGGTGTGAGTTCATATGTATGGGGGCTCGCGCTAAGGTCGACGGGCTGTCCACCGAGCGGAAAACGGAGATTACATGCCCAGCCCCTCCTTTTTCATTGTGAATTGGGGCTCCGACGCCGAGCGAAAGAGCGTTGCCACGCGCGCCGGGTCGTCGCCCCTGGTGTGGGGAAAACGGGCCAAAGGAGCCAGTGAGTGAGTGAGTGAGTTATTGAGACACAGACACACCGTGGAACAATACGGGGTACGGGTCGATATACCTACTGAGGCTCATAGGGTATACCATAGCAGCACATGCAGTATCCTCACCCGATACTCATGGCCGTGTTTTGAATCCAACGGATTCCTGTTCGGGCGTCGCTATGCTGAGTGAGTGTAACTCACTCACTCGCTATGCTCTCTCCGTGCCCCACACCACTGCCCGGCGAAACTGCCAACCCCCCCATGGGAGGAACAGACGCTGTATCGGTCATGCAGTGGGTGGGTCCCTTGCGGGTATGCACGGGTGTGTACCCACATGGCATACGACTGGTCGACGGGACGTGAGAGAGCCGCTGGTTTGGCCCGTTAGGGCCTCCCCCTCTCACTGTCCGTCCCGTCGACCCCCTGTCGTTCGGTTGCGTTTCATTGGCCCGCCGGCCGAGAGATCGGGGTCGCCGCCCCGGCTCCGAAGAGCCAGGTGAACGAGTAGGAGCCTTGCGGCGACCCCCTCACGTGCTTGACCGCCCGTTAAGGCTGTGTCCATCAGAGATACAGGATTTGGTGGTCACCTTGCCGATCAGAATGAGCATCTCGGTCTCGAACTTCCGGGCTCGGGAGTTACTCCTTGCACCGAGAAGTTGGTCCCTCAGCGCGCCGAGCGGGCTAGGGCTGAGCCACGCAAGGGGCTGTAAACCTGTCGAGGACCGACCTTCGGCGCGTGTCATCGCGGTATGTTGCGCCCTTCATCATCTCGGTCTTGTGGGCTCTCTCGCTCTCGCACTCTTGCTCTCACTCTCTCTCTAGGGCCTCGCTGTCTCGTTTGCCGCCATTGTTCTCTTCTGTGCGGAGAGAATCACATGGGCGTGAGTCCCTTCGTAGCGTGTACTCAGGATCTTAGTCATCGGCTTAGTCACTTTGTCTGTTTTTGTATTCTCAATCACTCGGCTCTCGATCACGTTCGCGGTTGGTTTTTCAGTTTCAGTCTCTCTCAGTCGCATTCAGTCTCATAATCATGCTCTCTCAATCTCTTAATGAATCGGCCTCGGTCTGTTAATCGTTTCGCAATCAGAACTCAATCATGCAGTTGGGCTATTCAGAGCTGTGATTATCCTGTTCGGTTATTCTTATTGCTTCTGCTTCTTCTCCGGTTGTTCTGCTCTTGCGTCTTCGGCTGATTGTTGAGCCGCGTGGCTGTCGCTGCTCAATTCTCTTCGTTGTTCTGCACGTTTCTGTCTCTTAATCATCCGTCTGCTGCCGTTCTTTGCGCTGTGGTGACTGCTCTTTGACCCTGCTGAGCTAGAACCATCATCGTGGAGTCCGCTGCCGTCGTGCTTACTGCTGTCGCTGTCGTGGAGCTCCTTGCTGCCGCCCTTGCCTTTGCCGCTGCCGTGTTGCCTGCCACTGCCGCCCTTGCCACCGCCGTCGTTGCGGAACTCGTTGCTGCTGCCCTTGCCGCCGCCTCTGCCTCTGAGCCCACTGCCGCTACTCCTGTCGCCGTGCTTACCGCCATGGGTTCCACTATCGCCGCCTTTGCCCTTGCCGCTCCCTCGTCTGTTGTTGCCGCCCTTGCCGCCGTCGCTGCCTTGAAGCTCGCTGCTGCCGCCTTTGCCGCCATCGTCGCCCGGGACGTCACTGGTCTTGCCTTTGCCGCTCATGTCACTGCCTTCGTCGTAAATTCCGCTGTAGCTGCCCTCGTCATCATCTGCCAATGCTCCCCAAGAGTTCGGTGGCGGCGTCACCGCCCTCGAGCTGACCAGGGAGCTCCCTTCGGATTGTCGTCTGCTCGAATCGTCGTCTGCATCGTAAGATAGTCTGCTTGAGTTCCTTGTTGAGTCTACTTCCATCGCGTCTTCGTGTTCTTCTTCTTCTCCTGCGCCGGTGGGTTCAGCCATTCGCGTCCATCTCGATGTCCGTTCGACAAAAGTCAGATTCGCTGGTAGCACGAAGGGCTGCGAGAGCGTCACGTGCCCGTCGATCCTTGCTTGTAACATGTGGCCGATCTGGGACGTGGCGACGACCTTGTTGAAGTGGTTGCCTTTCTTCTGCATCTCGTTCTTCTTGTTCAGCTCGAGGAGGTCGGCAGCGCTCCGCCTTTCATTCCGTTCATCTCGATGGCTCCGTTGTGCTTGTGCTCGTTCGGCTCGTGCTGGCGTCGTCTCGTTGATCTGGTAGGCGTTCGTCTCTCGGAATTGTGGTGCTTGATCGTCTTCTCGGGATGCTGCACGGCTTGCCGCGCTCATGCGGTTGTACTTGGCCTTCGCTTGGTTGATGGCCTCGACTATCAGCTGGTGTAGTCGCTCCCACACTTCGAAGAACGTCTTCTTCTTCTCGTGCATTTCTTCGGCCTGGTTCTTGTTCACCTTGCCCTCCTCGTCCTTGGGCATCTTGAAGACCGACGCGAGCGGATCGCGAGGTAGGTGGCAAGCGAGGAAGCGGAGCGTGTCAAACTTGGCGATCTCGCCGTCATTGTCCAGTACCGGCGGTACTCCTCGATCCTCATCGTGCTGGCGGCTCTGGCACGAGAGCTCGAGCGTCGTGCAGGCCCTGTTGAACTCCTTCAGGAAGGTGTTTTTCTCGTTCGGCTCCAGCAGGTCTGTTGGCCAAGCTTCGCCTGCAGGTCGGAATTCTCGCAGCGTCCACAAGATCTCCTGGGCCAGGTACGCGTTGCTTCCTCTGGCCACTTTCGCCGAAGGGGCTGTCGCTTCGTCGTCTGTGGACGTTGGGTCTTGGGCAGTCGTCGTTAAAGGTACTCTTGGCGGGAGGTGCGGCATGTTAAGCTCGCACGTCTTCAGCGTGCACTCGGTCATCAAGTGCCATACCGTTGGGCTCACATCTCTTTTGCACAAGGGGCACACCGTAACGCCCGGGATGACGCTGGCATCCGTGCGGAGGGCGGTGTTGGCGAATTGGAACGACACGTTGAACCTGGTCGCTGATCTCGTGAGCCAAGGTTCTGCCACAAACTGCTCGACCGCGGTCGTCCATCGCGGCGCGTCCATCTTGATGCCAAGGCTTGGGAGGGCGTCGTAGTTGAGGATCGGGTAGATGATCGTGTCGAGCTTCTTCTGCATTTCGATCCGTTCGTGTTCTAGTTGTTCTTGGGCTAGGGCAAGGGCTCGTCGGTCGAGCATCGCTCTCGAGAGCGGGACTCCGTAAGAGCTCTTCAGCCTCATCTTGATGATCTCGATGAGGTTGAAGGCCTGATCCTGCTTGGTCTGGGCGATGAGATTCTTGGCGTGCTTGGCGTGGAATTCTCGTAGTTCTCGTTCGACTCTGCGTTGTTGACCTCGAAGACGTAGGTATCGGAACATCTTGGCGCCCTTGTCGTACTGCAGCCAGAAAGGTTGATCTTCCGTGCGGTCGCAGAGCACGACGAAAGCCCGGTCCGTCTTCATCTCGACCTCCTGGCTGAACTGTTGACATGTTTGGGCTGCCGTCGCTAGCGCGTCCGCGATGACGTTGGGCGTGTACGAGTGGCCGGGCACTCGGAACAGGTCCCAGATGCCGCCTTTCGACTCGATCGTCATGATGTTGTGGACGATAGTCTCGACCATGATGCTCGCATCGTAGTCGTGCAAGTCTCGGTGGTTCCGTGCCGATCGTGCTGCCTCGACGTCATCTGCGCAGGTTTGGGAGTCAGAGCCGCACAGCATCCGTACCGTTTCTCCTTGTCGAAGCTGCTCGATGCAAAACTCCGTGGACTTGTAGATCTGCATGAGCTCTCCGTGTTGGATGTCGCACTCGGGATGCAACGCGCCAAGGTGGTAGTTGCGCATCAGCGTGCCGCACGATTTCCATACGACGACAGCGCCCCAAGAGACGCGCCTGTCCAGTGCCCCGTCAGCGCCCTTCCGCCCGCCGTCTCCAAACCACACCGCCGTGTACTTGCGCTGGTCTTCCATTGGAGCGAGTCGTTGAAGAAGTTCGCGGTCCTGGTCGGCGTTCATCTTGAGTTTCTCCTTGTCAAGGATCTTGACCGTGATCTCCTCCCCCGTCCAGTCGACGACCTTGATACCTGTGCCGTCTTCGAGTTTGCGTACGCGGGTGAATATGGCAAGGAGAGGCGTGCAGCATACCTGGGGGTTGATGCAGTCATAGATGCTCGTCGAGTTCTTGAAGAGGAGACCGCCCGATGCGTTGACCGCCCTGTAGCACGAATCCGTGTGCGAGTACGGGTTGAGAGGCATGAAGAATCGTCGAGCGTGCGCCTTGTCCTGCTTCGAGGGCTCGAGGGAGAGGGTGTGCTTCCCTCGATCATCAATGCCGCCCCGAACGTACGTCTGCCTTCTTGGTCGGCGCCATGTGCGCTGGAGGCGGGTGCGGTCTTGTACCAGCTGAGTCTCCGCCGGCGATTCTCCCGCGTGCCACTGGCTCGGCGCCCACGTGCCGATGAGCTCCTCGGTAGTGGCGATGATCGCTCTTGCGGTCGCCTCATCGTCAAGTGCTCCGTGCCGTTCCTTGAGATCAGGTCTCGTGCCGCTCGCGTCCAGCTGTTGCAGGTGCTCTGCGAACGAACGGGCCTGAGTACCGCGTAGGTCAGATTCCTGGAGCGCGGCGATGCACTCGGCGGCAGTGTGCAGGCTTCCTGTTTTGAGGTACTTGACAAGGTCCCTTGGCAACGTCTTCCTCTCATGCTCCCACGCATTCTCGTACTTGGTGGCGATGTCAATGATGGCCTCCCTGCTCAGATACTCGTACGTGTGCTGCTCGCTGTACTCACGCTGTGTTTCGTAGACGTGCTCGTCCGTGTGCTCGGTGACCTCCTCGCTCTTCCTGATCTGCTCCAACATTTCCTCGCGCGGTCGTTGAGCTCGTAACTTGCGGCCGATGAAGACGAACTTGTCGCCGAGTCGTTGCCCTGCTTGCTGTTGGGCAAACTCTGCGATGTTCTCGAGCATTTCCTGGTCCCTCTCGAGCATCGCTGTGGCCGCCTTGTGCGCGAACGCATGGATCGCGTCGATAAGGTCGTTCGTGCCTTGTTCGTAGCGGTGCGCAGCTTTGAAGATCTCGCAGAGCGCCGAGAGATTTCTCCGGTCTTCTTGATCTAGGTGCACGTGACGTTCTCGAAGCTCTGCGGTTAGCGTCGTGAACGATTTGAATCGGACCGTGACGTGGTAGTCGCGCATCGTGGTTTCGTCGATCGCCGAGAGAGAGTCTTGGTCGTGCAGGAACAGGTCGGACACGGTCGGGTCGTTGGCGTAGTACGGGTACCACCCATGGGCTCGTCCTTCGGGCTCCAAGTATTTGTAGCCGTCGTGAGCGAATCCTTCGCCGCGGCTCGACTGCTCGTTCTTCGTTGGCCTCTTGAACGGTTGTCGTACTCCTAGCAGCAGCTGGTCAAACCTGTGCAACCCTAAGAAGCACAATCGCCGGGATCGTGGCCATCGGGGCATCAATGGTGGCCTGCCACCGGGCTCGATGCGCGGGGACCTGAGATTGGAGTTGTCCGCCTCGTTCCAGTGGACGAGCTTCTCCTCGGGCGGGATGGCGTCTGCAGGCACGTGCGCTCGCAGTGAGCATGCGCTCTGGCTGTCTCGCGTAGTTTTGCTGATGCGTAGTTCGAGGCGGATCAACGCGAGCTGGAACGCGTCCCACGGCAGCGCCTCGAGTAGGAGATCTTGTACCTCGGTTACGTCGAAATCGATCGGGTTTGGCTCCTCGATGGTGCTCGTCCATCCAAAGGCGCACGCGTTGACGAAGAAGAGGCTCTCGATGGCCGCCTTGTCGCGATCTCCATCGGCGTTGTTGAGGAGCAACAAGGTCTGCGTGACGAGCGATGCATCGGCCACTGCCTGCGGAACGACTTGTTCGCGTCCTCCTGCACTGCGCGGGGCAAAATTGATCGCGGCCGGCTCGGACTTGTTGAGATGGCCGTGGTTGACAAGCACCTGTCGGCAGGCAGTTGAGATTCGCTCCAAGTCACGTGCGGGGAAGGGCGTACCTCGGCTTGGGAAAGAGAGCGTCCCAAAGATGATGGAATTGGCCATCCGGATGTCGTGCTCCGCATTGGTGACGCCGAGCTTGGAGACGTGCGTGATCAGAGCGATGATGTTGTCCGTGGTCCTCTTGACGATGGCGCTAAAGTTGGTGCCATGGGTGCTCTCTGTGCCTATCTGCTTGTACTCTTGGCATCTTGCGAGTGGTCGCTGTGCGAGTCGACCTGCTTGCTTGATGACGTGCACAAAGTTTGTCTCGTCGTCGGTGCAGACCGTGCCTCTGTCCTTGTAGTGCGAGAGCTTCGCGCTCGTCTTGTCGGCTGCTTCTGCTTCATGATCTACTTGGAGTTGGGCGCAAAGCTCGGCGCCGTGCATGAAGACATCGATTGCGAGCTGTACAAGACTGTCAAAAGGCGGTGGGTCGGAGGTTTGGTCGTCGCTCATCCAACTTGTACAACCGTGCCTGCCAAATCCTTTGGGGGCGATAAGCTTCTGTGCCGGAACGCATTGCCGTTGAAGCTCGATGATGGGTAGGGTGACGATTAGTGATCGGGGGCCGCCCAGTTTGCAGCCTTGGCCGACGCCTCGGTTGATTGGTCTCGTTGGCGTCATGCCTGAGGCCGTGCGGATCGACGCGACTACTCTCGCGTGCGTTGCCCAAAGCATCCTCGTGTGACTCCGTTGGGCTCCGACTCGTCGCTCTGCTTCGAAAACGACCTTGTGGATGATGCTCGGGAAGAATGAACTAAAGTCGGACATAAACTCAGCTCGCCTTTCTCTTTGGTGCATTGCCAAAGTCGTGCGCGCGCGGTGACCGAGTGTGATCCGAGTGCACGAACTCGAGGTTCCACTCTCGTAGGCGATCTGTTCACTTGGACGGCGGCGCTCGACGCACCTTTGGTATTGGCTCCCCATGCATCCCGTGATGATCTTCCAGTCGTGCGAGCTGACCATAATGTCGCGGTAGCCTTTGACTGTGTGCGGGTTGCGCTTGGCCTTGAGCGCCATTGCAATCTGCCAGGTCAGGCCTGCCTTGTCCATCATCTCAGCTTCGTAGAGCCTTGAGAGCAGGTACTTGTACACCTTCTTTCCCAGCGCTCCTCCTTTGCGGATGAAGTAGGCGTGAAACTTGTCCGTGCCAGTGGCCATGTTCATCTTGACTCTGTTGATCTGCGAATCAAACGCTTCAAAAGTTCTGCGCGTATCTGCTTCGAGGCTGCTCTGCATATGGTCGAGGGCAATCATGATGGACTCAATCTCGGTCGCGTGCTGGATTTGAGCGCGGGCCGGGCACGCTCCGGTCTCAATCACGGATTTCAGGGAGGGGTGGTCGTAGCGAATCCCATCTTCGGCCGACGAATCAGTACTGATGTCTGCGTGCTGGGGGTGCAAGAGATTCACGGCGTCGGCGAGGTGCAGCCATGGGCCGGGGTGGCCGGGGCGCGCGGCCTGTTTCGCTGCGTATCTGTTGGCGAGGAGTACCCGAAACTTGTCGCCCGATACCGTCGGGCTTTCGCCCTTCTTGGCACTCTCATCGAGCTGCAGCGTGTTGATGCCGGACGCGTGCCTCGGTTGGAAGGACTTGGTGCGCGCTGCGATCGAGTGCTCCTTGGCTAGGCGCCACGCCTCGTGCTGGAACCCGCCTCTTGCCTCGGTCTTTTCCGAGAGCTCCTCCATCTCCTCTGCGAGCAGGTCGAGCGTGGCGTCGTTGAGTCGCCTCGAGTACTTTTCGACGGCAGCATTGTAGGCCTTCTCGACGAGTGCCATCTCGCGGGCCTTGCGCGCCTTGTTGTTCAGGTTGAGCTCGGGGAGCTTGACGATCGCTCTCGGTATCTCTCTCATCTTGAAGGAGGCTTCGTACTCCGGCCTGACCTCCGCATGCTTGTCGAAGCTCTTGTCGTCCTCGGGCAGCGCATTGACCGTCGAGATCATCTTAATCCATTTTTCTTCGAGTCCTCGTAGATATTCTGTCTTCGTCGTCTGCTTGATGCCCTTGCCCGCTTTCTCGCGTTGAAGGTCGAGGGCAGTCTCCATGATGTGGTACTTGAATACGGCGATGGCGGTGACCGGGTTCGACCTTGAGAATGCTGCTGCGACCAGGTCCGGCCTGATGTGCTCTCCTGGCGCTATGCCGTTCAGCAGACAGGCGGCGTCTTTCACGGCGATGGGCATCAGGTCGATCCACAGTTTCCAGCCTGTTGGCGTCTCGCTTTCGATTTCCTTTTTTGACTTGCCGATCTTGTCGATGGTGCTGGGGCGCGCCACTTGTGCCTTCGTTGGTTCCTGGCCTCTGACCTTGTAGTAGTAGCCCACCGACCTGTGAAAACTCTTGTCGCCGCTCGTCTTGGGCATCACATCGCAGGCCTTCAAGCGCGGTGCAAGCGCCTCGCCGATGACGTTGAGGTCGATGGTGGTTCTTGTAACGCCTCTGGCATCGGGTGCTTGTCCGGCCGTCCCTACAGGTTGTTGGTGAGTCCATTGAGCCAAGTCGCCGATCGGCTCGGATTTTGTCGTCGCTAGGAGTTGATCGAGCCGTTGATTCGCCTGCTTCTGCGCCGTCTGGGGCTTCTTCCCTGTGTAGCGTGGCGTCGCGTTGAAGTCGCCCTGTGCACCTCGGAGAGCGTTGTACGTGCTCCAATCTTGGGTAGCCATCTCGAACCACAGGATGTTGTCGGCCTCGCGATTGACTTGCGGCACGTAGACGCCCGTAGTGATCATCTCGGTCGAGTCGCGGCTCCACTTTAGTCTGATATCGGCGAGGCGGCCATGCCATACGTGTCTTACAAGTCGGTCATTCTCGGGTCGAGGTTTGGGCAGGCGGTCTGGCTTTGGATGTAGATGCCCATCTGCGGTGTGGAATGCAAAGGGAGGCTGCAGGGGCGTGAGGGGTTCAAGAACGTCGACGCGGTACAGAAAAGCAAGCCCGGCGCTAGAGTCCTCTTTGATCTTGATCGAGACTAGCATGCCGATGGCCGGATGGAAAGTGCTCAGGTGGTCGATGATTTCGTCCGCGTCCTTGTCGTTGAGGTGCGTCTCGACGGCCCACACGCCCGCTACGTTCGACGTCGGGTCTTGCAGCCAGCCTAAGATTGTTGAGAGGGCGCAGTCGGGTTCCCTTTGCATTGTCTGATCGCCTCGAACGGCCTCGTCATCGAGCGTCTCATCGTCTTGTTGAAGAAGGTGTTCACGATCTTTGAGACGTAGTCGACCGTTGACGTTGGTGGCGACCAACTTGTAGTAGCTGTGCTCGTGCTCGCCGTCTTCTTCTGCGTGTTGGGCTAGCCGTGCGTAGACGATGCGGTCTTGCTCTGCCTTGGTCTCCGCCTCCGCGACCTTTACGGCCAGCGTCCTGAGTCCCTTCCGTACTTGTTGTCTTGGGTACGTGCCGCTGTGTCGTATCATCCACTGGTACAGGAAGTTTGACGTATTCTCCGTGATGATGTAGGATAAGTTGATGTTGTCGATCTCTTGTATCTCTTCAGCTCGTGTGATGTAGTCCAAGATGGTGGTCAGCTCTTTCTCGTTGATCTTCTCAGGGCTGCTCGCGAACGTGTAGATGGACTTGATGGCTGTCTCTTCAAGTACTTGGAGTTGATCGGCAGTGCAATTGTTCGGTGGCCAGTCTATATTCGGCTCTCGTTCGTCGGCGCGTACCAGGAGCCGGGCGCGCGCGGCTGCTCCGTGAAGTAGGCGTTGGATCTCCAGCGCAGCTAGCATGGCTTGCCTTTCTTGTTGGTCGACGTGCGTTGTGGGTGGGTTCGTCCATGATGGGCTATACGTCTCTTCCCATCGATGTCTTGGGATGTCCTTCGTGTCGTCCTTGTCAGCATTCTCGTCGGTGGGCTCGTCTCCGCCATCGGCTTCGCCATCCGCTTCGTCGTCGTCGTCGGGGTTGTCTCCGCTGCCGCCGGGGTTGTCGCCGCTGCCGCCGGGGTTGTCGCCGCCGCCGCCGGGGTTGCCGCCGCTGCCGCCGGGGTTGCCGCCGCTGCCGCCGCCTTTGCCGCCGCTGCCGTTGCCGCTGCCGTCGCTGCCCTTGCTGCCGCCGGCGCTGTCGCCATCGGCGCCTCCTTTGTTTCCGCTGTCGCCGGCGTCGTTGCTGTTGCCGTCGTTCGCGGTGCCGTTCGTGCCTTCGGCTCCGTCGCTGTCACCTGCTGTCATCATCATCATCATCATAATCGTCGTCGCAATCAGGTTCATCTCTTTCATTGTCGTGAGATCCGATGGGTTCATCAACTTGATGGGCTTTGGAGAATCGTTGTCAGTGGTGAGGTCGAGGCTACTCATCACAGTCAAGTTGTTCTTCACTCTCATCATCGTCTTTGGTACTCGGGTCATGGTACTCGGGTCATTAGTTTTGGTACTCGAATCTATCATCATGATTGCAGTTGTCATTATCGTCATCGTCATCATTGTCGTCATCATGATCGTCGCTGCAATCAGTATCGCTCTCATGGGATTAGGCAGTCGGGCGTTTGGCGGTTTGTCGGGCTTCGGCTGCTCTTGTGTTCGCGTGCTCGTTGTTGTACACGTAGATTTCCTTGTCCATTCGGTCGGTGGGCCAGCGGGCCAGCAGTCTTTCTCCGCGGTCGATCTGGTCGGCTTGGGCGAGCTGCCGGTTTGCAAAGCGGTTTCGTCGGTGATCAGCGGAGCAGAACGGTCCCGCGCACCCGTCTCCAGGGATGAAGTTTGCTCTGCCTTGGGCGCGGGCTTGGCGGCGTGCCGCCTTGAGGTCGACGAGTGCGTGGCAGTCGACTCGGCAGCAGACGACGGAGATGTGGTTCCAAATTCGGAGGGCTTCGGCAGTGCCGGCTGCGTTGCCCGTGCCGCACGTATTCTTGTACAGTGCGCCGCTGGCGCGGGCGAGGGCCCAGCGGGCTCGCGCCTCAGCTCCGGCGCGGGGTAACGCTTTGAGCTGCGCGGGCAGTCGCTGCTGATGGTCGCAATCGTTGTTGTAATCGAAATCATCGTCATGTTCATTTTTGCAATCAATCTTGTCGTCATCGTTCTGATCATCGTCATTTTGTGCAGCGGCGCGTGCTGTGTCGTCGCGCGCGTCAGATTGGGCAATCTTCTTTGCGAGGCGTTGCTGCTGCAGCTGCGCTGCTGCCCATTTGAGCAGCCGAATGGCGTGTGTGGCTGTCTGCGGGTTGCCCAGCGCGGCGAGCTTGTTGAGCTCGAAGCGTAGTCTGCCGATGGAGTGTGCTGCCTGGTTTGTGGTGACGTTGACGTATGCGCGCGCGTGGTTCTTGTCCATCGTCTTTTGAGCCCTGCCAAAAAGGCGTGTTGTCTGCAGATGTCTAGCCCCTCTTTTTCTTCTTCACTGCATGCGGGCGCCGCAGCGTTGGCTTGCGGGGGCATCGTGGTGCTGCCGATCTGCTTGTCGCCCGTCTGTGTCACCGTAGACAATAGCCGCATGGAGTCCTGCATGGTGACGTTGACCTGTTGGACCCCCCTTTTTCTTTCCGCTGCATGCGGGCGGGGCAGCGTTGGCTTGCGTGGGCGTCGTGATGCTGCCTGGTTGTGTGTGTCTGCCTGGACGTACGTTGCGCCAGTCGCGCCGCGCGCGCTATTTTTCTGAGTTACCGTAAGGGGAGGAGCCGACGCGAGCAAGACGCCCGACATTCGAACTCACTCACTCACTCACTCACTCACTCACTCACAACTCACTCAAAGGAGCCACGTGAATGTCGAAGGCCATCGCTCTTACTCTGGCCGCCGCTCTAGTCGCAGCGGCAATAGTCTTTCGCAGATCCATCAAGGACTTTTTCGCTACCGTCGATGAACCCAAGGACTCCACGTCTGTCGATGAAGCCAAAGACCGCGGTGCCGCCGTCGATGCGTCGAAAGACCTACGCCGTGCTGCCCTCGCTGCACTGGAATGCGTTGGCAATTCGCTGCCGCTCTCTCCACTCGAGATCCGCCGCTTCTTGTCGCGTGTTCGCTGTGCACACGTTGGCCGGGCAGCAGACGAGGACGTGCTGCGCTTTCCCGTATCGCACGACTCGGAGCGGGCGGTGCATGCTGCCATCGCCGATGTTGCCTCCGGCACCAAGGATGCGCGCCTTAAGCAACTCGGCTCCTGCGCGCAGGTCGTCCTCAATGGTGCCTCCTCATGCAGCAGTGCGGTCGAAATGGCCATTCTCGTACATCGTGCGGCCCACCATTGCTACAATCCGTCATTGGGCGGCACGGTGGCTGAGCTTGAGACTGCGGCGTTGTCTCCACTCGTCGAGCAACGGGAGGTCGACGGCGAGCGCGGCCTGTACGCGCGTGTCGCCCTCCCCGCCGGCAGCGTCGTTCTCACGGAACGGCCTCACATAGTGCACAGCGAGGACGACGACGTCGCAGGCACGATGGCTGCACTGGTCCTTGCTCGGAAGCTGCTCAATCGCGCGACGGGTCTGCGTCCTGCGCCGGGGGCGCCCCGTGACGGCGGCGACGACGCCAAGGCGGCGGCAATGTGGCTGCGTGAGATGAAGGGGGTGAGCGAAGCCGACGCCATGGCCGCGCACGCTGCCGTCATCAACAATGCTTTCCAGACGCGCATCGAAGGAATCGAGGATCCGATCGGACTCATCTACGAGAGAGTCTCAATGTTGAACCACTCGTGCTGGCCGAACTGCACGTTGACGCCAGTCGAGGCGGCGAGCGGCCGGGCGCGCGTGTACACCCTCGATGAGGTGCCCGCAGGAGCTCAGCTCACCATCTGTTATCAGGACGAGCTCGCGACCCTCCCGCGAAGCGAGCGGCGTGCTTTCCTCGCGACGCTCTTTGGGTTTGAATGCGGCTGCTCGCGATGCGCCCAGCCCGCGAGCGCATGTGCCCTCAAGGAGCTCGATCCAGTCGACCAGCTCTTGGACGACCTTGACGGTGACATGAACCTCGCGCGCCGTGCGCACGCAAGCGTCTTCAGCGTCCAGAAACTGCGTGGCAAGATCGTCGGGTTCAAGCCGAAGCAGTACGACAGTTGGGAGGACGCGCGAAGCGCAGCTGAAGGCGCCCTCGGAATACTCCAGAGGGAGGTCGCAGCCACACACTGGATAGCGGTGCAGACGCGCGCCTTGCGCTGCCAAGCGCTCGAGGCCCTCGCTGGGGAAGAACGCGCCGCCCCTGCGCTCATCGCCCTCGCCGTTCGTGCGCTCGCCGAGCACGCCGAGACGCTGATGCAGCTGCTCCCGGCACATAGCACCTCGTTGATCAGCCTGGCGACGCGGCTCGCGGCTCTCGAGGCCAGGCTACGCGGGCACGGCGCAGTGGGCGAGACGATGCTCGCAGCGGTGCGCCGGAGGTCACAGGGCACATGTAAGACGATGGATGCGCTTCACAAGCAGAAGGCGACGGTTGACGGCTGGCTCTCAGGGCAATAGCGTGGGGGGCTTTGAACGCGTTCGGGTATAGGTTTTGTGTGTGCCCACGTGCGGTGACTCATTCACATTCACAGCACGAAGCTCCGCCGATTGTGCCGCCGCGGGGCGAACACACTCGAGGATCCCAGGGATTGCACGCTTCCTCGACAACACATGGCCGCTAATGGTGGCACGGCGCTCTTCACGCTGCCGCCTGTAGAGCGCGATTTCTACATGGAACACCCCGCCGTTGCGGCTCTGGATGAACGCGAGGTGGCGAGGTGGCGTCGCCAGCACCACATCGAGGTTACTAGCCGCGCGCCCAAGCCCGTGCGCACATTTCTGGAGGCAGCCTTCCCCGAATTCATCACCGCAGAGCTCGAGGCGGCGGGCTTCACGGCCCCAACTTCGATCCAGATGCAGGCATGGCCGATTGCGCTCAGCGGCAGTGACCTCATCGGGCTAGCCAACACAGGCTCTGGAAAGACGCTCAGCTTTGTGCTGCCCGCACTGGTGCACATTGTGGCGCAGGACTACCTGCAGCCGGGCGACGGGCCGATCGCGCTCGTGCTCGCGCCGACGCGCGAGCTCGCGGTGCAGATCAAGTCCGAGTGCGACCGATTCGGCGCCTCGTCGGGCGTGACGAGCAGCGCTATTTACGGTGGGGTTCCCAAGGGGCCGCAACAGCGCGACCTGCAGACGGGTGTCGAGCTCGTGGTCGCCACGCCCGGCCGGCTTCTCGACTTTCTGGACGGCGGCCTGACCAACCTGCGCCGCGTCACGTACCTGGTGCTCGACGAGGCCGACCGAATGCTTGACCTCGGCTTCGAGCCGCAGCTTCGGCAGGTGATGCAGCAGTCACGGCCCGACCGGCAGACGCTCATGTGCTCGGCCACATGGCCCCGCGAGGTCGAGCGGCTCGCGCGCGAGTGGCTTCGTGAGCCGCTCATGGTCACGGTGGATCACGCAGATCGGCTCTCTGCCAACGCGCGCGTCACTCAGCGCTTTCAGATCTGCTACTCGGAGTCGGAGAAGCACCATGCGCTCGTCAACATCCTCGCCGAGCTAGGATCATGGCCGCCACCGCCGTCGTTGCCACCACCGCCGACGTTGCCGCCACCGCCGTCGTTGCCGCCACCTCCATCGTTGCCGCCGCCGCCGTCCTTCGAAAGCTGGAAAACTGGGATAGCGAAAACATTGCCGCCGCCGCCGTCGTTGCCGCCGCCGCCGTCCTTGCCGCCGCCGCCGTCCTTGCCGCCGCCGCCTTCCTTGCCGCCGGGCGGCGCTGTCCTGGGCGCCGGCATTGCCGACGGCGAGCAGATTGCGCGTGTGATCATCTTCTGTGCCTCGAAGCGAGGTTGCGAGGCAGTGCGCACCGAGCTGCGCAGGAGGGGATTGGGTGCAGAGGCGCTGCACGGCGACAAGTCACAGCAGGAGCGGGATTGGGTGCTGCAGCAATTTCGTCAGGGGAGCGCACCCGTGCTCATCGCCACCGATGTCGCTTCGCGCGGCCTAGACGTCAAGGACGTTCGCGCGGTCGTCAACTTCGACGCGCCTGCACAAGATAAAGCTGAGGACTATGTGCACCGCATCGGCCGTGCCGGCCGCGCGGGCGCCAGTGGCGACGCGTATACGCTCCTCTTACCAGCGGATGCGCCGTTTGCGCGGGAGGTAGCCGCTATGCAGCGGCGTAATGGCGAGCCCGTCGCGCGTGAGCTGCTCTTCTTGTGCGACGACGGGCCTAACGGGCCCGGTCGAGGGGCAGGTGGGGGCGGGGGAGGGGGGCCGTTTCGAATGGGATCGGGCCCGCCGGCGCCTGGGCTCTCTCGCGGCGCTCATAACGGAGTTCACGATGCGCATGCGGGGCAACGGCGATGGTGACAAGGTGTTGGTCTGGGCGATGTGACGCGGTCACGGAATAACGCCACAAGCACGGTAGCACGCTCGGCCCTCGCGGATCGACCTCGATCCTCGTCTATACGATCTGCGTTCATAATTATAAGAAAGATCAAAGAAGACGGGAAGCGGTCGTCAAATGGCGGAGGGCTCAAAGCCCTAAGCCGACGACGGAGAGCGGACGGAGCGCCACGCGGATCGACGGACAAGATGACTTTCCGCACGTGCGGACTAAGTCTAAGATCTAACTTCTAAGTGGAACGAGTGCGCGGACCGGACCGCGGACGCGCCGCCGCCGCGCGCCGGGCGGATTTGAAGTTTGAAGCTTTGAACGCGCCGCGGTTTGTAGGAAATACTGGAGAGGACCTCGTGGAAACTGGCGGTACGCACACTTCAAACACCCCACATTCATCCACATCCTGCTCATTGCTCACTCATCACATCGGTCGCGCCATCGCATCTAGCTCGGGACGGCGACCGCTTCCGTTCGATTGAATCGGATGTGCGCATCTCGTTTCCCACGGTCGTCGACAACATAGTGATATGACCTATACGTCACGCATCTGAGACTGAATCAGAAAGATCCTTCAGCAACGCAAGTGGAATGGCCAGCGCCGCCTCATGGGCCGCGCGCAGGGCGCCGGCCGCGACACGTCGCTGCGCGTCTTCGGCGCCGCTCGCGCTGCAGAGAGCCTGAGTGACAGCCTCGAAGCTGCGCGCGGCGAGGAGCTTGTGCTCGCGCGAGAGCAGGACGCCGAGCGCGAGGTGGGTGGTGGCAAGTTTGCGGCCCGCGAGGCTGGTGAGGGCGGGCCCGCACTCCGAGCGTGGCAGAATGCGCTGGAAGAGCGTCAGGTACCAAGAGGGCGCGACGCAAGCTAGTTCGCACCCGAGTTCGTCTAGGTGCGCCAACAGGTGCGGCTGAAGTAGCATGAGGGCACGCCGAAGCAGGCGAACCTCTTCCCACACGGCAGCCATCCCAGGCGCAAAAAAGCCCGGGAGCAGCGACTGGGTCACGTGGCGCAGCCACCAAAAGGCAGCTGCCTCGGCGCGCTCAGTGATGAGGCCACCGCCATTCGCGCGAGCGTGCATGCCGTCGAGTGCTGCCGACGAGAGCAGCGCACGCGCCGCAATGTCGCCCATTCCCTGCACATAACCAGTGGACGGGTCGAGGCGCGCGAACGCGAGCAGCACGCGGCGCAGGGCCATCCGGCGCTCGGGGGCTTGCTCTGGTGGGTCGTGCTCGCATTCGTACAGCCGCAAGTCGGTGCGCGTGAGGTCGACCTCCACCTGGCTGATCACGTCTGACGGCGGCGGCGGCGCGGCGCACAGGTTGGCGTACAGGGACTGCTGCAGCTGGCGCTCCTCGTCTACGCCAGCGAGCGCGAGCCAGTGGTTGCACGCGTGACGCATCTCCGCGGGACCCACCGGCACCGGCACTGGCACGGGCGCGAGAGCGACCGGGGGTGGATCCACAGCCGCCACCACCGCCGCCGCCGGCTTCGCCTCCTCAGGCGGGTCGTCCGCTGCCATTTCCATCCTCCAGTTCAACGCAAATGCGCGGTTGAACGCGGTACTGAGGCCCGGTGTCGAGAGGGCTGGCGACTGGGGCTCCATGGCCGGCCTCAGAGTGCTCGAGTGCTTGGCCATGGGCGAGCGCTTGGCGATGGGTGAGCGCACCTTCGCAGTGGGTGAGTTGGCAAAAGGGACCGCAGGGGTGTGCGTCCGGGGTGATGCTCGAGGCGAGAAGACCGCCGAAATCGTGCTGAACACGCCGTTAGCTGCCTTTGGATCAGGTGAAGGGAAGTCGACATTCATTTCAGCGCTGCTCCGGCGCCCCAGAGAACGCCTACGCGGGGGCGTTGCAGAGAGGTCGACCAGCATTTCAGCACTGCTTTGGCGCAGGGACGACTCGAAGAAGTCGATGGCCATTCCGCTGTTACTGCAGCTGGCACTGTCGGGCGGCGAGATGATCGCAGGCTTCTTCCGCGCAGGCGTCCAGTCGCTCATCTCCGTCCCAACATCGGGGGGTGTGTGCAGGTGCCGCTTACGGAACGACGGCGAGGCCACCAGTGACGCGTATCTCGATCGGGTTGAGCCGTGCGATCTGGGCGTGGTCGGCATGATGGATTTCGATGGGGAGAAAAGGATTCGGCGGGGAGGCTTCGGTCGTCGGGCCCCGAGAATTGGGAAATCCGATCACGTGCTGAAATTCATGAAACGGTTTTTCTTTTGATGCGCACCTGTCTGGCGGTTCAAAGAAACCGTTGGGAGCCGGGGCACAAACATGCGGGACACACACGGGACACACGGGCGCACGCACGGGCACACGGATCACACATAGACGAACCTCACAACCATCCAAACCCACCAGCCTGCGGACCAGCCGAACACACATGACAGGTACGTTTCTCAGTCGCAGATCAGTGATCTCCACCTGCCGCTGAACTTTGGGTCGTGGCGCGTGCCGCTCAGTTCGTGCTCGGTTTCGCGCCACGTGTCCCACCTTGACGGTCGCCCCCTTGGGTTGGCGGCCGCCGATGTGGTCGTCCCTATTTGGGCGGAAGGAGAGCTGCCCGTGATGACATTCTTGGCGCTTGCGGCATTCGCCTTCATTCAAGGGCACGAGTTATTCAGTCGTGAGGCTAACGGCGCATCTCGTGCGGCACGGCGGTGCACGGCGCCGGTGGCAGGCCTCTTCTCGGAGGATTGGATGAACAGGCTGGGGACGGCGACCGCCTCGCGCAAGCTCTGGGCGCTCCCGCGGCCCGCCGAGTCGCTCGGGCCGGGTTCGGTGATACTCGCCCATCCGGGCTCGTTCGACCACTACTTTCTGGAGAGCCTTGTGCTCATCCTCGAGCACGGTCCAGACGGCACGAAAGGCGTGCTCCTCAACCACGAGACGCCCTGGACGGTGGAGGACCTCGCGCCCGACGCCAAGATGGCGCCCTTTGCGGCAAACGCCGTATTCCTCGGGGGCGACGCAGGCCGCGACACGATCACTATGGTGCACGGCGAGTTCGAGTTGCCGGGCGCTGTCGAGGTGGGCCAAGGGGTGTACACTGGCGGCGTCGACGCGGCGCTCCGCGCAGTGACTGAGGGCGCTCTGCCGCCCGACCGATTCAAGTTCTTCTACAAGAGCGTCGAGTGGCTGCCGAACGCGCTTCCGGTCGCCATCACCTCGGGCACCTTCCAGGTAATCGAGCTCTCTCCGGGCTTCCTCTTTGGCCAATCTGGCCAGCGTTCGATGTGGGCCGAGGTGCGCGAGGAACTCGTCAAGGAGGAAGCCGAAGAGGCTGCTGCCGCCCTCAAGCTGGAGTCCATGCAGCGTGGACCGAGCGGCGCGACCGACGCGACCGACGCGGGCCGCAGCTTGGCGGCCGAGGCAGGCGAAATGGTCGCCAAGCTGCGTAAGCAGGTCGAGGGAGGTCGCGCGGCCTCCAAGGCATTGAAGGCGGAGGAGGCCGCCCTTGCTCAGGCCGAATTCGACGCGCATGAGGCCAAGGTGAAGGCGCTCGTCGAGCAGATCCGGCGAGATCGCGAGGAGGGCACGGACGCCCCTTACGACCTGCGCATCCTAGGACCCGACTTGCTCGCTGAGAAGGCACGCTTTGAGGCGCGGCTTGAGGCTGAGAAGAGGCTCCTCGATGCGCAGCTGAGCCGGGACTCGGGCATCGCACTCGGGCTAGCCCCCGAGGCCGAGGGCCAGGCGGCCGCGGAGGCGGCCGCAGACCCGGCAGCAGACGGAAGTGCGACTGCCATTGCTGCGCTGCTCGCGTACCGTGTCTTCAAGGGCAACTCGCAGTGGCGCGTGCGCTGGCGGGGATATGGCGCCGAAGGAGACACGTGGGAGTCCATCCACGTGCTCGACACTGAGGAGCTCAGGAAGCAAGCGCAGCTGTTGAAAGAGCAGAGCGGGGCCTGATTGCGACCGGTGTTGTGCCAGGGGGTGCGCGCTTTTGCGTGTTCCGCGTGGTCCCGCGAGACGAGTCACGACGCGACCTGCACGGCACCGAAATAGAAAATAACGTAAAAGTTTGTGTTGTCTCCCTCATGCGAATATGTCTGCTCACGCGTGCACCGGTCCCGCGCTGCGAGCCGTATAATCGTGCTACTCTGCCCGGGGCGAGAGGACTCAGAGCGTGGTCAAATTTGTTGACTACTGATCTACTGTAGCCCAGAGGGCACTGTGCCCGTACAGCGTACGTATGCGTCATGGCCGTACAAATGACGAGGACTGCCTCACAGGTTCACGTCGCGAGCTTGTGGCCGTGCTGCTGGCCTTGGCTGCTACCTCCTCGTGGTGGCATGCGTGCAGGTAAACCGGGAAAGCCAGGCAGCCGAGCAGCGCCACCTGCAGCAGCAGGTGCACTGTGGCGAGCGTGAGGCCGTTGAAGCGCGTGACGCACCAGTTGAGCAAATACGGCGGCAGGTCGCTCATGACTGCGATGATGAGGTTGGAATAACCAAGCATCCGGCCCTTGGTCGCACGCGCGAAGCGATTCGGCTGCGCGAGGAAGTGGAAGTAGCAGCTCCAGAGGAGAGTGCGTGACGGACCGAAGAGCATCACGGCGACCGTCTGTGGCAGTGGGTAGCTGCTGAGCGTGAGCAGACCGACGACATTCACGCCGACGACAGCGACCATCATGTATACGTCAGGCCGCTTGCGGAAGCGACGCAGCAGCAGCGAGGTGAGCGGCGACGAGATGAGGGATCCCATCGGGAACCCAACGTTGAAGATCACGTCGAGCCGCTCGGCCACCTCGGGCGGGAATAGAACGCGTGCATCCTCCGAGAATGACACGATGTAGTACGTTGCCTTTAGGTTGGCGAAGGCCATCGTCATCATCAGCAACAGTGTGTCCGTGCGCAGCATCTGCGAGCGCAGGAGCCGCCGATGCATGGAGCGGTTCGTTGGTCGGCTCAGAGGATCCTCGCGAGAAGCCCTTCTACTCGGGCTCACGGGATTCAGCGAAAGGACCATCTGCCACTCGTGTGAAAAGGCTGGCGACGTCTCGACTGCCATCGGGACCAACGCTGCGGCCGCCTCCGCCAGTGGCGACGTCTCGACTGCCATCGGGACCAGCGCTGCGGCCGCCTCCGCCTCGGCTGCCAGCCGCCGTTCGTCATGGCTCCCCGTGCGCAGCACTTGCAGCGCCGTCACCAACGCCTGCGTGTGCAACTCCTCGGGCGTCTCTTCGTCGGCCGCCGCGCTGTCGACGCACACGCGGTGGTGCAGCGCCTTCAGAATCGAAAGGCTGCCAGGCGTCGGCGGTGGGCTGTGCTCGGGACGGCGCTCGACCTCATCGCCCTCAGCTCCCAACAAGGTCGCTGGCCTGGCGGCACTGGCACCAGCGGCGACGCCAGTCCGTGCTACGACGTCTGCAACAGGCGCTTCTCGCGCTGCCCAGCCATCCGCGGCAATCGGGCTCCTTGACAGCGGCTTTGGCGGCGGCGCCTGCTTCGCCCCGGTCAGCCCACACGCAGGCAAGGACGGCAGTGCGCTGTAAAGTGAGCTGTACTCGGCCTCGGCGAGCAAGCTCGATCCACGCTGCTGCTGCTGGCGCTCCACGCGCACACGCTCGTCCTGCAGCCATCGCCACGAGGGCAACTGCATGTACGTAGCTGCCGCCGCGACGAGAGCGGTGGCCAGCCAGGCCAGCGCGATGGTGCTGAGCGGCCAGCCCAAGTTGAAGTAGACCTGTGAATGTGAATGTGAATGCACGGGGCCGAGTGCGGCGAGGGGTCAACACAGAGTGGAAGGGTGACTCTCGCATAGCAGCGGCGCGGGCAGCAGCGACGGCAGCGGCGGCAGCGGCGGCGTCGGCGTCGGCGTCGGCAGCGTCGGCGGCGGCGGCGGCGGCGGCGGCGGCGGCGGCGGCGGCGGCGGCGGCGG
>ENA-UOXO01000143-UOXO01000143.1-mixed-culture-metagenome-genome-assembly--contig:-NODE-143-length-50958-cov-46.910064_pt1 | contig 50958 bp, 34 predicted proteins | sample MGYA00238162_ERZ761640 | MGnify/ENA primary metagenome ERZ761640 (study PRJEB28914, sample SAMN08778297) | mixed culture metagenome | isolation source: Freshwater growth medium | place: USA...
CTGATGGCCCACGGCTCATTGAGGTGATTGCATGCTGATGGCCCACGGCTCATTGAGGTGATTGCATGCTGATGGCCCACGGCTCATTGGGGTGAGACGCATGCGGTGCCGCTTCTTGAACGGGTGCGACGCCTCTGATGGGCCTCCGATGGCCTCCCTCCTCAGGTGAATGCGGGCCGCCTGAACGGGTGCGACGGGCACGGCGGCATGTTCCTCGTTCGGGCTTGCGGAGGTGTGCCGCAGCTCGAAGCGTACCTCGACGCCCTCTTTGACGAAGCTGCGTGGAACGCGCTGCCGCGGGCGCCCGCGTCGGCGCTGCTGGGCGCCGCGCGTCTGGTGAAGCTGATCTCACCGGTGCAGGGTCGGCTGAAACGGCTGCATGACGAGCCCTTGGAGGGGCTGCCCTCCCTAATTAGGGTCGAGTATGAGGCGAGCGAGCCAGGCGAGTACGTGGCTCTCACCATCGACCTCGCCACGTGTGCAGGCTACGCGCTGCTGCTTCACGCGGACGAGGCGCAGGTGGAGAGGGACTATCAAGTGCTCCGCCAGGCGCAGGCGACGCTATTCGAGGTTGAGGACTAGCGAGGGGGTCGACGTGGCAGCGCTGACAGACCTATGAAGGACCAGTCAGTCGTCTACTGTCTTTTGTCGTCTTCAGCGCCATGCCCGGTTCAAAAACATCGGGGGGAGCCGGGCAAACCCGAGGTACATGTCATCTTCAAGTTTTGTCGCTATTCGTTACGCGTTTGAAACCAACATTCTCGTTCCGTCTTGCGAGGAATTCTGTCCGCGGTCGTCGGACAACTAGCCGCTGCACTCGAATGAACTCCCCCTCCTACTCACCCCTCGGGGCTCGGAGTCGACACATGCCCATCCTCCCGTCCACCTACGGGCTGCCGTGGGAGCGTGGGGAGGCCATGTTCCCGCTGACGGCTCGGAGCCACCGCAGCCACACCAGCCACAGCACCAGGGCAGAAACTGCGGTCGATCCGGCCCTGAAAGCTCTATGGGCCGCCGACCCGAGCCTGAAGCCGCGCGTGCTAACATCTTCGTTTGGCCTGCAGGCCAATTCGTTGCGCGAATCGCCCGCGAGCGTCGTGCTCGGAGGCGGCCCGGAGCGCTTCCACACCTTCACGAAGTGGAGCTACCGCGGGCCACCGGGCCCGCAGTTCCCGGCGTACTCCACCTTCGGTCCGCAGCCGCTCTCGACGTTCTTCACGGCGGCGCGCCCGATCACGAGCAAGGACACGCGCTGGGGGGCGATAGAGCGCTTCCAGCGAGCGACCGCGACGCCAGGGCCCGGCACGTACAATCCTTGCATCTGAGGCTCTCCGGAAGAGTCTCAGCCGAGTCTCTGCTGCCCCATCGGCGTTTGCCCCGCACCCGGTTCCTTGACCTTGTGCGCGTGTGTGCGCGCAAGTGTGCGTTCTCCGGAGGACATGTGTGCGTGTATTAGGCGAGCGACTAGCCGCCTGGGCCGCGCTTCATATGAAGATATGATCGAGACCACGGTATCGTTGCATACAGCGTCGTCGTTCGTGACAAGAAACGAGAATTAACTCCATGGTCGAGTTGAATTACTGTAATTAAACTTCGAGGAACTTCGGCCGAAGCCCGCGCCGCACCGAGCAGCCGACGCTGGATGGTGGCCCTCTCGGTCGCATGGTAGTCGTTCGGGTATGACGAGTCTCGACGCCACGCTCCGCGATCTCTGGACCCGACTCGAAGCGCTCGCAGTACGACACGGCGCCACCCTTGCGCTGGCTCCCGCGCTCTCCGAAGACGCGATCGCTGCCGCCGAGGCGAAGCTCGGAGCCTCGCTGCCGGCCGGCTACCGCGCCTCGCTCGCGCTGCACGACGGCCAAGCCTCCTTCGCAGGCGGTGGCGGTGGCCTGCCCTGGATGCCGGGCTGCGGGGCGCTCGCGCCGCTCGCGAAGGTGCTCGAGCAATGGGCCGAGGTCCAATCGCTCGTAGCCGACTTCCCGCTGCCCGAGGCCACCGAGGACGAGGACCGAATCCGCTCCGGGGCCTACCGCGCGCGGCGCATTCCGATCGCCGGTACGCCCTACTGGGATGGCGACACGACCTACCTCGACCTCGACCCCGGCCCCGCCGGCACGTCGGGCCAGCTGATCACGCTGGTGACCGAGTGCGACTTCGTCACGCTGGGCCCGAGCTTCGAGGCTGCGCTCGCCCACTGGGTCGAGGCCCTCGAGTCGGGAGCGTGGACCGTCGACGCCGCGCGAGGCGCGACCCACCCTGCCGGTGTGGCGCCCTTCCAGGCCCACCCTGCGGAGCAATTCGCGGCCGGAAGCTGACGGTCCCCGTCAGCGCGGCGTTTCGCGACGAGGGACTCGAACGCCTTGTAGAGCTATCGGCCGGTTCTCGGGGACGATCCCCGAGAGTCGCACCATGCTGCCATCCTCGAAGCGGAAGGTGTGGCCATCGTCGTTGGAGAACACGTCGTGCGACGCGGACGACGCGATCGCGGCGCCAGGCTCGACCCCCGCCGCACCGAGCGACCGAGGCACAGCTCCGCCGCTCAACAACATCTCATCGTCAGAAACGCCCTCGAGAGCGCCTAGAGTTGGAGAGCCAGTAGATGACATACTGTTATGCGTTATAGTCTGCACTGAGATGAACACGGTTGTGTCAGACACCTAGTACCCTAGCGGTCCAATCTTACGACGTACGGTACACCTGCACGAGGCGAGGTATCGCAACAAGAGCATTAACCATTATTTACACGCCGAGCTGACGGTCAACGGTAGATCGAATCTGAAATCCGCCGCCGACCATCACCGGCGAAGTCCTAAGCTAAGGTGCCTAAAGCGCGTCGTGCACGATTCACGTCGGCGGCTCGCTACACATTTGCCTACGCTGACAAGCCGGCGATCGACTTGCCACTGTACTGTGACATCGCGTGATCTAGGTGCTCGTCGGGGGCACCCAAGAGTTGTCCGCGTGTCGGTGGCCCAAGCAGCTTCGGCAGGCTGCTTGGTGTGGAAGTGAGGAGTTCAGGTGAGAAGTGGACGGGCGGCCGAGTGGCAGGCGAGCGAGAGCATGCATGCAGCGGGTCGGCAGGCGAGCGTGGGCGTGCATGCAGCGGCGGGGCCGCCACCGCCAGTGCCGCTGCCGCCGCCGCCAGCGCCGCACCGGGGCTCTCCCCACACCCTCTGCCGCCGCCGCCGCCAGCGCCGCGGTCGCCGCCGCCACCGCCTGCGGCCACGCCACCGCCTGCGGCCGTAGTACCCGCCAACCAACTCTGTGCGGCGATGGGCTGAAAGTCACTGGCCGCGCCCGCGGCAGTGCGCTCGTTCACCAAGGGCGACGGCCTCGACTTACCGGCCGGTAAGTGGCCCTTGCGCTCGATCGCGGCCACCTTCTCACGCTTCGCGAGACGCTCGTCGATCTGTTCGAGCTTCTTGGTGAGCTTCGCATCGAGCCCCTCGACCACCAGGCGCATGCGACGGGCGTCTTCCACACTCACCATCTCGGCGTGTATCTCGGCGTGTATCCCGAGGCGCATGCGCCGGGCGTCTTCCACACTCACGACGCCGCCATCGGCGTCGTCGCGGGCGCCATGCTCGCCGGTGCCACGTAGCGTGCCGTCGGGCGCGAGCCACCCTTCCGGAGTGCCGACGAGGCCATTCGAGCGCAGCAAGACGACCTCTCTGCAGAGCGTGTTCACAATCTCGCTGATGGTCTTGACCTCGCCCCGGAGATCTTTGACCATTGCGTCCACGGTCGGAGGCGGCTCGGGCCCCGGCACTGCTTCGGCGACGGGAGCCTCCTCCTCGGGATACAATGTCTGACGAACCTGTGGGAGAGAAGCGATGGCGTCGTGGTGAGCACTTGCATGCGGGGGCCTCCTCCTCGGGATACAAGGTCTGGCGCACCTGATGAGGAGGGCAATCAGACCCCAATCAGAACCAAATCAGACCCGAATCAGACCCGAATCAGACCCGAATCAGACCCGAATCAGACCCGAATCTGCGCCTGGCGTACCCTGCGATAGCCGAAGCCGAGGAAGTCCCAGCACGTGTGCATCACGCCAAACTCGTTGAAGTTGGGATCGTCGACCTTCTTGATTGCTTCGCGCTCTCGAACGGCTGCCTGCGCCTCCGCCAGGATGGCGAGGAAGAGAGAGAGCATGATGAAGATCGCGACAAAGAGGTAGACGAGGAAGAGGAGCGCGTTCATGTAGCCTGAGGACTGGTTCATCACCTCATCCAGATCGAAATCTCCGAAGAGAGCTCGGAAGAGCGACACGATCGCGGGCCCTTGGTCGTAAAAGTCTTCCATCACCGGCCCAAGCTGCACGCAGAACACACAAAGCAGGCAGATGCAATCAGCATGCCATCCGAGAGGCCATCCGAAAGGCCATCCGAAAGGCACTCCGAAAGAAGCACGCCGAGAGGCACTCAGAGAGAGGCACTCCCATCTGCACGTAGAGCATGGTCATCAGGGGTCATCAATGGTAATCAGTGGTCATCAGCGCACCTGCACGTAGAGCATGGTCGAGAAGGCGAGGAGGGAGTTGAAGAAGACGATCGCGAAGAAGAAGATGTCGATGGCCGCGTGCCGGAGCACATTCGACATGAGGCCCATCTTTGGCACGAGCTGGCTGGTGAACTTGGTGATCTTGAAGAGCTGTAGGCACACGCAGAGGGCGAGGTACTGCTTGCAGATGCGGTACTCGCCCATCGCCTTCCAATCATCGAAGTAGCCGATGTTGGCGCACAGGAACGAGCTGCAGTCCGGATTCTCGATGGTCTGGCGTACCTGATGAGGGAGGCAATCAGGTACGCCGACAAGAGGGGCATCAGAGGGGCATCAGAGGGGCATCAGAGGGGCATCAGAGGGGCATCAGAGGGGTGTCAGAGGGGTGTCAGAGGGCCATCAGAGGGTTATCAGGGGGTGTCAGAGGGGTGTCAGAGGGGTATCAGAGGGTAGTCTGAGTGCTCGAGAGCCGCACGTACCTGTACAACTTGGAAGTACACCTGCAGGAAGATGATGTAGTTTCCCCAGTCCATCAGGTGCCAAAAGTTCTGCACGTAGTCGATCGGCCCTTGGCGGATGAGCTCGATCAGCTCGAGCATGGCGAAGAAAGCGACCATCACCATCGAGATCTGCGCATACAGCAGCATGTCGTCGAGGGCCGCCTCGTCCAGGATGCGCGTCTCGACATCGTAAGATGGGAAGATCGCTCCGAGGGCGGTGAGCTCGAGCATCAGGGTGAAGCGAGATCGCACGCCCACGTGATTCGAGTTGAGCCTGATGAAGGACGCAAGCAGCGCTCCTCAGCGGCACTCAAGAGGGAATCCAGAAGTAATCCAGAGGCAATCAAGAGGCAATCAAGAGGCAATCAAGGGGAAAGGCGTACTGTAATCCAGATGTAATCAAGAGGCAATCAAGAAGCAATCAAGGAGAAAGGCGTACTGTAGCGTGATCGTGAGCACGCGCGATCTCGAATCGAGATAGTGGCCACGCTTGAGGTCATTCCACATGTTCTCCACCGCAGCGCGCACCACGCCGGTCATCTTGCCCGAGCCGTCGCGCCGATTGGTCGTTGGGTCGCAAACCTGCATGCATGCAGGCATAGCATAGCATGCATGAGTCATTGTCATATGCATTCATGGCCACGCAATCGTCTCGCACGCACCTGATGCATGTCGCGCCCGTTGTGCGAGAGCCGCACGCAATAGTATCGTGGCGTCTTGCCGTTGGTCGCGTTGACGTAGTGGAGACGGTAGTCGACGACCCAATCGACGAGATCGTGCTGCTCCTCGAGATAGATCTCCGAGAAGAAGGGGATGACGACCGCAATGAAACCGTCCGTATCGTACTGGCGCATCGACGGGATCGCCGCCGAGGTTTGACCACCGGGATTGCCGCCGAGATTCCGAGCTGAGAAGTATCTCCATCGTATCTCGGGCTCCTCGTCGGGGTGGCTGATGTTGTACCTGATGAGGCAGGCCATCAGAGGCCATCAGGTGGCACTCACAACCAGCTGATGAGGGAGGCCATCGGAGGCCATCAGGTGTGGCACTCACAACCAGCTCTCGGGCGCAATCAGGGTCTCGTCCGGTGTAATCAGGGTCTCGTCGGGCGCAATCAGGGTCTCGTCGGGCGCAATCAGGGTCTCGTCGGGCGGGCTCATAACGTACCCGTACGTCTGCGTCGACGAGGTGTAGATGCCTCTCTCGAGCTCCGGGTAGCACTGCCCGATCTGGTGCAGTCCGGCGCAGTTCTGCGGCGCCGCGCGGCCCTGCTTGATCAGGATGCCTTCCGTCCAGTCGAGCATGTCCATCCTACGCACCAGCTCGTCAAGCCCGAGCGGTGACGCACCCACCAGATGGTGTGGACCGTCGCCGTCGGGCCACGCGTCGTCGTTGCATCCTTTATTCTGGAGCGTGTTGGGCAGACCCACGAAGGGGTTGCACGGGCCAGCGTCGCCGAAGAAGCCCGGCCAGAGCACCTGGTTGCCCCACTCATAAATGTCCGAAGCGCGTCGGATCGTCTCGAACGTGTTGTGCTGGCTGTCGAATGGCGTGGTCACGAACTTGTTCATCACGTGCATCGTCATGTAGTACTCCTCCCTGCGGCGCATTGTGCCCGCGAGGTTCTGAAAGACGATCACGAAGACCAGGTACAGGCACGCCTGCAGCGAGAGCGAATTCAAAACGTTGAACACGTTGTTCGTCCACCGCACGAACCACGGCTTCAGCTCCTCGGGCTCGGGCGTCTCGTCGGGCACGTAGTAACTCGGGCCCGCGCGCACGAAGCTGTTCAGTTGGAGGCCGCGAACGTGGAACTCCTTGAATTCTTCGACGCTGAACACGTAGTGCAGAACGCCGCGCATATTCTGCCGCAGCAGCGCCTTTGAGAGGCCGTCATTCTGCAGCTCCTTGCCCTCGGTGGGCCGCTTGGCACCCACGTCCTTCCACTTCAGGCCGAGAGTGGCGCCCTCCTTCTCGCCCGCGATAGGCGGCGACTTTTTTCTCCTCCGGCGCACCGCGGCCATGATCTGCGACGCGCCGCCCGCGCGGCCAGCGATCATTGGCATGGCTCCAAGGAGTTGGTGGGAGAGAAGGAGCAAAAATCCTCTCAGCAACTTCACACGCCCACGACGGCGTTAGGTCATGTTTACTCTAAACTTCTACGTTCAGTTGCCCACCGTCGCACAAATGCTCGCATCGACGTCGTACGTCCCCTGCGTGATCGTCAGGTAGAGAGCAGTCATCGAGCCCACGGTGACGAGGATGGCGATGGCCACCGCGAGCGCGGAGCGGACGGGCGGCGTGCAGCACGTCCACGAGCGTGGCAGCACATGGTGGCGCCCTTGCTGCTCGAGTGCCATGAAGCCTCCCTCGTCCTCCGACGCCGCCGCCGGGGTGGAGCCTGCATCGCGACCATCCATTGCGAGGGTCACATTCACATTCACACCCACATTCACATTCACACCCACAGCGGAGGGGGCAGTGTGCGCGCAGTGCTCGGCAGTGCTCGTCGTGTGTGTGCCGCCGAGGAGGGTGGTGCCGAGGCCCGGCTGGGCCTGCAGGCGGACGTGGCCGGCCTTGCGCTGGAGGACAACGTAGAGGGCGAGTGGCAGTACAAAGCTGGAGAAGGACACAAAGAAGAGACTGGTAATGTTGATGATGCGCCCGAGGACGTCGGGCATGTAGAGCAGAGGGAAGCCGACGAGCCACGGGAAGATGACGCCCCACGCGAAGCCGAAGCCGCGCGAGAAGCCATTCTCGATGAGGTTATACTTGATGATGATCGAGAAGACGGGGATCGACGAGACGATCGAGAAGATTGGGAAGCAATAGACGGAGGCCTGCAGCAGGGTCGTTGCCGCCCGGCTCGACTGCCACGGCGCGGTCGCCGGCTGCGAGAGCAACTGCAGCAGGTCGTTGGCGCAGACAAAGGTGGGGTCCTCGAGCTGGCGCGCGCACGTCGCTGTGACCGGCCCTTGCAGCACATCGGAGAAGACCAGAGCGGCCGTGAAGCCGATGGCCACGAAGAGCAGCGCGCTGAACGTGGTCGCGAGCCAGAGTGCCCGATTGATGGGCACGCCCGGTAGCTTCTCATTGAGCCACGAGGGGACCGTGGTGACGAACCTGTGGGAAAGGGGGGGGATGGCGCCGTGGTGAGCACTTGCATGCCATCTCGAGCCACGAGGGGACTGTGGTGACGAACCCGAAGTTGAAGAGGATGCCACCGAGCACGCCCGCTACCGAGCCGAGCTGCGGGTTGTTGTTGATCGCGGGCAGCCGCGAGGAGGTGGAGCGGACCAGGGCGTGCAGGCCGAGCTCAGCGGAGGCCGCCACGTCACCAGCAGCAGCACCACCACCAGCAGCACCACCACCAGCATCAGCGCCACCAGCACCGCCACCACCCGAGGCCATGCTGAGGGCGGCCAAGATCCAGATGAGCCAGCAGCACGCGGTGAGGCCAAAGGCGCCCTTTTGGATGATCATGTTGTCGTCGAGGTTCCACGCGCCGCAAGGGATCGCCATCGCCGCGGTGAGCACGTACCCGAGCGAGAGCACAATGTGACAGCCCCAGCCGTTGCCGTGGCTCAGGTCAGCCGAGTCGATGCATGAGAAGACACGATCCGAGCCGGGGATGGGAGAGCCGCTGGACGTGGCATTGCTGTACAGGGCAAATGGCGTGAGGTTGAGGCCGCATGATTTACCAAACAGGGCCGAGATCAGCACGTCCATCACCTGCGCTGACAGGATTACCGAAATGATGTTGAGAGACATGAGCGCGCCGTTGAGGCCGATCTGACTGGCAACGTACATCCTCCGTCCGAAATAATGGTCGACGACGGAGACGAATTCGACGCGGCCCTTGAACCCCTCATTGCCGGGGATGCGATCCATCGCTTCGGCAAATATGGACGCGCTCAGGGTCGTCACCACCCACATGCAGATGATGCATGCCGTCGGCGGCAGCCAACCAGCCTCGACAAACAGATTCGGCAAGGAAGGTACGCCCGGCCCTGTGATGTTGTTGATGAGCAGGATGACGCCCGCGAAGAAGGCGATGTCCTTCCCGCCACCGACCGCCTGATGGCCGGCGGGCGACGGCAAGACGCCCATCAGCCGCGGCCGCCGCGGCCTCTCCGACCAAACTCGCAACTTTCAAGTTGAATGAAACGGCTGTGAGCCACAGACTCAACTTTTGGAAAGGGCGGTGCTCGCATTCCCTGCCTTATTAGTCATACAATTGATGGTGACCTGGGCCAACCCGACAGTCGCGCGGCTCGCAGCGGGCGACCGCTTCGACGGCGAGAACGTGTGCGGGCTCGTGCTGGTGTGCGCGTGGCCGATGCCGTCCGATGTCCAGTCGCAGGCTGGTTCACTGTGCGAGAAGCTGCGCGCTGAGCTGCCGGCTGCAGCCTACGTGTACCCGCCATCGACGCTTCACTGCACCATCGCGACGTTGCGCGCCTTCACGCACGGCGCGATGGATTCTTCCGCAGTCGAGGCGTGCGTGGCCCTCTGGGAGCCGGTGCTTGCCAAGGCCAAGGCGTCTCCAACTTGGCCGACGCAGCCAGTCCGGCTGCGGATGGAGGCACCTACGCTCGAGGGCGCCGCGGGGATCCTGCGCTACGCGGACCTCGACGGTGCGATTGCGGCTATGCGCGCGGCGCTTCGCGACGCCATCGTCGCGGCCGGTGGCGTGGCGGTCGAGGGCGGTGGCGACCGCTCTCTGGGCACGCCGCTCAATGGCGCTCCAGAGGGCGAAGTACCGCCGCACATCCCGGACATCGTGCACTCGACGCTGGTGCGCTGGACGGCCGAGCCCGATGATCGTGCGGCCGCCGCCGAAGCGTTTGCGCGCGTCGCCCAGAGCTGGACACCGCTTGAGCTCACAGTACCGCGAGCCATAGCCGTCTTCGAGCGGCTGCCGTACATGCACATGCTCGCAGCGGGCGGCGCGAGCGCCGACGAGTTCATCTGGTGGTCGGCGTGAGGGACACCCACGCAGCGAGTTGGCACTCCCACCGGGCCGCAGGTGCCTCGTGGGATCTCGTGGGATCACCGCCTGCGCGGGTGCGCGCAGTCCGCGCCGGGTTGGTAAAACGAAAGCGTTCATGTTGGAAAACGGCTAACTAACGGCTATATAGATTATAGAACCCTATTGATAGAACCCAAACGTTACACGCGGGACGAGATCATTTTTGATTTAAAAACAAAGAGCCGAATATGAGAATGACGATAAGACCGTAAGTGCAAAGGAGAAAGGCCTCGCCTTTATACTGTGAAGCGTTCTTACAGGCCGTTTTGCAACACATTCACAGACATAGGGCGGTACGGAGGTGGAGCCGAGAGAAACACATGTTCTGTGCCAGCGAGGACCGAGGACGCCACGCGCACAAGCGGGCGTGACTCGGCAGCGCGGGCTCGCCAAGCATGCCGTCGGGCCGCATGCAAACGGCGCGAGCGTGGTGTCGCCGCCTCGCCGGGAGGGCGCGCGCGTGAGTTCGATTCTCGTATGGGGCTGACAATCAACCCCCTGCATCTCGGCTGGAAGGCGGCTCAACGTCGGCTGGTAGGTGCCCGTAGCATAGAGGATGATACACTTGGGATCGCGGCACGACAGGGCTGTCCCGCGGGCAGGCGGCATCAACCAAGTCTCGTCCCATCCCAATCAAGATTATCTGCGCCGCCACGCGAGGACGCCAGCATGAGGGGGCGAGAGTCGGCAGCGCGGGCTCGCCACGCCGGCGGGCCGCACGCAGGGCACCGCGGGCCGCACCGCGGGCAGCACGGCGCGGCCGCCGCGACCCGCCTCGCCAGGCGGAGGGGGACGGTGGCAAGGGGCAGTCTGAGTTCGATCCTCAGCGAGCGCTTACATTTGTGCCAAAAATGATAAGAACCACGGAAACCAGCCGCCGTGCCCTCTTCGTATGTGAAGCCGGCCTGCATGCACTCCTTCGGTTTGAACCCAGCCTCCCTCGCGTCCTTGCAGGTCGACAGCATGCCGGCCTCCCTTGTCTGCTTGCACGAAAAGCCGGCTTCCCTCGCCTGCTTGATTGAATAGCCGGCCTCTCTCGCGTCCTTGCATGAAAAGCTGGCCTCCCTCGCGTCCTTGCATGAAAAGCAAGCCTCCCGTACTTCCTTGCATGAAAAGCCAGCCTCCTTCGCGTCCTTGCATGTTGACAGCATCCCGGCCTCTCTCGCCTGCTTGCATGAAAAGCCGGCCTCTCTCGCGTCCTTGCCTGAAAAGCCTGCACGCCTCAGCTCCGCAACAGTCGCTCCCGCTGCCATCAAGGCCGCCGCGTCGAACCCGGCCGCCTTGAGCTCTTTGTCACTTGCTGCAACCCAAGCAGCATCACCCCGAACGAGACTGGCCACCTCGTAGCCACCCTGTAGCAACGCCGCCACCGAAAAGCCGCCCTTGCCCGCCGCACGCAGTTCCCACGACTTTGCACCTGCTTCTCGCAGCTGGGCGACTCGGCGCGAATCATCGGCGGTCAGCCGCCGGCCCCACAATGCAAGCCTCTCGCCACCCCCCGACAGCGCGACCTGCTTCGCGGCCAGCACGCCATCGACCGCCTTCTTGAAGTTCGTATCTTCATTGTAATAGTCGGGCGACTCCTTCAGTGCGACCGCCTGCAGCTCGCGATCGAGAAGGGTCGCAGACAGCGGACCGATTGCCGACCCGAGCTTGCCTCGCACTTCGAGGCACACCCCGGCTGCCATGTCGCCCAGCAGCTTGCGCCGCTTGCCGATCACCTGCTCAATCGTGAGGGCGGTGAGGTTGATGGACAGGCCGACGCTCACGACGAGCACCGCGTCCTCCACGCGCATCGAGTGCACCTCGAGCCCCGTCAGAGGCGCAAACAAGACCTCTTGCTCGTGCGGGTACATGGAGAGGAAGGTGATGTCGGCGCCGCGATTGATCATGCCCTGCAGGACCTCGAAGACGATGCCCGAGCCGGCGGCCCCCGAGGACGATGCATAGTCCATCGCCACCTTGCGGTCGGTGGTCGTCGACATGAACGCGGCCTCGATCCCTCCACGCACGCCAAACTCGTTGGCCCGCCAAAACGCATCGGGCAGCCCCATGCCACTCAAGCCGCGATACACCTTGGTCGCCGCTGTGAGCTTGCTCAGCTTGACTATCGCCGAGTTGATCGCATGCAGCGTCGTGGTGTACTTGTTGCCCAAGCACAATATCTCGAACTGAGCTCGGAGAAACGGCACGCTGCTATCGATGCCGCGCAAGACGCCATTGTACTGTGTGGGAAGAGAGAGAGCGTCGAACCAAACCACAAAGCTTCAGGGCAGCGCTCAGCCACTGAGGAAAATGCAGGGTTGTGTGGAAAAGGGGTCGTGCGGGCGGTGGGCAATCCTACCTTGGTGAACAGAGGCCCAGTGTACAGCCGTGCTCCGAAGCCCTCCGCGAGGATCAATGACGGCTCCTTGATCTTTCGCAGCCGCGCGTTCCGCTCGGTGAGCCGCAGCTCCATATCGGCGATCGGCATCGGTGCGCGGAACTTGGCAGCGAGCAGCTTCGCTTCGGCAGGCCAGCCCTCGGGAGGCGGGCGGTCGGGCTCGACGACGAAGCGCCACTCAATCGCGGAGGTGGTCTTTATATGGTGGTTGCTCGAGACGAGTTCGACATTCGAGTCGTCGCGCTCCGTATGCTCCGCGGCCATCGCATCCACAATCTTGGGATTCGGAGCGCCGACCTTGGCCTCGAGGCCACCAAAGAAGGTGCTCAGGTCGCTGTACTCGAGCAGGCCCATGCCATCCGTCAGGAACTTTTCCTGCACCTCGGCGGCGGTGCGCTCGGTGCGCAGCCTCTCGACCGCCGCCCACACAAGGTCGCTGAAACCAGCGAGCTGGGCCGCGCGGAGGCGGCTGTCCAGCTCGTCGCGGCTGGCTGTCTCGCGAAAGTACTCCAGCGCCTTGCAGCCCGCGGGCACCGCCGGCTCCAGCGCGGCGACGACAAGAGAAGCAAAGTCGAGCGAGCCGACCCATCCGGCTGTGGTCCACTCTTTCGTTTGGGTGTCCGTGATTGGCGGCCCCTTGAAGATGTTACCCGACGCATCCAGCTTATACTTGGGGGTCGTCTTGTCCACGAGGATTTTCTGACCGGTGGACACGTCGATGACAAAGTCATACTTGTCATTCAGGAAGCCCCAGTCCCAGCCCGGCTGCGAAGGCGGCAGAAGATGGGCAGGTCAAGATTGGCAGAGTGGCGCTGGCAGAGCGATGGAACCATGAGGTCTAGGCAAATGGATCGCGGCGTCGGCAAGGAGCTCGCGCGCGCTGCGCTCGCTCGCTCGCTCTGCGGCTGGCGCGGCGCATGCACACCATCTGCGAGCGTCGACTGCAAGTTTCTTCGGAGATTTATTTATTCACACTCACGTCGTTCTCATGCTCGTAAACGACAATCTGCTTCCCCCAGCCGCGCCCCTCCCCTCGCGCAGAGTCAGGGCCTGAATCACTGACTACTTAGTACGACTGCGAGCGATCGTGTGACACCGCTCTCGTCACCTTGGCTTTTGCTACCAGCCTCCCGTTCACGTACGCGGACGATATGTCACGGCGTCCGAGCGAGCCCGAGCCGCGCCCGAAGTGCTGCGGCCCTCTCATTTAACGAGGCTTCCGACTGCCCCCCCTGCTGCTTCGGCTGCTGCTGCCCCTGCTGCTGCCCCTGGTGCCCCGGCTGCTTCGGCTGCTGCTTCGGCTGCTGCTTCGGGTGCTGCCCCTGCTGCTGCCCCTGCTGCTGCCCCTGCTGCTGCTGGTCCTTCTGCGCCTGCAAGCGCTCGTGACGGCGCTCCAGCATCTCGGGCCGCTGGGACAGGGCGGTCGAGCGGATGCCGACGGCCGCGGGCGAGGCAACAGCGACCGTTGGGGAGATGGCGATCTCCCGATTGAGCGTCTTGATCATCTTGCTCACCGAGATTTGATGCTCGGTATCGCCACGCGCAGCCGGCCAGTCGACGACCATCTCGCGTGAATGTTGCTGGATGAGCTCCGGAGATTTGCGCTCCAGAGATTTGAGCTCCGGAGATTTGAGCTCCGGAGATTTGAGCTGCGAGGCCCCCGGCTCTGCATCGAGATCTCGAATGAGAGATGCATCCTCGTCTTGACGAACCTCTTGACGAATGAGAGATGCATCCACGTCTTGACGAACCTCTTGACGAATGAGAGATGCACCCTTGCCACGCTCCTTGAGCTCGTTGAGCGCGGCGGCGTTGGCGGCGGCCGAGCGCTCAGAGACCGAGACACCAATGGAGACCCCCGCTGCCTCAAGGCTCGCCTGCATGCGTCCATCTGCCCCGGCTCCCTTCATTCCAGCCTCCTCATGCCACTTACGCGCGAGCCCCTCCCTGGCCGCCACCTCGTCACGAACCTTGCGCTCCTCCTCCTCCTGCTTCTTCCTCCGCTTGCGCTCAAACGAGAGCGAGCGCGCCTTTTGCACCTGCTTGCGCCGCTCCCGCTCCTCCTCCTCAGCCTTCCTTCGGCGCTCTTCCTCGGTACGCTGTGCCTCGAGACGACGGCGCTCGCCCTCCTCCCGCTGCCGCCGGAGTTCCTCCTCGCGAGTGCTCACCGGCCGCTCCCATCGCTCCCATAGGGCGGCAGTGGGAGCAGGGGGAGCAGGGGGAGTAGGGGGGGCAGGGGGGGCAGGGGGGGCAGGGGGGGTGGCGGCGGTGGGCTCGGGCGCGGTAGCGGCAGAAGCGAAGGCGACAGGCGCGGCGGCGGTGACGGGCGCGGGTGCGGCAGCGGCATGGGAGGCGGCGGCGGCGGCGGCCACACCAGCGCCTTCCCACAGCCCTCGCGCTCGGTGAGCCGAGGCGGCAGAGGCGGCGGTGGCGGCAGTGGCGGCGAGGGAGGAGGTGGCAGAAGCGGCGGCGGCGGGGGGGGAGGAGGCGGCGGAGGAGGAGAAGGAGGAGGCGAGGGAGGACGGGGCAGAGGCGGGGGAGGAGACCTCAGAGGCGAGAGCGGCGGCAGCGGCGTCAGGGGGGGGGAGGAGGAGGCGGCGGAGGTGGATGCGGCGATGGCGGTACCGGTACGCGCCAGCCGAAGCCGCTCCTGTGCTGCGGCGAGAGGGCTGGGGGGCTGACTGGGAAAGGGGGGCTGCGCCTGGCCCGTCCAGTGGAGTGGAGTGGAGTGGTCAGGGCTGAGGGGCGGACGGGGCTGCGCAGGGTATGGTGGCTGGGAGGGCTGGGAGAGCAACCGAAGCCTCTCCTGTGCCTGCTCGAGAGGGCTGAGCGGCTGCGGCTGCACAAGACGGCTGGACGGCGGGGTGGACGAGCCCGACACGGCGCCCGACGGCGCCCGATGGCGGATTGGACTCCCCTGCTGGGGCCGTTGGAGCGCCGTTCTGAGCGGCCTACGCGCGCCGTGACGCCAAGCCTGGAGAGCGCGGCGCAGCAATCGCCGCCGTACCAGCCCACGCGGCGATGCGACGAGCTGCGCGACCGGTAGGGCAGAGAGCTCGAGCAGGTACGTATGGCGAACCCAACGGCGCCATCCGCATGCGACCTGGTAACTTTGGGAGCGCCCACATGCTCGCTGCACGACCAGATCAAAGCTGGGCGGGAGCGACGAGCGTGGGCGGGTGTCGAAGGCATCTTCGAGCGCCGCCACGCGCGCGGCTCCCGCCCACACGCGCCACGCACGCGAGCTCGCGCGAACCTCGAAGAGTTCCTCGGCGGCGCTGATCATGAGTCCGAACGCGGCGATCGATTGCCACGTGGTGAAAGTGCGCGCGATCTGAGCATAAGCCTTGCGCTCGAGGGCCGTGCCCACGACGATTCCCACGAGCACGCCGGCCTCTGCACACGAGCGCCAGGCGCTGAAGGCGATCGCCTTTTGACGAATCCCCGATCGCCAGTAGGCGCGGCTGCTGTCGAGCTGCTCGACGTGCCGGGCGGCGGTGAAGGCCTTCCAGGCGACCATAGCGCACCCTCCCTTGACGAGCCGGAGGAAGGCCTGGATGCGATTGCACGCGCAGCTGAGCTGGTCCTGCTGCTGGAGCTGACGGAGGTCGAATGCACGCCATTGGCGCCACGCGCGAGCGTGGAAGAGCGTCGCCGCATGCCTTGCCGACGTCGCCTCGCGCCGACGCACCCGAAACAGCGCCTGCCAGCTCTTCCACGCACCAACGATCCAACGGCGCTCAAGCCTAACTCCCACGGCGCGCGCGGCGCGGAAGGTGCGTAGACGATTGTCACTCCACGCCCCAAAGGCGGCACGCAGCGCACGCCCCCGCGCCGAGACGAGCACCTTGAGCGGGAGCCAGTGGAGCTCAACGGCCTCGAGGTGCAATCTCGCCTCGGCGGCGGCTTCGGCCACACCGACCCAAGTCCTGAGCGCCGTCATGAGCGCCACCCGCTGCCCCGCGAGGCGCAAGCCAAGTGCCGCCGCCCGCCGCCGAGCTGCCTCGCTCGCATGAGCCATCCAGCTCGTCATCGCGCGCCGTCTGCCCGCGAGACGAAAGCCCTGCGCCACGCTGCGCACGCAAAGGGCCACGTCGGTCCGGGCCACGTGGTCGGTCCGGGCCACGTGGTCGGTCCGGGCCACGTGGTCGGTCCGGGCCACGTGGTCGGTCCGGGCCACGTTGGTCCGGGCCCACCATCTGCGCATTGCATGTCGCTTCGCACGGCCCGCAAGCTGAAGCGAGCTCAAAGCGCCGGCCAGCACGCGCGACGCCTCCGCGTGCGCCTCGGCATACGACATCCACGTGTTCAGGCTCGCGCACATGCTCGACTGCATCATCGACGCCACCGCGCGCCGCATGGCAGCGTTGCGCTCGCCGTCGCCGCACACATGCTCGTGCCAAATGCTGAACGCGACACGCACCTCGCGCAACCGCAGCGCAGCTGTCGCGCGCTGCATGGACTGCAGCGAGTTGCAATCAACGCACCAGCAGTTGAACGCCCTGCGCATCGCACGGCCCGCAAGCTGAAGCGAGCTCAAAGCGCCGGCCAGCACGCGCGACGCCTCCGCGTGCGCCTCGGCATACGACATCCACGTGTTCAGGCTCGCGCACATGCTCGACTGCATCATCGACGCCACCGCGCGCCGCATGGCAGCGTTGCGCTCGCCGTCGCCGCACACATGCTCGTGCCAAATGCTGAACGCGACACGCACCTCGCGCAACCGCAGCGCAGCTGTCGCGCGCTGCATGGACTGCAGCGAGTTGCAATCAACGCACCAGCAGTTGAACGCCCTGCGCATCGCACGGCCCGCAAGCTGAAGCGAGCTCAAAGCGCCGGCCAGCACGCGCGACGCCTCGGCGTGCGCCTCGGCATACGACATCCACGTGTTCAGGCTCGCGCGCATGCTCGACTGCTTCATCGACGCCAGGCATCTGGCAGCCTGCTGCACCAGCGCCTGCCGCTCGGCTGTGAACGTTCGCCATGAATGGAGCCCGCGCCGCACGCTCGCGTTCGAGAGATGCCGCCCCGCCGTATGCCAGAGCCGCTGCCGCTCGGTCGCCGCAGCCGTCCAGCCGTTGAATGCCTTGAGAAGGTTGGCGGCGAGCAGGCGCACCGCCGCCGCGAGCAGCTGGCGATGACCATCTGCTGCGTGTGCCCATGAGTTGAACACTCGACGCATCGCGCGGCCGTCGGGCGACCACGCGCGCACGGTGGCAACGAGCTGCGCGCGTGCGGCGTCAACGATCGCGAACCAGGTGCGAAAGGCGATGGCCACTTCGAGGGCTTGCATCGTGCTCACGGCATCCGCGAGCTGCTGCCGCGCCGCGTCGGCGTCGTCCAAAGCTGCAATCCAGGTGCGTAAAGCGACGCCTAGCTCGGCGAGTCGCTGCTGACACGCGGCCGTTGCGGCAAGCTGCAGCTGCGCACTCCGCCCTGACCAGACGCGCCACGCCGCCGCGAGCTTCGCGTCGAGTAACCGAAGCGCAAACCGTTGCAGCTCGAGTATCGATGCATGCTCAGCCGCCCATCGCCACAGAGCGGCGCGCAACGCTCTGCCCTGTGAAGAGAGCATGCTCATCACGGCGCGCGCGTGCTCTGCTGCCGCGGCACGCTCCTCCACGCGCTCCCTCCAATGGTCGAACGCGCGGCGGCGTTGGTTGTGGACGAGGGCGTCGCACGCGTCGTGGATGGCCTCGAGCGAGGCCCGGAGCTCACGGCTTTTGAATGCCCACGTGAACCATCCGATGGTCAACTGCTCCTGGCGCATGCGCGCAACGCACTGAAAGACCATCTCGACGCGCTGCACCCATGCCGCTGCGAGCGCTACCCAGCGCGCCCACGCCAGCGCCTTCTCGCGCGTGCAAAGCCGACGGGCGCACCATTGACGAATCTCGAGGGCCCCGGCACGCTCGAGAGCGTAGTGTGTCCATTCACACCACGCAGCCGCGCGCGCGCGACGGCGCATCGTCGCGAGCGACGCGCCGAGCCGCGCCCTCGCGACGGTGATCGCCTCGCCGGCCGTGCGCCACCTGCGCCACCCAACCGCCCGACGGTGTGTCGTGAGCGCACGCACAGCGAGCCGCATCGTGGCGTGAGCCTCGCACCGTGCTACGGCCGCGGATGCCCAAGTGCGCCACTCGGCATGCATTCGGCGACGAAAGCGCGCGACGGAAGCGCTCAGCAGCCGATGCTCACGACGGCGCTCGGCGTGGTGCGTGAGCAGCCTAAGGTAGCCGCGCCGGAGCCGAGGGCGCACGATGTGCTGTGCAAGCGCGATCAGCCGCCGCAGGCTGCCTGCGGTGCAGCGCCATTTGTCAAAGAGCCTGCGCATTGCGCGGCACGTGGCCATGGCGGCGCGCTGGTACCGCTGAACCGTCGCGTGCCACTTGCGGAACGACTGCCGCAGCGCCTTTGCCTGGCGGCGGGAGTTAGCTGTGTCGGCTCGCTCGTCGCGCACCTCCTGAATCTCGTGCTCGAGCTCGCGCCATTCGCGCTCCACCTCGGCGAGCAGCTCGCTCGTCTCGGCAGCCTTCACCTTGCTGCCACGCATCTGCAGGTCCAACAGTTCCGAGAGCGGCACAGGCGACCGGCGGCACGCCGATGGAGCACCCACAAAATCTGGGAGCGGTGCTGGCGGCTCGAGGCTGTGGGCCCCGGCAGTGGGCACGGAGAGCATCGGAAACAATGGCGGCATCGAAAATAATGGCGGCAGAGCGTTCACCGTCAGAGCCAACCCAGCGAGCGTGCTTTGCAGCGACCGGCAGGCGCCATCGCAATCCTCGACCAGCGACTCGGTGGCCGAAGCGCTGATCGGCAGATGAGCAGCGATCTTGGTGGCGATCTGGGTGGTCGGCGTGCCAATCGGGCAACGGCCGAGCGGCGTGAACGGCGTTTTCTGCAGCGTCTCTGGCGTCAGATGGTGTTCCCGGGCTGGTCGCCGCGCAGAGGTCGCCATTCAGTCGCGCAGAAATTGTCGTTTCATGATGCAGGACCCGGATTCTCAGCCGATCATCAGTCAGTTTCGTCCCGGTCTCACCGCGCTCACAAACTCACCTGCGGTATCGGCACGGCGCGCTTCCATTGCGGCTACACGAACGCTCGAACACAAGTTCATACATGTATGGCGCATTCTCGCGTCACATAAACATCGACGCTCAGCGAGCGCGACACTTCGTCGCTGGCACGATCCGAGCCTCTTCATTCCGAACACAACGCTGCGCAATGGCCTGCGCATCCCTCGCATTGGCCGCGTTCACGAGGTCGTTCCATGAGGGTGCGGCGCGAACTCCTCGGAGGCGCAGGCCGCGCAGCAGCGCCGTCGTGCCAAAGGTGAACCCGCCACTCCCGTCCTGGATCGTCCCGATGACCGCCGTGTCCACCTCGGAGAGGAGCAGCCAATCGGCCGACCCTTCGACGAGTGCCCGAGTTCGCAGAGCGTGCACCTCGCTGCCGTTGACACTGCCAGCCGTCGCCGGGCGCGCACCGGCCGCCGCAGGCGTGCTGCGCGCCGTGCGGAGCGCCGTCCAGGTAGGGTCCGCCCAATCTAAATCGAAACGTGTGTGGAGCCCCCCCGCGCCTGTGTGCAGCACGGCGCGCCGACCGGTGAGGGGGCGCGTTCCGTTCACACCGAGGGTTTCGTCAAAGTCCATCACGAGCTGCTTCACGATGCTCGGAGAATCGGACGCGACGAACCACGCGACGTTCTCGAACCCCGGCGCCCACCTGCTCCGCAATCAGGCGCAATTGAGGCGCACTCACTGTCAATGACTGTTCATCACGATCGATCACTCAGCGGGAGATCCGGGCTGATGAGCTCAAGGCGCAATCAGGCGCAATCAGGCGCAATCAGCCGCCATCCGCGCTCGAGGCCTGCAGCCCACCTCGTCTCAAGAGCGAGAGCGCACGCCGCAATCCCAAGGTAATGGGAGCGTTCCGCCGAGGGCCAGTGCCTGATGAGGCAGACAATCAGAGGTCAACAGAGGCCATCCGACAAATAGGCCATCTGAAGGTCATCGGACTGATGAGGCAGACAATCAGAGGTCATCAGAGGCCATCCGAAGGTCATCGGACTGATGAGGCAGACAATCAGAGGTCATCAGAGGCCATCCGAAGGTCATCGGACTGATGAGGCAGACAATCAGAGGTCATCCGAAGGTCATCGGAAGGTCATCGGACTGATGAGGCAGACAATCCGAGGTCTAGAGGCCATCCGAAGGTCATCGGAGCGTTCCGCCGCGGGCCAGTGCCTGAAGCCCAAGCGGCGACGAGCCTCCGAGTCTGAGCCTCCGGGGATCTCGGACGCGAGCGTGCGCACGTAGATGCCAATCGAGAGCGTCGCGGCATCGCGCAGGGCCGTTCGAATCGCTCCATAGGAAGGGTGGACGGCAGTGCTGAGGGGGGCCGAGTGGGAGCCCCCGCGAGATTGCTCGAGATTGTTCGCCACGTAGAGGTGCAGTGACGGGGCGGGCCCGAGGCTCGCTTGGAGAGAGCAAGCCGCCGCGAGCGCAAACGACGAGCGCAAGCGCTTCTCGAGCGAAGGAGGCGGCGAGGACGCGTTGGCGCGAGCGCTCAGGACGGCGCGGGACTGGTCCCAACGGTCGCCGTATGCGGCGCGGAGGAAGCGGACCCCTTCGCGGCTGCACCTGCCGATGTTGAACAGGTTGCGGGCGAGCAGCATGTTGATGCCTCCGTGCCGAGCTTGCTCCCGAGATAGCTCGAGATTCTCGGCGCCGTCCACCCGATCGCGTAGCAGGGTGCATGTCTCCGTTCGTGTGCGCGCGTGGCAGCCGGCGAGCAGCGCCGCGCCGCCGCCCTCGAGCGTCCAGTCAAGGGAGGCCGATGACGCCTCGGGAGGTCGCATGGCCCTGGCGAGGTCGCCGCCGAGTCCGCGCGGCCTGATCGCTCCGTTGAGTACATCCTCGACGTCGTGCGCCGAGTACCCGATCGTGAGGGCGGTGTGATTGTCACGGCCGGCCACCCAGAGCATGCCCGCCGCCACCCGAGCGACCCACCACGCGAGCCCCTCATGGGCCGTCGGATTCGCCAGCGCCAGCACTCGCCGTGGGCGGGCCGTGCCGGCCACCCACGCCTTCTGCCGCCGCGCCTGCGCCTCGAGGCCGAAGCGCTCACAGAGCGTCGCAAAGCCGGTGTCTGAGGCGCTCGGGAACCGCCCGTCCGGAGTCCATCCTCGCTTGGCCTGTCGAGTCAGCCCGCCCGCGCTCAGGCGCGCCTCCTGCCGCCAGACGGTCGCCCACACCGCCGTGGCCTCGTCCACGTCCACCGCAGGGTCTTGGCTGAGAGCCTCGCGCAGCCCATCGGGAGGCTGGGAGGCAGCAGCATGCCTTGCAGTCCCTTGCGCGAGTGCCGCCCTCAAGCTGCTCACGGCGGCGGCTGCCGTGGATTCCACGTGCGCCTCCAACTGCTGACGCGCCAGCGCATGCGGGTCCAGATGCAGACCGGTCCTGGGAGTGTAATTGGGCGCTGCACCGCTCTGCAGCGCTGCTTTGCGCTGCAGCGCTCGCCTGGCAGCACGACGGCTTTCAAAGACACGATTAGGCATCAGTGTAGCAGATGCACGCCGTGGGCACAGGGTCCCAATGGGACACGGCTCCGCCATTATGGGCGTATCCAGACGAGGTCGAGCGCGGCGTGCTCGAGCCGTCGGCGGTCGCGAGAAGTTTGTTATGTTTTTGAAACGTCGCACCGGCCAACGGGCCGCTGTCTACCCATCGCTCACCTGACGCGAGAGTCTGTTCCCTATCCACCGCCAGCCCGCCACACCTCACATCCGCTCAGTGGCAGAGCCCTAGTACCTTCTTGTCGCTTGTGGTCGGACAAGTGCGCCGCTTGGGGCTGGGTGCGCCGCGAGTCACGTCAAGTCAAGTCAAGCCCAGCGCCCCAAACCGGGTGCTCCTCCAGACCTCGTGCTCCTCTCCGGCATGGCGCCGTGATGGGCGCCCCTCACGCTCCAAACGGCACGCTCACGGCGCGTGTCCCCCCGTCGACCATGAAGGTGCCCACCAGCCTACCCGACGCCTCGATCAGCTCCTTCCGATGCGAGACGAAGACCGTTTGGCCGGCCGCGCGTGCGCGCACGTGCTCGGCGAGCGCGCGCACCTTTTGAGTGTCGAGCGCCGCGTCAATTTCGTCAAAGAGCACAAAGGGAGGGGGGGAAGCGTCGGCCTCCCCGCCCCCCTCGATTGCGTAGCCCTCGGACAACGCGGTCCGCTCGCCGGCCTCACGCTCAGCATGGCGCTCAAGGTACGTGCCCTCCTGAAGCGCCATCGTGAGCGCCACCGCTACGAGCGCCTGTTGGCCGCCCGACAGTATCTCGAAGCGCGTCCACTCGCCGTGCGGGGGCTTGACGGCGATCGAGACCCCCTCGGCGAAGAGGATTGACGGAACATCCGCGTACTCGAGGGCGGCATCGCCGTGCTTGCACAGGCTCCGGAAGGTGGCACGAAGCGCGTCGCTGATGGCTTGGGCGCCGCGGAGGAAGCGACGCGAGCGCTCGCGCTGCAACACCTCGACACGGCGCGAGCTCGCCTCAGCCAGATCGTTCGCCTCGAGCGCCTCGGCCTGCAGCCGCGCCGCGCATGCATGCACTCAGTCTCAGAGACGCAATCAGTCGCAATCAGTCGCAATCAGTCGCAATCAGTCGCACCTGCAGCCGCGCCGCTGCCGCCGAAGCAGTCAGGTACGCCTCGAGCGCGACCACGTCGATGGCACGCTGCTTGGAGATGAGATGATGCTCTTCAGTGCGGAGTCGCATACGGGCAGCCTCGAGGCTTGCAACCGTCTCGACGGCGGCGGCGAGGGTGCCATCCTCGGTGTGTGGGGCCTCGTCCGCCGCCACACCCTCGTCACTTGCCTCGTCCTCCTCGTCGTCCTCGTCCTCGCCACCCTCCTCCTCCTCGCCCTCGCGCCGCCCTCGCCCCGTGCGCCTCGCGGCGCGCAGCACCGCCAGCTGCTCGCTCAGCTTGCTGTGAGCCGTCCGCTGCCCCTCCGTAGTGTCCTCCTCCGCCTTCCATGCAGCCTGCGCCAGCCGCACGCTCGCCGCCGCCGCCTCGACAGCGCACACTGCCTCCGCCTTCTCGTCCGCGAGAGCGAGCGCCGCGGCCGCCGCCTCCGTTGCCTCCGCCGCCCGAGCCTCCGCCACCTCTCGCTGCGCCTCGAGCTTCGTCTGCAACGCCGCGAGCGCCGCGATTGCCCTCTCGCTCTCACGTAGCGCCTGGGCCGCTTGCTGGCGCTGCTCGGCCTCCTTGGCCTCGAGAGCTCGGCGCCGCCCAAGCAGCTGCCGATGGCGGCGTGCAGCCTCTTCCTTGGCCTCGGTGGCGGCCTCGTTCTCAGTGCGGCAGCGTCTCGTCTCGTCGAGTAAGGTGTGCCATGGCACAGCCGGAGCATCCCATGCCGACGATGAAGGCGTGCTTGCCATCCCCGCCTCCTCCGCCACCCCCGCCTCCTCCGCCACCCCCGCCATCCCCGCCATCCCCGTCTCCTCTGTCTCGTCTGTGGCGGCCTGTGGAGGCGGCGCTCGCTTGCATCGCAGCCGCGCACGTAGCTCGATGATGCATGACATCAGCCGCTGCTCTTCCGCGGAGCTGCGCGAGGTCGAAGCCTCAGCACTAGCCGCCGCAGCAACGGTGGCGCTCGCGGCGCTCAGCTTACGCTCGAGGGCACGCGCGTCGTGTTGGGCGGTGCTCAGCTCGTGCTGCTGCTGCAGCAGGGCGGCGCGGCGCGTCGCGCTCTCGGCAGCAGCGTACTCCGCGGCGGCGGCGGCGGCGGCAGCCGCGGTCGCGAGTGAGGCGTCGGCCTGACCCAGACTCGCGAGCTGCGCCTCCAGGGCTTCAACCTCGTGGCTCAGCCGCGCGTGAAGGCCGCCGCCGCCGCCGCCGCCGCCGCCGCCGCCGCCGCCGCCGCCGCCCATGCCGCCGTCGTACCCGCCGCCGCTTGTCAGGGTTGCGAGGGTGGCGCCGATGGCGTACGCGTCATTGGCCGATGGCGCCCGCGCCTGCTGCACTTCGCCACTGGCTCGAAAGAGCTCTCCTTGTAACGTGACGATGTTGAGCGAGGAGGCACCAGCCCCTCGACCGCCCCCACCGATGGTGCTGCGGCCGCGAGAGCCGCCGCTGCCGCCAAGGCCAGCGCCGCTGCCTCCGCCTCCCTCGCCTCCGCCTCCACGTCCTCCGCCCCTGCCGACGCTACCGCCGGCACGTCCGCCGCCGCCGCTGCGGCCGCCAGCCCCGTCGGCGCGCCCGCCATTGGTGCCGCCAGCCCCGTCGGCGCGCCCGCCATTGGTCCGATCGTCGGTCTGGTGTGAATGCCGAGCGTGGACGGCGAGGGCTGCCTGTGCGTCGGCGACGAGGATCCATCCCTTCGTGAGTTGCTGTACGACGGGCCGGTAACGAGTCTCGCACTCGATTACGTCCGATAGCCACACGGCCGCCGCGCCGTCGGTGCCCAGGACGGCGCGTGCTGCGCGTCCCGAGGCGACGGAGGAGGGCGCTGACGCCGCTGACGCGGCTGCCGCGGCTGCCGCCACGAGCGCGGAGGAGGCGGCGGGCGGCGCGGCGGCGGCGGCCTCCTTGTCCGCTTGATCGAGCAGTTGGCACGTGACGGTGCCCACCTTGCGCTCTGTGAAGTAATGAATTAGGGCGAGCGCGGTTGGCTTATCGTCGACGAGGACGGTCGAGCGGGTCGCGCCGCCCAGCACGGCGTTCACGCACCGTATGTGGGCTGGCGCCACGCGGAGGCGTTCACAGAGGAAGCCGTGCACACGCGACGCCGCCGAGCCGCCACCGCCGCCGAGGGAGGCACGAAGCTGGCGGACGGCGCCGGCGCGGCGGTCGGAGGAGGCTTGGGCGCCGCAGCTGGCGAGCTGCGCGCTCCGCTCCCTCAGCTCTCCTTCGAGCGAGCGCAGGCCGCTCCGATGGACGCGAAGTCGCTCCTCAGCCTCCTCTGCCGCGCTGCGTGCGAGCGCTGCGCTCCTCTCGGCCTGCAGCATGGCGGCCTGCGAGGCGCGTACCGCCGCCTCGAGCGCCGTCGTGGTCTCGCCTGCGCCCTGTCGTAGAGCACTGAGGCGGTGCATCTCGGCGGTGGCGCGTTGGGATCGCTCGGCTGCCCGTCGGCTGGCTTGTGCCGAGTGGCTCGCGCATGCCGATGCGTGCACGAGGGCGCGCAGCTCGCATTCCATCGTGAGGCAATGCTCCTCGAGCTTGCTGTCCTCGTCGAGCACGCCACCGCCGCCCACGCTGCCGCCTAGGCCACCTGCCCTGCCGCCGCCTCTGCCGCCCGTGCTGCCCGTGACAGAGCCTCCTCCCAAACCGCCGCCTCCGCCTGTGCTGCCGCCCCCGCCCCCGCTGGACTGATGCCGTTGGCGTTTGGGGGGCCTGTCGCTAGCCGGACGCCCCACGCCGCCCGTCGCGTCCGCAGCGTCAGCGGCGTTCGCATCGGCGTTCACAGCGTTCGCATCGGCGTTCACAGCGTTCGCATCGGCGCGAGCGGCGGCGGCGGCGGCGGCGGCGGCGGCGGCGGCGGCGGCGTGGGCGTTCATGCGCTCGACGCGAGCCTCGAGCACAGCCTCAGACAAGGCGAGCGACTCGCCAGACCGCCGCGCCGTAGCGAGCGCCTGTGCCTCCTCGATGGCTGCGGTGCGCTCCTCCTCGCCCAGCGCGTGCACCTGCATGCGCACCGCCGCGGCGGCCTTGGCAGTGCGGCATTCGCTCGCCAAGGCCTGCTTCCGACGCAATTGCATGCGCGTGCTCTCCTCCCTCAGCCTCGCAAGCATGCGGCCGGCAGCGCTCGAGGCAAGGTGGGCGCGCGTCTTGGCCGCGCCGCTCGCCTTGAGCCGTCCCTCGACGGCCTGTGCGCCTTCACGGGCGCTCACGAGCACGCCCTCGCGCTCCTGCAGCGTGCAGCGCGCAGCCTTGCGTCGCGCGTCGCTGCTGACGAGGCTGCACGCCAGGAAGGCAAGCTCGCGCTTGAGGTGACGAAATTGGAGCGCCGCGAACGCCCGACGGCTCTCCTCGAGGGCACGGTACGCCTCGAAGCTCTTGGCATGCATCGCCTTGTCGGCGCGCGCGACCGTTAGGATCTCCTCGAGCGAGCTCACGGCCTCGCTGAGCTCGAGCGAACGTGCGGCCTCCTCGAGGACGCCTGCACGTAGCCCAGCGGTCCCCAAGACGCCCTCAAGGAACTGTAGGAGTTCCGAAGGGCTCTTGGACGCCACGCTCATCACGCTCGTCTGGTGCACCACGAAGCGCTCGGGCTGGTCGATGTCGAGCGCGAGCAGCCGCCGCAGCGCGTGGCGCAGCTCGTCGCGCTTCATCGAGGTCGCCGCGCAGGTGCTGCACACCCATGGCGGGCGCGGCAGCTCGATGCGACGAGTACCGCCACCGCCGCCGCCGCCACCGCCACTGCCGCACACGCACTCCTGCACCAACCACTCGCTGCGGCAGCCACCCACGATGCGCCGCTGCACGACGAGACAGCGTGGGCCACCAGCCTCGGCAAAGGTGACGGCGACGGCCGCGTTCCCGGTCGTGCTGCCGTGGTTGACCAGCGAGCCGAGAGCTGGCGCGCGGAGCTGCTGCGAGCCGACGGCGAGCGCGAAGCACACGCCCTCAACGAGGCAAGACTTTCCCGAGCCGTTGGGCCCGACGATGGTCGTGGTGCGAGCGTCAAAGGGGCCGACGACCACGTGGCCCGCAAAGGACTTGAAATCCTTGAAGTGCACGCGGTGGAGGAGCAGCGCAAGTCGTGTCGCTGGTGGCCGTCGCCCGGCGCTCTCGTGGGCCGACGGCATCGGCTCCTATAGAGGTTCCAAGGCCGTTTTTTCCTTTTGTTCATTCATGTAGATCAAGGCATGCCGAAGCATGCACAAGTCAACTCAACTCAAGTGACGAACCATAACGCTTACTCAATGAAGCGTGAGGCAGAGGTCCGCTCGGCTTCGCCCCACGATCCCGGTCAACCCTGCGCGCACCGGAGCCGGGAGGCCGAGCCGGCTCGCACACCTGCTCGCTTATCCCCGGGTCGTCGGCATCTCGTCGGCTCCGACGTCGAGGGTTCGACGTCCGCCTTCGATCATTCGGTTGTTGTCTTCATGTCTTTAACGACCAGGTTCTAGCCTCGGTCTGCCGTAGTCGGTACAGTACAAGTATCAAACGTCCTGTTTAATTGAGATGCATGCAAGTCCAACTGTCGATGAAGGACGAGTGTGCCCGGAAGCGTCGTTACTAAGCGTCCCATCGGAGCGTGCCGTGGGACTTCGAGAGAGTCCCCACAAGGGAGGCAAGGATGCGGCGCGGCGGCTTGAACGACTCTCGAGAGTGCTGAACCCTTGCGTTGTCGAGAAGTAAGGCGTCGCCCGGCTGCCACGGAATGGCCACCTGCGCCCTTAGCATGAACGCGCTCACATCGAGCATCGCCGCCTTCGTAGGACTGTCGAGCGGTGAGCCATCGCCATAGATGATGGACTTTTCCGGCCTTACAGTCCGGCATTCAGTCCCCTCCTCGGAGCCCTCAACGGCGATGCGGTCGGCGGCCTCGTCTGCGACGCCGTTGAAGGTGGACTCAGCGGCCGTGAAGAAGACCTCGCGACCGGAGCGTTCATCACGGAGGAGAGCCGGCATGCTCTCGGTCACCTGTGGGAAGAGGGAGGGGCGCCATGGTGAGCGCGTGCATGCAGGGGCCCTTTGGCTCTCGGTCACCGTGCGAAGCATGCCGCCGGCGAGCCACGTCCACGTCGACCCCATGGCACGCAGCGCTGCCTCAGCTTCCTCCGGCGACTCGACGCGTAGGGCAGTTCGCCACGACTTACCCAACGCCGAGGAGGTATCGGTCACGGGCGGCATGATGCGCACGTAGCGCACGCCCTTCTGCTCGAGGCGCGCAGCCACGTCCGGGTGGCGCGAGCGCAGGTACGCCGCCGCAAGGTGCGACTCGATGATTGGTGTCGCGCCACCGCTTGGCGCAGATTGCTCGCAAAAGAACATAATGACTGCGGGTGGCGCGTTGCACTGAGCCATCTCGTGATGGAACGGGATGCGTTCGGTTGGTGGCGCCTCGTTCGCTGTGAACACGTTGCTCGCGACCTCAAAGCGCGGGCCGGCCGAGCATGACATCTCAGTCGTGGGCAGCTGCAGCGCTGCAGAGATCTCAGCAAAGTGTGACGGGGCGCACGCTCCCCATCCGCGAAGGAGCACGGCACCGTACTCGCGGAGCACATCGATAAGTTCCTGGCGGTTCTCGCGGATTAAGGTTGCGCGGTCGACCAATTGTGTGCCCGTGGGTGACAGTGTTAGAGGGAAGGCTTTGCCATCGATGACTTTTGCTTGCGGGACGGTGACGGCCTTGACGAGCCCGGAGGCGAGCATCTTCAACTGTTGGGGAGGATCGTTGAGCGGAGGCACCAAAGGCGCACTGTTGGGCGCCATTACTTGTCCGCCCGAAAGGGCTGCTAGCCGGGCTCGGCTGTCAAGATGTTGTTCCGCGGCCGGCTGACCACCGAGCGATAGCGCGTTAACAGCAGCGCTCATGAGGGCGATCGTGCACAGCGCTGTCTTCATGCTGCACTATTTGGAGCCGTACGTACGTGCGCGCGGTCTGTTGCTCGCGCAAATCGGTGGACGGACGCGACCGGGACGGCAGACGCGCTATTTCTAGGCAACTGTACCGGTACGCTCGGAAAGTTCGTTGATGTAGTTGATGACGTCAAGCCTAGCTCCCCCGCTGGCTTCCGGAGCATTCGATAGGCTTCCGTAAAAGGTTGTCTGTTGTTTATGTATTCTTGACTTGAATTGGACGTCCGAGAAGGAAATGCCTGCAGGCTATTCTGAGGCTGTTCTGTCAGACGGTCTCTACTATCTTGTGTTAGTGTGTGCCCCCTGTGTGTGGCCCTTGCCCTGGCTTGCGGCCCCCGGAGCGTGGCACCGCGCCCCGATTTCCTAATCGGGCGCGCGCTCGCTCGCCTTGTGGAATAGCGATCGCTGGGTTCAGCCGCGAGCGCGCTTTGCGCTTTCGATCGGATCTTTCCTGTTCATTCTCAATCGTGATGTTGATCGGACGTCGCGCCCTTCACCCTTGTCCATGAATGGAGTATGTTCATGTGTTTTCCGAGTGCGAGTCGCCCAAAAACTTCGAAGCGATCTGCGCGTGAACATGCTCTCTGTTACCCCCAACGGAGCACCAAAATGACAGATCGTAACAGACATGTGAGGATGTGGACTATGTAGAGGACACCCGAGCAGCTCCTGGCACGTCGCAACTCGAAAGGTGCCGATAGCGGAAACATGAAGGCGGAGCTGAACGCTGATCGCCCAACACAATTCACGAAGCGTTCTCGAGGAGAGTGAGTCACCTAGGTGTGCCGCCCTCGCATGCATCGAGGAGAGTGAGTCACCTAGGTGAGCCGCCCTCGCATGCATCGAGGAGAGTGAGTCACAAGGTGTGCCGCCCTCGCATGCAGCAAGCAAGCGCGCAGGGCTCACCACGAACCGCTCTTCGCCGTCGCCCACTGCTTCTCGAGCGTCACCACCGACTCCTCGAGCATCGCAACGTACGTCTGCAGGTCCAGGCACGCGTCGCCCACGCAGCGCGCCGGCGCCGCCGTACCGAGCTTGGCGGAGAGATCCTCCACTTTGGCCTCGAGGCGCGAGAGGTAGCCGGTGAGCGAGCCGTCGAGGGCGAGGGCGGAGGCGACCTCGGGGGGGCGGTCGGCGGTCCTCACATCCAGGGCCTGCAGCTGGTCCCACTCGCCGCGGCCCCACGCGGAGCCAAAGTCGGATGAGGTCGAGGCCGCTTGCCACTGCTGCTCGAGCTGGCTGGACGTCTCCTCGAGCAGCTCGATGTACTCCTGCACGTCCATGCACATCTCGGCGTTGCACTGCTGCGGCATGGGCACGTCGTAGCGCACGCACAGCGCCTCCACCTTGGCCTCGAGCTTGCTCAGGTACAGGGAGAGGCTTCCGTCCGATGAGGTTGCCTTGCCGATCGGAATGATGTTGTTTGAGGCGCCCGTCGGCACGACCGCACCGAAGGCCTCGAGCTCCACGGCGGCCGCCTCGAGCACCGAGATGTACTCGGACAGCGGCAGGCACGCGTCGTCGATGCAGCGCGCCGGCACAGGCCGGCCTGCTTGGGCCGCCATCGCGGCAACCTTGCCCTCGAGTTTGGCAAGGTAGCCGGTGACGGTTGCATCTTCGGTCACGGCCATGGTCGCGGCGGCGCGTGGATGAAGCACCACGGGCGACGGAGCTGTGAGCAGGTTGAACGCGAGGGTACCGACAGCGAGGAGCAGCATGTTGGCAAAAGAGCGGAGTGATGCGACAGGGATTTACACGCGAGCTCGGAGTCCCGAGACCGTTTCTCACGTTTCGGTACCGGTAGTTTCATCGCAAAGTTTATAAATCGACTCACACACTTGACTCACAGCCTCCTCCGCGGGTTGCAAGCGGAAGAGAGATGAGAGATGAGGAGGTAACGGATTCTTGAAAAAATATTCCTGGCAGAATCCTGGCGACGCCATCTCAATTCTCATCTCGTCTTCTGACACTTCTCAGATGAAAAATGAAAAAACGCCGCTGATGCTCAACCTCTGGGCCTCCATGGAAAACTCTCTCACATGTTTCACCAAAGATGGTTTCAAGTGATAGTAGATACGAGATACTGAGCAGATACGCATCTGGAGCGTGGAGTGCGAGGCAAGACACCAAGACCCCCTGGGCGGCCGCGCGCGACTGACGAGTCAGCGACCTCGAGGGAACATGCGGCTGGGTTCTCGGTTCATGGCATCATGTGCGTCAGCTGTGCGTTCTCGCTGGGGCTTGCAGGGGCGCCATTGTCCATCCCATTCGATGGAATCCCCCCCCCTCCCCTCTCTCTCTCTCTCATTTCCATGCAGCGACTCGCAATCGCTCTCGTCCTCTTGCGAGATCGCGTACACACTCTGCCGCCTGTGCCTGCTGCTTCTCCTGCGGCCACTGCTGCTGCTGCTGAAGTGCCCTTGGTGTTTACATCGAAGGCGCGAGGTCCTCCGCGTGCGCCTCCGCCTCCGCGATGATGCGTCCCATCCACTGGACGACGCCCACTGGGTCGTCACCCATCGCCGACTCGCCACTGAGCATCACGGCGTCCGTGCCGTCGAAGACGGCGTTGGCCACGTCCGAGACCTCGGCGCGCGTCGGCACGGCGTTCGAGATCATCGACTCCATCATCTGCGTCGCGGTGATGCAGAACTTGCCCGCGTCGTTCGCCTTGCGCACAAGGAACTTTTGGGCGAAAGGCACACGCTGCAACCCGAGCTCGACGCCGAGGTCGCCGCGCGCCACCATCAGACCGTCGGACAGGGCGAGGATCTCGTCAATGTTGCGCAGCGCCGCCGGCTTCTCGATCTTGGGGATGATTGCCGGACGCGCCGACTTTGGCACGCCTTGCGCGTCCATCAGGTCGATGAGCTCTTGGATGTCGGACGCCTTCTGCGCGAAGGAGAGGGCGATGTAGTCGACACCCATCGAGAGGAGATACTTGGCGTCCTCACGATCTTTGGCCGTGAGCGCCGAGCAGTCGATCTGGAGCTCGGGCACGTTGATACCCTTTCGGCTCTTGAGCTTGCCGCCAACGAGCACCTCGACCTTGACGAGGTCGGGGCTGACGCGCGAGACGACCTTGACCTCCATAAAGCCGTCGTCGAGCAGCAGCCGCATCCCGGGCGTCACGCCGCGCATCAGCGCCGTCTGCTCGACCGTCGGCGAAAGCGTGATGCGCCCCGGACGCGTTGCGTCCGCATTGCTCGCCGCGAGGCCGAACTCGAGAACCTCGCCGCGCGTGAGCGGCACGGGCACATCGTCCTGCGTGAGCGAGCAGCGGAACTTGGGGCCCTGGATGTCGCCGAGGATCCGGACGTCGCGCCCCGCGGCCGTCGCGGCCGCGCGGATCCACGGAATCAGCTCCTCGAACTGGCCCGGACGGCGGTGGGAAGCGTTGAGCCGGAAGACGTCGACGCCCGCGGCGACGAGCTTCTGGATCATGATGAGGCTGGACGATGCAGGGCCGAGCGTCGCGACCACCTTGCCTTTGCGGTTCAGAAAGGGCAACTCCACATCCGCGAGAAGCGTCTCGAGAGTCTTCAGGTCACGGGTGGACGAGTGCTTGGAAGCAAAAGCCGTCGCGCCGCCCTTCATCGTCACGGCCGCAAAGCGCGGCGCATGGACAGCATGGACCGCCTGGCCAGCGGGCAGCACGAGCGCCGACGCGAGGGAGGAGAGCACCAGCATCTTTATGCGGCGGGATCCACCCAATTAGTGGGGCCGAAGCCTGAGCCCGCTCTCGGAGGTCGCAGATGCGTCGCGAGAACGCGGCTGAATTTCCGTTTTGAGAAAGTTGCGGCTATTCGAAGATGAGAATACATAGTAGGCATCTCAAGGGTGGGTGAGTGAGTGAGTGTGAGTGTAGAGTGAGTGAGTTATGTGCCTTAGTGGATATCTCGACCCGTATGTGTATATCCCGTATTGTTCCAGCACGGTGTGTCTGAGTGTCTCAATAACTTACTAACTCACTCATCTCAAGGGGAAAAATGTTCGTGATAGGCACCGCGTTTTGGCTCTCGCCTATAGGAACGAACACGACGTACGGAGGGCGAGCCAAACCTCTTTCCCGAATTATCTTGACTGTTCCTAATTGAGTCACTAATCCGCCGCCGCATTCACTACTGATTCACTATTTGGGGGTACGGACTCCGGTGGCGCCTTGACCGGCTTATCTGGCAGTGAACCACAAATACGTGAAAGAGAATGTCACGTCGTCGTCGTACGAACAAGACGTCGATACCTTAAGAACCCGTTACGCACCGGCCACATCTCGCGACCGGTACTCTCGATGCCGGAATGTTGGAGGAGTGGTGCGGCATGGTGGTGCGGTCAACTCGTACAAGGAGAGAGAACTTTGTAACTTACCAAGCTACCTACACATTGGCAGGACCCCCTGAATTGCGGTGGGGGAATTTGAAGGGGATGTCGGCGTGGGAGTAAGGAACTCGTACAAGGAGAGTGTGCACACACATCAAGATGAGTATGCATTCAGCGTTCAGCATTCACGATTCAGCGTTGCACGAATCAGGTTTCAGCGTTCAGCGTTTTCTTTTCCTTAGATACTCACAACTGCGACCCTCGCCAAGGGTAGCCTGAAAGTAGCCTGACCGCTCCGGGAATGTGAGCAGATAGGGGGGTATTAAATGGGGATTGAAAATGCGTGTGGGCCTGCCGCATGTGCCCATCGCGTGTGCTAAAAGGGTTCCCTGCCCCCGTCGCAGCCATGGTCCTTGGCGTGATCACCGATGGGCCGACGCTTAGAGCTCCGCCTTGTACTGCTTGGACATTTCGACCTTCTTGAGCCGAGTTTTGAGCAGGCCCCTCGTCGCCGCATTGTCCACCGCCAGCTCCATAGGAGACATGCCGTTCTTGGCCTTCTGGTCGGCTGGCGCGCCCGCCTTAATCAGCGCACGCACGGCGGCCGTGTGTGCCTCCGACTTCCCCGTGCACGCGCGGTGCAGCGGCGTGAACCCATCAGTGTGATAATCGGTCGTGCATGGAAGTCCTTTCTCAAGGAGCATCAACAAGATCTCGTGGTGACCCAGCCTGGCGGCTTCGTGGCACACGGTATAGCCATCCTTGTCACCGATGGTGGCGTCTGCGCCCGCTTTGAGGAGCATTTTCACGGCCGTGGTTTTCTTCTCGGAGACCGCCTTAAACAGCGGCGTTTGGCCGGTGTGAGCCTCGACGGCGTTGAGCTCCGTGGATCTCTTGCCGAGGATCTCCGCCTCCAGCTTTTCAAGGTCATTCATGTGCACGTATCGGTGCACATTATTGCCGCGAACGAGCGCGACGAGCGCCAGGAGCGACAACGAGCGCATCGTCCACCAAGTGCCCGACAAGTCCACCAATTGACGCGTTGTGGTTGCACACCTGCACCCCCCTTCTCCCACTGACGAACCTCTTGAAAAATTCTTGGCCTGTTGTCCACGCAATTAGTAACCGCCCGGATGAGGAAGTGCCCCCGGGAGAGACTCACCACATGTGGCTGCTTGTACTGTAGCACTTTTCTGCTACACAGCTTCAGCGGGCTCCTGACTTCCTTCCGGCTTGCAGACGCGAGTATCTGTGACTGTGTCAGACAATTTCATGACGGAATGAGAGTTGTCACTTTTGAATCATTGCTCGTCCGTTTTATTCACAGCCAGTTCACACGTATTTCTTCCGAGCCTGTCGCGAATATGATGGCGGCGATCCGCGTCGGCGTTCGCGACAGAAGCGCGCTTCACTTTTGCGAAGGCGAGGCAAGCGTGCGCCTCGAGAACCCCACGGAGCAGCTTTACGCCTTCCTCGTCCTCCAGAGCGACGATCAAACAACCGTGATTCCATTAGCCGGCGCAGTGGCTCCTGGTGGGAGCATCGAGATTGTCATCAAAAACAAGGGAGGAGCTACTGCTGAGGCTCCGGCCATCTTGCTGAATCGTCCGATCGCATTGCATGAGGCGGTGAAGATCGACTCTGCTGCATGCGATCTATTCGACGCGAGGGCCATGGCCTCATTGTTTGCCTCAAGTGGACGCATCGAGCTTTATCCGATAGAGTCCAAGCCTGAAGAGCAAGCCCCGCTTCCGATGGCAAGCATCGAGCTCGGTGCTTATCCTCCGGAATCGTTGCGCATTGTCGCTGCTCCTTCATGCGATCTGCGCATCACGAATCCAAGGTTCGCATTTCCTGCGCACGATGCCCCTCGACTCCCACCATCTCTGGCAGTAAGCACCCTCTCCCGCGTGCGTGACCGCTTGTCCCCGCAGTCTGCAGTCGCATATGGCGTTCAAGGTGGTCTGCGAAGGGGAGTGCACCTTCGTCCCGACGACGGGCTTCGTGCCGCCCAACGCGAGCATCGAGCTGCACGTGGATGCCATCCTCGGCGGCGGGGGCGCCACCGTCCACTCTCGCACAGTGACGGCCGTTGAGCTTGAAGCCGGCGACGCCGGTCTCGACGAACTCTTCGGCCAGCTCGAGATCGCCCGTGCGCGCCAGGCCAAATTGTACGGCCGTGCGGAAGTTCTGGTGAACGCTACGGCTGCCTCCACAGAGATCGACCCCGTCGAGTTCAGCCACGTGCGTGCCTCACCAGCCGCGCTACCCGTGGCGAGGCAGACGTCGCTGCCGATCAAGCCGGGAGAGCTGGACGCCTTTCACGTATGCGCTGAGATGCTCGAGCACGTCACGTCGGCCCGTGGCCGTCTCGCGAGCGCGCAGCAGCACGTGCGCGCTTGCTTCTCGCTCGAGGCGTCGCCGCTGGAACTCGCGGAGGACGAGGGCCGGCGCGACGCTGTGGCCAGGGGCGACGCTGTGGCCAGGCGCGACACGGCGCGGCTTGAGCTCATGCAGAGGCTCCAGGCGCTGATCGAGCACGCCACGAGTGAGTGTGCAGAATTGGCGAGAGACTTGCCGAATGAGGCGATGGCCTTGGAAAAGTTGGAGGAACATCTCGGGGCGGAGCCGAGGCGGCGCTTGGGCGCGCTGCGCGAGGAGGCACTGCCCCTCATCAGCCGGTGCATGCGCGAGGTCGATCGATCGCGAGTGGAGCTTCCGGAGCTCCAAAAGGTAGAGGGGGCGCAAGCTGGGCTCGAGAGCCTGCACGCCCTGCACAGGGCCTGGAAGGATGCCAGAAACGATTTCATCGACGCCAACGCCGCCGTCGAGAAGGGAGAGCCCGGGGCCACCGAACGGCTCGACGAGGCGCGTGATCAGGTTCAGCGCGCCGAGAGCGCCCTGAGGTCCACGCGCGTGGCGCTCTCGGCGATGGCCTTCGTCCACTTGCCAGAGTGGTTGGCGACCGAGCCCGTGCTGCGCCTGTGCGAGGTCGATGGCGTCGCCATCCCCGGCATGCTCGTCGAGCGCGAGCTCTCGCATTACTCGCAGCTCTCGCTCATGAGCGGCCCGCCGGAGACATTACACCACGTGTTCACGGGCGTCTTCGGCGGGAGGCGCAGTGTGCTCAAGGAGTACACGCTGCAGCGGAGCGAGGACTGGCGCAGGCTGCAGCGCGAGGTGCGCATCCTGTCAGAGCTGCGTCACCCGCTGATCGCCGAGGTGGAGTGCCTCTTCGAGAGCTCGAGGGCAGGGGGGCGCGTCGCGTACATGCAGCTCAGGCACTGTGACGCGGGCGACATGCAGGCGTGGCTGCTGCAGAAGAGCCCAATCGCCCTGGCGCGCAAGGCGGCGCTGAACGACGTCGCTCTTGCGCTGCGCCACCTGCACGGGCACGGCTTCGCGCACGGCGACGTGAAGCTACCAAACGTCCTGATGGCGGCGCAGGGTGAGGGCGTGTGGAACGCGTGCCTCGCCGACTTTGAGACGAGCCGCGACATCGCGAGCATGAGCGCGGCGCCGAGCAGCGTGCTGGGGACGCAGCAGTACCGCGCCCCCGAGCTCTCTCAGCCCGCGAACAGCAGTGCGCCCGCCCCCAAGCCCACGCACGCGGCGGACCTCTTTGCGTATGGCGTGTGCGTGCTGAAGGCGACCTGCCGGGAGGGCTCGCTCTGCTTCTCGCCCTCGGGTGCGCTGCTCTCGTGGCACAAGAGCGCGAGCGACGCCGAGGCGTCTGAGTCCAAGTACGCCCACCTGGAGGCGCTGCTCCGAGGGCTGCTCGCGGATGCGCCGGAGGCGAGGTTCGACGCCACGTCGGCGAGCCAGCACCCCTTCCTCGATCCGACGGCGGCACGCGCGCTCGCAGAGGAGGCGCGGGAGGCGGCGGATCTGGAGCGGCTCGAGATTGCGAGCGTTGCCGAAGCCGAGCGAGTGCGGATGGAGGAGGAGGAGCGCGGGCATCGCACGAGGATGAAGGAGGAGGAGCGCAGGCATCGCAGCGCGCTCGAGAGCTCTGCGGCCGAGCAGCGTCGCCAGCTGCGGGAGGCCGAGGAGGCGTGCCGACTGCGCGATATGGAGCTCCGGCGCCGCGAGGCTGAGCTGAGCGCCGCCGACCAACGGCTGAGAGACCAGGAGAGGGCCGCACGTGAGCAGAGGGCCCAGTCGGAGGCCGAGCGCCGGCGTCTCGAGGAGGAGCGCCGGCGGCACGCGGAGGCGTCGACAAAGGCGGATGCGGCTCGGAAGGCGGCGGAGCATGCGCAGAGCAAGATGAGTGCGATGGCGGCCGAGCGGCGCGCACCGCCTGCCTACTGGCAGCCCAGTCTCGCAACGACCGCACGTGCCAACGACGGCTTCGCATTGATCGCCCTGGATCGCCGCAACGATGCGAACCTATGGGCTACTCTGCAGTCTCTGCTCCAAACCGACCCCACACAGCTCTCCAGAGGTCAAGACGTCCGCCAGCCCGGAGTCTACAGCCGGCTCGAGCTGGCGTGCGCGTGGCGGCTCGAGCACCCGAAGCTCTGGGACCGCTACGTATCCGGCCAGCAGCAGATCCAGGAGCAGCTCGCGCGGCTCCGCAGGAACGGGGCCGCCCTGTCCAGCCTGGTTCTCAAGACGGACCGCGCCCACTTCCCTGGTGGCATGAATGCTGAGGCCAACGAGCGGGTTCTGCTGCACGGCACGAAGCCGGACATGCTCTTGAGCATCCTGAGTAACGGGCCCAATGAGCATTTCAGCAGGGGGATCTTTGGCCACGGCACGTACTTTGCGGAGGACGTGGGCAAGAATGACCAATACGTGACCACCGACGTTGCGCACGATACGAGCGGCGCACGCAAGGAGCTGCACGAGCGGCTGTTTGTGAAGGTGCGCCACCCTGGCAGGCTCCACTACCTTCTCGTGTGCCGCGTCTCCCTGGGCCACTCTGTCCGCACCCAAGATGGCCAAACAAGCATGGACGGCGGCGGTGGCTCGATCTTTGCCACGGGCGATAAGCGTGAGCTGGCCGCGGTGCCTCGCGCATCGCCGCCCGTGCACTTCCACTCGCTCGTGGCTGAGACTGGCGGCTGCATCGCACGCTTCCGTGAGTTTATTGTCTTCCATGGAAGCTACATCTACCCTGAGTACTTGGTGGCGTACCAGCGGATGGGCGGGAATGGGGCTGTCTGATGTACTCGAAAGCGTTGCGTAGACACACGGCTTTACAAGTCCAGCGTTCGGCGGGGCCGACCCAAGCAGCGAGCTCTGAGTGGCTCGAACGGGTGGCCGCGCAGGGCCGGGATGAGAACGTGGCGAAAACACATGTTCACGACGTAGTAGTTACAACACTCAACAGATGTCATTAACCTACATGTAGTATTAATGGTGCGGCTTGAGCTCCTGCAGCCGATTAGTGCCTAAGGCAGCCGCCCTGCCCTCTTCATAGGTGAATCCATTCCTTCCAAAATTTCTCTCATCCCAGTCTAAATTCCCTGCGCCGCCATGCGAGGACGCCACGCGCAAGAGCGGGCGTGAGAGTCGCGGCAGCGCGGGCTCGCCACGCCGCCCCAGGCCGCACGCAGGGCGCGGGCCGCACGTGCGGCGGCACGGGCGGCGGCACGGCGCGGCCGCCTCGCCGGGCGGAGGGTGGGGGGGCGCGCGGGAGGGCGGAGGGCGCGCGCGGCGAGGGTCGAGCTGAGTTCGATTCTCGGAGAGCTTACGGCACGCACTCGAGGAACCCCTGCACATCTGCGGCAATCATTCCACCCTCCCCTCCCTGCATCTCGGCTGGAAGGCGGCTCCACGCCGGCTGGTGTAGGTGCCCGGCGCGCCCTTGGTATGGTGGCTGCTATCTGGGGTCGTCGCGGCATGGTGGGGGCGGCACCGCGGTTATCAACCAAGCCCTTCAATCACGAAGGTACTTCCCATCCCAGTCAAAATTATCTGCGCACACGGGAGAGGGAAGAGTGGTTAAGACGAACGACTTGGAATGGGCGGGCCGCACGCGCGGCGGCACGGTGTGGCCGCCGCGGCGATGCTCGCCAGGCGGAGGGGGGCGCGGTGGCAAGGGGCAACCTGGGTTCGAATTCTTGGAGGGGGACTTACAAGATGGCCAATGAACAGGTCGCACGTCATAAAAAGTGATATCAGGGGCGTTAGGAAGTTTGCCATTAAAGTTGACACGCGAAGGAAAACCAGCCGCCCTGCCCTCTTCGTAGGTGAAGCCGGCCTCATAGCATTCCTTCCCAGCCTTGAACCCAGCCCACCTCGCGTCCATGCAGGTGAACCCAGCCTCCTTCAGCGCGGTGAACCCAGCATCCCTCGCGTCCTTGCAGGTCGACAGCATGCCAGCCTCCCTCGCGTCCTTGCAGGTGAACCCAGCCGCCTTCGCGTCCTTGCAGGTGAACCCAGCCGCCTTCGCGTCCCAGCAGGTGAACCCAGCCTCCTTCGCGTCCTTGCAGGTGAACCCAGCCTCCTTCGCGTCCTTGCAGGTTGACAGCATACCAGCCTCCCTCGCGTCCTTGCAGGTGAACCCAGCCTCCCTCGCGTCCTTGCAGGTGAACCCAGCCTCCCTCGCGTCCCTCAATGAATAGCCGGCCGCCGCCATCGCCGCCTTGATGGCGACGTCGCCAGCCGCCATAGTCCACAACGCGCCGGCTGCGTTCGCTTTGCCCTGAGCGTCGCCGTCGCGCACGAGCGCCACGAGCGCCTCAACGGCGCCCGCCGCCGCCATCGCCGCCTTGTTGGCTTCGTTGCGCGCTAGCTTCCCCAAGGCCTCCGCGGCTGCGGCACGCTCCTCAGCGGTACCATCGCCGAGCATCGCCACCAGCGGCGGGAGGGCGCCGGCCGCGGCGAGTGCCACACGCATCGGATCCGTCGACTGAGCGGGCGGTGCGTCGGCGAGACTGGCGATGCCACTCGCCATCGGCGTCCGCGCACCGATGGCGCACGCTTGGAGCAAGGCCACCAGCGCCGCTGGGTCCTTTTCAGCCACTGCGCGCTCCACCGCCTCGGTGGTGAGAGCGCTCTCCGAGGCGATTTCGAGCAACTCGAGCGTCTTTGCCTTCACCGGCTCCACCTGGAGCATCTGCTCGCGGATCACGATGCGCTCGGCCGCACAGGCCTCCCTCCAGTCCGTCACCTCGTTCGCCGCCTCGAGCACGAGCTCCGCCGTCGACTGCTCGCGCCACACAAACGTGCCGCGCACGTGCGAGGCCTGTGTTTGCAGCTTCGCCACGATCGCCTCGGTAAACGCGGGGAATCGCTGCAACCTGAAAGTCGAGGCGTCAGCGGCGAACGCCTGCTTCGCCTGGCTCACAAACCTGAGGTGGCTCTCCATAGCGCTCTTCACCATCGCCAGGTGCATCGCGACTAGCCCCGTGCCACGACCATTCTTCGCCAGCTTCGAAACCGTCGGCTTGATGATGCTATCAAAGCATTCATCAGCCACCCCACCCATCGCCTCGTCCAGCACCGCCTCGGCGGCTCGGCACGCCGCCGCCCGAAGCTCGTCGAGGGCCGGGCCGGTTGGCGCCTCGACCGCCTCAGGCAAGCCGAGCGCGTCGCTCTTCGCCTGCAGCCGCATGAGCTCTCCGTTGAGGCGGATCAGCGTCAGTGGTGCCCAGGTGCTGCGCAGATATCGGGCGTAGACACTGCTCAGCTTGTCCACGAGCGCATCGCACGTCAGCAGGCCATCGGACAACAGCGGCGATAGCAGCGGCTGCGACGCAAACCACTTGCGCTCGGCCGTCGCCATCATCTCAAGCCGCTGCACGTTGCTCAAACCCTCACCCTTGATCGGCTCCGTCATCGTGCCGATGAAGCCGTGCGGCGCGAGCTGAAACGCATCGCCCGACGTCTGCCTCAGCCGGTCCGGCAGCTTCTTCATGTCCAGCTTCCCGATGTTGTCGCACATCGTCACCACGCCGATCGTGTCGCGCTGCAGGCCCAGCTCCTCCACCAGCTGCAAGCCGAGCGACTGGGACGGAGGCGTGGAGGCTGTGCAGCTCACGAGGAAGATGGCCGATCCCTTGTGCTGCTCGACCTGCGCCTTGACCAGGGCCTTTGCCTTCTCCGGCATGTCCGCCGCGTCCGAGCCCGCCGACAGCCTCAGCCCGGGTAGGTCGACCAGGTCGATGCTTGGCACCGCCGGCGAGTGCACGTGCACCTCGATCGTGCGCGTCATGCTGACCGAGGTGAGGCCGCCGTGCTCGGCAGCAAGCACGCGCTCCATCTCATGCCGCACGTCCACCTGCCCGCCCGCGAGCGACACTGTACGCCGCACCTCCTCCTTGCCCGTCGCGCTGTCGCGCACCACCAGCACCGGCAGCTGCGCCTCCTTTGTGTGACGCAGCTTGAGCAGGATGGGCAGCCGCGTGCACGTGTCCTCGCCGCGCGGCAGCAGCGGCATCATCGCGAGCCGCTCGAGCAGCGACGACTTGCCGCTCGTCTCCTGGCCGAACACGATCACCACCGGCGTCTTCCAACCCTCCAGCGTCGCAGCCAGCAGCTCCGACAGCGGGTCCAGCACATCAAACACCACCTTCAGGGCCTCGAGGCTCTTGAAGGTGACGGATCGTGCCTGGCGCGCCTTTAGCAGCTCGCCGTCCGCGCGCAGCTGCGCCAGCGCCGCAACCACGTCGGCCGGCGCCTCGCCCAACTCCTCTCGCATGGGCTGCTCCGGGTCCTGAGGCGAGACAATCAGCCGTCCTTCGGACTTGCGGGCGGCAAAGTACTTGAGGAGCGAGGAGCGATCGTAGACGTGGCCATCGGCCGCGAGCACCGGGTCGCGGATCAGGTCGTTTGTGAATGCGTCGATGAGCTCCAGCATGTCCCCCGCGCGCGGTCGAGGGCGCGCTCGGAATTACAAATCAAGTCAAGTCAAGTCAAGTCAAGTTGGAGCTCGAGGGACAAAGGGGCCGATATCTTGCTTGCCAAACCTTCATGAAGTTCTGATACAATCTGCTTGGGGTTTCGCGGTTGATCAGATCGCGACGGCGAGCACAGCGTCGCGGGCAGGAGAGGGAGGCGGCGCAATGAGGCGGCGTCGACTATTGTTTTGGTGCCCGTCAAGTACAAGTATTTTCAAGGCGTGCTGCAACTTTTCTGTTCAACACAACGCGTCTGCTGCTGGTACTGTTCGACACCACGCGCAAGTCTCCGAGCCCCCAGCCTTACGAACCCCCAAGCACGAGGGCCGCTATCCCGCATGGCGCGGACAGGTGTGACCGACGCGCGACGGGGCCCCACAGGGACACGGTGCGCGGAAACATCAGGGCAAATGAATCGAGTGCTGCCACCTCGGACTGGCACTGGGGAATTGCTGAGTGTAAATCAGACGTCGGCGTGACGTCGACCTCCCACGTCATTGGTGCACTGTACTGATGTGGCTGGAGAAGATAAGGGAATCGGCAATATCCGTGCGACAACGACGTCCCTGCCTTCAATATGGTCGTTGGCATGGCCATGGATTGACAACGGCTACATCTCGTCCTTGTCCATCGATATCTTGACATTGGCGATCTTCTGCAGTCGATGCTTGATGAGCTTCTTAGTGTTTGCGTTGGGCGTCAAGTCAACGGGCAGCTCGCCTTTGTCGCTCATCTGGTCGGCTGGTGCGCCCGCCTTCAGCAGCACACGCACGGTTTCGGTGTGCCCCTCGGCGCGTCCCCAGCACGCGCGGTGCAGCGGCGTGTACCCATCCTTGTGCCGATCAGTCGTGCAGGGCAGTCCGTGCTCGAGGAGCATCTTCATGACTTCAGGCCGACCCTGAAAGGCTGCACCGTGGCACGGCGTGTACCCATCCTTCTCGCCGATGGTGGTATCCGCGCCTGCTTTGAGGAGCAGCTTCACGGCCTGGGTCTTGCCCATCAGAACCGCCATCATCAATGGCGTCTGGCCAGTCTCAGTTTCGATCGCGTTGAGCGCATTAGGTGGCCGGTACACGAGCTCCTTCTCCAGCGTATCGAAAGCGTCCTGCTGCACGTATCGATGCAGGTCGGAGCCGCGAACGAGCGCGACGAGCGCCAGGAGAAGGTGCGCGCGCATCGGATCACGCAAGCAAAGTCGCCACACACACCTGCGAAGCGACTTTGGGGGTTTGGTGTGAATACTTTGTAACTTGAAAAGCTTGATCGGCCTCTAAGCGGGTCTCGCGGTTCCGCCTTCCGCGCTCTGCAGTGGACCCTGAGGGCTGGCGTCTGTCCCGGCTCCGCCCTGCGGTCCGTCGGACCTGACACCTGTAGCGCAGCTCATGCGTGCTCTCCCCCTGCACGCACTCCTGTTCGTGTTCGATCTGCTTCACGCGGAGTGCCGATTCAACGCGGAGTTCCGATTCGACGACGAGCCGCCGTCCGCCAGGATCGGCTCCGAGTTCTCCATCGACCCGATCAGAACCTCACTCAGCTCGCGTCGGCGCTCAGTACGGCGCTTGAGCGCAAGCCGCCGCACGCCCAGCCCTAGCAGCAGCAGCGCCGCCAGACCGAGCACGGCTCCCAAGAGGGAGAGGAGCACCCAGCACGGCAGGCCCAAGCGACACTCGGTACCGGGAGGCGGCGGCGGCGCGCCCTCTACAAAGCCCGCGAGCGGCTCCCTCCACGCCTCCATCAGCATCGGCTGTGCCCACAGGTTCGCCCAGATATCGACATGGGCCACGTCCGCTGCGCTCACGGCGGCGAGCAGCTCGACCGCGTCCTCGCTCGCGTTGATCTGATCCGACAGAAGACCGAGGGACAGGCGCTGTGGGGAGCACCCGTGGGACGTGTACCACTCGATGGACGCGTTGAATATGCTGAAATTGGTCGGGTAGCTCTGGTAAGTGTCCATGTTGACGATCTGCGCCGCCTGGCTCGCGCACAGCTCCCTCAGGGCATAGAAGTGGATATACGCGCAGCAGTTGCACACGTCGACGTTCCACGCGCCCGCCTCGCACTGGTCCGAGTACGTGCGATCAGGCACGCTCGTGCACTGCGCGTACTGCGGAGACGTGCACTGCGACTGCGGGTAGTTGCCGACCGCGACCGAACAGTCGGCGCCAACGGACGCGAGCGCCTCCGCCGTCGCGTTGATGAGTGCCACGTAGTTGAGCGCATCGGCGCGCGTGGGCCACTGGCACGCGGACGCATTCGGTGCCCAGCACGATGGCTCGAGGTCGAACTGGATCCTCGAGAAGCGGTAGCGCGTCGTCTCCGCCAGCAGGTACGCTGCGCTCGCGTTCACGCCCGGCCCCGCCATCAGCGCGCGAAAGGCTTTCGTCATGTCGCCCGAGTTGGAGAAGATGAGCGGCTGCGCAACGGCCCCCGTCGTCGTCGCCTCCTGCTCGGTGTACTCTTGCACGTCGCTGAAGTTGCACGCGCTGTACGATGATGAGCACGGCTTGAGGCTGCCGTCCAGCTTCACATAGTAGCTGGTGGTTGAGAAGGCATTGAGCGCCACCACATTCTCGCCGATGGATGCGCAGCCGTCTTGTTCCGTGCAGTACGAGGAGGCCGAGCGCGCGGGGAAGGGCACGACGGGCGACAAGGGTTCATTCATGGCGCCATTCATGGGGTCGGCGAGGAAGCCGACTTGCAGGGCGAGGAGACCGAACGGGGGCAAGAGCGGCGGCCGCCAAGAGGAGTCAGACGGAGAGTTGTGGAGAATTGTGCCCGGCCGCTCCGATACCTGTGAATTCACGGTGAAAGAGAGGCGCTTCGGACCACCGAGCCTTTCCTCATACCCACGTGTACACACAACTCTCGCACACTAATTAAAAGCTTGTATTCATGATCACACCTCTCACGGCGCTCGAGCACTTCACAATGCGGCCGACCTTGCCATTCGTCTTCGCAGCTGGTCTCGCCCTCGTATGTGGCCCAGGCGCAGCAGGCGCGACGCGCGTGCGAGACCAAGTTCAAGTCGTTGTACACGCTCGACGGCTCGCCCAGCATGCCGAGCACGCTGCATTGACGCGCCTTGCGCTGCGCCGGCGGCTGCTGCCTCGTGTGGGCCGCATCGGCCGCCGATTGGAGGGCGCAGATTGGCCGACGGACGTCGTGACGCTCCACGTCGCCAGCTCGGCCGAGGCCGCGAGGGCCCGGCGTGCGCTGCTGCGGCACCCCTGGGTGAGCTCCGCAGGCCTGGAGCGTCGGTTCACATACCGTCGGCCTCTCACATCAGGCCGCCGCCAGCAGCGGCCCAGGAGGATGCCCCGCGACTACGTGACGAATTCGCTGAACGCATCGCACTGGTGGCGGCAGGGTGCAACGGGCCATGGGGTGCGCGTCGCGATCTTTGACACGGGCCTCAATGGGCACCATCCGTTTGCGAGCCACGTAGTCGAGATGGTCGACTTCACCGGCGAGCGCACCACCGACGACCGTGTCGGCCACTCGACCTTTATGACGGGAACGATCGGATCGCATGCGGAGTGTGCGGGCTTCGCGCCGGGAGCGGAGCTCACGATCGTGCGCGTCTTCGACTCGACGCAGCGCTCGACGACCGCCTGGTTCCTCGAGGGCTTCAACTTTGCGCTCCACCGGCGCTTTGACCTCGTCAACCTCGCCGTCGGCGGCCCCGACTTCCGTGACGCGCCGTTCGCAGCCAAGGTGTGAATGAGCTCTCACATCTTCTCGACACGAGATTCGATCTGGGCTGGCGTGCCACAGCCCCCAAGCCTGCCCTTCCTTATTAGGGACTCCTCCCTCACCTTCCACAGCCCCAAGCCTGCCCACGCCCCGTTCGCCCCCTACCCACGCCCCGTTCGCGCCATCAGGTGCGCGAGCTCGCGCGAGCTGGCATCCCCATGCTGATTGCATGCTGATTGCATGCTGATTTCATGCTGATTGCATGCTGATTGCATGCCTCATCAGGTGCGCGAGCTCGCGCGAGCTGGCATCACCATCGTCTCTGGTGTGGGCAACAGCGGCCCCGGCTGGGGCTCTCTCCTCAACCCGGCCGATGATGCGCTCGTCATTGGCGTGAGTGCACTGCTCCCCTCGGGCCGCAAGCTCGCCCCATATGCCTCGCGCGGTCCGACGCTGTGGGAACTTCCGCATGGGGCTGGCCGAATGGGCGTCGACGTGGCGGCCCTTGGGGAATTCTGGGCAGCGCGCAGCTTCCCGCCCGGCGGCTGCCAATATCAGTGGGGTACCTCGGTCGCCTGCCCCGTCGTCGTGGGCGTGCTCGCGCTGCTCCTGTCCTCGCTGCCGCCCGCGCAGCGTGCCGTGCTGCGCTCGCCCGTTGCGCTCAAGCAGGTCTTGCATGCCTCCTCTGAGCGATTGCGCGGCGCCTCCTATTTGGAGCAGGTGCGCTCGCCCGTTATGCCCGCATGCCTTGCATGCCTCCTCTAAGCGATTGCATGCTTCCCATTTGGAGCAGGGGGGCGGTGCGTTACGCCCGCATGCCTTGCATGCAGCCATGGCCTCGTTCCATCCGCACCTCTCCACACTGCCGCCGACCCTCGACCTGCTCGACTGCCCCTACATGGAGCCCCATTGCGACGCGCCGCTCTACGCGGGCGCTCGACCTCTCCTGTTCAACCTGACGCTCCTCGAGTCGGGTGCCCAACACGGCGCGCGCCACGTGCGGCGACCCACGTGGCGCCCGCTCCGCGCCGTGTTGGGCGCCCGACCGAGCGCCGCCGCGAGCGCGGCCGCCGCCGCCACTGCCGCTGGCGCTGAGGCGACGGCGACGACGACGGCGGCGGAGCTCACGGACGACGAGATCTCGGACGACGAGATTGCGGACGACGAGATCTCGGACGACGAGATCGCGGACGTGCTCGACGTGTCGTTCGCGTGGTCTCCCAGTTTGGACGCGGGCGTTGGCTTCGTGGGCGTCGCTCTGGCCGTGCGCCTTACACGGCGCGAGTGGGAAGGCGTCGTCACGGGCGAGATCCTCATCGAAGTTTCGTCAGAGGCCGAGTTCTACGGGGCGGCGCCCACCACGGCGCCCACCACGGCGCCCACCGCGGCGCCCACCACGCGCTCCGTGCGCGTACCGTTACGTGTGCGCATTCGACGAACCCCGCCACGTCACCGTCGGCTCCTCCTGGACCTCTTCCACAGCACGAGCTACCCCAACGGCTTCTTCCCAACGGACGAGCTCGAGGCGCATGCAATCGATCTGATGGACGTCCGCGGCGACCACCCGCACACGAACCTGCGCGCGCTCACGACGGCGCTGCGTGCGGCAGGCTTCTATGTGGAGACGCTCTCAGGTGACGTGTCCTCTGATGACCTCTGATGACCTCTGATTGCCTCTGATGACCTCTGATGACCTCTGATGACCTCTGATGACCTCTGATGACCTCTGATGACCTCATCAGGTGACGTGTCCTCGTTCGACGCGGCCGAGTATGGAGCTCTGCTGCTGCTTGATCCAGAGGAGCCCTGGATGCCCCACGAGGTGGCCAAGCTGACGCGCGATGTGCACGAGCGTGGGCTGGGGATCGTCGTTGCAGCGGACTGGTGAGTTTGTGTCTCATGACCTCTGATGGCTCCTGATTGCCTCTGATTGCCTCTGATTGCATCGGATGGCCTCTGATGGCCCCTGATGGCCTCTGATGGCTTGCCAACACCCTTCGCTCCTCCCCAGGTACGACGTCGCCCTGATGAACCAGCTGTACTACCGCGACGAGCTCGCCCACACCGACCACCCTTGCGGCATGGGCGGGTCCAACGTCCCGATGCTCAATGAGCTTCTTTCCCAATTTGGGTTCGAATTGCATGCAAGGGCGTACTCAGGCCGCGTGGCTCTCAACGGCCGTGGGTTTGCGTTCCGATCGGGCACTGCCCTTGCGCGTGCGCCCGCCGGTACACTCATCATCTCCGCGGAGCACCTGCGGGTGGCGGCGTCTGATTGCGTCTGATTGCGTCTGATTGCTCCACTCATCAGGTACACTCGTCATCTCCGCGGAGCACCTGCGGGTGGCGGCGTCTGATTGCGTCTGATTGCGTCTGATTGCGTCTGATTGCTCCACTCATCAGGTGCACTCGTCATCTCCGCGGAGCTTCTGCGGGTGCCTTCGGCGGCGATCATACCGGTAGGAGAGGCTGAGCAGCATGAAGAGGCGCCGCCGCAGCAGCAGCCGCAGCAGCAGCAGGCGCATCAGCAGGCGAGACCCGCCTCAGCGGCGGCGCTCAAGACGGCGCTCAAGCAGCGTCGGCAGTGGGCTGCTTCGAGCCGACGGCCTCAACGGCAGACCTTGCAAGGCGCGCCACGTGGCTCCGATCTCGATGGGAGCGCCCAGGACGGCGCGCCACGTGGCTCCGATCTCGATGAGAATGCCCAGTACGGCGCGCCACGTGGCTCCGATCTCGATGAGAATGCCCAGTACGGCGCGCCACATGGCTCCGATCTTGAGGGGAGCGCGGCCATGTGGCCGTTTCTGTCGAGCGGCGCAGCGATTGAGCGGGTGCCCGTGATCGGCTACCTTCCCTCGCCTCGCCGCGACGACGCGAGTGGTGGCTTCGTTCACATTCACACCGCGAGTGGCTTCATTCTTGTCTTGGGCGACTCCAGCTGCCTCGACGATGACGCCCAGGACGGCGCGACGCGCTCGGCCATCGGCGCAGGCGCGGCGGCGAAGGCGAAGGCTGTTGTGGCTGAGGCGGCCGAGTGCCGTTTCGTGCTCACCGAGGTGCTCAGGGCAGCGCTCCGCCTAGACGACTCGTCGTCGTCGTCGGCGGCGGCGGCGGCCACCGCGACCGCCACCGCCTCCACCAGCTCCTCCCCCGCCACCGCCACCGCATCGACCAGAAGAGCTACCATATTAGGAAGAGCGTCGGCGTTGTCGAGCGCTGTGGTGGGCACCCGGGCGCTCCCTTTGGTGTTTCGTCACGCGGAGCGGCTCACGCATGCCTTTGCCGACCGCGCACTGAGCAGTGGTGGCGCCGCCGATGCAGGCGCACCATCGCTCACAGCGGCCCAACTCGGCGCGTTCCACTCTCAGTCACGCGTGTGGGCTTTGCAGCGGGCTTGCGTCGTCACCGGCCTTGAGTGCACACTGCCCCTCGTGCCACCACCCGTCTGGACGCATGCGGACGCGCCCGTGACGGCGCCCGAGCAGCTGGCCAGCCTTGGAGGCGTGGTGGTTACGTGGGTGGTGACGTGGCGCGGGCAGCCGCCTTCGAGTGCATCGACGGGGCAGCTGCTCGCGCTCGGCATGGCGCTCGGGCTGGGTGCGAGCGCGCTGCTGGCGGTCCGAGGCCGACGGAGGCTGCGCACGCGACGGCGCGCCGCCGGCATGGAGGCTCGCAGTGTCTAGGATTTGTCTAGGAGCCTAATACTCTAGCTACTACACACCATACTGTCGGCAGAGTGGAGTTTATTTGTAATCGGCGGGACGATGTTCGTGACCGGGCTTGTTCTTCAGCGATTACTTGTATGCGATGTACTGCGAAAAATTATAAAAGATTTATTAGGACGCGATAGCCGATCGGATAGCGATACAGTTTACTGTGTACATGACTGTGTACGGTACACAACTGGACGACACGATGGACACACTTCATCTGTACTCGAACTCGAAACCATGCTCGAAACATGTTCGTTGGGCCTGCTTCGCTTCCGCAACTCTCGCACTAGTCTGCACACTCAGCGCAGTACGTGTCCGGAGTTCTGCTGACTCGGACTCTCAGCGAGAACGACAAGGACGCGCCTATGGGTATGGCGCTGCGCTCCCTCCGGCGCCACTTCCCGCTGCGGAGCGCCGTGATGGCGCTCGCCGCTTGGGTGCGGGTGGATCCTCGCCCATCACAGCGCCCATCACAGCGCCCATCACGGGTGGATCCTCGCCCTCCGTTCGGGCGCGCTTCTTGGCATCGGCAAGCTGCTCACGTAACGCCTCAATCTCCGCCTGGGAGATTGCCTGGGACGCCGATTCCGCCTCAGCGACGGCGGAGGCCATGCGCGCCGCCACCTGCTCGGCCATCCGATCGAGCTCTGCCTCGTGGTCCTCGATGCGCCGCCGCAGGTTGAGGTTTGGCACCAGCGCCGTACCGAGCGTCTCGCGCGTGAGCGGGCTGAGCGGGTGTGGGCCGCGGAGGATCTCCTCAATCGCGCTGCGCTCGTAGGAATGGCCATCGGACGCGACGACTGGGTCCTTCATCTTGTCGTTCTACGTGATCGGGCATGTGAAGTCAGCAGGCAGCGGCACGTTCAGCCCGACCGACTCACGCCGCGCGCGCTGGGTCGCCGCCGCCCGCTGCTCATCGAGCCTCGAGCGCACGCGCGCCGTCGCTGCCTCGTCCGCCGCACCGACGGCCGTCGCCGCCGCCAGCGCCGCCTCCAGTGCAGCAGCATCCTCACCGGCCTCGGCGCGATGTAGCCGCGCAAGTGCCACTCGCAGCAGCGTGCGCTGCAACTCAGGGAATGTATCAAGAGGCACGACGGCGCCAGCGAAAGAAGCTACAATGGCGTCCTGGTTGGTGGGGTTGTCAGCGGCGAGGTTCTGCAGCGCGCGTGCCGCATTCCGCGCCGCCGTCGACTCGGCGCCCGCACGCAGCAACGCCACGAGCGGTGGGATGGCGCCCGCCTCTCGGATGGCGTCCCGGTTTGTATGGTTGTTGGTGGTGAGGTTCCACAGCGCGCCTGCCGCCTTCCGCGCCGCCATCGACTCGGCGCCCGCACGCAGCAACGCCACGAGCGGTGGGATGGCGCCCGCCTCTCGGATGG
>ENA-UOXO01000146-UOXO01000146.1-mixed-culture-metagenome-genome-assembly--contig:-NODE-146-length-50504-cov-47.659755_pt1 | contig 50504 bp, 29 predicted proteins | sample MGYA00238162_ERZ761640 | MGnify/ENA primary metagenome ERZ761640 (study PRJEB28914, sample SAMN08778297) | mixed culture metagenome | isolation source: Freshwater growth medium | place: USA...
GATATTACAACGCGGACCCGCGATATCGCGCGCACCGACGATATCGCGCCCCGCGAACGATATCACACACACACACGATAACGCGATCGCAGCACGATATCGTACTCGCGTAGTAATATCGTGGGCGGGCTCACGATATCGTGCCGGCACGATATCGTGGGCGCGCCCACGATATCGTGGGATTTCACGATATCGTGCCCCCGCCCAGGACAACGCACGTTCCCGTAAAGTGCTATGGTCGGGCCGTTGGCCGTTGTCGTCCACCCCCGGCGGGCCGGCGCGTGGTGCGTGGGCCGTGCCCCGGCATGGCTGTGGCCCGGCGCGCGGCCGGGGCCGGGCCACTAACGCGTGGGCCACGGCCGGCGGGGGGCCGGGGCGCGGCGCGCGGGGTCGCCCGGGCCCGCCGCCGCGGGCGCGGGTCCGCGACGGGTCCGCGACGACTTCCACTTCGCGTGACGGAGCCAATGCGGGCGGGCGCCGGGAAACGAAAAACAAATAACCCTTTGAAATACGAACGGCGCCATCTCGCATCTCTGACGCACGCTTATTTGCCAAACAGTGTCGAGAGCACACTAACCGGCAATGGGTTGGCCTTGGCGCTATCGTCCGCCGCCGGCTCGCTATGTGATCGCCTGTCCTTGCTGCCCCAGCGCAAGTAGCGCGTGTGTGGCTGGATCGTGTAACAATAGCCCTTCTCCGCGTCGCTCCGCCAAGCCGCGCCCTCGAGATGATCTCGCAACTCTGCCTTGCGGTTGTGGCCGGAGAGCACCTTGGTCAGCCCAAAGAGCTCCTCGCGCCGTGCCAAGCACTCCTCGACGTCGCCTGGCCGCTCGCGCCGCACGGCCGCGTAGTGCTGCACCATGTGCGCGCAGTCGAGCGCGCCCAGGAAGCCGCGGTTGATGCCCAAACCCTCGGGCCAAAACGGCTCTTGCAGCGCGTCGCCCACGCGCGTCACGAGGACCTCGTGCTGCTGCCCCAGAGCGGCACCGGGCACGAGCATCGCCGCCCGATTCGACTGCCACCGCTCCGAAAAGTCAAAGAGCGAGAGCTGCCCAGGGACCATAGGATGTGTCGCGAGCGAGGGGACGAAGAGGGCGATGGCCGCACGTGCGTACAGCTCGAGCCGCTCGACGCTCACATTGGACGGCTGGCAGAGCGTCGCATGGGGATCGTGGGAAGACGCACGCAGCTCTTCCAAGGACGCCTGGTGCAGCACGCCAAAGGCTTGGAGTGACTCGATGTGGCTCACCGACATGACAAAGTAGTGCGTCGCACGCTCGGAGAAGGCACCCGTTGAGCGGTAGTAGACGAGATTCTCGAGATGGACGCCATACCTGCAACCACGGAGCATTCAGAGGCTTTCATTCAGAGGCATCAGAGGCATCCAGAGGCATTAAGGAGGTTCTCGAGAGAGCCCCCATACTGGTGTAGTAATTGGAACTTGGCCGCATAGTATTGGTAACTCCACGTGCTCTCTCGCAGATCCAAATCTTCTCTCGTCTTCCCATTGTCCAGGCTGATGACGAGATGCAGAGCGCGAGTTGAGCACTCCGAGAGGCACTCAGGGTGGCACTCCGAGAGGCACCCAGAGAGGCGCTCAGAGGGGCACTCAGAGGCGCTCACCTGATGACGATGCAGAGCGCTCGCGCCGATTTGAGCGCGAGCGTCTGCTTGAATCCAAACGGCTCAAAGAGGGCACAGCGCGCGCCGCTTGCGTCGACGAGCACGTCGAGAGGCGGCGCGCCCGTTCCACGCAAGGCCGCCAGTTCCTCGACCCGATTGACCTTGCACCCGAAGCGCACACGTACCCCGAGCAGCAAGCAGAGCTTGAAGAGCGAATGCTGCAGCTGTGCATCGACAGATCCGGCGCGCTCCAAGGCATCTCAAAGTCATCGATACACGGAGGCACTCTCGGAGGCACTCGGTCCGAGGCGATCAGGAGGCGGGCCGTACCTGGGAAGTCATCAGGAGTCATCAGGAGTCATCAGGAGTCATCATGAGTCATCATGAGTCATCAGGAGTCATCAGGAGGTGGGCCGTACCTGGGGAGTCATCAGGAGTCATCAGGAGTCGTCAGGAGTCATCAGGAGTCATCAGGAGTCATCAGGAGTCGTCAGGAGTCATCAGGAGTCATCAGGAGGCGAGCGTACCTGGGAAGTCATCAGGAGTCATCAGGAGTCATCAGGAGGGAGCGTACCTGCGAAGTGCCGCAGCGGCGCACATCGAGCGAGGCGAAGATCGAAGGGTCGAGTAGTTTCACCCCAAGCTCAGCTAAATCTCGCTCCACCCACGGCCACAGATGGAGTACCTGCAGCCTTGTGAAGCGCTCACGCCCCTCGAGCACCTGTGTGCTCACGGCGAGTCAGAGGCAATCAGAGGCAATCACAGGACATCAGAGGCCATCAGAGGCCATCAGAGGTCACCACTGGTGACCCCGAGCCTCTTACCTCCACGTCGCAGCCCAGAAAGGCAAGCTCGAGCGCGCAGCGCAACCCGACCGGACCTCCGCCCACGATGACTGCATGCATCGGAGAGCCCGGAAGATGCTTGCCGCGCGCGGCTGTGCCTGCCCTGGGCAGGTACTGCGGGTGCAAGGCGCGCTCGCTCAGCCGCCGAAGGAGCTGACGGCCGCGGTGGGGCAGCACGGGTAACAGCAGCGGGGCGAGCTCGGCGAGGGAGATCCGATCTCCGATCCGATCTCCGGCGAGCCCGAGCATCGCGAGGACTTCGTCAAACGCCATCTGTGCGGCACCGCTCTCGCTGGCGGTCATGAAGCGAGCAAACGCGGTGCGCGCGCCCGCCTCCTCGCGCGCCGCCGCCTCGAGCACCTCTAGGAAGAAGGCCGCACGCATATCTCCGAGATTGAGGCCGAGGATGGTACTCAGGTGGAGACCGCCGTCGGCGATGCACGTGAGCACATTCTCCCGCAGCTCCTCGGCAGACCATCGCTCGACGAGTCCAAAAAGCTCAGGCACGTCGAGGTGCACGCACGATGCGTCCCTGCTCCAGTCATGCCCGTGCACAAACTCGCGCGTGATCTCGAAGAAGTCGAGATCGCTTGCGTCACGAAGCTGCTCACAGTACTCGCCCACCTTGAGAAGTCTCTCTAGACCAGAGCTGCTTTCGCCCGGGACGGCGCCGAGCTTTCCGCTCAGGATCTCCTGCAGCTCCTGGCGCGCGCGGTTCGGATGGCCGCGCGGCGAGCGCGACTGTGCGCGCGCGAGCCGCCGGGCCGACACATTGCTCGCAAGCGAAGAGGGCGAGTCGGGGCGCACGGTCGTGCTCGCCGAAAGATTGCTGGCGGGCGATGCGGGTGCTTGCAATATCTCGGCGTCCTGGCGCAATGTTTCGAGTGATGGGGGCGCCTGGGGCGGCAACTGCGGCGCGGTCGCCTGTGCCGATCGAGCGGTGCCGATCGGCACGAACGCCTTCCCGGTCACCAGGCGATCGTGCTCCAATCTGGCCCTTGCTAATTTCTGCTCGTAGGTGAGCTCGGGCTCTAATGCTGCGGGCGCAGCCGCTGGTGGTGGGGCCGTCGGTGGTGTGGAGGCAGCCGGCACCGGGGCGCGCGGCGGTGCGCGCGCCGGTGTACGCGCCGGCGAAGGAGCGGGAGCCTGCCTGGATTCAATACTGGGTTCAACACTGGGTTGAGTGATGGTAGGGCTGGACCACTTGCCGTCCTCACCCTTTTTGTAGCCGGAGGTGAAGGATATTTGGTGGTTGACGTTTGGGACGACGCCGAGAGGCATGGATGTGCACACCCACCCTGTGACGCGTCCACGAGACCACCGACTAGACGGGCACGACCTCTGTGATCAAAATTCTTTCATGGGCGGCGCCCAGGGCCAAGTCAAGTCAAGGTGCAGACATGCGCGCCTGCTTCCTTGCGAGATGCGGGCGGAGATAGATAGCGTGCGCGCGATTCTCGCCTGGCTTGGTTTCTAACTTTTACATGCCCACACGAAGGTCCCAGACTTCCATTTGTGGCAAGTCTCGTTCGTGGCTCACATGGTCATCTCTTCGGTGGTGGCGCCATGCCGGCCGCCTTCGTCTCGGGCAAGGAGTACAAGGGCACGCAGTCCTTTGACGGCAAATGGGCGGGCACGGGCTTCTACCCTGAGGAGACGCTGCCCTACTTCGACTTTTATTTCAAGGGCAAGCAGACGGAGCACACGGGCTACATGCCCAACGAGAAGCTCTTCCTCACGCTGACGACCAACTCGCCCGAACTCAAGGTGCTCGACGTCGCGCGCCGCAACCTCGACTCGGAAACGATGGGTGCCATCATGAACTGCTGCCTGGGCAACACGCAGCTCACCGAGCTCAACATCGCACGCAACGTCTCCTTCTGGAACGAGCAACCCGACAACTTTGGTGACGCGCTCGCGGCGGTGCTCGCGGAGCCGACCTCAAACATCAGCAAGGTGGACATCAAGAACAACGACATTCACGAGGACTCCATCGGCAAGCTCATGAAGGCGCTCGAGACGAACACGAAGCTCACTTGGCTTGACATGAGTGACAACTTTTCGCGTGGGCAAGGTGCGGCCATCGGCGCGATGCTCAAGGCAAACAAGACGCTCACGTACCTGAACCTCAACTGCAACCAACTGCACGATGAGGACGCCCTCCTTGTCCTCGAGGGCATCGACGCCAACACCACGCTCATGTACTTTTCGGCGTACAACAACGGCGCGGTCGCCGCGGCCACACGCAAGCGTCTGCGGGGCTTCAACAAGTTGTAACCAAGGAAAGTGGATCAGCCGCCCGACCTCGTCGGTGGTGTGCCACGCTTCTCGTGCCCGCACGCGCGCGGGGGGCGGGACCGCTTTACCGGTACACGCGAGGGAGGAAGGCACGTGGCGAGCCGCCTGCGCCACAGCACGAAACTATTTGTCGGATTACGACAACTCGACTCGAGTTCCTGTCAGGGTACAAAGCGCCTTTCAGTAACAAAACAGTCCCTCGGGCCGGGCGGACCTTTTTGTCGTGCGAACACAAGGGGATGTTGGAGGCGCCCACGAAAGCCTTCACGTGCTGCTCGTGCGTGACCGGACCGCGTCGCCGCCACAGTCGGACAAATCACGCGACATGGCAGGCTACGCCCTCATGGCCGTGACATTGGTCGCGTGCGTGCTGCTATTGCTGCTGCTTCATCTCGAAACGAGGGCTGCCTCGCCAGTGCGCCTCGAGCTTGAGAGAAATGTTGCACTGGACGACAACGAGGATCCGCCGCCGCCGCCGCCGCCGCCGCCGCGGTATGTGCAGCCGGTGTGTCAGGTGACGTTTGGGCGCGCGATGTGCATGCGTGGCGGCAGCGAGGTCGATTGCCCAGCCAAGGTTGACCAGGTGCGCCACGACACCAAGGTGACCTCATCCGGCGCGTGGGAACTTTCGCCGACGTACACCTACTTTTTGGACCGCGGTATCGTCATAGTGCTGACGCGCCTCTTTGCGGGCAGTTCCGTGGTCGAGTTGGGCGCTGGCAAAGGCTGCTACGCCGACGCGCTTCGTCGCGCGCCATCGCCCAGAGCTGACATACCCAGCATCAAGGTGCGCGCCTTCGATGGTGCACCGAATGTGGCCGAGCTCACCGGCGGCCTGGTGCGGCGCGCCGACCTGACGCAGCCCATGCGCGAGCCTGCTGCGGACTGGGTGCTGTGCCTTGAGACGGCCGAACACATCCCGCGCGAGTTCGAAGAGACGCTGATCGCCAACCTCGACCGGCTCAACACGATCGGAATCGTCCTCTCTTGGTCCAATAATGCCGGAGGCAACGGGCATGTGAATCTGCGCACGAATGCGTGGGTGGAGCAGCGGCTCAAGGCGTTGGGATACGAGCGCCAGATGGCGGACGAGAGGACGCTGCGGCTCGGCGTGAGTGACATCCATTGGTTCCGCGACACGCTGATGGTCTTTCGGCGTCAAGGTGCCGAACGCGCGCTGGATGGCCGACGAAGGAGCAGGTTCCCCCGCGATCCGATACGCCCAAACTCATAGCCATACACTTGGCCAAAAAGGCGCGGGCGCTGCCGCGATCCGGTCTTAGTGGAGGAAGAGGCAAACCCCCGCCGAGCACGTGCGCACGGGCCTCGGGCGTCGGCACGGCTGGTCCACGCGCACGTCACGCGCGCCACGCCCACGGGCACGTGCCGACCGATCGGAAACGATTAAGATGCTCTTCGGAGTACTCTTCGAAGAGCCCCGGCTCCGTAGAGGAAGAGCGACGTTCGAAGACGTTCGTACGGAGTCGTGCACTCGTGCACATCAATATGGTACAACACCTCGTGCACCGCTAAATTAACGAACGAGTCGAAAGCCGCCATACGTCGACACTACCACCTAGGAGCACACTCAGACTCGTAACGTGGAGGACTACAAACTAACGCCTGAATTCACGGCGTTGGAACTCAAAGGTGACGCGCAATGATCGACATCACGTCCAGTCAGCCCCCGGTGTGTGCGCGGTAAGCGTCGGGCGTCGGGGTCACCGCATACGCGCGCTGCCTCTGGCGCTCGACAGCTGCAGCGGTCGCGCGGGTGAGCGGGTGGCTCTCTCCGAGGCAGCACTTGCGGATGCGGTGCGCCGCGGTGAGCGATCGAAGCGCCGCCACACACACATGCTCGTGCTCATTGGCCGACAGGCCGCCCACCCTGAGCACGCGGCACAGCGCGCCACCGTGCGCCGAGTATAGGGCGGCGAGGTGCGGCGTGCCGTGCGGCAAGTGGAACTCGCAGGCTGCGATGAGGTGGAGCGTTGTTTTGGCGACGGCTTGTGGCTCGTCTACGCCGTCGGCGCGCACGGCCGCGAGCAGCGCTGCGTGCGCCTCCATCACGAGCCAATGGAACGGGTGGACCGAACCTTGCAAGCCCGTGTTGAGAAAGTGGAGAAGACGCTTCGCCGCGCCCCCAAGCGTACCGGTATCGTCGGCCGCGTGCTCGCTCTTTGCGCCCTTTGATTCTCGGAGCGCCGCACGCACGGCGCCGATGCGCGCGTGCGCCTCGCGCTCAAGCGCGGCACTCGGGCTGCCCTCGGCCACGCTCGCGTGCTCGGCGGCGCAGCGCTCCGGACACTGATCTAAATCGAATCCAAAGGCAGCCCGGAGCAAAGTTGCACGCTCAGCTAGGGGGGAGTAGAGTTGCTCGTCTGAGAGGTACGAGCAGCAGAGCTCGGCGCCCGCCGGCACGTCCACGATCGCGCGCGCTTGCAAGCAGCGGCCGCGCTCGCTCCATGCGAAGCACACGGACGGGCTGCACGAGTGGTTGAAGAGTGCGGCCGCAGGGTAAAGGCCAACGCCGGTCGCACGTGTCGCTGTCTCGTCGTCGCGGCTCACATGGAGGTTGCGCTTCACACGGAGGCAGAGGCGTGCGAGCTCGTCATCAGCCAGCGTGGCTATAGGCGGCGGCAGCGGACTGGAATGAGCTCTTATTCGGTGGACCACCCGCTTCAGCACCGCCACATCGCCATCGTCGGCCTCGTCGGCACTGAGGGCTCGGACGATGCACCTCTGCTCCTCGCTTTGCATGACGGCGATGGCCAAGGCAACCGCGGCCTCATCCAGGCCGAATTCGTCGGATTCGTACGCACACGAGCGAGAGTTCGGACGGCCGTCGTCAAAGAGCACGTGCCCGAGGGCAGGAACATGCATCACCAACTCGCCGCACTTTATGGCTCGAGCGGCGAGGATGCATCGGCCGCGGGACGCGCACCAGCCGATGTGGACCGCATCGGAGCCTGCAAGGGCCGACGCAAAAGGTGAGATCCTGCTCCTCCAGTGATAAGCGCTGCCGCCATCCCGGTGCGGGACGACCACGACCAGATCGTCGGGCAGCACCCGGCTGGCCCTCACGGACGCCGACGCCATTCGCTCAGCACGGCGTTTTTAACGATGCGTTTGGCGGTATTCGACGCGGTGTCGCGACAGTGACAGGAATTGTCGATGATCTGAGACGAGGTTTTTCGTTCCCGCTGGGGGCAACACGACCGGCCAACTCTGTTTTCAATGTTCAGGTTCTCGCCGTCTCGTGGGACCCGGTCTGTGGATGCACACCATGACGTATCCATGCCGTGAGGTCCATGCATGCCAATGAATTTCACTTGCGCCTCAATGACTTCTTCTTAGAGGCCTTCGTCTTCGGTTCCTTCGAGCCGTAGACCTGTTTACCTGCCCGCTCCTTTTCCCACACCAACTTGTCCTGCGCCCATAATGAGGGCAGCGCCGAGGCAAGCACGATCAAACCAAATTTGAAGCGCGCCTCCTGCTTAGCGACTTCCTCCTCCTCGGGCGTGAGCTCTGGCTTCTTGATGTCCTCAGGCTTGAACACTTTTGCGAGGAGCATGGAAGGCGCGTCGTTGCTCGGGAAGATGGCGCTGGAGGCGGGCACCGGCGTCATCCGTTGTGCAATCGTCTGCTGCATGAGAGGCGCGTACATGGACGTTGTCGCCATTTGGGGCGGCGTCGGCACGATCAGGCCCGAGGCGCAAAAGCAGAGCAGCATTCTCGAGTGTGAAGTCAACAATAGGCTGTGAAGTCGAATTTGACCATTGGCTGTGAAGTCCCTGAGGTAAATTTATTATCCGTTATGTATCACTCTCATGCGAAGAGACTGACGTAACGGCCATTCACAGTAACGTATTAATTCACGCACGATGGAGGAGCTTCTGCTAGCCTTTCATAAGCTGATGGCGCCGGTAGCCGTCTGCATTCAGAACTCCGCGATACCAAAGGACGAGCAGTTCTGGAGTGAGGGCGCTCTTACTCCTCCGAGTTCTGCCACTGGAGGGCTACAGTCTTCCAGCAGTCTTCCAGCAGAGTTCAACAACCTCTTTCACAACTCGCCGATGCCGCCCTCAATGAACATGCTGCCCTCACCCACAATGAGCCGCCAGCTGCTTCGCTCGCAAACACGCGGTAGCGAGGGCCCAATTCAGTTTGACATGCTCGCTGTGGACGAACAGACGTCGTTGCGTGCCGGGCACGCCGATGTCGAGACAACAGGGGAGGTTCCGAGTACCCCGGTCGCTATCGATGGTTCAACGCACGCCGCGGCCAATGGTTTCTTCGACGACCAGCCTGCCCGCTTCGAGGATATTGTCGCGCTCGTCCATTCGACGACGGCGAAAGCAATCAACGATGCTCTGTACCGCGACGCCCTCGACAGGGCACAGACGGCCAGAGGCACGACTGTGAATGTGTCAGCGCTCGCACGCGCGCGGGCGGCTAGGGAGGCGGCGGTGCAGCGGGCGGCTGAGCAGCGCGCGGCCGCCGAGATTGTGAGCGAGCACGGCATCGCGCTTGACAACTGGGAGCAGCGCTCGCGGGACGTGGGCCAGCTTGCAGCCCATAATGAGGCTGCCGAGAACAAGGCCAATCAGCGCCTCGGCCCTCTGCCGTCGCCTCAGCAGCAGGCGTACTCGCAGCAGCAGCAGGCGTACTCGCAGCAGCAGCAGGCGTACTTGCAGCAGCAGCAGCAGGCGTTGCCGACCAGCGGCTTGGCGACCTCACCTCCTCGTAAGTGCGCAGCCGGCTCTGCTGTCGCCAGCTCGGCAAGCCCATCAGAGACCAGCGGCACGCCCGTGTCGTCACCCCACCGTGTCGTCACTCCAGACCGCATGCAGGCAGAGAGCTCGGCGAACATCCCGATCAACATACTCGAGACGAGCGGCAGCGCGGTGGCGGCCGCACGCCGGCAAGCGGCGCCTCAGCCCAGACCGTTGCGCTCGCTGACTGTAACGCATCTGAGCACAGTGCAGCTGCAGTGTGTGCTGCGCCACAGGGGATGTCGACAGCCCACCGAGACCCAGCCGTTGGAGTTCTATCAGCAATCCGCAGCGGAGCTTGGGCTTCGTACCGTCAGTCCCGACGCGCTGCTGGCCGCGCTGCTGTTCTGTGGCTATCGTGTGGAGGGCGTCGCCGAGCCCGAGCCCGCCCTCAGCCCAAGTGAATCTTCCGCATCGCTCATCGCGCCGAGTGTGGTCTCAGCCTCTGCCGGCAACGCGTCCGTGGCCGCGCTTGCCGTTGACCTGCTCGGGTGGCAGCGCGCCGATGCGCTGGAGCGTTCGCGGATGCGCCCGCGGCAGCGAGCCTGCGCTCTCAAGCTTGCGGCGGACGCGCGTCTTCTCTCGGCGCTGCTGCTGCTGCTCCTGCTGCTCCTGCTGCCGCTGCTACTCGGCTTGGGTGGGAGTGGCCGTGAGCTCGCGGTGGTGGCGCCGCCGCCCTCGGCGCCGCGGCCACATCGAGTGACGGAGGCTGTGGCCCTCGCGCACGCAGCTACACGCACGCCCCTTCGTGCCCTGAGCAGCCTCGGCATCGTGTGCGATCTGCGTCAGTTGGCGTGCGGTGCCATCTGCGGTGTCGCGTGTGCGGGCGCGCGAGTGCACCAGCTGCAGCGAAGCCTGCGCGAGCCGGCGCGGATGGTGCTCAGCCACGTGCACGAGCTGCTTCGCCGCGTGCGCAACCTCCTCGGGCGAGCTAGGTGGGACTTAGTAGCTGAGACTGGCAGCGGCACCTCGCAAGGCGACGGGGGAAGCTGTTGATTCGATCGGAGATCTAGTCGTTTACGAGCAGGAAACATCCTAGTACCGTGCAGCAAGCGGAGATAGCAGTGAGCGGAGCAGACACGCCTTTTTCGTCTGGAGCGTCCGGAGTCGAGCATGGAGTGCTCGAGTGCCCAGACGAATTGGAACGTCACGAAATAATATACTATACGCACCGGCTCGCCCCACCGCTAGGACCGGCCCTGTGGTACGGACCCGGCGCTAGTGGCTAGTGCCGCAAACAGCAAGGCCTCCCGACGCTATTACCGCGGCGGGCTTCGGCTCTTGGCTCTTTAAAGTTTAACGCACGTAACGGCGCGCCGCGGGGGTCGACGTGCACACCCGGCCGGGCGCCGCACGCTTTACCGCTCAGCCGCTCGCGCGCTCGTCGCTCTTACTACGCGTACCGATGATCGATCCACCGATCTGATCGCGGGCGAGCGACACCCCACCCACGCTGGCATAGTCGAATCGCGCCGCGCGCCGCCGCCGGTGCGAACACTGCTGGAGGCTTACGGTTGTACGCGCGCGAAAACGCGCGGTACGGCGCGGTAAGGGTATTTAAATCGGTATCGACGCGGGCGACCACTGGGCGCATGGGTATCGTTTCGCCATACGATATGTCATTTAACACCGTCGACGCGACGGTAGAAAGGCCCTTCCTATACTCCTCGCACGATCATCATTGGTTGCGCGGTTACAACCCCCCCTATTATTATTGGTCTGCCGGACCCGCGTCCGCCGGCCGGGCCCAGCCGAGCGCCGACGCAGCGCGGCGGCAGCGAGTGCCGCGCGTACGGTAGGACATAATCTTCGTCAAATCCCGCCTAAATGCGCTCGGCGCGAAACCCAGCGGCAATCACAGCGTCGATCGCCTTCTGCTCCACCTCGGCGGGTGCAAGCACGTCCGCTTGCAGCCGGAGCGTTGCTGTGCCGCTCTCGAGTGCCACGTCGCACGCGTCGACGCCATCCACGGCTGACAGAGTCGTGTATACCTTAGCTGTGCATGCGGTGCACCCCATGCCCGAGACACGAAGGTGCAATTGCTTGCCCTCCGCCGCGATTACGCCGCAATTACGCCTCCAGCTGAGCCATCGATCGCGTCGTTGCCAAACCCAGAGCTGCTCGGGGAGGGTGGTGAGCACCGCGCAGAGCGCTGTGGCTACCAGCCTGTCGACAGGCTTCAGGCTTGCCTGCCGCCACACGACCGACTGCAGGTACATGGTAAGCGCGACGAAGTACGGTCGCGCGGGCCCGAGCACGGTGTTGAACCCTGCGCACCCGACTGAGAAGACGTTGAGCACCAGCTGCAACACGCAGCACGATGAGGATAGCAGCCCGAGCAGAGACCAGCACTCGAGGCGCGCGAGGAACCGCTGCAAGAGCAAATTGAGGTGCGGAGAAAACAGCGCGCCGACGAATGTCAGCCCCGCAAGAGTTATCATGATCTTTTGCGGGAAGCCGGCATCGAAGAGGAGATGCTCTCGCTTCGCCGAATCGGCCGATGTCATAATCACTGCAGCAGTGAGATCGGATGCTGATCGACGCATGAGGGAGATCGGCACGGCGCGCCAGATGAACGCGCGCGCACTGAGAACACTGAGCGGCAACATGCTGCTGTCGCTGAACACCGCCCTCTTTCCTCCCCGGGAGCGTTCTGTTCCGAGAAGATTCCTACCTCGTTCATCCAAGGCTGTGAACGCGCTAATCTTTTTTCTGTGATGAAAAACGAAAGGCGTCCGTGCGACCCCTCGTGAAGATGCGTTTCGAGAAAATGGGGGCCCTTGTGTGGACCCTCCTCGCCTTTAGACATTGGCGCCTGAACATACAGGATTTCGTGCTGGGCCCGGTGCTGGGCCCCCAACATTATTCGTTTGGTGAGGACTGAGGAGGCGGAGAAGACTCTGCCTGAAACCCAAACTTAACTTCCATATCCGTACATGGACAATTGATGTTCGTCCAAGAGACCAGGAGGCGCGCAAAGACGCACGCCTGGCGACGACTCTTGAAGGCGTGCACTGAAGGCTGATGCATTCACTTTGCGTCACTTTGGAAAGGGACTTCCAGGCGCAAAGTGACTTCCAGGCGCAAGCCGGGCAAGATAAGCACGTCCTCAAGAACCTGCTGCTCAAATGTGGCAAAGGCTTCTATGTCGAGTTCGGCGCGCGTGACGGCAAGGAGCACAGCAACACGTACTTCTTCGAGAAGCAGTTGGGCTGGCGAGGCATGCTATTCGAAGTAGACCCGAGTCAGCTGCCAAACCTGCGACAGAACCGACCGGCCGCCATCGTGTACGAGGGCGCCGTGTGCCCACGCGCCCAGACTGAGCTCACATTTGGGATTAGCCAGTTCCCTGGCTGGAGCGGCGCCATGTCAACGTACGAGCCGTCACGCAGCACGAGTATGCGACGCACCATGAAGGTCAAGTGCTTCCACCTCGCCGACGAGTTGCGAGCACACGGGGTTCAAACAGTGGATTACATGACCATCGACACCGAGGGGTCGGAGGCGGACATCATCGAGGACTTCCCGTGGGCCGAGTTCAACATCGAGGTCGTCCAGATCGAGCAGCTCCACGAGGGGAGGTATCCCGCACAGCGCGGCAAAAAGGCTCGCATCCAACGCGCCATGGCCGGCAACGGCTACACCTTCCTCGAGGCCTATGAGGTGGCGCGGGGTGACACGGAGGACCTCATATTCACACGGAACGTCGCCACGGCCGCCAATGCTTCACACCCAGTGCTGAACCACGTAAGGGAAAGATTTGGCCTCGCCAATTTGGCTCGCCGATCTGCATATGTCAGATAGGGGAGGCCTCGCCGCTGACCGACGAGTAGGAGGGGTGCGCGTGTGGAAAAAATGAGTGGACGTGCCCGAGGTCGGTCGAGAGGTCGGATCCTCGCCGACTGCGCGCATTGCGCGCGCAAGAATGCCCCTCCCCGCCGCGGCCGCCCAGCCCCGAGCCCGTCACGCGCCCGTGTACATTGCCCGTGTAAAAACCTCACCGGGCGGGCATGGCCTTTCACAGAGACGTGATGCTGTGTTATAAAAACGTCGACAGCGGTTCCCATAAGGTTCCCATCGTCTGAGCCGGCTTAGAGCGCACAACCACGTCGCAACCGCCACACGCGACACAGACGACCAGACGCCGCGCCCGGGCCCGCGCGCGGTCCGGAGAGCGACACTGCGTCTGCGCCACCATGTGCGCCACGCTACGCGGGGAGACCGCGCGAACCATATGGCACGATACAGATAGATCGGAGATGGCGAGAACGAGAAGTGAACCCAAGGTTCACGTGTGCGCATAGGAATACGCAGGCCTACTATTTTCCACCCGTGAGCAGCCGCCCCGTTAGCCCGCGCCCTTGTAATTCGACGATTGCCGGTTTCCAGCGAGTGGGCTCGCAGGAACCAGCTTTTCGCAATAGTCCACGGCCAACCAAATCATCCGGCCCTCGAGTCGCAGCGACGCCATCGCCGTCGAATCGGGCACTCACGAGCAAGTCTAGACTTTTGATTGATGAGAGTTCGATGCTCTTGTACTCGGCGGTCAAATCTGCTTCGGTAAGTTGAAATTTGTATGGAAACGCGATCGGTGCCGCAACACGTGCAGTGGCAAGTGGCACTACTTTGGTTCCTGCTTGCAAAGCGCCGCCGCCTGCCTCGGCCGGGCGCACAGTCACGTAGAGGGCAGCCTCTGCAGCACCGATGACCGTGGCGCCATTCTGAAGCTGAACCACTCCAGTCGCTATGATTGCTGACGGAGGCTCAGCGTGGGCTGCGTGCACACCACAGGAAAAAGATAAGCTCGCAAGCACTACTTCCCGACGACACACTGCGGTAGACCGCAGCACGACTCCGAGCGGTCCCAGCCCGATTACGAGCGAGAGGGGCATCATGGACCGCGGACGTCTTTTCAGCTCGACCGGTGTTCGAGCGGACTGTGAAGACGGTCCGGGTTGTTCGTTTCTCGTGAAGTTGTTCGTTCGTTCGTTCGTTTCAGGGCCCTCTCGGCCAGACACACACCCACAGCCCCGAAAAGGCGAGCGTGTGAGGCGCTCACCCTCCACCCACCTCGCATTGCCACCTCGTGAACAAATATTGCTCGTGAAGTTGGCAACTACTACATGAAGTCATGTGGCCGAAAGCTAAACCGTAACTTCGAAAGCGTCAGAATCGGTGAGAAGACACCGTGCAACCGGACACCGGGTGTGTGCGCGACGTATTAGTTTTGCTTAGTTTTGCGGGGCGCGCACGGCGCGGGTGGCCCGCAGCCCCTGCAGGGGGGGGTCGACGCCACGACCGGCCCCGGCCCGGGCGCCCGCGCCGATCCGTGGTGGCTACGCCCGGCATCGAGGGTATACACGTCTCTTTCACGAAAGCGCCGGCGATCGCGTGTGAGCGTCGGCCGCGCGTCTATCCGCTCTAGGATCAACCTATGCGGGTATGTTGATCAACTGATCAAGTGATCATCTTAAATCATCAACACGCATCGACATCGTTCGGAATGCGCACGTCGCGATCCTCGTCGGCGCGCCTGTCGTGCTGCTAGTGTCGTATGTGTGCTTAGCCCCTGTAAATTGTGTTTTAAGCCTGTGCGCTCGCTCGTGCGAATCCGATATCCGTGGACCGTGCGCGGACCGCGGTCGTGGCCCGCGGGCAGCGGGCTGGGGCCGCGCCGGTGGCGGTGGCCGGTGCGGGCGAGCGCCGGCTGCGGCTCGAGTCCAGGAGTTCGCCCCGCCACAGAAAAAGCAAGAATGCAGAAAGCGATCAGCGTGCACCAAACCTGTAGCATGTACCCGTATACGGAAATGGCGCGTGCGCGTGAGACGAACTCCACAACTTCTCTCCCGCGGGGGGGGACCACAACACCCTAGGTGCGAGTTGCGCGCACTCGAGCGCACTCCTATCGCCGAGCACGGCATGCGAGCGGCGAGCGCGACCCAGGACGCACGGCGAATTGAGAACTTCGAGGCGCTGTGGTGAGCACTTGCATGCGCGGCGACTGAGAAAGTCGCGGTCAGAGGGCCGCGGCAGACGCGCTTTCGGGATCAGCTCATGTAGACCTTCGATCCCGCCCTCGTGGGCGAGGGCGGCTGCCACGTACTCTGGTGGGCGTCGGGGATGGGGCCGCTGAGTGTGGGCGCGGTGAAGCCGCGGGTGCGTGCCGTCGTCGAGAAGCCGCCAAACACGCCCTCGTGCGGCACGGCCAGGTTGGATGGGTGCGCGCGTCGGTCGTGCTCGAACATCGTCGAGTCTGCGGCGGTGGGGCGCACTGGGAGCGCGACGCCGCTGATGATGTCGTACGGCTTGCCCCGCGTGCCGATGTTGTGCAGCCGCTCCGTGCGCGCCGGGTTCATCTCTCGCAGCCGCTGCTCCTGGTTCGATCGGAAGGGCAAATCCCGGATCCCATTCTCACTCGGCCGCAAGTTGTACGAAGAGGACGGGTCGCTGATGGTGGGTTCGCCGCGGATGCCCAGCGCCGAGGAAGCCTTATGTGTAAACATCTTGTCCACGGCCGTCGAGTGGGAGTCGTGTGTAAGCAGCTGGTAATCGAGCTGTGTGTCGCGCCGCTCGGCAAGGTTTTCGAAGCGCGTGACGGCGTTGTTGAAGTCCTTGATGGCCTTGACCTCTCGCCTCTCGCGCTCGGCTTTGTAGATGATGGAGTCGGGGCAGCCGGGGCCCTCGAGCCCCATCACGCCGTGCGGATACCGCTTCTGCATCGTATACGTCAGGTTGCACGCATCCTGCTGCGCCTTGCGCAGCGTGGCGCGTGCGCGCTCATGGCACTTGTCGAACACGAGTGCCTCGCGCCGCTCCGCGGGCGTGAGGAGCTGCGTGGGCGCATGGTGCCGCTGCGTAGGTGGGCCCGCGCCGCGCGGCGCCTCCATGATGAAGGGCGCAGGCACACCGTTGCCGTCCGGGAAGAGGCCGCCCGTATCCTTTGGCTGCACCCAGAAGCGAGGCTTGCCGTCCTCGCCAGGCGGCGCATCGCGCGAGACAGTTTTGGCAAAGGTGTGGCCGGGCTCGCACTTGAAATTGGACGCGTAATCGGGCAGATCGCGCGACGGCGCCACCGCCGCGAGCGTGTTGACGGTGCCGGGCACGACGCGAGCTTCGATCGAGTCGCTGAGCTCAATGACGGCCTTGTTGGCCTTGCCGTAAGAGAGGTGCGAGCCGTACATCTCGTTCTGGAAGCGGAGCGTCGCGGAACCGAAGCCGTAGGTGCTGCCCGTCGTCGCCCCCGAGCGCTTCGGAAAAGAGGCGCCCATCGTCTGCGTCTGCGAGGAGCCCGCAAATGTTGGCTGCTCGTACGGGAAGACATCAAATGTGCGCGTGAACGCCTCCTGCACACGAGCGGCGGTGGGAGACTCGCGGTGAGTGGCGTGGAACGCATGAGCCGCGCTTGGCGGCGGGCGCTCGCACCGACAGCGTCAAACCCTTGGGCTGCGCGCCAATGGCGTCGGCTCCCATTGCGAGCATAACAGTTCAACGCGGGTAACCACCGCTTTACGAGTTTTCTCGAATTCGTTGTCAACTGCGAATACTCTCTCGTCTTTCACAAGGATCGTGATAAGAGACAGAAATTGTCTCTTCATAGCCGCTTTGCCGCCGCGACTTGGAAAATGGCGGAGACGAGTCGGAACCAGCTTTCTGCGCTACCCGGACAATATGGCGGCCTCCGTCTTCTTCCCTTCCACGCGTGAGGCCCTTGACCGATGGCCCGGAACACGACCATTTAATTTCGGCCCGCCACCCGAGAAAGAACCAGACCGACCGTGGCTGCGCAATGGAGGTGTTGCGCCCACCCGCCGCGGGCCTCGCATTCTCGAAGATCCGCCGGCTCACCTTCGCGCCGCAGCCAGGCCGACCATGCCACGTGACACTGCCAGTCCGCCACCAGCCGCTTGGCCTCGCTCTCGCGCAATCGGCGGCGGCAGCCTCAACCGCCCTCCGCCGGCACCCAAAACATGCGGCCCTTGCGACGAGCGGTCGCTGCCGCTGACGCGGCACACCCTTCGAGCGGAGGCTCAGCCGACGTACCGACGCGGCTCGGTCGCGCGGCCATGGCTGCCACCGACTGAGTGGAAGGTCAGCCGACAACGGGATGGCACCCCCGCCAAGGCGCCGACAGGGGTCGCAGTACCTCTAGGGGGCTTCTCGCCGCAGGTCGTCAAGCAGTGCGAGGCGCACACGGAGCTGCGCGAGCCGATAGCTGCGATGTGGAAGGCGACCGACGGCGGATGGGCCTCCGAAGTACCGATCAAGTCGGACATGCCGCCCGCACCGCCGCCCGACCATTGCAGGAGGGCGTGGGACGACGACATCACCCAGTGGCCCCTCGAGCCTGAGACAGTGCTCGGGAGGCACCGCGTGGCAGCGGGCGGGCAGCCGCGGGGCACGCTGGCACTCGTCGACCGCTTCCTAGGGTCAGACGTTGCGGCCGCCTTCATCCCCGAGTAGCCCAATTCTATCCCACATCCTCACCCTGCATCCGGCATGCCGGCTGTCATCGGCTGCGCGGAAATGCGTCCCAGTCTAGTATCGCGACGTCGGATCGGCTCTAAAAGTTACTAACGTCAATGAACACGAATTTCATCGCAACCGAACGACGTTAGAAACGGACGATGTGCGGGCGCGGGCGCGGCCGGGGCCGGCGCGGGCCGGCGGGCGCCACGCGAGCATGCACTGCAAGATGCACGCGAGACTTTGACATCCCATTAGCGGGAGGGAACTTTCACTAATCAGGTACGGTTACCCTAAAGATGGTGATCTCCCGACAATCATGCCACACACAGACGTGCCATGCACGATGTCGAGACCGTCGTCGCGGTAGCGGCGGCCATCGTCACCGACGTGTACGCAACGAACCATTGGACATGCACGCATTCCGTTTCTTTTGTTCCCGCAGGCGGCACGCGGGCCGTGAAATGGCACTTCTTCCCTGAGGCCCCGCTCGACCAAGATGCGTCGTCGTGAGCCGCCTCCTCTCAGCAGCACTAGTTACTCTTCCTTGTCGATCTCGCTGCCTCCATCAGCCACTCGCATCCCACTGATCCGACCATCGTCAAGGCGTCGGCGCTTGCGCTCGCGCTGCTCGTCTTCGGCGCTGCCGCTCTGCTTGGCGATAGCGCTCGCGGAGCGCTCGCGCTCGCGGCACGCGTGCAGCGCATCGTGAAGCGGCACGCGTTCACGCGCCGAGTCGCAACGGCTTACACTCTCCCCACAGTGCCTCTGCAGCCTCTGCAGCAGCGTCCAGGCCGTCGGACGCTCGTGTGGGCGTTCGCTAGTGCACTGCCTGGCGAGGTCGGTCAACAGCCGACAGTCGTGCCGCTCGTGCCGCCCTGAATCCGCGTCTTTCCTAGGTAGGTCGCGGTGCGAGCGCGCGTGCGAGTCATCTGAGGAGGTGCGGTCACGCCGCTGGCGTACGAGCTTCTCAAGTACCAACCCGAAGCAGTAGACGTCCAAGGAGCAGTGCGCGCGCCGGCCGTCGCGCATTTCGGGGGGACGGTACTTTTTGGTGCCCACCGTGCGACTCAGCCACTCCTCGCCGTCGCGCTCCACGTCGCACGCGAGCCCGAAGTCGATGAGCAAAGCGCGGTTGTCCACGGCCACCATGACGTTGCGCGACTTGATGTCCCGGTGGACGATGCCGAGCGAGTGAATGCGCACGAGCGCGCGCGCTACGCCCGCCATCACCACGATCGGGTCGCACGAGCGCGCCACGCGGTCCGTGCGCAGACAGTGCCGCGCGTACTCGAGGACGAGGTGGATGCGGCCTTCCTCGACAAAAGCGCCGTACGGCTGTACGATGTTCGGGTGCGCGCCGCACAGCTGGAGATAGCGGATCTCGCGCAGGAGCGACTCACCGCTTGTCTTCTTGCGGCCCGTCGCCGCCTTGACTGCCACTGTCACGCCAAGCAGCTTGGCCTTGTACACCTCCGAGTAGCCGCCATCAGAGAGCTCACGCCACTCAGTCATGGGCGAGAGCTCGCACGGATCGAAGGTGCACGAGGGTGCGGACGTAACTGCCGACGTCGATGCCCGCGATTCTGATAGGTCCGCCTCGTGACGGGTCGTGGAGGGTCTGCCACGATCCGCGCCGCTCATTAGTTTCTCGTTTCGTCGAAAAATAATCATGACTTTCCGCAATCGTTCATGGAGGGGCTTGAGAAAGTCTACGAGAATCCACTCTTCACAGCGGACTTGTTGACCTTTAAAATAAATGGGCGTCGCGTGCTCTCCATTGCATCTCTTCGTCGGCATCGTGCTGCTCCATTCAGCATCAGCTGTAATCGTGCCTTGCAGCATTCACGCGCTGAGCGTCTCTAAGAATGGCTTCGTCGCGTTGCTCATCGATCGACCTCGCGAGCGGCTTCTACCGCTGGTTGTTGCCGAGGATCGGGTATTTTCTGGCACTCAGGAGGCGCTCACGCTGTTGCAGCTGCTGCAGGGCATCGACCTGGGTGGGCCGGCCTTTCCACCCGAGCTGCTGGAACAGCGCGTCGGCTCGAATTCTAGGCTGCGCCATGTGATTGTGAGCACTCTCGACGCGGCCATTCTTTGCTTGCAAGATGCAGAGAGTGAGGGTGTGCCCTGCCCCAGCATGTTCGAGGCGGTGGCACTGTCGATGCGGTACCGTGTGCCCATATTGGCCGAGGCAGCGCTACTCGAAGAGCACGCCATTTCTCGCACCTTGACCGATGCGCGCTACCCAAACAGCTTCACTGCACTGGATGCGATTGAACAGCGCACCGCGATTGCGAAGAGGATGGCTGGTTTGCCAGCCGACTCGACAGGATTGCCGCCCCAGGGGCTGAGTGAGTCTGCTATGGACATTAGGTCATTCTTCGGGCGGTCCGTCGATGAGCGAGCGCCGGACCCACAACCGATCGCCAAGCGGCTCAACGCAAACGCTGCGCCTCCGGGAATGCTCCTCAAGGTGCTAGATTTGGCGCGAGCGAGGGGCGACACGGCCGCGGTGCAGAAGATCGAGGAACGGATCAGGATCGAACAGCTCAAACAAGAACTCGATCCGCGTGCCTAGAACTCGGAGGTGGCTCTAGAGCGGCAGGGGTTTCCGTCGATTCGTAATTAGCCAGGCGATGATGTCAAATTGTCGTTAGCCTGTCCCACAGAAGAGCATGCCAAAGTGCTGGAACACACGCTCCGTGCTCGTCCCCGAATCACACTCGAAGACGGGGATCACCCTTTCTTGACCCGGCTTCACGTTCGGCTCTTCACACCGCACGCGATCGACGAATGCTGGCTCGAAGCTCTTTGCTGCTCGTCGCCGCTGCCGCCGCCGCCCTGAAAGCGCCGCCCGAAATTACGCGCCGCCGCCTCTTATCGCTGGCTACCGCCTTCGGGAGCCTCCCTGCGTGTCAGCTCGCACGCGCCGACGGCCTTACGGCGTCTGCTCCGAGCTTTGAGGCCTTTGTGGCCGCGCAGCAGCAGCAGCAGCTCACCGATCCATACGCCGCCGTGCGCGAGCAGGATCCAAACCGTGGCCTTCGCTTTGCAGATGAGGCACCGCCGCTGAGCGCAGGGGAGCGTCGGCGGAAGCAGCAGGCGGCGGTCGAGTCGATCTACAGCACAGAGAACCGAGCACGGCCGGCGCCACTCGTCTCATCGCAGGGCGCCGCTCCGAGTGTGGGCACGCTCTCATTGTCTGACGAGTACAGCCTCGAGTTCGATAGCAGCCGGCCGCTCGGTCTCGAGCTTAAGGACCTTCGCGTCGGCTTCGAGTACGGCACGCGCGAGGGCTCGAGTCGCGTGCTGGTCGCCAACGTGGTCGCAGGCGGCCAGGCGGCGAGCACTGGCAAGGTACAGATCGACGACATCGTCGTAGCAGTCGACGGCGTCAATGTCGAGCGCGAAAGCGCCAAGGAGGTGAGTGCACGCCTCGTGCGCGCCAAGGCCGAAGGGCGGCCGGTGCAAGTGACCTTGAAGGACGCGCTTGCCTTCAACGAGCGGCTAAACGACCTGCCGAAAGACCGTGAAGAAGCCATGGCTCCCATCGCAACCAGGGTCGCGCCAGGCGGCGGCCCATTGGGCGAACCCGAGCAGGTGCTCTCCATACGGCGGCTCGAGGTGCAAAGTCGCTGCACGCGGAACGCACAAAGTGGCGACCTCGTCGAGATACGGTACACGGGGCGGTTGGCCGACGGCACCGTCTTCGATGGCATGGAGCTTGCTGGCCGCTTCGGCGACGACTCGCTGCAGTTTGTGCTGGGCAAGCAGCCGGCGGGCCAGTTTCCTCCCGCTTGGGACGTTGGCCTCGTGGGCATGTGTGTGGGTGAGCGCCGGCTTCTTGACGTGCCTCCCGTGCTCGGCTTTGGCGCAAAGGGGCTGCCCAAACGGAACGTGCCGCCGAACGCACGTCTGCTCTACGACGTCGAGCTGCTGGCCATTAATGCGCTCTCGACACCATGACCGGCGCGGGAGACGTTGGAAACAGCCGAGCAAGCACACTCGTCGCCTAACTCGTCGCCCTCGCCGTGCCAGACGAGAAGCACCCTGTGCTGCCCAGTGGGCAGTGCGGCCGGTCTTCTGGTTCGCTGAAGGGGCGAGCTTAGTCGGGCGGGCGGTAACTCAGCCGAGTCCTTTCATTTAAATCATTTGAATCGTATAAGTGCGATGTGGGCAACACTGGGGCCGAGAAAAACCGTTCAACGTGATCAAGCGCGAAATTGGTTGTACCGGAGCACGACAACCCGTTCTTACTTATACATGCGGCCCCTAGATGTTGCCACTTAGCGCAGCACTGTACCCGACCGGGTTGTATCAACGATGTCGCCTGTGTCGATCCTCTGTCTTCCCTGCTCGACTGGCGCATCCAGCGACCCCCCAAAGTAGTTTGGCCCGTAATCGAAGAGCAGCTCCTCACCCATCTCGATGGCGCGCGCGGTCACGAAGCCGATCACTGGCTCATTGCGCTCGCTCAGGCTTTTCTCCACTTTGAGGTTCGGCTGATTGCTCGAGTGATTGAGGAAGCGTGTCCAGTTGGCAAAGTCCGGATCCTCAGCGTCAATGAGTAACAACAGCCCGCTACTCGCGTGAGTGCCGTACTTGAAGATGTACCTTCCAGTGGTGCTGACACCGCGGCGAGAGCGCTCGGAGCGGAAGCGACACTGCTCCTCAAGCCAGCAGCTGTGCCAGTCGCCGCCGGGCCGCTCATTGCCATAGCGCATGTGCATGGACTCAATGGTGAGCACCTCTCCGGCGTAGCTTCCGAGGGCAACAGCAGCCGGCAGTGGTGCTTCCGCAAAGGCGCCCAAGCCCTTGCCTGGCGCGTGGGCGATGCGCACTTGGCCTCCGGCGCACAGTCCCGTGTCGGGGTCGACGTCGTTGGGCACCTCGTGACTCGGCGAATGCAGGATGGAATGCGCACGCAGGGAGGCGCAGCGGCTGAAGGGCTCTCGCAAACGAGCACCTACGGGGAGACGGCCTTCCCATGTTCGACCGGAGATCCAGGACCGCATGAATGAATACACGTAAAACGGGTCGATTTCACATTCACAGTCTAAGTTTTTCAATAATTGAAGCTGACTTGAGTTGACTTGACTGTGTAGGAACTCTCCTTACATGTTAGCGAAACTTCTTGCAGTGAGTAGATCGGTCTCGCGATGAACGCTGGCCCAGCGCTTACCGTCGAGCTCCGAAGCACTCCAGAGGACAGGCCTGTGTCAACAGAGAGTGCCAGTCCGTGGCGATGGGGTGCGGTTCCGAATCTTAGTCCTAAAACGAAGCAACAGCTGCGGTTGAAGGAGGAGAGAGCTGCCCAGCTTGAGCTTAACGGTAAGAAGGGACAACTGATGCCAACGACGAACTTCGAGGCGGAAGTCGTGGAGGTCGACGAGCCGCACATGAAGTACTCGTCGTTTGGCGTCTTCTCGCCGACCAACCCGGCGCGGCTGGCGGCTCGCTCGCTCCTCCTGCAGCCATGGTTCGACGGGTTCATCTACGCGACCATCTGCGTCAACTTGTTCTGCGTGGCCTTTCGCGACCCGCTCGCCGCTACCTGCGAGTACACCAACGACCCCGGGTCCAACACCACGCTGCGCGTGCTCGACATCATTTTCACCACCATCTATATCTCCGAGATGCTGTTGAAGCTTTTGTTGTTCGGCCTGTGGCAGCATCCGGGCGCATACCTGCGCGATGGGTGGAACTGGATCGACGGGTTCGTCTCGATCGTCTCGTTGCTCGGGCTTCTGCCCGTGCTGTGCATCAGCGTCTCCGGCCTCTCCGCGCTGCGCGCCGCCCGGCTGCTGCGCGCGATGAAGTCGGTGCCCTCGTTTGGAGCGACGCGCGCGATCGTGCAGGCACTGATCGACGCGACGCCCAAGCTGGTGCACGTGGGCTCGCTGCTGCTCTTCGTCTTCCTATGCTTCGCCATCCTGGGCGTGCAGCTCTTCATGGGCCACGCTCGCCGGCGCTGCCACGTCCTTCAGAGCGATGGTACGCTCTCACAAGCCGTCGGTCTCCAAGGAGCATATGCGCCGTGCTCCGCCTCTGGTGATGGGGGCAACCAGTGCGCTGCCTTTGCGGGGCTTGCGACGCTCAACGGACGGAAGCCTCAGTACGCCACGCCACCGGCCAAGCAGTGGAAGGAGCTCACCTGCGATCACATCGACACGAGCGGCTACCTCACCGGCGACCTCTTCTGCTGCCAGCCGGCGCCGCTCCCGCCGAACAGCCCCTTCTACTTTAACGGGGAGTTCGATGAACGCACTTCCAACCCCGACTACGGCTTCACGTCGTTCGACAACATCGGGTGGGCGTTTATCGTCGTGTACCGCAACATGGCCATCGACGACTGGCCAGTCTCAATGCAGCTCATGTTTGACAGCGGCGGCGGCGGCGGGATCATCTACGCGCTCGTGCTCGTCCTGTGCTGCGGTTGGTTCACCGCCAACCTCACCCTCGCGGTCATCTACGAGCAGGTGCACCTCGAGAACAAGCGCAGCCAGAAATTCAAGGCCGGGCTCGCGGCCGAACTCGCGGCCCACGCCAAGGCCACCGAGGAGGCGACGGCCGATGCGGCGGAGATGGAAACCCAAATTAGGAAGGCGGATGCCCAATTGGTCCATGCGGTCCATGCGGTCGAGGCGGAGCCGAAAGGCGGGGGGCTGTCTGAGGACAGCCGGACAGGCGGGGGGCTGTCTGAGGACAGCCGGTCAGGCGGGGGGCTGTCTGAGGACAGCCGATCGCGCTGCTCTCGTGTCTCGCCATTCAGGGGTCGCAAGCCGCCGCTGCGCCTCGCGAATCTGGACTTCACCGACGACGAGGCTGGCGGCCACACGTTCACGCTCGCCACGGCGGTGGAGCGGCGGTGGAGCCCCGCCCCGAACGTGAGGGCAAGCCTCGAGTTGCCCATGCACTCCAGACGTGGAAATGCCGCTGAGTACAGCCCCCGCTCGCCGAGCAAGCCGGCGCCGACGAAGAAAGTGGCGCTGATGGAAGCGCCGCTGAGAACATGGAAGCGTCGGCTGTGGAAACCTGGGCTGCTCGATGCTCTCCGCAAGATGCCGTCCGTGCCGTTCTGCGACAATCTTGCGGCGCAGTGCGCGGTTCTGTGCGCACATCGGCGTTTTAACCCGTTCTTCATGTGCTGTATCGCGATAAACACGGCCGTGCAGTGCTGCTACTACGCGGGCCAACCCGACCCTGAGTGTGTGCTGCTCGGCGGCATCGAGCTTGCGCTCACCTTCATCTTCCTGATAGAGATGCTCATCAAGCTTCTCGGCCTCGGTGTGGGTGGCTACGTATCCGACCGCTTCAATATCTTCGACGGCTTCATCGTGCTCGTGAGCGTGTTCAGCCAGATCGCCGTCGTCGCGTCGGGCCGCTGCTCGGAGGGCTTCAGCCCATCCATCTTCCGCTCTTTGCGGCTCATCCGGCTGCTGCAACGCCTGCCGATCGCCTCGCTGCGTGAGTTGATGTGCATCATCACGCAGCCGACCCTTCTCGCATCGATGGGCGCGCTCTTCCTCATCTTCCTCCTCTGCCAGTACACGTTCACGCTGCTCGGCATGAGCTACTTTGGCAACCGCTTCGTTCGATGCCAGCAATGCACGCCGCTGCCGCGTCCTCTCGAGCTGCCCCTCGCCGTGGGTTCCATCCCACTCAACGCCACCCTGGGTATTGCGTGGGAACCCTTCCCGATGCTCGCGGGCGCGACGCCGTATGCGCTATGCGACTGCCACCCCGTCGAGGGCTACTGCCGCGCGTCGAGCGCCGCCGACTACCTCACCACCCAGCGCAACCTCCCCGTAGGCATCGAACAGGGCTGCCTGGCGCGCGTACCGCTTCAAAATTTCGACACGTTTGGCGACGCCTTCATGACCACCTTCCAGCTCTTCACGGGCGAGGCGTGGCATCCCATCATGTTTCTGGGCATGCGCTCGACGAACGTGGCTACGTTGCTCTACTTCTGCCTGAGCGTGTTGATCGGGAGGTACATTCTGCTCAACATGTACACGGCGATCATCCTATCTTTCCTCGTCTCCGCCAACGACGACGGCAGGGCTAAGTTTATGGAGGCGGCGAAACAGGCCCAGGTTGACGTGGAGGAGATGGCGAGTCGACTGAAACTCATGGGGTTTGATGAGGGCTCGACCGCAGAGACGGACGAGGGGCTGCGCATGACCCCCGCCGAGGACGAGAAGGAGCGTGGGGAGCGTGGGGAGCGTGGGGAGGCCAAGGAGGGCGGCGACCAAGATTTCGAGGACGACCAATATTTCGAGGACGACGACGACGACGACGATGACGACGATGACGACGATGACGACGATGACGACGATGACGACGACAATAGGAATGCGGCCAATATCGCTAAGTTCATCCAAGGCGACCCCGCCTCCACTTCTTCCCGGGGGGAGGTGGCGATGCACGTCTATTCTCCGCCAAGACTGGAAGTCGGCCCGAACGACGCGTCGGACTCGTCCAGCCTTGACTCAGACACCGCCGCCGCGTGCTACGGAAGCAAGCTCATAAAGCCGACGGGAGGCGGAGGTGTCAGCACCGTCCGCCTCTCCAGCAACGCCATCGCCAATGCCTCTCCCCAGGCTACTCCCAAGGCTACTCCCAAGGCACCCTGTAGCAGCAAGGCCTCCCCCGAAGTGTCTCGCAGCAAGGTGGCTCTGGCTGTGTCTCGCCCGAAGGTGGCTCTGACTGTGCCTCCCCCGCGCGCGAGTAAACATAATCATGCCGTCGACGAGTGGAACTGCCTCACGTCACTGGGCCGCGTCATGCACTCGGCGCCTTCTGCCGCAACATCGCCGATGCCAACATGCCATAGAGCACCTGCAACTCTGGCTTGCAACTATGACATCGCCGTCATGCCAGAGATTAGATTGTCACGCGGCGCTCCTGGATTGAAGTCTATGACAGCAGGTGAAGTCTCTGAAGTCCCTGACTACCTTCTGCGTCCGCCGACGACGCATCAGGCTTTGGTGGCGCCGAGGACCGTGCTCACTTCGAGTGGGCGCTCAGCCAGGGCGCTCAAGGCGTCGGTGCTCGAGGTGGAGCCCCGCCCTAAAGACGTGCGTGCCACGACGGTCCTCTCGGGCTCCTCGCCGAACCTGGCGAAACGTGCCGTGCTCCCCGCGTCAGTGCTCTCCGTGGAGGGCGGCGGGGATGTGGTACACTCCACGGTCGTCAACACGAGTGACTCGTTCAGAGAGTGGGGTCGGATTTCACGTAATGGCGTCGGATTTGGCGGTGGCGATGACGGAGCGGGCGTCGCGGGGCCACGACTCCCTGCCTCGTCGGTGGCGGTGCCGCAGACGTCCCTCGAGTTGCAAGGTACGTCCGAGGGACGCAGACGTGGCGAGGTGACGTGGAAGGACGGCAAGTCGGAACGCGGCAAGGGGGCACAACAGGCAGAGAGGTTGGGTCCCGACTTTCGTGCTCGCTGCTCGCTGAAGGTCAGCTCATTGCCGCTGAACAATTCGATCTCGACCGCAGCACGTCGGAGCCGACGGCTGGTCAGGTCGCTTTCGCCATCCTCCGCTGTGCGCTCGATGAGCGCCTTACGCGTTCGCACGCTGGAATCGTTGACGATCTCGTCGCTCTGGAGCGCGAGCCAAAAGAACGTGCGCGACGACGACGAGGCGAGCAAGCCTAAAGGGCCCATATCTCAGACCCGCGCCGCGCTCACCCTGCAGGCACGCTACCGGCAACACAGGGCGTGGTCCAAAGTGCGCGCGATGCGGCTGGTGCAGCTTGAGCAGGAACGACTCACGCGTCGCGGCCCCAACACGGACGATCCGCTCGGCTTGTCGATCGGCATACCAAAGTCGCGCGCTGTTCCGGGCGCGAACGCGACACGCCGCTGGCAGCCCGATAAGTTCCCGTCGTGTATCGCCGTCGAGCTCGATATGTCGATGGCGCTCGGGGCATTTGAAGACGATATGCAAGCGGCCGATGTGCGAGAAGTGCGGAAAAAGCTCGACTTCGAATTCCTCGAGGCGCCACAGCATAAAAGCGAAGGTCTGTTCTTTGAAATTGAGGAGGCGGCACCGGCCGACCTCTTACCGGTAGCGAACGGGCCTGAGCCTGTGCCAACGGTTACGTTTGGCTCTGGTATGCGACGCAGAACGGCGGCAGCTCGGCGAACCCTCGCGATGATCAAGAGGAAGGACCGAAGGGGGGCTGGCTTCCAGGTGCCGTTCGGGGGGCCGTATGTGCATCTCGCCGATCTGTGGCCGCTGCTTCGCAAGGGATGCAAGTGGGTCATCGTCACGAAGCTCTTCACAGGCTTCGTGATGATGCTCATCGTGGGATCAACGTATGTGCTCTGCGCGGACTCATCGCAGCTGAATAAGCGAGCGAAAAGTGGGGATCCAGATGCACTAGGTGAACTTGCCACCCTTGAGGACTTGAACCTCTTCTTCGGCGTCGCTTTCACGATCGAGATGGCGATCAAGCTTCTCGGCCTCGGCCCTATGGGCTACTTCGGCGACCGTTGGAACGACCTTGACTTCGCGATCGTCATCATCGGCTGGATGTCGATCGGGGGCTCGTCGCAGATCGGACCTTTAAAGTCGCTACGCACGCTGCGCGCGCTCCGGCCGCTTCGGCTCCTGTCCAAGGTGCCCTCGATGCAGCTCGTCATTGAGGCGCTCATCCGCTCGCTCCCCGCCATTGGCAACGTGACGCTCATCCTGGGCGTCTTCTGGCTTGTCTTTGCCATCCTGGGCGTCCAGGTCTTTGGCGGCGTCCTCTCCTCGTGCGTGCTTTTTGTACCGCAGCCGCTCGCGGGCGGGGCCGCACCGTTGCTGCTACCCATGACGGCGTATTCCAACAAGGCAGTGTGCGAGGAGATGGCAGCTAACCTCGACGAGATCGTGAATTCGACGGGCTTCGCGCACGGCAGCCTGTGCGCGCCGCCTGCCGGCTGGAACACGAGCAGCGCGGGCGAGGTCCGATGCCGGCTCCTCTGGCGGCACGATGTCTCCGGTTTCGACAACGTGGGCTATGGGCTGCTGACGCTTGTCGAGATTGCGACCCTGCAGGGCTGGTCGCGAATCATGTACCGCGCGATGGCCGCGCAGAGCAGCTTCGGCCAAGGGCCCGCCGTGCCCGGCACGGAGAACCTCTGGAAAAAGGGGATCGCCAGCATCTACTTCTTCGTCTTCGTCATCTTTGGCGGCTTCATCTTGCTCAAGTTCTTTGCGGGCGTCGTCATCGACAAGTTCAACCGGCTACGCGACGAGCGCTCGGGCATGGCCATGATGACCGACGAGCAGAAGGAATGGGTCGAGACTCGAAAGCTCGTCCAGGTGATGAGGCCGCTCTCACGCGTGGTGCCCCCGAAGGGCTTCATCCGTGCGCCGATGTACCGATTCGTGACGCATCGCTTCTTCGAGTACATGATGATGACCATGATCATGATCAACATCGCAGTGATGGCGGCCGACTACTACGAACCCATTCCGGATGGCGCCACCACGGAGCGCGAGAAGCCGGCCAAGGGCACAACGGACTTCCTGGAGCTCTTCTTTACGTTCTTCTTCATCTTCGAGGCCGTGGTCAAGCTCATTGGCTTCGGCCTGAACTACTTTAAGAATGCATGGAATGTCTTCGACTTCATTCTTGTGCTCGCATCCATCTTCGACATTGTGACCGGATGGATCCTCGAGGGAGTTGAGATCAAGACACCCTTCAACCCGATGCTGCTCCGGCTGTTGCGCCTCGCCAAGGTTGCGCGCCTCATACGCCTCATTCGCTCGGCCAGTGGGCTGCGCACGATGCTCAAGACCATCTCCCTCTGTCTGCCTGCGCTGGCCAACGTGCTCTCTCTCCTCGGGCTGTGTTGCCTTATCTTCGCCACGGTGGGCATGGCTCTCTTCGGCGATATCGTGCCGCAGGAGCATCTGGGGTACGGCGGCACCTGGCCCGCCTTCGACACCTTCCCCAACGCGATGGTCCTCATGGTCTCCATGGCCACCTCAGAGCGCTGGCCCGACATCATGCGCGCGTGCATGGTCGTCGAGCCCTTTTGCGGGAAGAAGGCGGGCATGATGGAGTACGCCATCGATGACTGCTCTCAATCTTATGGCACGGCGGTGGTCTTCTTCGTGCTCTATCAGCTTATAGGCTCGCTTCTGATGATGAACCTGACCGTGGGTGTGGTCGTCGATCAGTTCTCAAGCACGTGCATCCAGGAGTCCATGACCGTCACGCAGACCCACGTTCTCGAGTTCCAGGAGATGTGGCAGCGCCTCGACCCCGACGGCACCTACTTCATCTCCTGCCACTACCTTGGCAAGTTGATCTCCTCGATGCTCCCGCCCCTCGGCGTACTCGATGTGGAAAAGAGGGCCCAGGGCACGAGCCAGTACTGCGACGTCCTCCAGCGGCTCGAAGACGCGTGGCTACCCGTGCGTGGTCACGGCCAAGTTCAGTTCCAAGAGACCCTCTTCGCGCTCGCGCGCACGGCCACGCGCCCCACGAGCGTCTTGGACCCGGAGCCGCGCCAGACGGGGCAGCGGCTGCCCGAGTGCGAGCTGCGCCACACACTCGACAAGCAGATGCGCAGGAATCTCGATCTGCGTGAGTACAAGAACGCACCCGTGGAGTGGAACGCGCATGAGTACCTCGCCGCACAGATGATGCAGCGGACCTACCGCGGCTTCCGCGCGCGCGAGGCACTTAAAGCGAATGATCAGCGCAAGATCAAGGAGATGCGCATCTCGACCGCCTTCCGCCTCTCATCAACACTCCTTACCCACTCTATCATCGCCGGCGTGCTGAGCGGGGGTTCTAAACTCGCAAAGCAACCGACCGCGTCATCTCATGTGTTCTCATGACACGCGCTCCCCTGCGAACTCTCTTGATCGGATAAAAGTGGCGCGCGGCCCGCCTGTCACTTTCGTCACTTGTTGTTCGCCAACGTGTTAGGTCTGGCGCATATGAAAAATTGCCATGAAATCTATGTACAATTTTCACATACTCGTACTCATGCGCCGCGCACCCAGACATACACAGTCTGAGTGTGATGGGCGCACACCGACGGGTGTGCAGCGCACCCGAACCACCGCCGGGAGCTGCGCAGGCACGAGACACGCGCATGGCAAAGCGAGCTCAAGTGTAATGATGCAGCTCGCCTATCGCGTCCCGTCGCTCTTAGCACCTTCCTGTGCAGCCGCCGGTTTGGCGGCCGCCTTACTGGCCTCCTTTTTGGCCGCCTTAGACATTTTCGTCTGATAGCGATACCAACGCGCAAGGCCCTGGTCAACGACCCAGAGTACCGCTGCGCCGCAGGCGACCGTGCCGATGGTGATGAGGAACGTCTGGTCGTGCGGCGTGGCCACGTGCGGCTCGGGCGGCACGAGCATGCGGTTCGAGCGCTCGTAGTCGCGCTCGGCAAAGCTCACCAGCCGGTCCACGGAGAAGCCGCCGCCATGGAAGGAGTACATGACGCCGCCCTTGAAGAGCAGGACGACGGGCACTGACTGGACGCCAAAGCGCTTGCGCAGCCACGCGGATGTGCTCGTGTCCACCTGCGCGACGTTGATTCGCGGCATGCCCTTGGCCTCGCGTGACGCGGCGAGCGTCACCGCCACCTTTTGCCAGTTGGCCGTCACCTTGGCGCACCGCGACACGCTATCCTTGCAGAAGAGGACGAGCCAATCGCCCGAGGTGGCGCCCGTGGCTGCCTGCGTAAGATGCTCGAAGTTCTGCTCATTCAGCTCGACGACTGCGCGACAAGCGAGAGGCAAATGCTATTCAGCAAAGGCGGGCGTTGGCAGGCTACGCCTAAGAATCGGCAGGCACGGTGATGGCACGTACCTTCGGCGCCGAACGCGAGCTCCTCCGCAATTTGCTGCTCGCCACGCGCGTCGTCCTCGTCCTGCGCGAGCGCTGTGCACACGAAGAGCGCGAGAAAGAGCACGCGGCTCACCATTTATTCAGACGCCACGATCGCGCCCGTCACGGCGTTTCGAACGAGTTCGGTATACATATACCCGCTGACTGGTGGTGCGTGTGAACCGAGTGTCCCCTCCACCCATGTTGTTGCCTTGCTCGAAATGGATATTCCCGGTAAAATCTCCGGCTCGGTCGGCTTCCCCGCTCGCGCACCTGGGCTCACGAAAAGATGCTCACGTTGGTGCTTCTCATGTTGCATCGGACGTCAGCGCAGAATCTCACAAGATTTGACCCCCCAGAGCAGCTGGATGTTGGGGTGAGCCGGCACGCAAAAAAAGAATTGCTCATGATCCCCCCATGCTGAGCTTTGTGTCGCCCTTGATCGCAGATCAACCTCCCTCCGATGGCCACGGATGGCTGGGGCGTCGCCGAGTGGAAGATCACCTCGACGCGTGTCTTCCGAGATTTGTTCAAGCACGCAACATACTGGCAAGTGGAGCGCGCCCGACATGATGCGGGCGTGCAGATGGAGACCTGGAAGCAGTACGGCCTGAGACCCACGAACATGTCGCACGCAAACGGCTACCCTGTCTCACTGCCCCGCTGGTGGCTGTGGCAAAACTCGTTCGAGGTTCAGACCGCAGTAGCATACATCGGCTGGGGCGGCGCCTCGGTCGCCGCTGGCCAATATGCCGTCCACTTCAACGGGAACGGGACGCTCTCGTTCGGCGGCGACGCACTTCTCGCGGCGCCGCTCTCCTACGATCCGGTAGCGATGCGTGGTCGCTACCTCTTCAACGTCTCCGCGCCCGCCACCGGCGTCTCGATCCGCATCATGACCACCGACCCGAGCGCCCCGCTCGAGAACGTGCGCATCTTTCGTGTGCAGGATGAGGTGCGCTCGGCGGGTAGCGGGAGCGGGAGCGCCGTCTCGGCGATCACGAGCATCAACGTCGACGCGACCGACGCCGCCCTGGCCACCCAGCCCTTTCACCCCGACCTCCTCAACGCTCTCAGCGGCACGCGGCTGCTGCGCTTCTGCAGCTGGGCGCTCATCGACAGCAACGACTATAACGAGAACAACTTTCGCCCCGCTTGGCGCGATCGGAGCACTCCGGCCTCGCTGACCCAGGCGGGCCCGCGCGGCGTCGCGCTCGAGTACATGGTGGCGCTCGCCAACACGCTCAACGCGTCCGCGTGGTTTTGCATGCCGCGCTCGAACGCGATGGACCCCTCGCTGATGACCACAACCGCGAACGGAGCCAACCGGCCCGGCGCTGCGGATGAGGCGGACTTCATGATGTATGCCAGTTACGTGGACAGCCACCTGCGCCCCCACCTGACGGCGTTCGTCGAGTATCGCACCGACGCGGCCAACCGGAACGAGGCGCCCCAGACCCACGCGATCGAGTCTCTCGAAGTTTTCCGCGCTTGGACTCTCGCCTTTGGCGTGAATGCGCGGCGCCGGGCGGCCCTCGGCACGCGCCTCGTTCGCGTGTCCGCGGCCGGCGCGTGGCTAGGGGGCACTCTCGAGCGCTTCGGCACCGACCTGGGAAATGTCGACGCGGTCGCGGTCCGCGCTGTCTTCGGCAGAAGCACTTGTTGCAACGGGAACTGCCAGAACCGGTACAACCAATGCATCAACTTCGACGATCGAGAACGAGCTGCGGAATTCTATGCGAACTGGACGGTGGATGCTCTGGTGCGCTCTCACGGAGAGGACTGTTCCTGTTCCTGCGCGCGAGCCTTGCTCTCGCTTCATCTCCGGCTGACCATCCGCCGCCCCTCTCTGCGCACTCGGTGCCCCCCTATCCCCCAACCCTCACCCGAACCCTCCTCTCGCGCAGCTCGACAAGATACACGAGTCGGCTCTGCATGCAGAGTCGGTGCTGAATGGCCTCACGCAGCAGCTCAACCAGAGGGGCATCCGCCTCATCTCCGATGTCGGTGGGCCAGATCTCGGCGCCGCCGACTACGGAGCGCGCGCGACGCTGAGTGGCAGCCTACGGTGCAGCCAGTGCCTCTGGTTCGCGATGGGCAACAAGTATGGGCCAGTCGAGTTTGCGGAGCTTTCCGCCAGCTCGACGCTAGGCAACGGCTACGTCAAGGCGGAGCAGTGGCGGCAGCTGCAGGCCTACGAAGGGCTTGACAGCAGCAGGCGCGCCCGTGTGGCACTGAGTGAGACTGGCTCGCCAACGTACTGGAAGCACGTGGGACCAAATGTCGCGAGCTGCGCCACGATCTGCGATGCCAGCGTCGAATGCGGCGGCTTTGCTCACCAGCTCTCGCACGAGTGGAGCTGCGGCGTATCCGTCCACAGCGACTGCCCGGGCGCGCTCGCTGGCCCGAATGGCGGAGGGCAGTGCTTCTCACGGCCTGGTAACTGCGCGGTGCCCGGAACGTGCTACTTTTGGAACGCGAGTGCGGGGGCGCGGGACCAGTATAACACAGCACCAGTGATCGTGGACATGGAGGGTGTGCTCCAGCGGCGAGACTTTTACTGGAAGGGTGTGGGGAACCCCGGAAGCCGTCCGCATCTGACGAACGATGCCCTCGCGGGCACACAGTGCGCGGGCAGCTGCCAGTTCTTCTACCGCGGCCCAGCCAAGATCGTTGCCGAAAGGGCGCCTGCGTCATTCACACTGGATGTGCTCTCGAGCAATCGGTCCAAGTTTGAGGGCGACGCGGCTCTGGAGCAGGCACTCGAACGCAAGCTCCTCGAGGCCAACGCTCACCCGCGCATGCGCGAAATCCTCCTCGACTTCCTCGACCGCTGGCGGCGGATCGGCGGCACGATCTTTGTCGCGCAGCCCCTGTACCGTCCTCCCGTGCTGTGCGAGCTAGGCGGCAAGCAGTGTGGGCATGGGGCTCCCATGCTTGGTCCGGACGATCTGAATTCCTCGAAGCTCCAAGCGATCCTTGGGTACAATGCGGGCCTACGCTCGTCGTTGCCGTCGACCGCAGCTGAGGCTCTTGCCCGAGGCGTCGTTGTGCATCCTCCAGCGTGCGTCCCCGGGTGCGTGTGGGGCAGCTGCGTGCGCGGGGCGTGTATGTGCTTCCTTGGCGTGAGTGGCCCCGCGTGCGAGACCATTACCCGCGTCGGTCAGCCAAATGTGTGCACCGACTCGGAAGCTGCCGTCGGCATCAATGTTGCTGGTATTCATGACTGGAGCCGATCGTGGGCGTACGTCGACGTGTTCAAGTCGGCGCGGAGCTGGTGCCACATGCTCGTGAACGAGTATGGCTGCCGCTCGGACCTTGTGCCTCCCCTCGAGATTGACCCGTCAAACGGCGGCTACCCTGCACGGCTGGCGCCCTTCCAAAAAGCATGCGCCATGATGCTGAGAGACCTGAGCACGCACTACCTGAGTGGGGTCTACACGGTCCTGTACGAGGGCGACGGCACCCTGGACTTCGGCCTGGACACCGACTACGTGCGTCGTGTCCGTCCCGGTTTGATCGAGGTCGACGTGACACTCACAGACTCCTTCAACAACGGCATCTACTTATGCATCACGCGCACGAACGAGGACGACCCGATCCGGCGCATCCGGATGATGACGCCGGGATACGCTGCATCGGGCGCGCTGCAGAACGCCGAGCCTGAGTTCCATCCTGCTCTCCTCCACACCTTACGGCGATTCCGCCACCTACGTTTCATGGATTGGGCCAAGGCCAACGAGGCAGGTGGAGGCTCGCCCACCGGCGAGTGGGCCGACCGTGCGAAGGAGGGAGGCTCGAATGCGTGGCACTCGTACGCAGTGGGCGCGGGCGTGCCGTACGAGTCCATGATCCGACTGAGCAACATGCTTGGCGCCTCGCCGTGGATCACGCTGCCACACAATGCGAGCAACGGCTTTGCGCTTCAGCTGGCTCGGTTGCTCAACGCGACGCTCCGCCCAGATGTGGGCGTGACCATCTCCCTCTCGAATGAGATGTGGCACAATGGGTTTGTCGGCGGACAGCATGCGCTCCTGATGGGAGAGTTGACTGGGCTGGGGCGTGTGTGCTGGTACTCGAAGCGCACGATTGAGCTTGCCCAGGTCATGCGCCCCGTGCTCCGCAGCGGTGGGTCCCGAAGCGGCGTACGCTTTGCCGTCGAAGCTCAGGCATCGAACGTCGACTCGACGTCGCAGGTCCTCGCGTGCTTGGCCAACAGCACCCAAATCGATGCCATTGCTCTCGCGCCTTACTTTGACGGGTATGACCCTGCCATCGCCGATCTCTCTGGGCTCCTCGACTCATATGCCCTCGCGGTGAATGCGACACTCGACAATGTGGCAGAGCATGCCCAGCTCATCCATCGCTACGGCTACCAGCTCGTACTGTACGAAGGGGGGCCCTCCGGCGAGGGGAACAGGACCGCCCAAGACCTTTCAATTGCCGCCAACCGCCATCCACGGATGGGCACGCTCATTCGGCAGTATTACGCGGGGCTCAAGGCGCTCGGCGCGACGATGATGATGCACTTCACGAGCGTGGGCACGCAGCCTTTTGGGCTGCGCGAGGCGACGGATCAAGATCCGGCCACTGTACCGAAGGAGGAAGGCCTGTTCGCTTTCATGGACGAGCACGCCACGTGCGACGTGGACGCAAACCTCGACGTAGCATGCGCCTCTTCCGACGCGTGCAGCGGCTCAGGGCACTGCCTTGCTCCCGCTCTGCGTTGGGGTCAGCGAGACTCCACTGAATGCTCGTGCTATTTTGCCTACTCTGGCACGCAATGCAGAGTCTTCACGCCGGTCGTGAGCGGCAACTGTGGGTACAGGTGAGTGCCACTGATTGCCACGGATTGCCACGGATTGCCACGGATTGCCACGGATTGCCTCCTTAATTGCATGCCCCAATTGTGGGTACACAGGTGCACGTTCGACCAGGGCGTGTGCGCGGCCACGGCCACCTTTGGTGAGTTTGAGTATTGGTCGTGCGCCACATGCCATCCACAACACTTTGGCGCCACTTGCTCGCGGTTTCGATGCGAGGACGACTGCAACCAGCATGGACACTGCCTCGATGCCAATGTGTGCTCGTGCCTGCGAGGCTATACCGGTGAGAAGTGTGAGTACGACTGCGGCTGCAGTGGCCACGGTCAATGCAGGGCGGATGGCTCCTGCATCTGCGACGCGGGCTACCGCCCACGCCGCGACGGCTCGCTGGGCTGTGAATGGGATTGCGACACCGTCGACACCCCCGGGATCGGCTGCGTCGGGCCGGGCCAAAACGGCTGTGCTCAGTGTGCCAATGGCGTCTGTGTGGATGGGGCGTGCCGCTGCTGGTCCGGGTTTGCAGGAGCAGCGTGTGATGAGCCGGTGGAGCGACCGAATGAGCGCTCTACGTTTGGGATCAACCTTGCAGGCATCGGGGGCACCAACTGGGTCTTTGTCGACCTGATGAAGGAGTCGCGTGACTGGGTGACCATCAACGACGCCGATCGTTTCGCTGGCCAGTTTTCCTACCAGGGTGGCTCCAACTCGCTGATCTTCGAGAACCGGCAGTACCAGTGGGGCAACGGAGTGGGCATCAACCAGACGGCCCTCGGCTACCCGAGAGAAGTACGTCAGGCACAGGCACTGATCACCCTCATCGCCCGGGACGTGTGCAAGCACGCGATCGATGGGCGTTACGTGCTCTTGTACGAGGGCGAGGGCGAGATTGATCTCGGGATGGACGCAAAGGCCGTTGCATTCCAAGCTGGGCGCATCGACTTTGACTTCACACCCACGTGCGACGCGACCTGCTGGTTCGATCGGGCTGGTTGGGTACCCTATTGCACGGACAACGGCATCGCACTCACAATCAGGCGGACCAATCCTCAGAATCCGCTGCGCAACATTAAGGTGATTGCTCCCGGCTTCCTCGCAACGCACGAGTTGCTGCCTTTCCATCCGCACTTCGTGCGCCAGCTCACACGCTACTCGACGCTGCGCTTTATGGACTGGCAACACACCAACTCGGTCCCGCCCTCGGCCAAGGTCAAGCTGAGTGGCATTAGCGCGGTCCGCTTCAAGGCCACCAAGCTGCGCAACGCGGCGACCGCCACGTGCGCTTTGTTGGGCGACTTTTATCTCTTCAACGACGGCAGGCCGGTGCCGATCGCATCCGCGGTGGATCTGGCAGACGGCCTCCCGATGCCTGCGATCATCGACGGCTCGGAATGGACTGGCGACTGCGCCGGCCTTGTCAACGGCAATGCGTCGATTTTGTTCACGCTGTCCTCTCCAACGACATTGGATGCGTACGCCTGGCGCACGTCGGAAAGGAACTCGCCTCAGGCCGATCCGGTGCGTTGGGTGGTTGAGGCGCTTGTGGAGGGCGCATGGCGCGTGATCGAGAATTGCAATCACTACGACCAGCAGACGAGCTTGCAGCGTCGGCACGCTGCCCTTGAGGGCATGCTCACCTCGGCCAATCTGCAGTCCATCTCGCAGGTGAGAGAGATCGGATCAGACTTTCGGTTTCAGGCGACGACGACGACCCTCGAGTGGGCGGGGCGCATCACGCCGGCGCATCGGATGCAGACTGACGGGGTGGCGCTCGAGTACATGATCGCGCTCGCGAACCAGGTCGGAGCTGCGCCGTGGCTATGCGTGCATCACTTGGCGTCGGATGACTTCGTGCGCCGGATGGCCATCCTCGTTCGTGATACGTTGCGCTCCGACGTCGACATTTATGTGGAGCATTCGAACGAGGTGTGGAACCCGATGTTCCCCCAGGGTGCGTACGCGCGGCGCAGGGGACTCGAGCTCGGGCTGCACAACGCGCTCGGGAACGCGCACGCCAACGATTGTCATGGATGGGCCACGCCCGACTTCTGCGCATGCTTGCGCTACCACGCGAAACGGTCGCTCGAGATCTTTTCGATTTGGACAGAAGTCTTTGGCGGCGCGGCGCGCCAGGCGAGGCTCAAGTACGTGCTGGGCACGCACACATTCTATGCGTCCACCGCCTACCACATCGAGCAGCTCACCTACCTGAATGCCAATGCGACCGTCGACCTGTACGGCGTAACGGCGTATCTGGCGCCGACGAGCATCACCTCGGCATGGGTGCAGTACAGCCCGACAGCCATCCACGCGCAAGTCGCCAGCCAGGCGCCGTCCATTGCTCAGCGCATCAAGAGCATTGCCGACATCGCCAGCTCGTTGGGCGTGGGCACCATCGTGTACGAGGGTGGACCCGGCCTCGTCGAGGATGGTGTGATTGGGGGGGCCCAGCCGACGGGTGGCGTCACCGAGCGGCTCATCGCCGCCAACCGCCACGATGGGATGGGGGCAGTGCTCGACACCTTCTTCGACGCGCTTCAGAGCTCAGGATCGGGTGTGCTCGGCAGCCCCGAGAGGCCGTTTTGCTACTTTGCGGGGCCGTTCAGCGTCTATAGCCGTTACGGCTCGTGGGGCATGCAGGAATTCACCGACCAGCCGGTCGAGCAAGCGCCCAAGTTCCGCTCCGTGGCGAAGCGCATTGCCACGCACGAGGCGGCGACTGGCAAGGTCGCCACACGCTGCGTGCGGGCGGACAAGCTGAGCGGCGCGGCGCCACTCGCCGATCTCTTTTTTAGCAACGGCACGTACGTGCAGCGCTTCAGCGGACCGCCCGCCGTCAGCTCGCCGCGCCTGAACGACAAGTTGGTCGCTGGCCAGCGGTACGCGATCACGTGGCACGCCGACCCTCGCCGTGTTAATGCGTCTCGCCGTGTGCGCATTGAGCTCTATCAGGGCCACGACTGCAATGCCAGCGGGCTCGTGCAGGTTGTGAGCGCGTCGGAACCTAATTTGGGAACGTACTCGTTCGCGCTCAATGCGAGTGCCGTTGGCGGGCACAATTTCTTCATCCGCATCTCGTCGCTCGATAGTCGGAGTGTCAACTACTCCGAGCCCTTCTCCATTCTCGCGGAGGCCGAAGCGCCCCCCGCGTTCGCGCTGTACATTGCGCGCGATGTCGACTTGCTCTCGGCGTACCACCGCGACTGCAAGAAGGCGAGCACCTGGGCCATTGTGGAGCATTTCAAGATCGATGGGTGCTCCTTCTCGTCTGTCGAAGGCTGCCGATCCTACCGGACGGGCAGAGGCCCGAATGGCAACCAGATGACGTACATTGGCGGTGTCCCTCAGGGGATCCTGCATGGTGCGTTCAAGCCCGTCGACGACTGCACGCTCCACGTCATTGGTGTCCGCGCCACGATGCAGCTCGAGGGGCTCACGCGCGGATTCGACACGACCGCTTCCGACGCCGTGGCCAGTGTCATCGCAGCCAACGCGATGGTGCCGCCGGCCAGTGTGCAGTTGATCAACGTAAGGACAGTACGCGGCTTTGCTTCGTACTACGTGAGTAACTGCCGAAGCACCAACTGCCCTGGCGCACCTACGTCGGGCAGGCGACGACTGCAGGCTCCGAGCGACGCCACTGCTCTCGAGATTGAAATCTCGATCTCGAGCAATGACGATGCGCTCCGAAACGTGCTCAACCTATTCGAAGACCTGCGTCGGGACGACCAGCAGACGAACAACACGTTGGCGGACCACTTCGCGGAGCTTCTAGCTATCAAGCTCACAGCAGCCTACAGCGAACCGACGAGCGTTGCTGTCCGAGCACTCAACATAACCACCGCCGAGACCGTGTACGACACCTCACAGTTCAGCTATCCATTACCGCCACCATCGCCTCCGCCACCGTCACCGCCGCCATCTCCACCCCCACCGTCACCACCACCGTTGCCGCCTCCACCAAGCCCGCCACCCTCGCCTCCCCCGCCGTCTCCACTGCCTTGGCCACCTCCACCATCGCCGCCTCCCTCGCCTCCACCACCCTCTCCCCCGCCCTCGCCACATCCACCCTCCCCACCATCTCAAACCCCACCACCGCCATCACCCCCACCACCTCCCCCGCCGTCTCCACTGCCTTCGCCACCTCCACCATCGCTGCCTTCCTCGCCTCCACCATCGCCGCCTCCCTCGCCTCCACCACCCTCTCCCCCGCCCTCGCCACATCCACCCTCCCCACCATCTCCACCCCCACCACCGCCATCACCCCCACCACCTTCCCCACCACCTCGCCCGCCGCCGTTGCCGCTGCCGCCGCCGCCCTCGCCGTCACCCCCCCTGTCGCCGCCGCCGCCCTCGCCCTCGCCCCCGCCGCCCTCGCCGCCGGCGATGAGTGTCGTCGACTTCGCCCTCCGGCTCCCCGGCGACGTCGACTCATTCACCCCAAGCGTGCGGACCGAGATGCAGAGTGCGATCGCGGCCCGAGCGGGCGTCGACCCATCGGCGGTGATGGTGACGGTCACGCCGGGCAGCGTCATCGTCGGTGTGCGCATCCTCACGCCCACGGCGATGGCGACTTCGGTGCAGTCGACGATGGCCAGCGCAACGAGCAGCCCAAGCACTGCAACCCTCATGCTCGCGAACGTCACCGGCGTCTCGATCGTAGTGCTCGCAGTCGTGACGCCGCCCACCATTGCGAACACCCCCCCGCCCCCAGCGCCTTCACCGCCAAGCCCGCCTCCCTCACCGCCACCTCCATCTCCTCCTCCATCACCGCCCCCACCATCGCCGCCACCCTCGCCACCGCCTCCCTCTCCTCCACCGTCGGCAGAGCTGCGGGGCAGCCGCCCGCCCGCTTCGTCAGCACAGGACGTCTCATTAGGACCTCTCATTGGCGCAGCTGTTGGAGGAACACTCGCCGCTCTCGTCGTCGGCGGCGCTCTGTCACTGCGCCAGCGCCGCCGCCATCACAGAAAGCCAGCATGCTCTGTATGTGCGGTCATGCCCTCGCCGCCTTCGCCGCCATTGCCCCCAGGGGCTGGGAAATACACGGTGTAGTGAGTGAGTGCTGAATACCCATGTGAAGGATCACGTCACCTTCGGGTTACTGAATACCATACCATACGCTACACACACAGCGCAGCATACTGATACAATCCATATCGGGATTTCCACTAGTGGCTGGCTACGGTAATGCTTGGGTACATAACGGAGGTGCGTGGATATTTGAGATTGCGCGAAATAGTTTGCCAGGTCTTCGCTCTTCGCGACTCTCCTCTTGCTGACGTGATGATAGAAGACAACTGCTCTACAGGCTGCGTCCTGCGAGGCTTTCATCCTGCCTACATGTAATTACAAAGCACTGCTAATAAGGCAGCTTCTCGAGGCTGGCGAGGCTGTCCTCATGCGCCTTTGCGAGGTGCGCACTCAGCAGCGCATGAAAGGAGTCGACACTGCGCGCGACCGGATGGTCGTCGACGTCATCCTGAGCATCGTCCACGAGGTACATGAAGGATGAGGAGCTGTTCGCGAGTAGCTGGCTTCCTTCTCCCCTCAAGTCGTTGTCTACGTCCTCCATCTCCTCCCCCTGCTCAACACAGCGCTCATTACCAAAACGAAGTCGAGTGGCGCTGCTTGACACAGCGTTGTGGTTTGCTTCCGAAGCGGCGCCGCACCATATTAGGCAATCAGCCAAGCTAAGGGCGGCCGCGCGGACACATGTGAGGCAGCATAGAGCTGCGCCGCGCCGGCCGCGCCAGAGGCCCGTGCAGAGTACCCCGGTCACGAGGATGGAGAGGGAGAGGGAGAGGGAGAGGGCGGGGAGGGAGAGCAGTAGACCTCGATGGTCGCCGAGGAGGGAGTCTAGGAGGTGTGGAAGCGAAAACGGCGGTTGGCGCGGCGGCGGAATGGGCGGCGACGGGGGTGGCGGCGGCACGAATGGCGCTGACGAGGGGGGGATCGGCGGCGGCTGCGGGCTCGGTGGCGGTGGCGTGGGTGGCGGCGGACGGGGCGGGGGCGGCGGCGGCAAAGGCAGCGGCGAGGATGGCAGCGGCGAGGGGGGTGGCGAGGGCGGCGAGAGTGGCAAGGGCGGTGAACGCGGAGGGTCCAACCAACCTGATGAAGGAGGCAAGCAGAGGTCATCAGCGCTCATCAGGGGTCCGACCAACCTTATGAAGGAGGAAAATCAGAGGTCATCAGCGCTCATCAGGGGCACGATCATAAGGCCATCAGGGTACCATCAGGAGAGGCAATCAGAGGTCATCAGGGCCAGTCGAGAGGGCCATCAGGAGTACATCAGGATCGGCTCAATCTGGTTACCTGGTGGATGCGGCGGAGCCCGCGGCGGTGGCTGCGTGGGCGGCGGCGGCAGCGGCGGAGGCGACGGCGGCGGCGGCAGCGGCTGAGGCGGCGGCGGCGGAGGCAGCGGCGGAGGCGGCGTGGGAGGCGGCGGCGAGGGTGGCGGCGGTTGCGGCAGAGGCGGCGTCGGTGGCGGTGGTGGGGAAGGGGAGGGCACGGCGGGTGGATGCGGCGAGGGCGGCGGCGCGTATGGCGAAGGCGGCAGCGGCGGCGAGGGCGGGGGCGGCAGCGGCGGCGGCGGCGGGAAGGGCGGCGGCCGCTGGCGAGGACCACAGTCGGCGCAATCGGTGCCCAGGGGACAAGCATCTTCGGCCGCTCCCATGCCGCCATCCTGACACTCCCCATTGTTCCTTCCGACGCAGAAATTGAAGCACAGCATGCCTTCGGACGCGGGTGGGTGCTCTCGAGACGACCGTGGCGATGAAATTTGTGGCGATGGCGGCGGCTTAGGCCATGCTGACGGTGGGGACGGTTCAGGTGAGAGCGGCAGAGGCGGCGAAGTTGGTGCTGGCACGGGTGACGAAGAGGGCCATTGTGACGAGGGCTGCGGAGCGATCGGCACGCTCGGTGGTGGTCGGCTTGTGGTTCCACCGCCACAGGCGCAGCAAATAGCATTCGGCTCAACCGTGAGCCACTTATACTGCGCGCAATGCGCTTGCGCGTTCAAAAAGTGATCGCAGTTGACGGCTCCAAAGGGTGCCCACCGACTCTCCGCAACTTCTCGCAGGAAACCTCGCCAACCGTCCGAGTCGACGGCATATGCCGAAGACGAAGTCACATGCTGCGGCATAAGATTCCAGCACTGGCCTGTGCTCATCGTAATCGTCCTCGCGTTCGGCCGAGGCGCGCCCACACGCCTGTCACGAACTTCCTCGACACCGGTCAACTTTCACTCGTCCTTTTGTACTTGATGCATGCAAAATATGTTTTTGCAGTTTATCGCGTGTATGTTCGTCCTGGATTACAGAAGCATGCATGGAAGCAGCTTTGACGCCCCTTCAGCCCTTGTGAGTCACGACAGACGAGATTGTGTGTGCCAGTGATCTACGTTCTGCGTGACCGTGAACGCTTCTTTTGTGGCGGATACGCCCTGCATCGGTGCATGTCGGTTGAAGTGGACGCACGTAGACGCACGGTCATCCACATGATCGACACACGCAACGCGGCCCAGCTAGCGGCCCAGCCACCATGCACCCCATGGCACCACCACACGGCTTCAAAGAGTCACAAAGATTTTCCGCGACGGGGATATTGGGGAGATGCTCCCCTGTGAGGCGGGGCGGCGCTCGAGGCGGGAGCGCTCGAGGCGACTCGATCGGCCTCGGGCGAGTGCCTGAACCTTTACTATCGCCTCCATATCGGCAGCAAACTGGAGGCGCTCCTTTCGGCCTCGGATGAGTGCCTGAATCCTTGTGACAGCCTGCTCGTGGAGGGCCACCTGTTCTCTGTCCTTCTCCGCTTCTACCGCCTCCATGATCCTCGACAAGGTCCATCCGCTCGGCCTCCACGACACATTCGCACCGTCAGCTCCCGGCACGGAGATCGAAGCAAACCCCGCATTGACATCAGCGCCCGCGGCAGATGCTACGGGGGGGGCTCGCGTGGGCGCTGGACCATCTCGAGAGTTTCTGGCCAAGCGCGCGCCCACAGCAGAGCTCCCTGTACCCTTGCCTGTACTACCACCGTCGCTCACACCTTGGAGCTCATCGACCTTGCGATGTAGATGGCTCACCTCGGCCGCGAGGTTCGCGAGCACGGCAATGAGCTCCGTGTGCTGCATCTCGGCCGTGTAGTCACCGCCGATTTGATTTTGGGGCACTTGCTTGTCCCGCCATCCGCAGTCGAGCGCCACAGCGCGCGTATGCGCCAGGTGCGCATAAATAGCTTCGGCTTTGGCTCCTTTGGTTACAAAGCCGAAGGCATCTTTCGTTGGGGCCCCAGCCAGCATGAGCCCTCGTCTCACTGCGTAGAGCACATTGCTCCCGGTCGCCTTTGCCTGGCCGTCGGTCAACTGGGACGTGGGGAGACTGCGTGAGGGCCTTCCATCGAGCATCGTGAAGAACTTGGTGGACGACTCCCCCCCCATCTCCTTGTCAAAGATGCTGGGTGACTGTTTTTCGGAGACTCCCATGATGCGCCTGTACTCCTGCAAGGTCAGAATGAGATGACGCGACAGTGCCATGCGAACCACCCTCACCCTCAAGATCTTGTGTGAGGGTGGGAAGAGCTGCGTCACCTGCATCAGCGTGTCGCGGTGCAGCACGATCACGTCCACGTACGACATCGCGCGCGCTCGGTGGCGCAGAAAGTAGGGCTCATACGAGAGGAGGATGTCGGTGCCCCAGACCATGCCGCGCCGGAGCACACGGCCCGCGTACAGCACGAGCCCGCGCGACACCACGTACAAGTTGTGCAGCGGCGTCACCTCGCCAGGGGCGAAGGTCTCCACTTGCATCTCGCGCGCTAAGCGCACGAGGCAAGAGGGCTCGAGATCCTTGAAGAACCAGACCGCATTGAGCCAGTTCCGGTGCACGTACAGGACCGTCTCGACCTGCAGCGCAGGCGAGAGACCGGGGACGGCCTTCTCGGCGAACTTTGTCATTTGTGCCTCCTTCTGCCAAATAATGTACTCCCGAAGCCGCAGGGCCAGTTCCCTCGGGAGCTGATGCGTCTGAATGTAGATGTTGAGGCCGTCCAGGAGCTGTTTGAAGTGCGTGCCGCACGGATTCGCGTTCGTGGTCATGTCGCAGAACAACGCGAGCACGTACGTCCAGACCAGAGCGCCCACCAGCACCAAGACCAGCACCACGAGCGTCTCGCCGGTCGAGGTCGGGCTCGGATAGAAGTCGGTGCCGCCTGTGCCGGTAATGATCGTCATGCCCCACGTGAGCGAGGCGATGTAGAATTGGGCACGCCCTATCTCCGCGATCGAGCATGGCTCGTCCCCCGCGCGGCAGTAGCCCCACTTATCGGCACCGAGCCACGTGTCCTGTAATTCGTCGTGCAGGTTCGTCTGGATGCCAATGATGCATGCGAACCAATGAGAGCCTATGGTGACGAGCAGTAAGCACGTCAAGATGGTGATGGTCTCTGAGCTGAGCGTCATCTGGGCCAGCCAGCGCTTGTATACTTTCGAGACGCGGATGAGGCGCAAAAGCTTGACGAGGCGCAGGACGCGCAGCACACGCAGGATCGATTGGCTGTTGGCGCCCTCCTCGCCCGAGTTCGGAGTTCGCGGAGGCAGATCTGGAAAGGCGAGACCGATGTCGAAGTAGCACGGGATGAAGAGGCTGGTGCTGTCGAACAGAAACGAGCGCCCGCAGTAACGGAGAATTATCTTTCGTTGGTCCTGGACCCACACGACGTCGCCGAGGTCGTCAACGCCCTGGTAGACGATGAAGAATTGCAGCACGAAGTCCACAAAGAAGATGACGTCGAGCGTTCGGTTGGCCAGGAACCAAGGGTCTACCCAACAATCGACGCCGAGGCTTGCCTCGACGAAGCCCGCCTCGAAGGGGCTGAGGAAACACGTGTAGACGAGCGCTAACGACGTGATACTGTCCCATGTTTGTAGAAACTTCCTCGCCCTCTTACGGGGATGCATCGCGAACCGGGACCAGCGGTCGGATTTTGTGATCTGAAGCTTGAAGCTTTTGGCCCGCTGCTGCAGCTTCGCAGCCACCTCTTTTCCGTGCGCCTCATTGAACCTGTTCTGTCGAAGCTCGATCGCCGACAGTTCCCTTGCAAACCGGGGCCTTGTATCGGGGAATGGCAATGGCCTTGCAATGAGGATAGGCGTAGCGGGCCTTGGTCCATGTCGTGAGAGCGTCGCCCCAATATTGCTTTCGTCGGTCTCCGCTGAGACCGTCCTCACGGCACGTTCTTTAGCCATGTGTAGGCGCGTGGCCCCTCAAAACGAAGCGACCCGATAACTGATTCCCAAAAAGGAGTTTCTCGTCTGCTTTGCATGCACGTCCTCGGAGGAGCGTGTTTGCAGTCTTGAGCTGCGCCGCCGCGCATGTAACGGCGCCATACCGAGCGCGCGCTCGTGTGTGCCCCACATGCGACCGATCGCGCCTCTCTTCTCTCTCGCCTTGACGGCGAGCACGTTGGAGATCTCTGCGGCATGGATGCTCGGCGCCGCCGCGCGACGCCCACTCGTGCGGACAGCATCACGCATCGCCACGATGGCAGAGGCGCCGCCGCCGCGCGAGCTGACTGAGGAGAATGCTCGGGCCGTTCTGCAGGAGTGCATGGAGGACCTTGGCACGCTGTTTGGCAGCAACGCCGAATCGCTCGCGGTCGGCATCACGGGTGCGGCCGATTTTGTGGACCTTGAAGGGCCCATCCTCGTCATCAGCCTCAGTGGCCGCTTCTGGCATCAGCGCAGCATGGTAGTCGAGCGTGTCAAAAAGTATGTCATGGACCGCATCCCCGAGTGCGTGGATGTGGAGATTGTGGACGTCGCGCAGCTCGACGACACCAACCCGACGGACCTCGAGGAGAAGTTCGCCGAGCTCGATGCCGCGTGGGCGAGTGGTGAGGCAGCCCAGTGGGAGGAGCATCTCGACGATGAGAGTGGGCTGCCATACTACTATAATAGGAGCTCGGGTGAGAGCGTGTGGGAGAAGCCGGCTGCCTTGGACGCTCCCGCGATCACCACGCCCGCAGGCACGCGCAGCAGAGGGACGGAGAGCGCCTCCTTTGGCAACGATGGTGGCCGTCGGCCCGATCAATTTGGATGAGCCAGAGCGAGCGGCACGGCGAGCGGCCGAGACGCCCGCGGCCGCCGGACGCCGAGATGGGTGCTTTTGAGGCTGCTGAGGGTGCGCTCCTCGAGTCTGGTGTGAGTCCCGAGTCGTGCTGTGCGCGCGGGATTGACTCGAACTCAAGTCTGCTACGCGTCAAGCTTCAAACGGTCGTGTTACCAACTTGTAGAGCTCGCCACCCTCGTAGGCGTGGCGTCGCCAGCAGATATGTGACCTTAATTTATTTTCGTTTGACACGTCGCGCGCACCTCCAACCCGGCGCCGCGGTCCCCGGCCAAACGATAGCCGTGTACTGATAAATGCGGCCGTACGTCCCCCCACCCTCGTCCACCAGCACGAAACTCATCAGTCATAAACTCAACTCGTAAAACAAGCCCGTAGCCCCCCGCCTCCATACCCACCACCCACACACAAGAAACACACAAGACACTATCATCTACGTCACCACCCTTCCCCAGAGGAGGAGAGTGGGACCACCCCCCTCTAAGGAGGTGGTCACGACGTCCAACACCGCCACAGGCAAAGAAAACGAAACCTCCCAACCCACCGCCCACCCCCCGTCGGGAAAGCGGGGTTCGAGGTGTGGGTTCTTACTAAGGGGGGTCTAGTTAGTGTGCAACACTGCAGACTGTACCGTACCATAGTACACGTCCATCACGAGGGGAGGTACGCTATCCCCTCGGGTGCGTGCGAGTATAGGTATGGTCCGGTCACCAAAAGCAAGGCGTACACCCTTGCCTGCCTCCCGTGAGTGCCCTCCACCTTGATCATCCACTCACACGCACCCTGTTCGCTCGCTTCGCAGGGCCTACCCCTCGCAGGCCGACGCTGGCAAGGCCTTCACCCTCGCGGTCGAGCGCGTCTTGGTGAAGGGCTTCGAGGTGCACGTGGACGTCCGCGCGCTCGCCGACATGGAGCGCGCGGAGGAGGCCGCGCGCGCTGCTCGATGCCAAAAGCCCCACAAAGCCACCAGTGGCGACAGGCCTGAGACCCCTTCCGTCGCCTCCAAGCAAGAAGGCATGCGAGCTCTGGGTGTTTGCTCGGTCTGTGTACTAGGCAGATGCGAGCGCGCATGGTGTCCGAAGTGTTACCGAAGTGACGACGCGGTCCATCCGCGAGCGCGCATCATGATACGGCCGCATTTAGGAAAGCGCTGCCCTTGCCTGCCTCCCGTGAGTGCCCTCCACCTTGATCATCCACTCACACGCACCCTGTTCGCTCGCTTCGCAGGGCCTACCCCTCGCAGGCCGACGCTGGCAAGGCCTTCACCCTCGCGGTCGAGCGCGTCTTGGTGAAGGGCTTCAAGGTGCACGTGGACGTCCGCGCGCTCGCCGACATGAGCGCGCGGAGGAGGCCGCGCGCACGCGGCTGCCGGTGAGCATGCCAGGCGGTCGGCTGGCGGCACGGCCACCATGTCGGGCGTGCACGCTGCGCGCATCCAGTCGGCTGGCGGCAAGGTTGGCGGCACGGCCACCTTGTCGGGCGTGCTCGCCACCATCAACTCGGCGACGGCCGATACGGCACGCTCAACCTGTCGTCGACCTCCGACGGCTCAGGGACCTACAAGGTCGAGGTCTTGCGCAAGGGCGCGGTCACCACCACCTTCTACCTGGGCGTCTACCCCCACCCTGGCAGCATGTCGTGGGGGTCGGTGGAGACCCGCACATCACATCTTTTTCGAATGCCACGCGTCCAGCTGGTGGCGACATTCCCGGTCGGAGCGGATGGCTACCTTGCTAGTGTGCCCCCGTTTGTACACGACGTGAACGATTCAACCACCATGGGCGAACTCAAGGACATCGTGTTGCAGCACGCCGCTGAAGAATATGATGGAGCGAGCACATCAAGTTCCTCACCGCCCTGGCGAACGGTACTTCGCGGAGGAGGCCGCGCGCGCGCACGCGGCTGCCGGTGAGCATGCCAGGCGGTCGGCTGGCGGCACGGCCACCATGTCGGGCGTGCACGCTGCGCGCATCCAGTCGGCTGGCGGCACGGCCGGGCTCGGGAAAATTCGCAAGAATTACAAGAAGCCCAACCAGACCGCTCATCAGCAGGCAATGGCTGCCAGAAAACGGGCCAATCGCGCGGCCAAGGCCAATGGCCAAAGTCCGAGTCGAATAGGCAATCTCATGTGTTGGGCGCTGTGTCGGGCTGTGCGCTGTGTCGGGCGTGGGTGGTGAGGTATGTGTGTCAGACCGGCCCGCTCCCGATGGGCTACATCACGAGCCGGCGGGCCGTCACGAGCAGCGGCCGCACGACGCGATTCCAGCCGCCCAGAGATGGGCCACTCTGACGTGAGCCAAGACGCCTGGCTCAGGTGGTTCGACACCTCGGCACGTGTAACTACCTAAAATCACCTTAAAACCTCACGTGAGCCACACGATGCACGAGTCGATCGCCTCGAACGCCACGTGCTCGGCGCGGCTCCAGCCGTCGCATTCCCACGTGAGCCAGCCGTCGAAATCTACACCTCGGCCTCGTCGGGGAGCCCATGTGGTCAGGCCCCGCTCACGTGGCTCACGTGGCTCACGTGGATCTGGCTGGCTCATCTCACCCCCCCGCTCACGTGGCTCACGTGGCTCACGTGGATCTGACTGGCTCATCTCACCCCCCCGCTCACGTGGCTCACGTGGCTCACGTGGATCTGATGAGCTTGGGGTTGGAGGGTTGATTGAGCGTATTAAGAACAGACAACATCAC
>ENA-UOXO01000151-UOXO01000151.1-mixed-culture-metagenome-genome-assembly--contig:-NODE-151-length-49619-cov-24.705048_pt1 | contig 49619 bp, 41 predicted proteins | sample MGYA00238162_ERZ761640 | MGnify/ENA primary metagenome ERZ761640 (study PRJEB28914, sample SAMN08778297) | mixed culture metagenome | isolation source: Freshwater growth medium | place: USA...
TCGACGCCAACGGCATCCTGCACGTGGGCGCCAAGGACAAGGGCACCGGCAAGGAGAACAAGATCACCATCAAGGCGAACTCGGGCCTCTCTGAAGCCGAGATCCAGCAGATGGTCAAAGACGCCGAACTGAACGCCGCCGACGACAAGAAGAAGGTCGAACTCGTGCAGGCGCGCAACCAGGCCGAAGCCATGGTCCACAGCGTGAAGAAGAGCCTGGGCGAACACGGCGACAAGCTCGAAGCCGCCGAGAAGGAAGCCATCGAGTCGGCCCTGAAGGACGCGGAAGAAGCGGCCAAGGGCGAGGACAAGGAAGCCATCGAAGCCAAGACCGAAGCGCTGATGACCGCGAGCCAGAAGCTGGGCGAAAAGGTGTACGCCGCTTCGCAGGCCGAACAGGCAGCAGCGGCCGGCGGCGCCGAGAGTGCGCAGCAAGGCGGCAGCAAGGCGAACGACGACGATGTGGTCGACGCCGAAGTCAAGGAAGTGAAGAAGTCCTGATCGGCTGAACCCTTTCGATCATCCGCCGCGTCAGGGCAACCTGCCGCGGCGTTTGTGTTCCAACCGAACTGCAACACACCATGGCCAAACGCGATTTTTACGAAGTGCTCGGCGTCCCCAAGAACGCCGCAGACGAAGAGATCAAGAAGGCGTATCGCAAACTTGCGATGAAGCACCACCCCGACCGCAACCAGGGCGATGCGGCCAAAGCGGCGGAAGAGCGATTCAAGGAGGCCAAAGAGGCCTACGAGATGCTGTCCGACCCGCAGAAGAAGGCGGCCTACGACCAGTACGGCCACGCCGGCGTGGACCCGAACCTGCGCGGTGGCGCAGCCGGCGCTGAAGGCTTCGGCGGTTTCTCGGAATCCTTTGGCGACATCTTTGGCGACATCTTCGGTGGCGCGCGCGGCCAACGCAGCGGCCGCCAGGTCTACCGTGGCGCCGACCTGTCGTACGCCATGGAAATCTCGCTCGAAGAAGCGGCCGGCGGCAAGGACACGCAGATCCGCATCCCGAGCTGGGACGACTGCGAAACCTGCAGCGGCACCGGCGCCAAGCCCGGCACCAGCGTGAAGACCTGCAGCACCTGCCACGGCCAGGGCTCGGTGCAGATGCGCCAGGGTTTCTTCAGCGTGCAGCAGACCTGCCCGCAGTGCAGCGGCACCGGCAAGCTCATTCCCGAGCCCTGCACCACCTGCCACGGCCAGGGCAAGATCAAGAAGCAGAAGACGCTGGAGATCAAGATCCCCGCCGGCATCGACGACGGCCAGCGCATCCGCAGCACCGGCAACGGCGAACCCGGCCAGAACGGCGGTCCGTCGGGCGACCTCTACATCGAAGTGCGCCTGCGCAAGCACGACATCTTCGAGCGCGACGGCGACGACCTGCATTGCACCGTGCCCGTGCCCATGACCACCGCCGCCCTGGGCGGCGAGATCGACGTGCCCACGCTGCAAGGCAAGGCCACCATCGACCTGCCCGAAGGCACGCAGAGCGGCAAGACCTTCCGCCTGCGCGGCAAGGGCGTCAAAGGGGTGCGCAGCAGCTACCCCGGCGACCTGTACTGCCACGTGGCGGTGGAGACGCCGATCAAGCTCACCGAGCACCAGCGCAAGCTGCTCAAGGAGCTGGACGAGTCGTTCAAGAAGGGCGGCCACAAGCACAGCCCGAACGACAAGGGCTGGTTCGAGAAAGCGAAGTCGTTCTTCAGCTGAACCAGCTGACTCAACCTGAAAAGGGGCGCCGGGCAACCGTCGCCCCTTTTTTCATCCGGCAGCCCTATCCCCCTCATTGCCAACATCGATTGGCCTGAACCGATAGTTTTTGTCAAACTCACAGCTCCTGATACCACCCGCAAGAAGCCATGACCGCCCTGATCCGACAAGTCCGACCCGTCTGGGCCCAGCTGCAGGAATTTGACCTGCAAGTGCCCGCCCACGCCATGCGCAACGCCCTGCTCGCGCTGGGTGCCGGCCTGCTGGTGATGGCGGGGCTGGCGGCGCTCAGCACCTTCTGGGCGCCCACCCGCGCCTGGTGGACGGCAGCCGACAACGGCAGTGCCATGGCCGCCGGTGTCCAGGCCTCGTTGCTGGCGGCGGTGGCCACGGCCGTGGGTGCCCTGCCGGTGTTTCTGGTGCAGCGGGTCAGCAAGCTGCAGGAGGCGGCGCTGATGTCCTTCTCGGCCGGCATCATGCTGGCCGCGGCCATCTTCGCCCTGCTGCTGCCATCGCTGGAGGCCGGGCGCACCCTGTTCGCCGGCATGACCGGCGGCGCCACCAGCGCGGCGGCCCTCAGCGGGGTCGGCCTGGCGCTGGGCATGGGTCTCATGTTGGCCATCGACCGCTTCACGCCCCACGAACACGCGGTGCTGCCGCCGGCTGCCCTCGGCCACACCGGGGCCTGGGGCGCACAGGCCGACAGCGCTGCGGTGCAACGCGCCAAGCTGATGGTGCTGGCCATCCTGATCCACAACGTGCCCGAAGGTCTTGCGGTGGGCGCCGCCTATGCGGGCGTGGGCGATGGAAGCGGCGCTCAAGCGGGCGCGTCGGTGGCGCTGGCCATCGGCCTGCAGAACATGCCCGAGGGCCTGATCGTGGCCATGGCCTTGCGCACCCTGGGCCGCAGCGCGATGCAGGCCTGGGGCGTGGCCGCCCTCACCGGCCTGGCCGAGCCGCTGGGCGCCATCGTCGGGTTGGCGGTGCTGGGCAGCGTGCCGGTGTTCTACCCGCTGGGCCTGGCGCTCGCGGCAGGCGCCATGCTCTTCGTGGTGAGCCACGAGATCATTCCCGAGACACACCGCAACGGCTTCGAGACCATGGCCACGGCCACGCTGCTGGCAGGCTTCATCTTCATGCTGCTCCTTGACGCAGTGTTGAGTTGACCCCCACGCTCCGCCGCTGCCCCCCGAGGGGGCGCGGCCTTGCTTGGGAGCGGCCCGGCGCGGCGGCCCTCTGAAGCCGAGAGGCGGGGCGTAAGATGCCCCGCATGAGCGTACACATCCGATTTCTGGGCGGCGCCGGCACCGTCACAGGCTCCAAATACCTGGTCGAACACGATGGTCAGAGCCTGCTGGTCGACTGCGGTCTGTTCCAGGGTTACAAACAGCTGCGCTTGCGCAACCGCGACCCGTTGCCGGTGCTGCCCAACCACATCGGCGCCGTGCTGCTCACCCACGCACACCTGGACCACAGCGGGTATCTGCCGCTGCTGGCCAAGGAAGGGTTTCACGGCAAGGTGTGGGCCACGCCGGCCACGCGCGATCTGGCGCAGATCCTGTTGCCCGACAGTGGGCACATCCAGGAAGAAGACGCGGCCTTTGCCAACCGCAAGGGTTTTTCCAAACATTCGCCCGCGCTGCCGCTCTACACCGAGGGCGATGCGCTGCAAAGCCTCAAGCTGTTTCGCACCGTGCCCATGCACCAGCCGTTCGAGCCTCTCAAGGGCTGGACGGCCCTGTTCTCGGGCGCCGGCCACATCCTCGGTGCGGCGAGCCTGCTGCTGGAGGTGGGCGGGAGGCGCATCCTGTTCTCGGGCGACCTCGGCCGGCCCGACGACGCGCTGATGCTCGCACCCGACGCGCCGCCCGCGGCCGACGTGGTCGTGTGCGAATCGACCTACGGAGACAGAGACCACCCGGACGAAGACGTGATCGCCGAACTCGCTCCGGCGCTGCAGCGCGTCGCGGCCCGCGGCGGCACCGCCGTGGTGCCGGTGTTCGCGGTGGGCCGCGCTCAGGCCTTGCTGCACGCCATCGCCGAGCTCAAGGCTGCGGGCCAGCTGCCGCACAGCCTGCCGGTCTACCTCGACAGCCCCATGGCCATCCACAGCACCGAGCTGTTTGCGCGCCACCTGGGCGAGCACCGGCTGAACGCTGCGCAGTGCCACGCCATGGCGCTGGTGGCGAAGATGACGCGCACGGCCGACGAGTCCAAGGCGATTGCGCGCCAGCACGGCCCCAAGGTCATCCTCGCCGCCAGCGGCATGGCCACCGGCGGGCGCGTGCTGCACCACCTGGTGCAGTACCTGGGCGACCACCGCAACATGGTGCTGCTCACCGGCTACCAGGCGCCGGGCACGCGCGGCGCCACGCTGGCCAACGGCGGCACGCAGCTTCGCATCCACGGGCAAGACCTGCCGGTGCGTGCGGAGGTGGTGCAACTCCAGTCCGCCTCGGCCCACGCCGACGCCGGGCAGCTCATGGCCTGGCTGCGCGCCCTGCCCCAGCCGCCGCGCCGCGTGTTCGTCACGCACGGTGACATGGAAGCCTCCGACCGGCTGCGCCATCGCATCGAAGCCGAACTGCGCTGGCAGGCGCTGGTACCCGAACACGGCAGCACCTGGGCGGTCTGACGCATCCGCATTCACACCTGCACACACGGCCCATGGAACGCGGCCGCTTTTCCCCACTCTCACCGCGATGAATCTTCAAACTTCCCTGCTCCTGGGCGCCGCCCTGCTTTCTTCTTCCGTCTGGGCCCAGACGCCCACGCCAACCCCCAATCCCGAGTTCGACTCCTGCCTGAACGCCCTGCGCGCCCCGGCCCGCGCCGCCGGCGTGCGCGACGACACCTTCGCCCAGCACACGCAGAACCTCGCGCCCGACATGAGCGTGATCGACAAACTCAACTTCCAGCCCGAGTTCCGCACCGCGATCTGGGACTACCTGGCCGGTCTGGTGGACGAGGAGCGCGTGGCCGAGGGCCGCGCGATGCTCACACGCCACGCCGAAACGCTGGCTCGGGTGAGTGAAAAATACGGTGTGGACCCGGCCACGGTGGTGGCGGTCTGGGGCGTGGAGAGCAACTTCGGCCAGACCTTCGGCAAATCACCGTTGGTGCAGTCGCTGGGCACGCTCTCGTGCTTTGGCCGGCGCCAGGCCTACTTCCGCACCGAGTTCTACGCCACGCTGCGCATCCTGCAGGCAGGGCACATCGCGCCTGAGCGTCTGGTGGGCTCCTGGGCGGGCGCCTTCGGGCACACGCAGTTCATGCCCAGCACGTTCGAACGCCTCGCGGTGGACTTCGACGGCGACGGCAAGGCCGACCTGATGGACAGCACCAGCGACGCGCTCGCGTCCACCGCCAACTTTCTGGCCAAGGCCGGCTGGCAGAGCGGCCAACCTTGGGGGTTTGAAGTGAAGCTGCCCGAGGGCTTCAGCACGGCTGGCGAAGGGCGTCGCACCAAACGCGGCATGGCTGAATGGGCGTCGCGCGGCCTCAAGCGGGTCGACGGGTCGACGCTGCCCGCCACCGGCAGCGCCGGCCTCATGACCCCCGCCGGTGCACAAGGCCCGGCCTTCCTGGTGCTGCGCAATTTTGATGCGATCTACAGCTACAACGCGGCCGAAAGTTATGGTCTTGCCATCGCCCACTTGGCCGACCGGCTGCGCGGCGGTGGCCCCTTCACCACGCCCTGGCCCACCGACGATCCGGGCCTCTCACGCGCCGAGCGCCGCGAGGTGCAGACGCTGCTGATTGCACGTGGTCACGACATCGGCGCGGTGGACGGCATGCTGGGTGACAAGAGCCGTGTGGCGATCCGTGCCGAGCAGGAGCGGCTGGGACAGGAGGCCAGTGGACGGGCGGGGCAGAAGCTGTTGAAGGCCTTGCGCGGCGGCTGAACGATCAGCCCATCTTCACCGCCGTCCCACTCACCGCCACCATCATCATCCCGTTGGTCTCGCCCAGCACTTCGTAGTCGAAGTCGATGCCGATCACGGCGTTGGCGCCCATCTCGCGCGCAGCCTCGATGAGGTCTTCCACGGCCGCGTCGCGCGCGCCCGAAAGAGCCCGCTCGTAGCCGCCAGCGCGCCCGCCCACCACATCGCGCACCGACGAGAACATGTCGCGGAAGATGTTGGCGCCGATGATGGCTTCACCGTTGACCACGCCCAGGTACTGCGAACGATCAATGCCTTCGGGTGTGGTGGTGCTGAGGAAAAAGCCGTCTTTCGCTTTGGAAAACCATCCCATGTGAAAACTCCTGTGAGTGCGCCGCGTGGTGTGGCGTACGGACATTGTGCAGCGCAGGTGCTACGGTGAGACTCAGCCACAACGGGAACATCCCATGCCCGGCTACCACGTCAAGACCGAGACCATTGCGCTCGGCGGCACCGACTGGCATCTCCGCTGCCTGATCGACGACCAGCAATTCAACGACAGCCACCACGCCGCAGCCGACATTGGCCTGCCCTCGGCGGGCTGGTCACATTTCGGTCAGGTGTGGCCGTCGTCGCGCGTGCTCGCGCTGGCCATGCTCACGCACCCGCTGGCGGGTCTGCGCGTGCTGGAGATCGGTGCGGGTCTGGCGCTGGCCAGCCTGGTGATGCACCGGCGCGGTGCCGATGTGACGGTGAGCGACTGGCATCCACTGACCGAGGAGTTCCTGCGCCACAACCTGGTCTTGAACAAGCTGGGGCCGCTGCCCTACCAGGCCGGCAACTGGGAGAGTGTGGCCGCCACCGACAACCCGGCGCTGGGGCACTTTGACCTGATCGTGGGCAGCGACCTGCTGTACGAGCGCCAGCAGCCGGCGCAGCTGGCCGCCTTCATCCACCGCCACGCGGCGGTGGGAGCACAGATCGTGATCGTCGACCCCGACCGGGGCAACCGCGCCGCGTTTGGCCGCGACATGGGCACCCTGGGCTTTGTGCTCACCATGCGCGCGGCCGATCGCCAACTGGAGGACGGCACAGCCTACAAGGGGCGTTTCCTCTCTTTCACGCGCTGAAATGCAAACAGCCCGCGGTGCGGGCTGTTTGCATTTCAGCAAGGCCGGCCATCGGGGCCGAACCGGTCAGCCGCCCTTTTTGGAGCGCTTGCCAGGGTTCTTCTTGCTGCGGGTGGCCACACCACGCTCCAGGCTCACGCGCTGACCACGGCCGGGGGAGGTCAGGGACACGCCAGCGACGGGCGTGGGGCGTGGGGTGGCTTTGCGGTCGGCTTCGGTGACGATTTTGTTGCCCATGACTGGATCCTGAGAAAGTTGCGAAAGTGACGGAACCCGCTATTAGGCCACAAGGCTCCGCGGTGGTCATGTGGCGTTGCCGCCGTTCCAGGTGAACGACGCGTCGGTGGACAAAGCCTCGGGCCGGCGCACCGGCATGAGCCAGCCGTGGGCGGGGTTGGTCTGCGCCGAGATGTCGATGCGTGGCGCCTGGGCCGAGACGGGGCCGAAGATAGTGGCAAACGAAGCGTCGGCCGCGTCGCGCCCGGTGCCGATGCGCACAAAGCCCATGGGAATGGCGGTGCCCGAGGGATCGAACAGGTACCAGCGGTGGCCCAGATAGACCTCCACATAGGCGTGGAAGTCGGTCGGGCCCAGGGCCGGATCGGCGCCGAAGTCGATCGCGGTGGTGAAGCGCGCCGGGATGTTGAGCGCGCGGCAGAAGGTGATCATCAGGTGGGCAAAGTCGCGGCACACGCCCTTGCGGTCGTTCAACGTGTCCATGGCCGAGGTCATGGAATTGCTGGTGTTCGACTCGAAGGTCACCTGGCTCTGCACCCACTTCTGGATCGCCTCCACGCGGCGGTAACCCGGTGGCATCTGACCGAACAACTGGTTGGCCATGGCGGTCACGCAGTCGGACTGGCAGTAGCGGCTGGGGTAGATGTAGGCCAGCACCTCGGTGGGCAGCTGGTTGATCGGCGTCTCGAACACCGCGTCGGGCTGGTCCACGTGGTGAACGATGTCCAGCGTGGCGCGGTAGCGCAGTTGCAGCGGGCCGGGCGTGGCGGTCAGGCGCAGGATGCGGCTGCGCGTGGCGGCGTCGGTGCAGGACACCAGGGGCACGGGCTGGCTGACCTGGAGCTCTTCCCACACCACGGTCTGCTGCGGTGAATGGGCGGCCTGCACATTGAAGATGAAGTCGGCGCTGGGCTGGTTGACCTGGTATTGCAGGTCGATGGCGAGGTGGATGCGAACCATGGGGTCACCGTTGAGAGAGGAAGAAACCCGCCTTGTCGGCGGGTGCGGGGATCGTGATCGCCGAGGGACGGTGAAAAAACCCGGTTGATGGTATGGGGGTGAATGGGCCTCGTCTGTGCGCCAAGGCACCATGCCCCGGCACTGCGGCCGGACATGGTCTTGAGCGTAAGCTCAAACGCCATGCGCGCGCTGCTCTCCACGTTTTCCTTGCAAGAGTTGCGCCACCACCCGTGGCGCAACGCCTCGGCCGTGGTGGCGGTCATGCTGGGCGTGGCGCTGGCGTTTGCGGTGCACCTCATCAACGCCTCGGCGCTGGCCGAGTTTTCCAGCGCGGTGAGTTCGGTCAATGGCCAGCCCGACGTGGAGCTGCGCGCCCGCCAGGGTCTGCTGCCCGACACCCTGCTGGACCGCGTGGCCGCTCACCCGGGCGTGGCGCTGGCCAGCCCGGTGCTGGAACTGCCCACCCAGGCCGTGCTGCCCGGTGGCGAACGCGTGGCTGTGAAACTGCTGGGCGTGGACGCTTTGGTGGTGGCGGGCCTCTCGCCGGCGCTGATGCCGGTGCCCGAGGGCGCGTCCGACAACACCGCGGCGCGGCGCTTCGACTTGTTTGCTCCCGACGCGGTGTTTCTCAACGCTTCCGCCTCGCAGGCGCTGGGCAGCAGCCCCACGCTGCAGCTGCAGAGCGGCCTGGCGCTGCGCACGGTGCGCGTGGCCGGGCGTGTGAGCGCACCGGGTGCGCCGCTGCTGGTGATGGACGTGGCCGCCGCGCAAGACCTGATGGACCGCGTGGGCCAGCTCAGCCGCATCGACCTGCGTCTCGCGCCTGGCGCGCAGCTGGATGTGGTGCTCACCTCGCTCGCCCTGCCCGGGCAGGTGATCGCCCAGCGGCCCGAACAGTCGGGCGAACGCGTGAGCAACCTCTCGCGCGCCTACCGGGTCAACCTCACCGTGCTGGCGCTGGTGGCGCTGTTCACCGGTGCCTTTCTGGTGTTCTCGGTGCTGTCGCTGTCGGTGGCGCGGCGCCAGCCGCAGTTTGCGTTGCTCGGTGTGCTCGGTCTCTCGGGCAGCGAGCGTCTGCGCCTGGTGCTGGCCGAGTCGGCTTTGCTGGGACTGCTCGGCAGCCTGCTGGGCATTGCGCTGGGCACGGCGCTCGCAGCACTCGCGCTCAAGCTGCTCGGCGGTGATCTGGGCGGCGGCTATTTTTCGGGCGTGGCGCCGCCCCTGCAATGGGGCGCCCGGGCCGCGCTGGTGTATGGGTTGCTGGGTGTGGCGGCCTCGGTGGTGGGCGGCTGGTGGCCCGCACGCGCCACCGCCCGCATGGCGCCGGCACTGGCCTTGAAGGGCCTGGGCGCACCCGTGCGACCCGGCGCGCGCCGCCACACGCTGGCCCTGGCGCTGGTGGCGCTTGCCGCGGCCCTGGCCTGGGCGCCGCCGGTGGGCGGCATCCCGCTCGCGGCCTACCTGTCGGTGGGCCTGCTGCTGGTGGGTGGCATCGCGGCGCTGCCGCTGGCGGTGGGCTGGCTGCTGGACCGCCTTGCGCCCCACATCACGCGACGTGCGCTGCCGGTGCTCGCGGTGGAGCGCGCGCGCCGCCTGCGCGAAACGGCCGCCGTGGCCACCAGTGGTGTGGTTGCGAGCCTGGCGCTGTCGGTGGCGCTCACGGTGATGGTGGCGAGCTTTCGCGACTCGGTCACGCAGTGGCTCGATGCCGTGCTGCCCGCGCAGCTGTACGTGCGCAGCAGCGCCGGTGGCGGCCTGGACGCCGCGCACCTGCCCGCCGACTTCGTGGCCGGCGTGGCGCTGGTGGACGGCATCGAGCGCGTGGACACCCTGCGCGCCACACCGGTGCAGTTCGACCCGGTGCGCCCGGCCGTGGTGCTGCTCACCCGCCCCCTGACCATGGTGAGCGGTGCCGCACTGAGCCTGCCGCTGGTGGGCAACCCGCTGCCTACCCCGGCAGCGGCCGAGGGTGAAAGCGTGGTTTCGGTGTACGTGAGCGAAGCCATGGTGGACCTCTATGGCGCCGAGCCCGGCGGCTGGCTGCCGGGGCTGGCACAAGCCTTCGCCGGGCCGCAAGTGCGGGGCGTGCGCTTTTTCGTGGCGGGCGTGTGGCGCGACTACGCGCGTCAGCACGGCAGCGTGGCCATGGACCGCGCCGACTTCGTGCGCCTCACGGGGGATGCGCGCGTGAACGACCTGGCGCTGCACCTGGTCCAGGGTGCCGACGAAGACGCGGTGCGCGAACGCATCCGCGCGCTGGCCGAGGAGCGAGGCGCCGGTGACCTGATCGAGTTCGCGTCCTCCGGGCAGATCCGCGCGGTCTCGCTGCGCATTTTTGACCGCAGCTTCGCCGTCACTGTGTGGCTGCAGGCAGTGGCCATCGGCATTGGCCTCTTTGGTGTGGCCGCGAGCTTCAGCGCGCAGGTGCTGGCGCGCAAGCGCGAGTTCGGCCTGCTCGCCCACCTGGGCCTCACGCGGCAACAGATCCTGGGCGTGGTGGCGCTCGAAGGCCTGGCCTGGACGCTGCTGGGTGCACTCGCCGGCCTGGCGCTCGGCATCGCGGTGAGCCTGGTGCTGGTGCACGTGGTCAACCCGCAGAGCTTTCACTGGACCATGGACCTGGTGCTGCCCTGGGCGCGGCTGCTCGCGCTGTGCGCCGCCGTGGTGGTGGCCGGCACACTCACGGCCTGGCTGGCCGGACAGGCAGCGGCGAGCCGCGATGCGGTGCGTGCGGTGAAGGAGGACTGGTGATGAAACCAGGATTGAATGTGATGCGCCGCCACCTCTTGATGGCATCGGCAGGAGCCCTCGCCATTCCCGCATCACGAGCGCAAACCCCGCACCGCCCCGGCGATGCCTTGCGCCCCCGCGCACTCGTGTTCCCGCGCGACCACGGCACGCACAACGACACCCGCACCGAATGGTGGTACCTCACCGGCCACGCGCAGGACGAGAAGGGTCGCGAGTTCGGCTTTCAGGTCACTTTCTTCCGCAGCCGCGTGGACGGCACACAGGCCCTGCAAAGTCGCCTCGCCGCGAAACACCTGCTGTTCGCGCATGCGGCCATCACGGATGTGCAAAGCGGCAAGCTTGTGCACGACCAGCGCATGGCGCGCTGGAACGGCCAGACGCCCACGGTGACCGAACGCGGCGTGTTCGCCAGCGAAGCCGACACGCGCGTGGTGCTGCGCGACTGGGAGATTGAACGCACCCCGGACGGCCGCTACACCACACGCATCGGCGGGGATGGGCTGGGCATCGACCTCACCGCCCAACCGCAACAGGCCTGGTTGCTGCAGGGTGAAGAAGGCTTCTCGCGCAAAGGCCCCGACCCATCCCAGGCGAGTTTCTACGTGTCGCATCCCCAGCTCGCGGTGCAAGGCACGCTGGGCCTCGGTCAACAGCGGTTTGCGGTGAAGGGCAGCGCCTGGCTCGATCACGAGTGGAGCGAAGCGCTGCTGCACCCCGAGGCCGTGGGCTGGGACTGGATCGGCATGAATTTGTTCGACGGCCACAGCCTGACCGCGTTTCAGCTGCGCCGGGCCGACGGCAGCAAGGTCTGGGCGGGCGGCTCGTTTCGCGCAGCAGGCAGTGCACAAAGTCCCACCGACATCTACCGCTTTCGCCCCGGTGAGGTCGACTTCAGACCGCAGCGCACCTGGACCAGCCCGCTCACCCGCGCGAAGTACCCGGTGGAGTGGCTGATCCGCACGCCGGCCGATTTCTACACCGTCAAGGCGGTGATCGACCCGCAGGAACTCGACGGACGCCAGGGCACCGGCACGGTGTACTGGGAGGGTCTCTCGGACCTGTTTGACAGCAACGGTCAGCGCGTGGGCCGGGGCTACCTCGAGATGACGGGATACGCGCAGCGGCTGGTGTTGTAGCGCCTGCGTCCGAGCGCCTCAGTCGGGCCGCCACGCGTTGAAGAACCGGATGCGCTCGACGTGGTCGGGGTGGCTGGAGATGGCGATGGGCAGCGCGGCGCTGTCGCTTTCTTTGTCGGTCTCTTCGTCTTCACCACCCTGATGTTCCAGTCGCTGGATGCGCTCGAAGAAAGTGACCATGACCGCTGGAGAGGCCCCGCTCACGTGGAGCAAGCGAGCAGCGAATGCATCGGCCGCGCGCTCGGCGTCGCGTGAATAGGCCTGTGTGGCCAAGGTGGCGGGCACGGTGGCCAGGAAGCCGCTGGCGTCGCCCAGCACCACACCCACCAGCGCACTGACCAGGCTCGCGCGCACCATCAAATCCAGCCCGTGGCGGTGGTGCACATGACCCAGCTCATGCGCCAGCACGCCGACAATGGCATCGGGCTGGTCGGCCAGCAGCTTCACCAGATCGTCGGTGATCACGATGTACCCGCCGGGCAGGGCAAACGCGTTGGCGCCCAGGGCCTTGGACTGGTGAAACGAGAGTTGCCACGGCGGTGCGTCGCCTTGCGGGTGGGCGCGCTCCACGGCCGAGGCGAACCGCTCGCGCAAGGCCTGCTGTTGCTGCGCGGGCAGTGCGCTGGGCTGCAGGAACAGTCGGTCCAGCTGCTGCATGCCCTGTTCACCCAGGCGCGCCTCCAGCGCATGGGGCACTTGCTGCGCCAGGGTCTGGCTGAGCCACGGCACGCCCCAGGTCCACGCCGCAGCGAGAAACGCCACGCTCGCGCCCATGGCGGCCAGCGTGGCGCGCCAGCTCTGCATCCAGCCCACCACGGCACCATCGCGCTGGCCACTGGCCTGCCGCCACGCGTCCCACTCCCCGGCATCGGCGTGCTGGATCAGGCTGCCGTCGGGCAGTTCGCTCTGGCGCTGACCATGCGAGCGGCGTTCGGCCCAGCGCACCTGGCGCACCGGGTAGCGGCGCTCGTTGGCGCCCACCTGGAGCACGAGGACGCCATCTTCGATGCAGAGCTCGCAGGCCTGCGCACGCGGGCTCTGGCCATCGAACCAGGTGCTGGACAGGCGCGGCGCTGGGCTCATCACAAGCCCATGTCGATGCCGAAGAAGTCGCCCGCGGCATCACCCAGGATGCCTTTGTCGCCGCCCTGGGCCTTGGCAAGCCAGGCGTTCACGTCGCCCTGCACCGAGACGCCCATGGCCTCCAGCCGCATGCGCGCGGTGTGCACCTTGGCGAAAGGCCAGTACAGGCCCAGCGTGAGTGCAATGAACAGCCAGTTCTTCGCGGTCAAACGCATCAGGGGAGCGAACCTCAGCCGGCTGTCGAAGCGGATGCGCCGGCTGCGCGTGTTGGCCCACAGCAGGTTTTGCAGCCGCGACGTGGTGTAGGGCACGAGCACCAGCGGGAACACCAGGTAGGCCAGAGCCAACAGAAAGGGCAACATGATCACAGCCGCACCCGAGAGCCCGCCCGCCATCGCCGCAACAACGCCGCCCACGCCGGCGAGCAAGGCGGTGCACAGCAAGGACACCCCCATCGCGCGCAACGAAAAACCGTAGAAGGCACCCAGGCCGGCATCCAGCCGCGTGCGCTGCTGTGCAAACGCGTAGCCACCGTGCTGGTAACGCTTGATGCGCGCCAGCAGCCAGGGCGACAGCGCGGCCATGGCCAGTGCGACCAAGCCAGTGACTGCGGCAAACACGGCACCGGCAGCGCCTTCTTCCGCGCCCTGCATGGCCGATGCAACGACACCGAACACCACGCCGATCAGCACCACCGGAATGAAGAACGGCAGCATGCACAGGTAGGCACCCTTGAGGTCACCTTCGAAGGACATGCGAACGCCACGCCAGCTGGTGTTGCGCAAGCGGAACTGCAGCGATGCGCGCCACAGCGCGGGCCACAACACCGCGAGCACAAGCAATGGAAGCCAGGCGAAGGTCGGCGCAAAGTTCGAGACCGCCCAGTACGACACGCCGAACAACAACATGAGCACGTAACCGCGGAACATCTTCCAGGGGTCGCCATGAAAACCCAGCGGGTCGTGGCCCACCAGCGTGTTGTTCTGGAAATAGGCCAGCCGGCGCGCGCGGGCGAACGGCCAATACAGCGTGAAGGTGATCAGGGTCAGCAGCAGGTTGACGATCCAGATGCGGAAGTACTCGCTGCCGGAACCGGTGAATCGGATGTCGAGTGGGTGGGATGGTTCGCTGGTGGGCAGTCGGCTGTCAGGCAGGACCTCGGTTGCTTCAAATTCGCTGTGCTGTGCCATCCCGTCCCTCCTGGTGGTTGAAAATTTGGCCGCGATCCTAGCATCAAAGATTTGTACCAATGACCTACCCCTGGCAGATGTGCACAAGGGCCATGGCCGCACAAAACGGGCGTCCGCAAAACCCGGCACACTCCCCTGCATGAGTTCCCTCTCCCCCTCCGAACGCCCCAAAGGCACCACCCCCACCTCGCTCAGCGGCCTGCTGCCGTTTCTGCGGCCCTACCGTCTGCAGATCGGTCTGGCGATCCTGTTTCTGGTGCTCGCGGCCGCGGCCACCCTGGCGTTTCCACTCGCCCTGCGTTTCCTCATCGACAGTGGACTGGCCCCGGCCGGGCGCGGCGAGCAGGCACTCGCCTTGCGTGGTCACTTCGCGGCCTTGTTCGGCGTGGCGGTGGCGCTCGGCTTCTTCTCGGCCATGCGTTTTTATCTGGTGAGCTGGCTCGGTGAACGTGTCACCGCCGATTTGCGCAACGCGGTCTACAGCCACGTGCTGCGGCAGAGCCCGCAGTTCTTCGAAACCACGCAAACCGGCGAAGTGCTCTCGCGCCTGACCACCGACACAACGCTGGTGCAGACGGTGGTGGGCTCTTCGTTGTCCATGGGTCTGCGCAACGCCGTCATGGGCATCGGAGCGCTGGTCATGCTGGTGTGGACCAACCCGTATGTGATGCTGCAGGTGCTGCTGATCATCGTGCTGGTGGTGCTGCCCAGCATGTGGTTTGGCCGGCGTGTGCGCAAGCTCTCGCGCGCCAGCCAGGATCGCGTGGCCGACTCCAGCGCGATCGCAGCCGAGGTGCTCAACGCGATTCCGGTGGTGCAGAGCTACACGGCCGAGGACCGCGAGGCGGCGCGCTTCAACGCGTCCACCCAGTTCGCCTTCGACACCGCGATCAAGCGCACGCGCGCACGCTCGGTGCTGGTGGCCTTCATCATCATCACCACCGCCGGACTGCTGCTGTGGGGCCTGTACCAGGGCACGCAGGCGGTGCTGGCCGGCACCATCACGCCTGGTCACCTGGGGCAGACGGTGCTCTACATCATCATCCTGGCCGGTGCGGTGGCCGTGCTCGGCGAGGTGTACGGGGACCTGCTGCGCGCCGCCGGCGCGAGCGAGCGCCTCATGGAGCTGCTGGCCAGCGCCTCACCGGTGCAGTCGCCCGCACAACCATTGCAACCGGCCACCCCGCAAGGCGGCAGCGCGCTGGTGTTCGACGACATCACCTTCCACTATCCCTCGCGTCCGGCTCAGGCCGCGCTGACGGGCTTCAGCCTCGCGGTCAAGCCCGGTCAGACGGTGGCGTTGGTGGGCCCGAGCGGCGCGGGCAAAACCACCGTCTTCGGCCTGCTGCTGCGCTACTACGACCCGGCACTCGGCACGATCCGGCTGGACGGTGTGCCCATCCACCAGATGAGCCTGCACGACCTGCGCAACCGCGTGGGCATCGTGCCGCAGGACCCGGTGATCTTCTCCAGCAGCGCGATGGAGAACATCCGCTACGGCAAGCCCGGCGCGAGCGATGACGAGGTGCGCGCCGCCGCTGCCGCGGCGTTTGCCGACGAGTTCATCGACCAGCTGCCCGAGGGCTACGACACCTTTCTGGGCGAGCGCGGTGTGCGCCTCTCGGGCGGCCAGCGCCAGCGCATCGCGATTGCGCGCGCCATGCTCAAGAACCCGCCGCTGCTGCTGCTGGATGAAGCGACCAGCGCGCTCGACGCCCAGAGCGAACGCATGGTGCAGGCCGCGCTGGAGTCGGCCATGAAGGACCGCACCACGCTGGTCATCGCGCACCGCCTGGCCACGGTGCAGCAGGCCGATCTGATCGTGGTGCTGGACCACGGCCGGCTGGTGGAGCAAGGCACGCACACCGAATTGGTGGCGCAGGGCGGCGTGTACGCCGGCCTGGCCGCGCTGCAGTTCCAGGTCTGACTACCCCAACTGGCGGAGCTCTCTGAGTGCCACAGAGACAGGCGCGAGATCGGGCGCCAGACCGGCGATGCTCTCGTGCATGTCGTTGATGCGCGCGATCGCCTTCGCATGCTGCTCCTGCCACTCGGCCAGCGTCTGCTGGCTGCTGAGCAGCGACAGCACCAGTTGACCGGCGATCGAATACACGTCGTCGCGCGCGCTGGCGCGGGCCTGCGACTGCCACATCGAATCGGTCGGCAGCTGGCCGATGCGCTGACGCCAGCGGTCCAGGCCCAGCGTGTTCTCGACCGCAAAGTAGGTGCGCGCGGCCTGCTCCAGCGTGCTGCCGGCCTTGGCCGCCACGTCCACCAGATCGAGCACCGGGTACAGGTGGTCCAGCACGGTCAGGTCGTCGGCCAGCCGCGCATCTACACCAGCCTGCACCAGGCGGGCGCTGGCGGCTTGCCATGACGCCAGTGCGGTCGCGGGCAACCACTGCTCGACATGCTCCCGCAGCAAGCGGGCCGCGGGCCGGTATCTGGCGATCAGCGTGGGCAGGTCGCCCTGGCCGCGATGGCGCAGCATCCAGCGGCTGGCGCGCTGCGCGATGGTGGCCAGCTGTGTGAGCAGGCGCAGCTGCAGCTCGGTCGTGACCTTGTTGTCCAGCGCGTCGATCTGGTCCCAGATCGGCTCCAGCGCGAACACCTCACGCGCCAGCGTGTAGGCGCTGACCACGTCGGCCGCGGTGCACGAGGCTTCGTTGGCCAGGAAGTTGACGAAGGTCGCACCCACCCGGTTGACCACGGTGTTGGTCATGAAGGTCGCAATGATCTCGCGCTTGAGCGGGTGCTGCGCAATGAAGTCCGCATGGCGCTCGCCGAGCACCGCGGGGAAATACATGGTGAGCACACGCGCGTAGAACGGGTCGTCGGGCAGGCTGCTGGCGCACAGCTCGTCGAACAGGTTCATCTTGGCGTAGGCCATGAGCACGGCGTTCTCGGGACGGGTCAAACCCTTCCCTTCGCGCTTGCGTTTGGCCAGCTCCGCGTCGGCGGGCAGGAACTCGATGGCGCGCTTGAGCAGACCGATCTGTTCCAGCCAGTGCATGAGGTTCTGCTGACCGTCGAGCAGGTACACGGGTCGGGTGGCGGCCAGCTCGATCTGCTGCGTCTGGTAGTAGTTGTCCTGCAGCACGAGAAGACCCACCTCGTTCGTCATGCTGGCCAGCAGATCGTTGCGGCTCTCCAGCGTGAGGCCGCCGGCTTCCTGCACGGCACCCAGCAGGATCTTGATGTTGACCTCGTGGTCGGAGCAGTCCACACCGGCGGAGTTGTCGATGGCATCGGTGTAGATCAGGCCGCCGGCCTGGGCGAACTCGATGCGGCCGTTCTGCGTGCAGCCGAGGTTGCCGCCTTCGCCGAACACCTTGCAGCGCAGCTCGTTGCCGTTGACGCGGAAGGCGTCGCCCGCCTTGTCGCCCACCTGGGCGTGGCTCTCGTGACTGGCCTTCACATAGGTGCCGATGCCGCCGTTGTAAAGCAGGTCCACCGGGGCCTTGAGGATGGCGTTGAGCAGCTCGTTGGGCGCCATGGCGGTGGCCTCGGTGCCGATGACGGCGCGCGCTTGCGGGCTCAGCGGAATCGACTTGGCGCTGCGCGGGAACACGCCACCGCCCTCACTGATGAGGGTCTTGTCGTAGTCGTCCCAGCTGGAGCGCGGCAGCTTGAACAGGCGCTCGCGCTCGGCGAAGCTCGCAGCCAGGTCGGGGCTGGGGTCGATGAAGATGTGGCGGTGGTCGAAGGCCAGCACCAGCTGGATCTGCGTCGACAGCAGCATGCCGTTGCCGAACACGTCCCCCGACATGTCGCCGATGCCGGCCACGGTGAAGGGCTGGGTCTGCGTGTCCACACCCAGGCCACGGAAATGGCGCTTGACCGATTCCCAGGCGCCGCGCGCGGTGATCCCCATCTTCTTGTGGTCATAGCCGACCGATCCGCCGGAGGCAAACGCATCGCCCAGCCAGAAGCCGTAGGCCGCGCTGATGCTGTTGGCGATGTCGCTGAAGGTGGCCGTGCCCTTGTCGGCGGCAACCACCAGATAGGGGTCGTCCTCATCAAAGCGCACCACGTCGGCCGGTGGCACCACCGCGCCTTTGACGAGGTTGTCGGTGACGTCGAGCAGACCCGAGAGGAAGGTCTTGTAGCAGGCCACGCCTTCGGCCAGAAAAGCCTCGCGCTCGCTCGCGGGCGGGGCTTTCTTGAGCACAAAGCCGCCCTTGGAGCCCACCGGCACGATCACCGTGTTCTTCACCATCTGCGCCTTCACCAGGCCCAGGATCTCGGTGCGGAAGTCCTCGCGCCGGTCGGACCAGCGCAGGCCACCACGAGCCACCTTGCCGCCGCGCAGGTGCACACCCTCGACGCGCGGTGAGTACACCCAGATTTCGAACAGGGGTTTGGGTTCGGGCACGTTGGGAATGTCGCGCGGGCTGAGCTTGAAGCTCATGCACGCCTTGCCGCGCTGGTAGGCGTTGGTGCGCAAGGTGGCCTGGAGCGTGCTGAGGAACTGGCGCAGCACGCGGTCTTCTTCCAGGCTGGCCACGTCGGCCAGCTGGGACTCCAGCGCTTGCACCTTGGCGCTGATGCGCTCGGCGCGCTGGTCGGCCTTGGCCGGTTCGAAGCGGATGGCAAACAGCTCGGCCAGGCTCTGGGCAATCGCCGGGTTTTTGTTCAGCGTGTCTTCGATGTAACTCTGGCTGAAGGCAAAACCGAGTTGCTTGAAATAACGCACGTAAGCGCGCAGCACCGAAATGGCGCGGGCGTCGAGCTCGGTGGAAAGCACCAGGCGGTTGAGCGCATCACTCTCCACCTCCTGGCGCCAGACCGCCTGGAACAGCTCCTCGAAGCGGAACTTGAGGCGATCCACGTCCAGCGGCTGGGCAAACTGCAGGCCCCAGTCGTGGATCCAGTAGCCGGGCGCGGCGAGGTGGTAGGGGTGCTCGTCGAGCACGCGTGCCCCCATCGACTCCATCACCGGCATGGCGTCGGACAGCGTGATCTTCTGCGTGGCATAGGTCTTGAAGCGCACCTGCCCGTGGCGCTGGTAGAGCTTGAGCGCGAGAGGCTGATGTTCGCTCAGGCCGCTGAGCACGGCCGCGTCGCTGGCGGCGGTGTCGGCGTCGAAGTGCTCGCGGTAGGCGGTGGGGAATGCGGCCACCAGGGCTTCCAGGCCGCTGGCGCTGCGGCCCGTCTGGCCCAGCAACACGGCGTTCACGCCATCGACCCATCGCTTGCAGGCCTCGGCCACCCGGGCTTCGAGCGCGACCAGGTCCACCTGAGCAGGCAGCTTGTCCTTGGCGCGCACGATGTAGTGGATGCGCGCCAGCGCGCTGTCGGTGAGCATGGGCGTGAACTCGATCGAGGCGGCGTCGAAGGCCTCGGTGAACAGGGCCCCGAGCTTCACGCGCAGCTCGGTGGTGTACACGTCGCGCGGCACGTACACCAGCAGCGACGCCAGGCGGCCAAAAGCACCGCGGCGCATGAACAGGCGCACGCGCTGGCGCTCCTGCAGGCGCAGGATGCCCATGGCGTGCTGCTCCAGCGTGGCGGCGTCGATCTGCAGCATCTCGTCGCGCGGGTAGGTCTCCAGGATCGCCTGCAAGGCCTTGTGCGCATGGCTGCCGGTGACCACGCCGGCGTGGGCCATGACCTGGGCGACGTGCTGGCGCACCACCGGGATCTGCTCCACCGAGGCGGCATAGGCCGCCGAGGTGTACAGCCCCAGAAAACGGCTCTCGCCGACCAGCTGGCCAGCCGCGTCCAGGCGCTTGACGCTGATGGCGTCGAGCCAGGCCGGGCGGTGCACGGTGGAGCGGCTCATCGCCTTGGTGGACAGCACCAGGCCGGAGTCGGACACGAACTGTTCGGCGGGCTGGGCCGGCAACACCTGGGTACCGGGGGCCTTCAGCAGGCCGAGCGCGGTGCCCGGCACCGGCACCAGCACCTGGCCTTTAAGCTCGTAGTCTTCGGCGGCCAGAAAGGTGAAGTGGCCCTGTTCGAGCCAGGTCAGGAAGGCCTTGGCTTCGTCGGCCACCGAGGCGTCCAGCGCGGTGAAGCTGGCGTTGAGCACCTGCACGCGCGAGAGCATGGCGCGCCAGTCCTGCACGGCCAGGCGCACGTCCTGCAAGGTGTCTTCAATGGACTTGCGCAGCGCCTGCGCTTCGGGGTCGGACGCGAGCCGGTCGCACTCGACCAGGATGCACGAGACCACCTGGCCCTCGCCAGCGCCGGCCTGTGCGGCGCCGGTGATCTGCGCCACATGGCCCGCCGCGTCGCGCGTGACGCGCAGCAAAGGATGCACGATCCAGTGCAGGGTCCGCCCGCTGCGGTTGACCGCCATGCCCACGGAGTCCACGAGAAAGGGCATGTCGGGGTGCACAATCTGCAGCACGTGTGTGCCGCTTTCCCCGGCCAGGTCTCTTGGCAGATCCAGCACCTGCACGCGCACTTCGCCCGCCGCCGAAGCCCCCAGCAGGGCCTGGTGCGCGGCGGCCATGGTCTGAAGCAAAACGGGGTCGCGGCTGCGCATCTCTTCGGGGTCGGCGGCTGCGAAATACAGGTCCTGGAAACTCGGGTTCATGGTCGGCATCCGGTCAGATGGTGGTGGGCAGGGGGTAAGGTGTGCGGAATTCTAGGAGCGCTCCAGCGGGCAAAACCGTGCCAAACCGGGATTGCATGGACCCATGCCATGCCTTCATGCGCCAAACGCATGATGCGCCTGCGCCAGTGACTTCGCCATGAAAAAACCCCGCAGAGCGGGGTTGGATCGGGCTGGGCGCAGGGAGACGCAGGCGCTACTGCAGGGTTTCCTTGACCGCGGGCAGCATGGGCAGCGCGATCACCTCGATGCCCTCTTCCAGCAACGCCAGGGCTTCCTGCGGACTGGCCTGCCCCCGGATGTTTCGGTGCTCGGTTTCGCCGCTGTGCATGGCGCGTGCCTCGTCGGCAAATCGCTCCCCCACGTCTTCGGTTTGCGCCACCACATCGCGCAGCGCCTTGAGCATGCGGGCTTGCAGGGCGGCCAGTTCGGGGTTCGTGGCGTGGTTGCTCATCGCCACGGCAGCGCTGGCGGGCGTGGACGACGCAGGCTCGTCTCGCCCGGAACGCAGGTTCAGCCGGGGCGCGGACAACTTCTTGTGGATGTGTGCATCGCCGCACAGCGGACACGTGACCAGGCCTTGGCCGAGCTGGCTCACGAAATCGTCTTCCGAACCGAACCAGCCTTCAAATTCGTGCTGGTGGGCGCATTGCAGGTTGAGGACCTTCATGACCTGGATTGTCCCGTGAAAGTCTCGTCAGCAGAGTCGTTCCACGACAACGCCCATTCGCCGCTTTGCACGTTCTGCAGCCACATCGACCCTATGAGGGTCTTGCTGTCAGTGACTTCCCCGCTGAAACACCAGGCCCGCAGCTCGGCGGGCGTGGCGGTGAACACGTCGAGAAACTCACCGTCGTCGAGTTGGCGCTCGCCGGGTGTGAGACCGCGCGCAAACCAGATGTCGATGGTCTCGTCGGAGTACGCCACGGTGGGCGCCAGGCGGCCGGCGAAGGCCCACTCCCGCGCGCTGTAGCCGGTTTCCTCCAGCAGTTCGCGCTGGGCGCACACCAGGCTGTCTTCACCTGCGTCAAGCTTGCCCGCGGGAAACTCGATCATCACGGCCTGCTGAGGGTGGCGGAACTGGCGCTCCAGCACCACCCGGCCGTCGTCCAGAAGACCGATGACCATGACCGCGCCCGGGTGCAGCACATACTCGCGCGTGGACTCGGCGCCGTTGGGCAGGCGCACTGTGTCGCGCACCACGTGCAGAAAGTTGCCGCGCAACAGTTCGATGCGCGACAGCGGTGTTTCTCGCAGGTGGCTGTCTTCGTTCATCCTCGGTGGCGATAAAGGTAGCGGTAAACGAAGCCGGGGAAGGCCAGCGTGATGAAGAGCGCGCCGGTGGTGGCGTAGAACTCCCAGCCTTGCGGTGCAATCTGCCCGGCGCGCTGCTCCAGTGCAAGGCCGAGCGCGCCGACGATGAAGTACAGCAGCACCATCTCGCCCAGCCGCATCCAGAGGGTCTTGGGCAGGCTGCGCGGAATGACAGCCAGCCAGCGTTCGTTGATGAAGGGCAGGTTGGCGGCCACCAGCGCGGCGACCAACACCAGCCAGATAGAGAAACTGTGGTTCATGGTGGGAGGTGTGAGCCGGCCCCACCGGCGAAGTTCACCGGAGCAGGGCCGCGTGCCTCAGGCGAGCAGAGCCGCCACGGCCTGAGCACACAAGGCCATGAGGCCGCCGGGCAGGATGCCGAGCAACAGCACCAGCGCACCGTTGACCGAGAGCACCGAGCGCGCGTCCAGGCCGGCCTCGATCTCGGCGGTCTGTGTGGGGGCGTCGAAGTACATGACCTTGACCAGGCGCAGGTAGTAGAAGGCGCCGATCAACGACATGATCACCGCGAACACCGCCAGGCCCACGTAGAACGCGGTGCCCGAAGCCAGCAGCGCCTGCAGCACCGAGAGCTTGGCGTAGAAGCCCACCAGCGGCGGCACCCCGGCCAGCGAGAACATGCAGATGGCCATGACACCGGCGTACAGCGGGCTGCGCTGGTTCAGACCGGCGAGGTCGCTGATGTTCTCGGACTCGAAACCGCTTCGCGAGAGCAGCAGGATCACGCCGAAGGTGCCGAGCGTGGTCAGCACGTAGGTGATGACGTAGAACATGGACGAGCCGTAGGCGTTGGCCATGTTGCCGGTATCACCGTCCACCACGCCGGCCAGCAGGCCGAGCAGCATGAAGCCCATCTGCGCGATGGTGGAGAACGCGAGCATGCGTTTGAGGTTGGTCTGCGCGATGGCGGCAAAGTTGCCGATCAGCAGGGACATCACGGCCAGCACCGCGAGCATCTGCTGCCAGTCGAACGCGAGCGGCTGCAGGCCTTCGACCAGCAGGCGGATCACGATGGCAAAGGCCGCCAGCTTGGGCGCGCCGCCGATCATGAGCGTGACGGAAGTCGGGGCACCGTGGTAGACGTCGGGCACCCACATGTGGAAAGGCACCACACCCAGCTTGAACGCCAGACCGGCCACCACAAACACCAGACCGAGCGTGAGCACCTGGGCCGAACCCTTGAGGGTGGCTTCACCGCCAGCGATGGCCTGCATCACTTCAGGAAGCGCCAGCGAACCGGTGGCGCCGTAGACCATGGACAGGCCGTAGAGCAGGAAACCACTGGCCAGCGCGCCGAGAACAAAGTACTTCATGGCCGCTTCGGTGGCCTGTACATCGTCGCGACGCAGCGCCACGAGCGCGTAGCTGGAAAGCGTGAGCAATTCCAGGCCGAGGTAGATCACCAGGAAATTGTGGCCGGAGATCATGACGAACATGCCCAGCAGCGCGAACATGGCCAGGGTGAACATCTCGCCGCCGCGCAGCATGTCGCGTTGTCCCGCGTAGCCGCGGCCGTAGACCAGCGTGACCATCGTGGCGAGCGTGGCAAAACACTTGAGCCAATTGCCCATGGGATCGCTGACAATCATGCCGCCGAAGCCCGGGGTGGTGGTGCCCGACCACGCTGCCATGGCCAGCAGGAACGCAACCGCGCCCAGCGACAGCAGCGTGAGCGCGTAGGTGGCGCCACGCAGGGGCGACTTCACTGTCAGGTCGGCCAGTGCGATCACGCAGGCCATCGTCAGCAGGAGGATTTCTGGGTAGGCCGCGACCCAGCTGAGCTTGTCAATCATTGTTCGTTCTCTTGTGTCGTGTGGCGGGCCGGGCTCACTGGGGCAGCTTGGAAACCGCCACGTGGCGCAACAACTCCGCCACGGAGGCGTCCATCACGTCGGTGAAAGGCTTGGGATACACGCCCATGAAGAGCACCGCCAAGGCCAGCACCGCCATCACGAGGAACTCGCGTGCGTTGAGGTCAATCAGGTTCTTCACGTTGTCGTTGCCCACGGCACCCAGGTAGACGCGCTTGTACATCCACAAGGAATAGGCGGCACCGAAGATCAGGGCCGAAGCAGCGAGCAGGCCGATCCAGAAGTTGGCTTTCACCGCGGCCAGGATCACCATCCACTCGCCCACGAAACCGGCCGTGCCCGGCAGGCCGCAGTTGGCCATGGTGAACAGCAGCGCAAACGCGGCGAACTTGGGCATGGTGCTGACGACACCACCGTAATCGGCGATTTCGCGCGAGTGCACACGGTCGTACAACACGCCGATGCCCAGGAACATGGCGGCCGACACAAAACCGTGGGCAATCATCTGCACGATGCCGCCCGACACGCCGAGGTCGCTGAAGACGAAGAAGCCGAGCGTGACAAAGCCCATGTGCGCAACCGACGAATAGGCCACCAGCTTCTTCATGTCCTGCTGGACCATGGCCACCAGACCGACGTAGATCACCGCCACGAGCGACAGCGCGATCATGAGCCAGGCCCACTCTTGTGAGGCATCGGGCAGGATGGGCAACGAGAAGCGCAGGAAGCCGTACGCGCCGAGCTTGAGCATGATGGCCGCCAGCACGGCGGAACCGCCGGTCGGTGCTTCGACGTGCACGTCGGGCAGCCAGGTGTGCACGGGCCACATCGGCACTTTCACCGCGAAGGCCGCGAAGAAGGCAAAGAACAGCAAGGTCTGCGCGGTGCCGCTCAAGGGCAGCTGGTACCAGTCGGCCAGTGCAAAGCTTCCGCCGGACACGGTGTACAGGTAGATCAGCGCCACCAGCATCAGCAGCGAGCCCATGAGCGTGTAGAGGAAGAACTTGAACGCCGCGTAGATCTTGTTCGGGCCGCCCCAGATGCCGATGATCAGGTACATCGGGATCAGCGTGGCCTCGAAGAAAACATAAAACAGCATCGCGTCCTGCGCGCTGAACACACCGATCATCAAACCCGAGAGGATCAGGAAGGCGCCCATGTACTGGTTCACGCGGGAGGTGATCGACTCCCAGCTGGCGATGATGACCACCACGTTGATGAACGCGGTGAGCAGGATCAGCCACAACGAAATGCCGTCCACACCCAGGTGGTAATGGATGTTGAAGTTCTGAATCCAGGGGGCTTTTTCAACGAACTGCAGCGCGGCGGTGCCGAGCTTGAAACCGGTGTAGAGCGGCACCGTGACCGCCAGGCCCACCACCGCACCCACCAACGCGATCCAGCGCACCATCGGTGCCTGGTCGTCACGGCCCAGGGCCAGCAGCACGACGCCAAAAGCGATGGGCGTCCAGATGGCAAGGCTCAGCAAACCCATGATGTTCTTCTTCCTCTTGTTTTATTTGGCGAGCCAGACGAAGTACGTCATGAACAGCAGCACACCCACGATCATCATCAGCGCGTAGTGGTACAGGTAGCCGGTCTGTGCGCGGCGCACCACGCCGGAGACCAGCCCCACCAGCTTCCAGCTGGCGTTGACCACACCGCCTTCGATCACCCCCCGATCGCCACCCTTCCACAGACCGATGCCCAGACCACGCGCACCCTTGGCCAGCACGTTTTCGTTGAACCAGTCCAGGTAGTACTTGTTCTCCAGCACCACCACCAGCGGGCGCAAGGCGCGGCCAATGGCCGCCGGCACGGCCGGGTTGATCAGGTACATGTACCAGGCGCTCACCGCACCAGCCAGGGCCAGGTACAGCGGTGGCGTGAACAAGGCATGGGAGACCATGGCCAACGGGCCGTGGAAAATCCCGGCGAACTTCGCCATGGCCGGGTGGGCCGCGGCGTTGATGAAGATCGCGTCCTTGAAGAAGTCACCGAACAGCATGGGCTGGATGGTCATGAAACCGATCACCACCGACGGGATGGCCAGCAGCACCAGCGGTACCGTGACCACCCAGGGGGATTCGTGCGGCTTGTTGTCATGGGCATGACCATGCCCGTGGTCGTCGTGGTGACCATGGTCGTCGTGGTGCGCGTCCGGGTTCTGGTCGTAGCGCTCTTTGCCGTGGAACACCAGAAAGTAAAGGCGGAACGAATAGAACGAGGTGACGAACACACCGGCCAGCACCGCGAAATAGGCGAAGCCCGAGGCCGGCAGGTTGCTGAAGTGCACCGCCTCAATGATGGAGTCCTTGGAGTAGAAGCCCGAGAACAGCGGCGTGCCGATGAGGGCCAGCGTACCCAGCAGCGAAGTGATCCAGGTGATGGGCATGTACTTGCGCACGGCGCCCATCCAGCGGATGTCCTGGTTGTGGTGCAGACCCATGATCACCGAGCCGGCCGCGAGGAACAGCAGCGCCTTGAAGAAGGCGTGCGTCATGAGGTGGAACACCGCCACCGAGTAGGCCGATGCGCCCAGTGCCACCGTCATGTAGCCCAGCTGGGACAGCGTGGAATACGCCACGATGCGCTTGATGTCGTTCTGAATGATGCCCAGGAAGCCCATGAACAGCGCGGTGATGGCGCCGATGACCATGATGAAGTTCAGCGCCGTGTCGGACAGCTCGAACAGCGGCGACATGCGCGCCACCATGAAGATGCCGGCGGTGACCATGGTCGCGGCGTGGATCAGCGCCGAGATGGGTGTGGGGCCTTCCATGGAATCGGGCAGCCAGACGTGCAGGGGGAACTGGGCGCTCTTGCCCATGGCACCGATGAAGAGGCAGATGCAGATGACGGTGATCAGCAGCCAGTCGGTGCCGGGAAAGCCCATGGCGCCGAGGGCAGGTGCTTTCGCAAACACCTCGGTGTAGTTCAGCGTGCCGGCGTAGGCCACGATGAGGCCGATGCCCAGGATGAAGCCGAAGTCGCCCACGCGGTTGACAAGGAAGGCCTTCATGTTGGCGAAGATCGCCGTGGGCTTGTTGAACCAGAAGCCGATCAACAGGTAGGACACCAGACCCACCGCTTCCCAGCCAAAAAACAGCTGCAGCAGGTTGTTGCTCATGACCAGCATGAGCATGGAGAAGGTGAACAGCGAGATGTAGGCGAAGAAGCGGTTGTAGCCCTTGTCTTCTTCCATGTAGCCGATGGTGTAGAGGTGCACCATGAGCGAGACGAAGGTGACGACCACCATCATCATGGCGGTGAGGCCGTCGACCAGGAAACCGATCTCCATCTTCAGACCACCGACCACCATCCAGGTGTAGAGGGTCTCGTTGAAGCGGGCGCCGTCCAGGGCCACGCTCTTGAGCGTCATGGCCGAGAGGATGAAGGCGATCAGCACACCCAGGATGGTGAGCGTGTGCGAAGCGCGGCGGCCGATGACGTTGCCGCCGAAGGTGGTGCCCAGGACGCCGGCCAGGGCCGCGCCGATCAGCGGCGCCATGGGAACGGCGAGCAGGGTGCTGGCAGAGAGGGTGGTGCTCATGGTGTTCTTGTCTGGGGGCTGGGGCTCAGCCTTTGAGCGTGTTGAGCTCTTCGACGCTGATCGAATTCTTGTTGCGGAACAGCAGCACAAGGATGGCCAGGCCGATCGCCGATTCGGCAGCGGCCACGGTCAGGATGAAGAACACGAACACCTGGCCGTGCATGTCACCCAGGAAATGCGAGAACGCCACGAAGTTCATGTTGACCGCGAGCAGCATCAGCTCGATGGCCATGAGCAGCACGATGAGGTTCTTGCGGTTCAGGAAGATGCCGACCACCGACAGCGCGAACAGGATGGCGCCGACGGCGAGGAAATGGCCCAGGGTCACGCTCATGATGGTTTGCCCTCCTCGGCGGTCACCGCAACGACTGCGGGTGCGGCTTTCTGCGTGGCGTTCATCGGCAGCACCACCAGGCGGTCCCGGGCGCGAACATGCACTTGCAGACCGGGGTTGATGGCCTTGCTGTCCTTGCGCTGGCGCAGGGTGAGCGCGATGGCCGCGACCATGGCCACCAGCAGGATCACAGCAGCCACTTCAATGGGGTACAGGTACTCGGTGTAGAGCAGCAAGCCGAGCTCGCGCGTGTTGGAGTAGTTGGCCGCGTTGATGCCGGTGTTCACCGCATCGGGGTTGGCCGCCAGGCTCGGAAAGCCGACGAACAGCACGGCGATGAGTTCGGCCGCCACAAAACCGCCGAGGATGGCAGCGAGCGGAAAGTGTTTCCAGAAACCCTTGCGCACACCGTCCATGTTGATGTCGAGCATCATCACGACGAACAGGAACAGCACCATCACCGCGCCCAGGTAGACCAGCACCAGCGTGATGCCGAGGAACTCCGCCTTCAGCAGCAACCACAACGCAGACGCCTGCGAAAAAGCCAGCATCAGGAACAACACCGCGTGCACAGGATTGCGCGCGGTGATGACGCGGAAGGCTGCAAACAGCAGCACCGCGGCAAAGAGGTAAAAAAAGCCGGTCTGGTAATCCATGGCGTTGTTCTTGTGTCGTCTGTTCCGGGCGGTTCCGGATTCAGAACGGATCAGCGGTAAGGGGCGTCGGCGGCCCGGGCAGCGGCAATCTCGGTCTCGTAGCGGTCGCCCACGGCCAGCAACATCTCTTTCGTGAAGTACAGGTCACCGCGTTTTTCGCCGTGGTACTCGAAGATGTGCGTCTCGACGATGGAGTCGACCGGGCAGCTCTCTTCGCAGAAGCCGCAGAAGATGCACTTGGTCAGGTCGATGTCGTAACGCGTGGTGCGGCGTGAACCGTCGTCACGCACGTCGGACTCGATGGTGATGGCCATGGCCGGGCACACCGCCTCGCACAGCTTGCAGGCGATGCAGCGCTCTTCGCCGTTTTCATAACGGCGCAGGGCGTGCAGGCCGCGGAAACGCGGCGACAGCGGCGTCTTCTCTTCGGGGAACTGCACCGTGATCTTGCGCTTGAAGGCGTAACGACCGGTCAGGGCCATGCCCTTGAACAATTCCACCAGCAGGAAGCTGTTGAGGAAGTCGCGAAAGGAAAACGGCGCGACGACTGCGGGAGAGGCGACGGGGTTGGCGGTGATGGTGGACATGGTCAATCGCCCTCTTATTTCCAGAGGTTCCACGACGTCTGCATCAGGCCGCCGACGAGCAGCAGGTAGATGAGCGTGACGGGAATGAAGATCTTCCAGCCCAGACGCATGATCTGGTCGTAGCGGAAGCGCGGAAAGGTGGCGCGGATCCAGATGAACATGGACACCACGAGGAAGGTTTTCAGGCCGAGCCAGATCCAACCGGGGATCCAGTTGAAAACGGCGCTGTCGACGGGAGGCAACCACCCACCGAGGAACATCAACACCGCCAACACCGAGATCAACCACATGCTGGCGTATTCGGCCAGGAAGAAGATGGCGAAGCCCATGCCCGAGTACTCGACCATGTGACCGGCCACGATCTCGGCCTCGCCCTCGACCACGTCGAACGGGTGGCGGTTGGTTTCGGCCACGCCCGAGATGAGGTAGACGAAGAAGATGGGCAGCAGAGGCAGCCAGTTCCACGACAGGAAATTCAGCCCTTGCGAGGCCGCAATGCCGCGCGCCTGCGAGTTCACGATGTCGACCAGGTTCAGGCTGCCCGACACCATGACCACGATCAGGAAACAGAAGCCGATCGCAATCTCGTAGCTGACCATCTGGGCCGAGGCGCGCAGCGCACCGAGGAAGGCGTACTTCGAGTTCGAAGCCCAGCCGGCGATGATCACGCCGTACACCTCGATCGATGTGATGGCCAGGATCACCAGCAGACCGGCGTTCACGTTGGCCAGCACCGCCTCGGGACCGAAGGGCACAGCGACCCACGCGGCCAGTGCCGGCATGATGGCCATGATGGGGCCCAGACGGAAAAGACCATTGCTCGCGGCACTCGGGCGGATCAACTCCTTGGTCAGCAGCTTGAGCGCATCGGCAATGGGCTGCAGCAGGCCGAATGGGCCGACGCGGTTGGGTCCGTGGCGCACCTGGATCCAGCCGAGCAGCTTGCGCTCCCACAGCGTGAGGTAGGCCACCGCGCCCATCAAGGGCGCCAGCACGGCCACGATCTTGATCAGGTTCCAGATGACAGGCCAGGCCGCCGTGGTCCACCACGGGGCGGCGATCAGGCCAAGGCCGCCGTTGTACATCGCGTCGATCATGCGAGCACCTCATCGGCAATCAAAGCAGCCCGGGCATCGGCCGTCATTTGCAGCGCGGGGGCGCGGCGCACCAGACTGTCGAGCTGGTAGATGCTGGCCACGCAAGGCTCGGTACCGGCGGGTGCGGTGTCGATCGGTGCAGTGCTGGCGTTGTTCAAGCGCGCGGCGTCCACAACAGCGCCACTCGCCACACCGGGCAACGCACTCGCCAACACGGCCTGCGACGAGTCGGCATCAAAGCCTGCCAGGCCGAGCAGGTTGCCCAGCACGCGGATCACTTTCCACGCAGGACGCGTTTCACCCAGCGGGCGCACGACAGCGTGGAAGCTCTGCAGGCGACCTTCGGCATTCACGAAGGAACCCGAGGTTTCGGTGAACGGGGCGATCGGCAGCAGCACGTCGCTGATGTCGAGGTTGGTCTTGAACGGGCTCAGCGTGACGACCATGCCGGCTGCGGCCAAACCTTGGGTTCCGGCCGCGCTGTCGTGCGCGGGTTCGGTGTTGAGCAGAAGCAGTGCCTTGAGCGCGCCGCCCAGCATCTGGCCAGCGTTCAAACCGCCCTGCCCCGGCACGGCGTTCACGAGTTGTGCACCCACGGTGTTGGCGGCTTCGCTCAGGTAGCCAACGGTGGCGCCGGTCTGCTGCGAGATCCAGTTCGCCAGCGACAGCAGGCTGGCCGCTTTTTCATGGTGCGCGGCGGCGTTGCCGAGCAGGATGGCCTTGTGCTCACCACCGAGCAGCGACTTGGCCACGGCACGGTGCGCTTCGGACACTTCGGCGTTCACCGGTGCGCTGGCGCCGGTCTCGGCTGCGATGGCAGCGGCAATGCCGGCCAGCGCCGACACCCAGATGCTGATGTCAGCGAGCACCACGTTCTTCAGAGGCATCGCCCAGTCCTGGGCAACCGCATTGAGCACGTTGACCTGCGCACCCTTGCGCTGGGCCTGGCGGATGCGCTGCGCGAACAGAGGGTGGTCCTTGCGCAGGTTCGAGCCCACGACCAGCACCCGCTGGAGGCTGGAGAGTGACGCGACGGGCATGCCCAGCCAGCGCGCCGAGCCAGCCGGCGCAGCATTGGAAAAATCAGCGTGGCGCAGGCGGCTGTCGATGTTCTGGCTGCCCATGCCACGCACCAGCGCGGCGGCCAACGCCAGTTCTTCCAGTGTGCCGTGCGGGCTGGCCAGCAGGCCGATGGCGGCAGCGCCGTGTTCGGCCTTGACCTGCTTCAACCCGTTGGCCACGTATTCGAGTGCGGTCTGCCAGTCGACCGTCTTCCACTCGCCGCCCTGTTTGAGCATGGGCGCGGTCAGGCGGTCTTCGCTGTTGACGGCTTCATAGGAGAAACGGTCACGGTCGGCGATCCAGCATTCGTTGACGGCTTCGTTTTCGAGCGGCACCACGCGCATGACCTTGTGGTTCTTCACCTGAACGATCAGGTTGGCGCCGGTGGAATCGTGCGGGCTCACGCTCTTGCGGCGCGAGAGTTCCCAGGTGCGGGCGCTGTAACGGAACGGTTTGCTGGTGAGCGCACCGACCGGGCAGATGTCGATCATGTTGCCCGACAGCTCGGAGTCGACCGTGTCGCCCAGCACCGTGGTGATCTCGGCGTGTTCACCGCGGTGGATCATGCCCAGCTCCATCACGCCAGCCACTTCCTGGCCAAAGCGCACGCAACGGGTGCAATGGATGCAGCGGCTCATCTCCTGCATGGAGATCAGCGGGCCCACGTCCTTGTGGAACACGACGCGCTTTTCCTCTTCGTAGCGCGAGCCTGAACTGCCGTAACCCACGGCCAGATCCTGCAGCTGGCATTCGCCGCCCTGGTCGCAGATGGGGCAATCCAGCGGGTGGTTGATGAGCAGGAACTCCATCACCGACTGCTGGGCCTTGATCGCCTTGTCGCTCTTGGTGCGCACGATCATGCCCTGTGTGACGGGCGTGGCGCAGGCCGGCATGGGCTTGGGCGCCTTCTCCACGTCGACCAGGCACATGCGGCAGTTGGCCGCGATGGACAGCTTCTTGTGATAGCAGAAATGCGGGATGTAGGTGCCTGCCTTTTCGGCCGCATGCATGACCATGCTGCCCGGGGGCACTTCCACCTTCTTGCCGTCGAGTTCGATTTCAACCATGGGAGTTTTTCTCTTATGCAGCCTTGGCTGGCGACTGAGCGGCCGCGATCTTGGCCTCGAACTCATGCCGGAAGTGTTTGATCATGGCGCGCACCGGCATGGCCGCTGCATCGCCCAGGGCGCAGATGGTGCGGCCCATGATGTTTTCGGCCACGTTGTCCAGCAGTGCCATGTCGGCGGGGCGGCCTTCGCCCTCGTCGATGCGGCTGACCATGCGCCAGAGCCAGCCCGTGCCTTCGCGGCACGGCGTGCACTGGCCGCACGATTCGTGCATGTAGAAGTAGGAGAGGCGCTTGAGCGACTCGACCATGCAACGGCTGTCGTCCATCACGATCACCGCGCCCGAACCCAGCATGGAGCCGGCCTTCGCAATCGAGTCGTAGTCCATGGTGCAGTCCATCATGATGGACGCGGGCAACACCGGCGACGACGAACCACCGGGAATCACGGCCTTGAGCGTGCGGCCCTTGCGCACACCACCGGCGAGCTCCAGCAGCTTGCTGAACGGCGTGCCCATGGGCACTTCGTAGTTGCCGGGCATCTCCACATCACCGCTCACCGAGAAGATCTTGGTGCCGCCGTTGTTCGGCTTGCCGCAGGCGAGGTACGCCGCGCCACCGTTGCGGATGATCCAGGGCACAGCCGCGAAGGTCTCGGTGTTGTTGATCGTGGTGGGCTTGCCGTACAGGCCGAAGCTGGCCGGGAACGGCGGCTTGAAACGCGGCTGGCCTTTCTTGCCTTCGAGCGATTCGAGCAGCGCGGTTTCTTCGCCGCAGATGTAGGCGCCGAAGCCGTGAAACGCGTGCAGCTGGAAGCTGAAGCCACTGTCCAGGATGTTGTCGCCCAGCAGTCCGGCGGCACGGGCTTCTTCCAGCGCCGTTTCGAAGCGGTCGTAGGCTTCGAAGATCTCGCCGTGGATGTAGTTGTAGCCCACGCTGATGCCCATCGCGAAGGCGGCAATGGCCATGCCTTCGATCACGATGTGCGGGTTGTACATGAGGATGTCGCGGTCCTTGCAGGTGCCCGGCTCGCCCTCGTCGGAATTGCACACGAGGTACTTCTGACCTGGGAACTGGCGCGGCATGAAGCTCCACTTCAGCCCGGTGGGGAAACCCGCACCGCCGCGACCGCGCAAGGCCGATTCCTTCAGCGTGGCAATCACCTGGTCCTGCGTCATGCCCACCACCGGTGGGTCACCCGCCGGCTCGGCCCCGTCCTTGCCCAGCACCTTGCGCAAGGCCTGGTACCCGCCACGCGCCACGTAGTCCTTCAGCGACCAGTTGCCGCCATTGAGGTCGGCGTAGATCTGGGGATTGATGTGACGGCCGTGGAAGCAGGTTTGCACGCCGTTGGCGCGGAACTGCGAAAGGATTTGTTCGGCGTTCATGACTGTCCTTCTGAAGCACGCAAGCCGTCAATCAACTGGTCCAGCTTGTCGTTGCTCATGAAACTGCACATGTGGCGGTCGTTGACCAGCATCACCGGGGAATCGGCGCAGGCGCCGAGGCACTCGCTTTGCTGCAGGGTGAACAAACCGTCGGCGGTGGTACCGCCCATGGTGATGCCCAGCTTGTGCTCCAGGTGGTGCAGCGCGCTCTGACCATCGCGCAACTGGCACGGCAGGTTGGTGCAGACGTTGAGCTTGAACTTGCCCACCGGCTGCTGGTTGTACATGTTGTAGAACGTCGTCACCTCGTGCACCGCGATCGGCTCCATGCCCAGGTAAGCGGCCAGCGAGGCCTCGGCCCCGGTGCTCACAAAACCCATTTCCTGCTGGATGATGGACAGGCATGCCATCACGGCCGACTGCGCCTGGTCGGCGGGGTACTTGGCAACTTCGCGCGCAAAGCGCTGCTGGGTGGTGCTGCTGAATTCCACAGCGGCAACTGCTTGGCCGGTGCTCATCGGTCGATCTCCCCGAAAACAATGTCCATGGTGCCGATGATGGCCACAGCGTCGGCCAGCATGTGACCGCGCGCCATCTCGTCCATCGTGGCCAGGTGCGCAAAACCGGGCGCGCGGATCTTCAGGCGGTAGGGCTTGTTGGCGCCGTCGCTCACCAGGTAGATGCCGAACTCGCCCTTGGGGTGCTCGACCGCTGCGTAGGCTTCGCCTTCGGGCACGTGGAAGCCTTCGGTGAACAGCTTGAAATGGTGGATCAGCTCTTCCATGTTGGCCTTCATGGCCTCACGGGCGGGGGCCGCCACCTTGTGGTTGTCGGTGATGACCGGACCGGGGTTGGCGCGCAACCACTTCGAACACTGTTCGATGATGCGGTTGGACTGCTTCATCTCTTCCATGCGGACGAGATAGCGGTCGTAGCAGTCACCGGTCTTGCCCACCGGAATGTCGAAGTCCATCTGACCGTACACGTCGTACGGCTGCTTCTTGCGCAGGTCCCAGGCGATGCCGGAACCGCGCAGCATGGGGCCGGTCATGCCGAGGTTGAGCGCACGCTCGGGCGTGACCACGCCGATGCCCACGGTGCGCTGCTTCCAGATGCGGTTGTCGGTCAGCAGCGTGTGGTACTCGGCGAGATACGTGGGGAAGCGCTTCGTGAAGTCGTCGATGAAATCGAGCAGCGAACCCTGGCGGTTCGTGTTCATCTGCTCCATCGCGCGGGCGTTGCGGATCTTGCTGTGCTTGTACTGCGGCATGGTGTCCGGCAGATCGCGGTACACGCCGCCCGGACGGAAGTAGGCCGCGTGCATGCGCGCGCCAGAGACCGCCTCGTACATGTCGAACAGGTCTTCGCGCTCGCGGAACGCGTAGATCAGGATGGTGGAGCTGCCGCAGTCGTTGCCGTGCGAGCCCAGCCACATCAGGTGGTTGAGCAGGCGCGTGATCTCGCTGAACATCACGCGGATGTACTGAGCACGGATCGGCACCTCGATGCCGAGCAATTTCTCGATGGCCAGGCAGTACGCGTGCTCGTTGCACATCATCGACACATAGTCCAGCCGATCCATGTACGGCAGCGACTGGATGTAGGTCTTGTGCTCGGCGAGTTTTTCGGTGGCGCGGTGCAGCAGGCCGATGTGCGGATCGGCGCGTTGCACGACCTCGCCGTCGAGCTCGAGCACCAGGCGCAGCACGCCGTGCGCGGCCGGGTGCTGCGGACCGAAGTTGAGGGTGTAGTTCTTGATTTCAGCCATGACGATGTCGCAGGAAGGCCAGGGCCCTCAGTGCAAGCCCCCGTAGTTGTCTTCGCGGATGATGCGCGGCGTGATTTCGCGGGGCTCGATGCTCACCGGCTCGTAGATCACGCGCTGGCGCTCGGCGTCGTAGCGCATCTCGACGTGGCCGGACAGCGGGAAGTCCTTGCGGAAAGGATGGCCGATGAAGCCGTAGTCGGTGAGGATGCGGCGCAGATCGTCGTGTCCCTCGAAGACGATACCGAAAAGATCAAACGCTTCGCGCTCGTACCAGTTGGCGGCTGCCCACAACGGCGTGACAGAGGCCAGCACCGGGAAGTCGTCCTCCGGGCAGAACACCCGCACACGCACGCGGTGGTTGTGCGTGACCGACAACAGGTGCGCCACGGCCGCAAAACGCTGGCCCTCCCAACGTCCATCGCCGTAGGTCTGGTAGTCCATGCCACACAGATCCACGAGCTGCTCAAAGGATGCCTGGGGCGCATCGCGCAGGATCTGCATGACGTCGAAGTAATGGGCCGCCGCGACCACCAGCGTCAGCTCTTCGCGAACCACGTCCAGCGACACCACGCGATCGCCCAGCAAATCCGCCAAGGCGTGCTTCAGGGCTTCCGGTGCAACTGCGTAGGAGGTTGTTGGGGTGTCGGTCATGGGTGGGTCTCTGGGGACTCGTTTCGCCGTGGGGCAGCCGGCGCTCAGGCGCGGGCGATCGTCTGGGTGCGGCGGATCTTCTGCTGGAGCTGGATGATTCCGTACAACAGCGCTTCGGCCGTGGGCGGACATCCGGGCACATACACGTCCACCGGCACGATGCGGTCGCAACCGCGCACCACCGAATAGCTGTAGTGGTAGTAGCCGCCACCGTTGGCACACGAACCCATGGAAAGCACCCAGCGCGGCTCGGCCATCTGGTCGTACACCTTGCGCAGGGCGGGCGCCATCTTGTTGCACAGCGTGCCGGCCACGATCATCAGATCGGACTGGCGCGGACTGGCTCGGAACACCTCGGAGCCGAAGCGACCGATGTCGTAGCGCGCAGCCGCCGCGTGCATCATTTCGACCGCACAGCAGGCCAGACCAAAGGTCATGGGCCACAGCGAGCCGGTCTTGGCCCAGTTCACCACCGAGTCGTAGCTGGTGGTGACAAAACCTTCCTTGAATACGCCTTCAATCATGAGCCGCTCCGGTGCATTCGTGTGTGTGCAAGTCGCTCATTCCCAGTCCAGTGCGCCCTTCTTCCACTCGTAGGCAAAGCCCACGGTGAGGATGGCCAGAAACACCACGCCCGCGAGGAAGCCGGTCATGCCGATGTCGGAGAAGGCCACAGCCCAGGGGATGAGGAAAGCGATTTCGAGATCGAACAGAATGAACAAAATCGCTACGAGGTAGTAGCGCACATCGAACTTCATTCGAGCGTCTTCAAACGCTTCAAACCCGCACTCGTAAGGGGAATTTTTCTCTGCGTCCGGAAGGTTGGGACCGAGGATGTAGCCCAGGACCTGCGGGATGATCCCGATGGCAATACCCACCAAGATGAACAGGAGCACAGGTAGGTATTGTTCGAGACTCATCTTGGTCTGTTCCACTGACACGGCATGGGGCCGTGTTGTCCAAAGATTGGTGCCGACGGCGAGACTCGAACTCGCACAGCTTTCGCCACTACCCCCTCAAGATAGCGTGTCTACCAATTTCACCACGTCGGCTGGTCTGCGTTGCTGGCTCACGAGGTCTGTGTGAGCCTTGCTGACAAGCATCAGAGTTTACCCTGAAACCACCCCTCTTTTGAGAGGCAGCGGGGCTTTTTCAACTCGGATGGAAGATGCTCCGGCATGCGCGCCGTGAACGCATGCCTTGCCGGTCATTTGGCCGGGATTTGCGCCGGGCCGGTGGGCGCTGGCGTCACGGCCGCCGGCGCGGGAGCGGCACCGGTCGCAGGCGCCGTGCCGGGAATCTGTTGCGAAGCATCGGCCGGCTGGGCAGGCGCGGCAACGCCTTCGAGCACGCTGCCCGAACTCGGCGCCACCGTGCGCAGATTGCCGAAATAGGCCAAGCCCAGGGTGCAGGTCAGGAACACCGCAGCCAGCACGGCGGTGGAACGCGACAGGAAGTTTGCGCCACCCGAGGCGCCAAACAGACTGGCCGAGCCGGCACCGCCACCACCGAAAGCTGCACCCGCATCGGCACCTTTGCCGTGCTGCATGAGGATCAAGCCGATCATGGCCAGTGCCGAGAGGATCTGCACGGCCAGCAGGATGGTCAACACAACGTTCATTTTTTACTCCGGAATCACGGTTGTCGATGTGCCCTGAAGGCACGAAAAAGGTCAGCGGGCCGAAGCCACGATCTGAAGGAAGTCGGCCGCCTTGAGCGAAGCGCCGCCGATGAGGCCTCCGTCGATGTCGGGCTGGGCCAGCAGGCTCGCGGCGTTCGTCGCGTTCATGCTGCCGCCGTAGAGGATGTGCACGCGCTCGGGATGCTGCGTGGCCGCTGCCAGTTGCGCCCGCAGCACCGCATGGACCTGCTGCGCCTGTTCGGGCGACGCGGTCTTGCCGGTGCCGATGGCCCAGACGGGCTCGTAGGCCACCACGATTTCGCTGGTGCAGTGCGCCACCGCATGAATGACCGCGGCCAACTGACGCTTGACCACGGCCTCGGTCTGCCCCGCGTCGCGCTCCGCCAGCGTCTCACCCACGCAAACGATGGGCGTGATGCCGTGGGCCAGCGCCGCTTTGGCCTTGTCCGCCACCAGCCCGTCGGTCTCACCGTGGTACTGGCGTCGCTCGGAGTGGCCCACGATCGCATAGCGGCAGGCAAAGTCCTTGAGCATGGTGGCCGACACCTCACCGGTGTAAGCCCCTTGTTCGTGGCTCGACACGTCCTGCGCACCCCAGCTGATCGGGCTGCCGGTCAGCAGCGACTGCAGTTGACCCAGGTAAGGCGCGGGCACGCACAAGGCCATATCGGCACCCTGCGCTTGACCGCGCAGGCCGTCGAGCATGGCTTTCACCAACGCCTCGTTCGCGGCCAGCGAGCCGTTCATTTTCCAGTTGCCTGCGATCAGTGGTTTCATGTCAAAGAGGCCGTCATGCCCAAGTCAGGACGAGCTTGCCGATGTGGCGGTTGGATTCCATGAGCGTGTGCGCAGCCGCGGCTTCGCTGGCGGGGAACACCTGGTGGATCACGGGCTTGATCTTGCCCTGCGCCAGCAGTGGCCAGACGCGTTCGCGCAGTGCTTGAGCAATGGCAGCCTTGAATGCGATCGGGCGCGGACGCAGGGTCGAACCGGTGATGGTGAGGCGCTTGCGCAGCACCATGCCGGCGTTGAACTCGGCCTTCACACCACCCTGCACCGCGATGATGACCAGCCGGCCGTCTTCGGCCAGACAGTCGATCTCTCGCGCCACGTAGGCACCGGCCACCATGTCGAGCACAACGTTGACGCCCTGCCCACCCGTGAGGTCGGCCACGGCAGCCACGAAGTCCTGCGTCTTGTAGTTGATGGCATGGTCCGCGCCGAGCGCCAGACAGGCCGCGCACTTGTCGTCGCTGCCCGCGGTCGCGATCACGCGTGCGCCCAGGGCCTTGGCCATCTGGATCGCAGTCACGCCGATGCCGCTGGTGCCACCCTGGATCAACAAGGTTTCGCCCGCTTGCAGGCGTGCGCGGTCGAACACGTTGCTCCACACGGTGAAGAAGGTCTCGGGCAAGGATGCCGCAGCGATGTCGTCCATGCCGTCGGGCACCGGCAGGCACTGGCCCACAGGCGCCACGCACCACTGGGCATAACCACCACCGGCCACCAGCGCGCACACGCGGTCGCCCACTTTCAGGCCCGCAGCGGCCATGGCCGCCTCGTCGCCCGAGGCGATCACCCCCGCCACTTCGAGGCCGGGGATGTCGGACGCGCCGGGCGGCACCGGGTAGTTTCCGGTCCGCTGCAGCACGTCGGGGCGGTTCACGCCCGACGCGCCGACACGGATCAGCACCTCACCCGCAGCCGCCACCGGCACCGGGCGCTCACCGATACGCAGCACCTCGGGTGCACCAAAGCTGCTGATCTCGACCGCTTGCATCACCGCCGGATTCACGACTGGGGCTGCTGCTGTGGCTCGACCGCATTGCGATCGGCCAGCGCTTTCATGGACAGCTTGACGCGGCCTTTTTCGTCGGTCTCGAGCACTTTCACGCGAACGATCTGGCCTTCGGTCAAATAGTCGGTGACGCGCTCGACGCGCTCGTGCGCGATCTGGCTGATGTGCAGCAGGCCATCCTTGCCGGGCAGCAGGTTGATCAGGGCGCCGAAGTCGAGGATCTTGGTGACTGGGCCTTCGTAGACCTTGCCCACTTCCACTTCGGCCGTGATCTGCTCGATGCGACGCTTCGCTTCGTCGGCCTTGGCCGAGTCGGTCGAGGCGATGGTGATGGTGCCGTCTTCGTCGATGTTGATCTGCGTGCCGGTCTCCTCGGTCAGCGCGCGAATCACGGCGCCGCCCTTGCCGATCACGTCGCGGATCTTCTCGGGGTTGATCTTCATGGTGAAGAGCTTGGGTGCGAAGTTGGAGACTTCGGTCTTGGCTTCGCCCATGGCTTCCTGCATCTTGCCCAGGATGTGCATGCGGGCTTCCTTGGCCTGCGCCAGTGCGACCTGCATGATTTCCTTGGTGATGCCCTGGATCTTGATGTCCATCTGCAGCGCCGAGATACCGTTGGTGGTGCCGGCGACCTTGAAGTCCATGTCGCCCAGGTGGTCTTCGTCACCCAGGATGTCGGTCAGCACGGCGAAGCGGTTGCCGTCCTTGATCAGGCCCATGGCGATGCCGGCCACGTGGGCCTTCATCGGCACGCCGGCGTCCATCAACGCCAGGCAGCCGCCGCAGACCGATGCCATCGACGAGGAACCGTTGGACTCGGTGATTTCCGACACGACACGCATGGTGTAGGGGAAGTCTTCCTTGCTGGGCAGCGCCGCGATCAGCGCGCGCTTGGCCAGGCGGCCGTGGCCGATTTCGCGGCGCTTTGGCGTGCCGAAACGGCCGGCTTCGCCGGTGGCGAAGGGGGGCATGTTGTAGTGCAGCATGAAGCGGTCTTCGAACTCGCCGGCCAGCGCATCGATGCGTTGGGCGTCGCGGTCGGTACCCAGTGTGGCCACGACCAGCGCCTGCGTTTCACCGCGGGTGAACAGGGCCGAGCCGTGGGTGCGGGGCAGCACGCCGTTGCGGATTTCGATGGCGCGCACGGTGCGCGTGTCGCGGCCGTCGATGCGGGGCTCGCCGGCCAGGATCTGGCCACGCACGATCTTGGCTTCGATCTCGAACAGCAGGGCTTCGATGGCCACGCTGTCGAAGGCCACGCCTTCGGCTTTGAGTGCAGCGAACACGTCGGCGTATGCAGAGCGGCAAGCCTGGGTGCGGGCCTGCTTGTTGCGGATCTGGTAGGCGGCTTCGAGCTTGGCCTTGGCCAGGCCGTCGATCTTGGCGATCAGCGGCTCGTCCTTGGCGGGTGCTTGCCAGTCCCAGGCCGGCTTGCCAGCGTCGCGCACCAGCTCGTTGATGGCAGCGATCGCAATGTTGCCCTGCTCATGGCCGAACACCACGGCGCCCAGCATGATTTCTTCGGACAGCTGGTCGGCTTCGGATTCCACCATCAGCACGGCGGACTCGGTGCCGGCGACCACGAGGTCCAGCTGGCTGTCTTTGAGCTGAGTCTGGCCGGGATTGAGGACGTACTGGCCATTCACGTAGCCCACGCGGGCAGCACCGATGGGGCCGTTGAACGGGATGCCGCTGACCGACAGGGCGGCCGAGGTGGCGATCATGGCGGCGATGTCGGCCTGCACTTCGGGGTTCAGGCTCACCACGTGCACGATCACCTGGACTTCGTTGTAGAAGCCTTCGGGGAACAGGGGACGGATCGGGCGGTCAATCAGGCGGCAGGTCAGCGTTTCGAGTTCGCTCGGGCGGCCTTCGCGCTTGAAGAAGCTGCCGGGGATCTTGCCGGCAGCGTACGACTTCTCGGTGTAGTCCACGGTCAGCGGGAAGAAGTCCTGGCCGGCCTTGGCTTCGGTCTTGGCGACGACGGTGGCGAGCACCACGGTGTCGTCGATGTTGACCAGCACGGCGCCGGTGGCCTGGCGCGCGATTTCGCCGGTTTCCATGGTGACCGTGTGGGGGCCCCACTGGAAGGTCTTGGTGACTTTGTTGAACATGGTCATGGTTTATCTCCTGAATTTTTCTCCGCCACCCGGCGGAAAACACAGCGTGCGGCAAACCCGCACAAAACCCGGAAACACAACCCAGAACACGATGCCATTCCAGATGGATTGAGTGTTTCGCCGTTGGCGCTCAACCCGCTTGGAATGACACAGCTTCGCTCTGTAATCAATGCTCCGGAATCAAAAAAGAGGTCAAAAAAGCAAAAAACGCCCGAGCCAGCGAACCAACTCAGGCGTTTTCTGTGTCAACCCGGGCTCAATTACTTGCGCAGGCCCAGTTTGGCGATCAGCGCCACGTAACGCTGGGCGTCTTTGGACTTCAAATAGTCCAGCAGCTTGCGGCGGCGGCTCACCATGCGCAGCAGGCCGCGACGACCGTGGTGGTCTTTGGCGTGCGTCTTGAAGTGGGGGGTCAGTTCGTTGATGCGTGCGGTCAGGATGGCGACCTGCACTTCTGGGCTGCCGGTGTCATTGGCGGCACGGGCGTTGGCCGCGACGACTTCGGCTTTGATGGATTGGGCAATCATGGAATTTCCTTGTGGTTACATGCGTCCCGGCGCAGCCAGTCGGCACAAGGAGTTGCTCCAGGGCCGGCCGCCGCATCGGGCGTGGGTATGCTGTCCTTTCGAACGGCAATCGCGGATTATAGGGCAGAAGGCGTCAGGTGCCGCCACCGGGCTGGGCGGCGATCCAGCGGCGCAGGCGGGAGACGCCCTCCTCCAGCCGGTGGGTGTCGCGGCTGGCGAAGCACCAGCGCAGCCAGCCAGCCGCTTCAGGGCTGAAGGCGCTGCCCGGCGCCAGGCCGATGCCGGCCTCGCGCACCAGCCGTTTGGCCACGTCCAGGCAATCGTCATGCCCCTGCAGTGTGAAAAAGGCGTACATGCCACCCAAGGGCTCGGCCAGCGTCACACCAGGCACGGCGCGCAGCAGCGGCACCAGGGTGTCGCGGCAGGTCTTCAAGTGCGCCACCAGCGCGGGCGTGACTTCTGAGCCGCGCTGCAGCGCCACGGTGGCCCCACGCTGCACGAACACCGGCGCGCACGAGGTGTTGAACTCGATCAGTTTGCCCAGCGCTGGCGTGAGCGCAGCGGGCAGCACCAGCCAGCCCAGGCGCCAGCCGGTCATGAGAAAGCTCTTGGAAAAGCTGTGCGCCACGATGACACGGTCGTCGGGGTCGGCCACGTCCAGAAAGCTCGGAGCCGCGCCGTTGGCGGTGTCGCCGGCGTAGTACAGCCGCTCGTAGACCTCGTCGGCCAGGATCCAGGTGCCGGTGCGGCGGCAATGCGCCAGGATGCTGGCTTGCTCGTCGCGGGTCAGGGTCCAGCCCGTGGGGTTGTTGGGTGCATTGACGATGAGCATCCGCGTGGCTGGCGTGATGGCGGACAGCAAGGCTTCCATGTCCAGCGCCCAGGCGCCGGCCCGCGGGCCGGCGCCGAGCACGCGCAGCGGCACGCACTTCACGTTCGCGCCCATGATCAGCGGCTGCGCCACGAGGTTGGGCCAGGCCGGCGTGACCACCACCACCTCGTCGCCCGCCTCCACCAGCGCCTGCGAGGCCAGCATCAGCCCGTTCACGCCGCCGGAGGTGACGGCCAGCCGGTCCATCCAGTGGGCTGCGCCGCGCCCCGGGTGCAGACCGTCGGTGTAGTTGGCAATCGCTTCGCGCAGCTCGGGCAGGCCCAGGTTGTGCGCGTAGAAGGTTTCCCCCGACTGCAGCGAGGCCATGGCGGCTTCGCGGATGAAGTCGGGTGTGACCTCGTCGCTCTCGCCAAACCAGAACTTGAGCACGTTGTCGCGGCCCAGTCCTTCGTTGGCCACCTCGCGGATGCGGGAGGCTTCGAGGTTTTCAACGACGGGGCGCATGAAGGGCGTGTGTGGAGACATCAGGGTCGGATCATGTTGCAGCGGTGAGGCTGTTCGGCTTGTTGGGGGGCCAGGTTGCGGATGACACGAAAGCCGTAACCCGAGCCTTCGACGTCGAACTTCGCGCCGGGCGCGCCCTGGCGGTCCATCACGGCCACCGCCAGCGGCTGCTGGAACTGGTGGTCGGCGGCGCGCATGCGGGCGGTCTGGCCAGCCAGGGAGACGTCGGCTTTCTCCAGCTGGGCGGCGATGGTGGCGGCGTTCACCAGGCCCGCAGCACCGGCGCGCTCAATGGCTTGCGCGAGCGACTCGATCATGAGCTGCATGCGCATGTGCACGTAGTCATCGGCCGGGTTGGGGAAACGCTGGCGGAACGATTGGTAGAAAGCTTCGGACTCCCGCGTGGGCACGTTGGGAAACCAGTCGGCCACGGCGATCACCTTGCCGATGCCGGCCTCGCCCATGGCCGCGGGTGCGCCCAGTGCGTTGCCGTAGAAGGTGTAGAACGTGCCGTCAAACCCGACCTCGCGCGCGGCCTTGACCAGGAGCGTGAGGTCGTTGCCCCAGTTGCCGGTCAGCACAGCCTGTGCGCCACTGGCCTTGATCTTCGTGGCGTAGGGCAGAAAGTCCTTCACACGCGCCATGGGGTGCAGTTCTTCGCCGACGATCTTCACGTCCGGACGCAGCGCGGCCAGCTGGTTGCGCCCTTCGCGCAGCACCGCCTGGCCGAAGCTGTAGTCCTGGCCGATCAGGTAAATGTTTTTGAGTTGTTTGTCTTCCCGCAGCACGCTCATGAGCGCGCCCATGCGCATGTCGGCGTGCGCGTCAAACCGGAAATGCCAGAAGCTGCACTTCTCGTTGGTGAGCACCGGGTCCACCGCCGAGTAGTTGAGGAACAGCATCTGGCGCGCCGGCTCGCGCTCGTTGTGCTTGTTGATCGCCTCGATCAGAGCGCTCGCCGCAGCCGAAGAGTTGCCCTGCGCGACGATGGTGATGTCGCGGTCGACCGCCGAACGCAGCGCCGAGAGCGCCTCTTCGGTCTGGCCCTTGCTGTCGAAGCGTTCGATCAGCAGCGGGCGGTTGCCGCCGGGCAGTTTCACGCCGCCGCGCGCGTTCACCCGCTCGGTGGCCCAGACCAGGTTGCGATACACGGCCTCACCCGTGTTGGCGAGCGGGCCGGACAGGCCTTCGATCATGGCGATGCGGATGGGCGCTGGCGCCTGGGCCAGCACCGCCGGAGCAGCGAGGACCGCGCCCAAGGCGGCAACAAGCACGCGTCGGCGCACGGACATCAACGAATCAAGCGTGTTTTTCATGAGAACAATGTTTGCGGAAAAGCCGTCAAGCGGCCGTGGCCAGATCGGCCAGTGGCCAACGCGGCTTCACATCGAAGCTGTAGCCATCGTTCACGCCGAGTGAAGCCAGCCCGGCCTGCACCCGCATGCCCCCGGCCAGTGCGATCATGGCGCCGTTGTCGGTACACAGGTGCAGTTCGGGGTAGTGCACGCGCACACCCACCTTGGTGCAGGCGGCGCCCAGCTGTTCGCGCAGCAGCGTGTTGGCCCCCACGCCGCCCGCCACCACCAGGCGGCGCAGGCCGGTCTGGCGAATCGCCATCAGGGACTTTTTCACCAGCACCTCGACGATCGCCGCCTGCACGCTGGCGGCCACGTCGGCCTTTTGCTGCGGTGTGAGCGGATCGGCCAGGTGCAGCGTGGCCGGGCCGTCCAGGCTGGCGTGGGCCAGCCGCTTCACCTGGGTCAACACCGCCGTTTTGAGGCCGGCAAAGGAAAAGTCGAGGTCGCCGCTGTGCAACAGCGGACGCGGGAACTTGAAGGCCTGGGCATCGCCCTGCAGCGCCAGCCGCGCCAGCGCCGGCCCACCCGGGTAGCCCAGGCCGAGCAGCTTGGCCGACTTGTCGAAGGCCTCGCCGGCCGCGTCGTCGATGGTTTCGCCCAGCAGCGTGTAGCGACCCACCCCGTCCACCCGCATCAACTGGCTGTGCCCACCCGACACGAGCAAGGCCACAAACGGAAACTCGGGCGGGTCGGCGCTCAAAAAGGGCGAGAGCAGATGGCCTTCGAGGTGGTGTACACCGATCACCGGCTTGCCCAGCGCAAAGCCCAGCGCGCAGGCCACGCCCGAACCCACCAGCAGTGCGCCCGCGAGACCCGGGCCGCGGGTGTAGGCGACTGCGTCCACGGCCGAGAGCGGCAGATGAGCCTGCGCCATCACGGCGTCGGTGAGCGGCAGCACGCGGCGGATGTGGTCGCGGCTGGCGAGCTCGGGCACCACGCCACCAAAGGCACGGTGCATCTCGATCTGGCTGTGCAGGGCATCGCCCAGCAGCCGCGGCGTGTGACCGCCGCTGGCGTCGACCAGGGCGACGCCGGTTTCGTCGCAAGACGACTCGATTCCCAAAATCAGCATGGTTCGAGTGTACGGGCGGCATGTTTGTTGCTCATCATCGGGGGATGCTTGCAACCACCTCTCGAACATGAAATCGGGCCTGCACTTTCTGGTGGCGGCCAAACGCTGCGAAATCGCCGAACTTCAGCAGCTCGCGCTCACCAGCGCGCTGGTGAACGTGACCGGGCGCCTGGTGCACAGCCTGCAGCGCGAGCGGGGCCTGTCCAATCTCTTTCTCGGCTCACAGGGGGTGCAGTTCGGCGAGGTGCGCCGCCACCAGATCGCCGAGTCCCGGCAGATCGAAGCCGAGCTGCGCACCTGCTTTGACGAGCTGGACACGGAATCGGCCCGGCTGGACAACGGCGCGCGCCTGTTCAGCCGCATCGCCTACGTGCTCCATGGGCTGGATGCGCTGGACGGGCTGCGCGCGCGCGTGCAGGCGCTGGAGTGGACGCCCCAGCAGGCCACCGAAGCCTATGTGCGGTTGATCTCCGGCCTGCTGGCGGTGGTGTTCGAAGCCGCGGACAGCGCCAGCGATCCCGAGATTTCGCGCCTGCTGGTGGCCTTGTTCAACTTCATGCAGGGCAAGGAATTCGCCGGCCAGGAGCGGGCGGCCGGCTCTGCCCTGTTTGCCGGTGGACGTGCCGCGGCCGAAGAGCAGCAGCGCCTGCTGCACCTGATCGAATCGCAGGAACGCTGTCTGGAGGTGTTTGCCGAGTTCTCGAACCCCCATGCGGTTGAACTGTGGAACACCACCCAGGCCAGTGCCATGCTGGCCGAGCTCGAGCGGTTGCGTCGCGTGCTGTGCACGGCGCCCCACGGCTCGCCCCTCAATGCCCAGGTGAGCCAGGCCTGGTTCGACTGCTGCAGCCGGCGCATCGACCGCATGAAGGCGGTGGAGGATCGCCTCGCACTCGACTTGCTGCAGACCTGCGAGCTGAAGATCGAAGCGGCCAAGTTGGAGTTGAACAGTTTTCACGCCCTGCACACCGCCCCAGCCACGGAGACGGACGTGTTGTCGTTCTTTCGCGCGCCCGAGACCCGGAGCACCGCGGCTTTCGCCACGGGCGCCCAGGGCTACGGCCTGCACCTGGAACGCTCCATCCTGGAGCTGGTGCAGGCGCAGGCACGGCGCCTGCAGACCATGAGCGATGAGCTGGACACCGTGCGCGCCAGCCTCAACGAGCGCAAGCTGATCGAGCGCGCCAAAGGCCTGCTGATGGCCCACCGCCACCTGAGCGAAGAAGAAGCCCACAAGACCATGCGCCAGATGGCCATGAACCAGAACCGCCGGCTGATCGAAGTGGCCGAGGCGGTGCTGGCCATGGCCGACGTGCTGCCCGAACGCCCGCGCTGAGGCCGCATTCTGCTGCGGTGCACCAATACCGGTGCCAGGGACCGCTGCGCACCAGCTTGATGCCCTGAAAACGAACAAGGCGACAAGCTGACCTCACGGTTCAGAACTCAACGCAACAGGAATTTTCCTTAAAAATCAGAGCACTTTCGCAAACACCCGCCGCACTGCGCGTCGACGTTGACGCTGGCACACAACCTGCTTTGAGAAGGACAGAGGAAAACGGGCCAATGGCGGTCCGGCTTCCAACAGTCACCCCCGACACAGGACAACGGCGTCCATTTCCGGTTTGCGATCCGCAGGCTTGGAGATGGGCGCCGTTGTGCTTTTGGGGTCCGGTTTTTTTCATCAGCAAGGAGTTGGACATGAACGCAGACATCCCCGGCACCACCGTTGCCCCGACCCCGGTCGACAGCAAACCCGATGTGGCGACCGAGACCGCAGCGGCATCCAGGCGCGATTTCATCAAGAAGAGCACCGCCATCGGCGGCGCTGCCTTCTTCTCCACGCTGGGCCACAGCGGCGTGTGGGCGGCCGGCTCGGACGCCCCTGAAAAAACCGAGGTCAGGATCGGCTTCATTCCCCTGACCGACTGTGCCAGTGTGGTGATGGCCGCCGAACTCGGCATCGACAAGAAGTACGGCGTGAAGATCGTCCCCACCAAGGAAGCCAGCTGGGCCGGTGTGCGCGACAAGCTCGTCAACGGCGAACTGGACTTCGCCCACGTGCTCTACGGCCTGGTCTATGGCCTGCAGCTGGGCACCTCCGGTCCGAAGAAGGACATGGCGGTGTTGATGAGCCTGAACAACAACGGCCAGGCCATCACGTTGTCGAAGAAGCTCGCTGACCAGGGTGCGGTGGACGGCCCGTCGCTCGCCAAGGTGATGGCCAAGGAGAAGCGCGAGTACACCTTCGCACAGACCTTTCCCACCGGCACCCACGCCATGTGGCTCTACTACTGGCTGGCCAGCGCCGGCATCGATCCGTTCAAGGACGCGCGCGCCATCGTGGTGCCGCCGCCGCAGATGGTGGCCAACATGCGTGTGGGCAACATGGACGGCTTCTGCGTGGGCGAACCCTGGAACCACCGCGCCATCGTCGACGGCATCGGCATCACGGCCAACACCACACAGGACATCTGGAAAGACCACCCCGAGAAGGTGCTGGGCACCACCGCCGAGTTCGTGCAGAAAAACCCGAACACCGCGCGCGCCGTGACAGCCGCCATCCTGGAAGCCAGCAAATGGATCGACGCCGGCCTGCAGAACAAGAACAAGATGGCCGAGACGATCGCCCAACGCTCGTACGTGAACACCGGCGTGGACGCGATCAACCAGCGCATCCTGGGCCGCTACCAGAACGGCATGGGCAAGACCTGGGACGACCCCAACCACATGAAGTTCTTCAACGACGGGCTGGTGAACTTCCCCTACCTCAGCGACGGCATGTGGTTCCTCACCCAGCACAAGCGCTGGGGCCTGCTCAAGTCGCACCCCGACTACCTGGCCGTGGCCAAGCAGGTCAACCGCATCGACATCTACAAGGAAGCGGCCACCGCGACCAAGACGGCGTTGCCCAAGTCCGACATGCGCAGCGCCAAGCTCATGGACGGTGTGGTGTGGGACGGCAAGGACCCCGCCAAGTACGCCGACGGCTTCAAGATCAAGGCGGCCTGATCAGGCCCGCCGCACCGGAGAACCAACATGGTCAGCGCCGTTTTTCATTCGCCACTGGAGGTGGCTCCCGCCACCAAGGCCGAGCCGCACGCCGTAACCACAGTGGCCGCGGTTCCCCGGCCGGCGCCCGCGCCGGTCGTTCAGTTCAAGCGCGGCTGGGACCTGCGCTTTCTCTGGACCAACGTGCTGCCGCCGGTGCTGGGCCTGGTCTTCCTCATCACCGTCTGGGCCGTGGTGGCCGGCACCGGTGAGAGCGGCATTCCCACACCGCTGGAAACCTGGAAGCAGGCGCTGGAGGTGTTCTCCGATCCGTTCTACCAGGTCGGCCCGAACGACCAGGGTGTGGGCTGGAACGTGCTCATGTCACTGCAGCGCGTGGCCATCGGCTTCGGTCTGGCCGCAGCCGTCGGCATTCCGGCGGGTTTTGCCATCGGCCGCTTTGAATTCCTGAGCCGCATGTTCAACCCGCTCATCAGCCTGCTGCGCCCGGTGTCGCCCCTGGCCTGGCTGCCGATCGGCTTGCTGGTCTTCAAGGGCGCCAACCCGGCCGCCATCTGGACCATCTTCATCTGCTCCATCTGGCCCATGATCATCAACACCGCGGTAGGCGTGCAGCGCGTGCCGCAGGACTACATGAACGTGGCACGCGTGCTCAACCTGAGCGAGTGGAAGATCTTCACCAAGATCCTGTTCCCCGCCGTGCTGCCCTACCTCTTGACCGGCGTGCGCCTGGCGGTGGGAACGGCGTGGCTGGTGATCGTGGCCGCCGAGATGCTGACCGGTGGCGTGGGCATCGGCTTCT
>ENA-UOXO01000155-UOXO01000155.1-mixed-culture-metagenome-genome-assembly--contig:-NODE-155-length-49048-cov-48.042986_pt1 | contig 49048 bp, 32 predicted proteins | sample MGYA00238162_ERZ761640 | MGnify/ENA primary metagenome ERZ761640 (study PRJEB28914, sample SAMN08778297) | mixed culture metagenome | isolation source: Freshwater growth medium | place: USA...
CGACCACAACGATGTCGTGCCTGCCTTGATGCTGCCGATGAGGAAGAGGGACGGCTGCAATGCATTCCAGTCTTGTAGCAACCACATCGGGCTTCGACATGCGAGGCTTCGACATGTGAAGTTTTGTGGAAGCGCGGACTCTTGAGCAATCCCACAAAAGTGCTCAAAGGGCTCGACGGGACTCTGCTCGTGAGAGCAGAGTGCAACTTTCGGATGGTGTCGTACGAAGACGCTCATGCTGTTATTCTTGATGTGCGGATCAAGTGTTACGAACTTTGTGAGCAGCAGGTTCCAGCGTGCATGGTCCGTCTCTGCATCCAAGGCGGCAACGCGAACCCTCATTTCGGCTAAGTCGGCCAAGCGTTGCGAGCTCTTGCAGAATGCCGCAGTCGTGTTCCCACAGCAGCCCTTCTTGGCGCCGTTGAGCCACGAATCGACGGTGGTGACGTTGTCGACCAGTGGCTTCTGGCTGATATCGTCTTGCTGTGCTCCAACCCGCTCGTGGTCGATGCTGCGGCCGCCACGGTTCTCATGGTGCTCCTGCCCACCAAAAACACTGCCGGATGAGGATGCAGGCTCGGCAATGCAGGTCAGCAGCGCGAGAAAGAGCGCCCGGTCGACGCTCGGGGTGCCATCACGCATCGCCGCCCGGCAAGCCTCCGGAGACTCCGAACGAGCATTGAGTCTAAGAGCGGCTGAGACGCCGACCACGAGCCCCGCCAGTTTGAGAGTCGCGAGTGCGCGCGCGTTCGCGTTGGAGATCGCCTTTAACTCTTTTTTTCATCTTTGTCGCTGCCGACCTCGGCAGCCCCAAGGCTCTGCAAAGTAGGATAGTGACCGACAGTCAGGGATGTGGTTGTGGGTACCTTCTAGTCCGCTATTTGTGAGTCGAGTGCAACATGGTGCGATGTCACAGCTACACAACACGTGTGTTCAAAAAATCGTCAAAAAACGTCACTGGTGCACACTGTGGCTCACACCGTCAGGCCGACGGCCTGCGCGCTACTACCGCGCAGGCCGACGGCCTGCGCGCTACTACCGCGCTTGGTCCTTGTATTCTTGGCGTGGACCCAGTCCCGGGCGCCGTGCGGTCGTGTCGAGTGCACAACGGCGGCGCGTTCGGTTGATAACAGGTTAACACCCCCCCCGAAAGGCTATCTCTCGCGACCATCCTCTACGGCTGACTCCGAGAACTGTGTTGTATCTGTAGTCGGTATGTTCACTGTACCAGCACTTTCGCAAAACTGGTCGTGAACCGGGCAACACGCGCCTCAACGCTCAAAAAGCCTCTCAACCGTGTCCATGGTGCTGGTGTGCATGCGCTTCATGGGCGCTAGGCGGCCGCTTCTTCCTCAGTGGAGCACTCGTGGCTGCCGCACTGTTTGCGCGCGCAGTTGGCCTTGCATGGATGCTCGTGCTCTTCGGAATCAAATGCCTGACAGCTGCGCCTGTACCCTCAGCCACCGTGACGGGCAACTCCTTATTAGGCAATCCCGGGGTAACCCGCGATGTGCTCGCTGCGCGCACAGCTGGTGCTGGGAGTTGTGCTGCTGGCAAGGCCGCCGCACTCCCACTTCTGCTGTAATGCGTCGCTTCATGTAAGCATTTGGTCAGCTCGTCCTGCGCCAGCCCGGCCTCGGAGCAGCTGCATACGCCCGCCTCGCCTGCGACTGGACAGGGGCACAACGGTCAATGAGGTGTGGCCGTGAGATAGCCGTGAGAGAGGACGCACGCATGAGGGGGGTATCAGTGATCATCAGCGGGCCATCAGTCTCACTCCCTCTGACACAAAGAATGTGCGAGCAGGCTAGTCGGGACTTCCACCGCCCCGCACGTGGTAGCGGGCGTGGGCCAAGGGACACTCGCACCCGAGAAGGGTCTGGATGTAGCACATATTGAGCTCGGCAAGGCTCGGTGACGGCGCTCACGTAAGGGAGCGCCGGAGCTTGCTCTCGTGCCGTGATCAGAGGTTTTTAGAGGGGCATCAGTGGGCATCAGAGGGCCACCAGTGATCATCAGAGGGCCATCAGCGGGCTATGTAGTCCGCGCCATCAGGTGATCCGCGCCAGGTGATCCGCACCAACTCACCTGGGCGTATCGACGGGGCACGGTCCGCGGTGCAGTGTGCTAGCAGTTGCTGCAAGCTCATGTGCTGAGCGTCGTGCTGAGCGTCGCAGCTCCTCCTGCCGCTCGATTCCTTGAGGCGCCGTAACGAGCGAAGCAGCCGGTCGACACCTGCCCCCTCCAATATTCGTCAGAGGTCATCAGAGGCCATCAGAGGCAATCAGTGGTCACCAGAGGTCATCAGAGGCCAACAGAGGTCATCAGAGGTCATCAGAGGTTCATCAGAGGTCATCAGAGGTTCATCAGAGGTTCATCAGAGGCCATCAGAGGTTCATCAGAGGTTCATCAGAGGCCATCAGAGGTTCATCAGAGGCCATCAGAGGTCATCAGAGGCCATCAGAGGTCGTCAGCGTACCAGCCCTCTCAAAGATGCGTACGGGCGAGAGGCGCCGCGCAAACTCGGCGACAAGTGGCAGTCCAAATTTGGCAGCTGGTGGCTGTGAATGCGCCTGCTGCCAGAGGCTGTGAAAGAGCCGCGGCATGTCCCGTCGGTCCGCAAAATGGACGAGTCCGTTCCATTCGGCTTCGTCATCGGCGTGGCAGCGGTCGGAGATGACGATGGCGCCGTAGGAGACGAGCTGAGCAAAGCGGAGCGTCTCGCAGTCGGTCTGCGCCGGCGGCTCGTAGCACTCGCGGTGCATGTTCAGGAAGAAGGCATGCGTCTCCAGCAATTTGGACATCGACGCGTCCGTCCACACGGTGTCCACGTGCAAGAGGCCAAGCGCCGTCGTGAGCATCCACGTGGGCGGAGGCTCTCCAGCCGTTACGCTCCGTGGCTCCTGCGCGGCCATCGCGCTGCTCAGGTTGCGCCAGCAAGCTTGGCGCGCGGGCGACGCCAGACCTGCCAAGAAGGTGAGCTGACCTTTAGCGGAGCTCGCGTCGGCATAGTGGTCCACTCCGAGCCGCCCACGCCACGAGACCGAAGGCACGTACCCAGGCGGCACATAGCGGGTCGGGTGCCGGATGCCATGGCGCGAGCGGTTGCAGAACCTCGTCGTCGAGTGGGAGTATTCCCAGATCTCGTGCACATCCAGATCATTGTTCAGCCAGCAGAAGTGCTCGGGCTTCGGCTCGCTCGCCACCGCGTCCGTCGAGTAGAAGACGGTGTAGACCTGCTGCCGTTTCATCTGCGCCAAGATGGGCCAGCCACGCTTCGAGTTCTTCTTCGCGTCCTTCGCGTCGGGGTCATTCCAGAAGATGCCCACCTTGTACACGCCCACCCACACAAATATGTCGCCTCTACCCAGCGGTGCCGTCGCGGCCTTGAGCTCCGGTCCGAAGCCGCCACCAAAGACAACATTGATTCGATGCTGGGAGGCGGCGCGGAGGCCCGCGATCACAGAGCGCACCACGGGCTGCAGCATGTAGGACATGCTTGCGGTGCGGCCGTCGGACGACGGCGAGGCGCCCTGCCAGATGACCGCGGTGATTGGGCACGAGGGCATCTGCACTTAAGCGCAGGCTCTCTTCCCATGCCCCGCTTGCTCGCGCTCACCTCCGCCTTGTAGGAAGGGTCCGCCTGGGAAGATGAGAGGGAGCAGCGGTCGTCGGGGTCTTTCAGCGAGCGCGCTCGCGCACACTTTTCAGAACACATGGTGTTAATGAATAAATGGAAGTGTGAATGCGACTGCGACTTTCGAAGCCTCGCCCCCCTCGAGTACACGTCGCTTCGCGGTTTTTGCACGCGAGAGTTTCGCTACGCGCCACCCCTGGGTTGGTGTCGACTCGAGTTATAACCAAGAGTCAAGTCAATTGGCTTTGAATGTGCCGGTATTTCTCGAACTTCGATTGATTATATCGAACGCGCGATCCATTGCTGCGCGCGATACACTCCGTTCTCGTCGTCTGAACCTCGAAACCACACCGGACACTCTGAACACTCAACTATGGTCGTGTGGAGACCGCTGAAAAGAGCAGAGACGCCCCGGATACAGATTCAGGCGGACATTGCGTCGGCGGGCGTCGGTTTGGTCAACGGGGGCAGCTTGCCCGTGCTTGCCAACGCGATCATCTCCTTGATGCTGTCCACCGCTTTGATGAGGTTCGGCCACGCTGGACCGAACGACATGCGCAGATGATCCACAAACGGGCTCCGGTGGAATCGTCGGCGGCGGAAGGGGTTGATGTCGAAGAAGATGCCCTGATGCAAGTGTCAGGGAAACGCACGTGCAGGGCACATTGTGAGCCGATCTGGCGGGCGCCGTACTCCGCGCCGTGCTGGGCACCGCAGCGGCCCAAGTGAATTCACAGCTGGATCTTCCCAGGCCGCTCACCGGCACGCAGATGACCTTGAAGCGGATGCAGTATTCGAAGAAGATGACTCCATTGTTGATGGGTGCCGGCAGTTTGCTCGTGTCGGCCCAAATATAGAAGGTGGCCTCAGGCTTGCGTACCGAGATCCCGAGCGCCGTGAGCTGCTCGATTAGGAAGTCTCGCTTCTTCCGAAAGTGAGCTTGGAGTGCGAGAGCATCCGCAATGACGAAGTCCGGATGGAGGAAAGGCAGCGCCGCCTTTTGAAGAGGGTGATTCGCGCCTCCGTCCATGTACGACCCGACGGAGCCCAGCACATCGATGCAATGCCGCGGCCCCACCACCCAGCAGATGCGCCAGCCGGGCAGCCGCCAGTTCTTGGTCAGGCCGTTGACGATGCAGATCGGGTCGGTGTTCACGTCGTGGACGAACTCGGCGGACGAGACCGTCTTGAACGGACGCGTATCTCCAGCGAGCTGTGCCGAGATCGTGCCGAGAAGAGACGCGCCAAGTGAGATTGTGACGAGATCAAGTGAGATTGTGCCGTGAGATTGTGCCGAGATCAAGTGAGATTGTGCCGTGATCGTGCGCGTGCGTGCGCGTGCGACGCTCGGCGGGTGAGGGTGGAGGGAGAGGGGCTGGGGAGGGGAGAGGCTGGCTCAGCACGCTGCACGACGCCGGGTTCGTTGATGGGTTCGTTGATGGATTCTCCGCTCAGCTCGCCTGTGCCTCGTACATGTAGTGGCTGTAGAACTCGTCCATCAAGAACAGGCAGTTCTCCTCGCGCGCGATCCGCACGTACTTGTCCAGCAGGCCCCCCTCGATCGGCTTGCCCGTCGGGTTGCCTGGGTTTGAGAGCAGGAACGCACCCAGACCGTGCAGCCGGATCTGTTTACGCAGCTCAGGCGCCGTAGTGAGCAGCCCCTCCGGGTCATCATGAGCGACCGGGATGGGCGAGATGCCGACAAACTCGCCCAGCAGCTGCGAGTACGCCGTGTAGTCGGGCGTGGTGTACCCGACGTTGATGTTCTGCAGCGAGCCCATTAGCCGATTGAGCCCGGACCGCCCGCCGCCGGTCACGCACACGTTCTCGTACGTGTATTGGCTCGCCATCCCTTGCCGAAAGAAGAAGTTGTAGTAGTCCGCGATCGCCTGGCGCAGGTCTTTTCGGCCGTTGACGTCCGAATACTCGTTCCCTTGATCGTCTTCGAGATCGACCTTGGAGATGCGCGGCGGTTGGTTGGGGACCGGGCTGGTCTCAGGCGCGCCTTGGCCGAGGTTGCCCCAATCAGGGTCGCCCGGTCCCTTGAAGCCCCATTGCTTGGCGCGCGTGCTCGCATAGATCACGCCCGTCCTGGACTGCATCTGCATGAGATCTTCAAGACCCGCCGTGGCGGCCACGCTCTCACGAACCTCCTTGGTGGCGAGGCTCGCGAGAAGCCCGTCGAGCTCCTCCTGGTGGAGGCTTCCGTACTCCATGATGCCAGCATTCGGATCGAGCTCTTCCGGCTTCGGGCTGGTCCAGCTACTTTGCCGCCTCAAGGTCGACATCCGTGTCGCCTGACGTACGACGTTGAAGGACGAGCGCCCCATTTGGAGACCATCCGCCACAGTGTTGCTCTTGAGCTTGGCTTCGAGCTCCTTCACCTTCTCCTGCGCCTGTGCCAGCTGGTGCGACTGGAATGCCCCCATTTCAGCCTAAGCGAGAATCGGTGCGAGGACTTTCACCAGGAGACAAGGCGGTCCGTCGCGGCGACGGAACCTGCCCCCCTGCGTTCGCGTCGGCCTCCACACACTGCGTGACGTGCTTCGGGGCAACCCCCGACGGCCGTGCGTCGCGCGGGGAACTTGCCGGAACTTTTGGGCTTTCTTGTTTTGGGCTTACTTGTTTTCCTTCGGAGCTTTTATTCACAGACAGTTTGTCGCGGTCCCCCCGCGCTTGCGGACCCGAGGAGACACCAACTCACTAGCAAGCAAGCAAGCGCTTGTTTAGGTACTTGTGTTGTTTCGACTAATATCTAATTAGCTTGCTTACCAACTCGCAACTCACAGTTGAAAAGGTCGTGCTGCCTGCCCACACAGCCCACGTTTTCGAAACGTTTTCGAAACGCCAAAAGGTTAACCAAACGGTAATCCATCGCTCTTCTCACACACATTACATAGATTGCTGCTGCTCTTCCGAGAATTGGACTTCCGTCTCGCGTAGGTGAGCGAGTCACGAGAGACGAGTCGCGGCCGTCGCGACATACCGTCACCAGTCCACCAGTCCACCGTCTACTAGTCACAAAGTCCGTAATGCACAAAGTCCACAAGGGTCCAAAATATAGTCCACAAAGTCCACAAGTCCACAAAGTCCACCAGTCCACCAGTCTACAATGGCCGCCCATCCCGTCGAGACCGAGGGCTGTACGAGCCTGGGCCTGTGCGCTCCTTGGACGCGTCAGCAGCTGGCCAGCGTGCTGCCATGCCGAAGCTGCTCCGGGGTGACGTGCTTCGGGGCGGTGAGCTGCGTCCGCGAGGACGGTCGTCGGCGGTGCCGTCCCTAATTTGGGTTGAAATGGCAGTGCCGCCCGGCCGTTGAGTAGGGACGCGAGCTGTGAGGCGCGGGTGCAGTGGCGCCGCCGCGGGAGCCACTGCAGGCTGTGTTGGTCTGTTTCCCGACGGCACGCCGGCACCTGCTCTCGTGATGCCTCTGCTGCCGCTCGCACCGGACCGCGCGTCGGCGCCGGAGAGGGGGGAGGTGGCGAGGGAGGAGGCGACGGCGGCGGCGACGGAGGCGGCGGAGATGGTGGGGGCGGCAAGGGCGGCGGTGATGGCGGCGGCGATGGAGGCGGCGGAGATGGTGGGGGCGGCAACGGCGGCGGTGGGGGCGGTGGGGACGGGGCGGGCGTTGGCGGAGGCGGCGGAGATGGTGGGGGCGGCAACGGCGGCGGTGGGGGCGGTGGGGGCGGTGGGGACGGGACGGGCGTCGTGGCGGGCGTCGCCCGCTCCGTCGCTCGCCACGGGGTACCAGCGATGCTGTCCCACCGCCTGCCAGTTTGCGGGCTGCGCTACCGGGTACCAGCCCGGTACGACGCTCGCACTCGTCGTGTCGCCGCTTGCGGCTTCACAACTAGAAGCATCTCCCTCGCCCTCCCAGAGGCTCCCTCTAAGCCGTTCCGCCGCCGCGAGCACGGCGGCCACCTCAGCATCGCCCTCGCCCTCCCAAACGCTGTGCGTGCGCTGAAGAGTGCGCGCGCTCGCCAGCTGCCGCGCCTCGGCGCGCGCCTCGCGACCGCGAATCTGACTCTGGATCAGCACTGCCGCCTCCTGCTCGATCTGGCGTTGCTGGTGCTCCTGCCTCGGTAAGTTGTGCGCCGCGGGCGCGCGTTGCGATTGCTCGCGTCTCACAGTATCGTTCTTCTTCTTCGTGAGCTTGCCCATCTCCGCCGCTGCCCGCTCGGCCTCCGCTGCACCCGCCTGGGCTTGCGCCGCTGCACGTGCCTGATGGGCTTGCTTCGAAGCTGCGCTCTTAGCGCGCTCCTCTTTCCGCACGAGCTTATCCATCTCCGCCGCTTCGCGCTCGGCCTCCGCTCGTCGCAGTGCATAATAGGCCCTATAGGCAGCGAGATCATTGGCACGCTGGTTCGCACAGTACCGAGCTGCACTGCGCCTGCCTTTGCTGTCCACCGCTGCGGCGTAATGCATCACGGCCCGCTTTCCGGTTGGTTGCGGTGGCGGCTTGAACTCTGGCACAAGGTCGGCGATCACGTCGCGCACGACAGCTCTCTGAAAGTCGCGAGTGCTGTCGATTCTGTCCAAGAGGTCGGCCTCAGACGCCATCCTCGGTTCTGTTATTCGGACCGCCATCTCCAAACGCAAACCTTGCTGCGGGAGGCCGGGCCGTGAACGGCGGCAGAAGAGGGGCGTTGTTCAGGGGCATCGAACGAGGTGTTGTTCGTTTGAATTTGAGCTACATTTGTACATTAGGACCCGTTCCCCACAGCGCTATGGAGACTCCTCTGGGCTTCAAGGCGCCTCGCGGCTTGACGCGCTCGTCAGCCAAGCGCGCCGCGCCCTGGTCCGGTAACGTTGAGCAGCAGGAGCCGACGCCCTTCAAGCGCCCGGCCCTTCTTGACCGCCTCGATGAGGTCGCCCGCCCGGATGAGGTCCTCCGCCTCGAGGAGGAGGTGGAAGAGCTGCGCAAGAAGCTCGATGAGGAGCAGGAGGCGACGCGCAAGGCGTCGCACGAGCATGCGCTCGAGCTCCTCCGCGAGAAGCACAAGCGCGAGGAGCTCGAGATCGGCCTCGGGCACCTCCAACGCTCGGAAGCGTCCTGGCGGGCAAAGTACGAGGGGGAGCGCTTGCGTCGCGAGGAGGAGCGCCGAGGCCACCTGGAGGAGCGCGAGCGTGCGGAGGTGCTCATGCAGAGTGCCCGCGAGGAATACATCGCGGAGGCCGAGGAACAGAGCCATGAGCTGCGCCGTACCATCTCGTCGCTGCAGAGCGACCTGCAGGCGGCCAAGAAGGAGGCGGCCGACGCTGCCGCTCAGGAGGGAGGAGCGGCAGCGTTTGCTGGCTCGGCCCTGCGCGGCTCGGCGGAGCTGGAAGCCCTGCGGCGTGCGGAGGACGCGGAGGCGGCGCGAGAGGCGCTCACGGCGCAGTTGCGCAAGGCCGAGCGCCAGGTGGCCATCGCGGCCGACGTGCAGACGTTGTATGAGGCGACTCGGAGGGAGTTGGTGGAGCTGCGAGCCACACGGCATGCCGCGTCCGTCGCGGGCGCGGCCGGTGGCACGTTTTCGAGCGCCGCCTCGAGCTCCGACCACGCGGAGCTGCGCCGCCAGATCGAGGCGGCCGAGGCGCTGCGGGAGACGCACAACGCTCTCCTCACGCGCCATGCGCAGCTCGAGGTGCAAGTGCAGTCATGGTGCGCGCTCTTCGCCGCGGAGCTCGACAACCCGGCGGCGGCCGCGGCGGCGGCGCCTTCCTTTTCGGGCTCGTCCGCGGGCGTGCGCCGCGTGCTCACCGACGAAGGGCTCCCAGAGGCGGGCGCGGCCGAGGCGGTCCGCACGCGACTGCGCGAGCTGCGCGCGCGCGAGAGAGCGCTCGTCTCCGAGCAATGGCAACTACAGTCCGCGGTGCGCACGCTCGAAGCGGCGGAGGCGACGGCGGCACGCGAACTCACCGGGCTCAAGAGCGAGCTCGCCAGCGCGCAGCAGCGCGCGAGCGCTGCGGAAGCGCGCGCTGAGCGCGAGGGCGCTCGCGCGAGCGGCGCCGAAACGGCTCGCGAGCACGATCACGAGTACATTTTGAAGCTCGAGGCGGACCGAGAGCGGCTGCGCCTGACCAAGGCGAGCGGCGCGCCCGCCGAGGCGTCCGGCGCCAGCGCCGAGGGCCGAACCAGCACGGAGGACGACGCGGTCGCTGCGGCGGGCACGGCGGCCTTACGGGCCGAGATCTCGGTGCTACGGGACCGTTGCGGGCTCCTCGAGAGGCACGCGAGTGCGTCGGCGGACAAGGAGGCGGCCGCGGCGGCCGAGGTGCGGCAGGCGAAGCTCGAGGCAGCGGACGCCAAGGCCGCGGCCAAGGCGGCCTCTGCCAGGGCGAGCGAGCTTGAGCGGCTCGCGGGAGCTCAGGATGCCGGTAAGGATGCCGGCGGCCGGGGGGCACCGAAGGGGGGGGCTGCCAAGGTGCTGAGCCTGAAAGACAACCCAGCGTCGCAGGCGCAGGGGGCGCTGCTCGACAGCCTGCGTGCCAAGGTGAGCTCGCTCGAGATGCAGCTTCGTCTGCTGCAGGAGTCCAACGCTGTGCTCGCGGAGGGCAGCGAGACTTCGTCTGCCGCCGTGCTCGGCGCGGCCGCGGCGGCCGAGCACGCGGCGGCGACGCTCGCGGCGCAGAACGTGGCGAACGAGCTGCGCAGGCAGGTGAGCGAGCTCGAGATGGACAAGCTCAAGCTCCAAAAGGGCTTCGAGAGCGCGTTCAAGTCCAACATCAAGCGGTTTCGCGAGTCGTCCATGAAGATCACCGGCTATCGCATCGATATGCGTCATCTTGAAGGCTCGAAGGCGGGAGCGGACATGTTTGACGTGTACCTCATCGACCACGTGCGCAAGGAGCCGCTCCACTTCCGGCTCTCCGATGCAGATCACGCCCAGGCGGAGATCCTCCCTTCGCCGCTGCTCGAGAAGCTCCTCGCCGAGCACCCCTTTCTCGAGGACTATCTCAAGGAGGGCAACTTTGCCGCCTTCCTTGCCGCTGCCACGCTCGAGCTCAACAAGAAGGCGCGAGCGAGCTAGAGGATGCAAAAGCTTCGAAACACAGTGTTAAGTGTTGAAACCGTACCCGGTATGCCAACCACAATCAACGGTTTGGGCAAGGCTCCCGCACTCATCAACGAATTCACAGCGTCCGAATGCAGGTGCCGCTGACCCGAGTCCTCGCATCTTGCCTCCTCCTAGCCAACGTGCAGGCACTCGCAAATGAGTTTCACCCGACGTGGCGACCCGGCTCCATCGGGCCCAAGGTGAGTGGTCAGGCTGCGGCATGCCGCGAGAAGGTCTTCTCGTTCGGAGGCCTGCTGGGTTCGGCAGGTTCGCCGACAACCGATGAGCTCTGGGCATTCGACGATGGACGATGGACCAAGGTCAAGACCGGAGCCCGCACGCCCGGTCGTCGCATGTACGCGGCGTCTGCCATGCTCGAGGGCGCATTCTACGTGTTTGGAGGCTGGGATCCGGGCGCCCCGGGCTCCGGCGGCACCTTCAAGGACGACTCATGGAGGCTCGATCTCGAGAGCCTGGAGTGGAAGCCGCTCGCGCAGCTGCCGTGCGGCCCCGTGTCGCGCCACACAGCGGTGACCGTCGGCGACAAGATCGTCCTCCATACGTTCCGTGAGAAAGTCGTCGTGTGCGAGGGTGAAGTGATCAGAGAGCAGTCAACGAGCGGAGAAGCGCCCGTCGGTGTGAGCATGTGCGCCGCAGCGGCTCTGGGCGCGGACGCCATGCTCATCTTCGGTGGCTCAACGAAAACCCAAGGCATGTCTGCTGATGCCTTCGTCCTCGACACGCGCACGTGGGCCTGGCGCAAGCTCCGGCCGACGAGTGTGGAGCGCCCGAGCCCAAGGGGAAGTTGTTGTGCCGCCGCCATCGACCCCTCGACGTGCATCGTGTTTGGTGGCGCGGGACTCGGTGGCGGGGGCTATCAAGGCGGATCCGGGTTGACGCCATTCGACGAGACCTGGAAGCTGACCGTGGACGGCGAGGAGTGCCACTGGGAGCGGCTGAGCGTTGAGGCGCCGCTACCGGCTGCTCGAGTCGCAGCGTCGCTCAGCGCACTGCCCTCAGGGGAGTTGCTGCTGCACGGCGGCTGGTCGCCGTCGACGAAGGAGACGTTTGACGAATCGTGGCTTCTCAACGTGGCTCCGTATTCATGGACCCACGATTGAGACGAAATGGTAGCGAGCGTGCCCTCTTCTCTGGGACCCTCTTCAGACATACTGTGGAGCTGGGTCCTGAAATCTGCTCTGAGGTGTTGCATCAGGTCCTCGCTCCGGCCTCCGCTCGTGGCGGCCGCGGTCGAGCGCGCGCGCTCGGTGTGAGACGGTGACGTTGAATCCGGGGTCCCCGCGTGCGAACGGAACAGAAGTCGGAACGCGGTTTAGGTTCGCTACGAAAAAATACGTAGCGTAGGTGCTGAGTATGTCGTAGTACGTAGGTGGAACGCCGAATGGTCGTGATACAGGACCCAGAAACTAAGTAAGTGGCCGCCGGAGAGTCGAGAGCGAGAGGCGGCAAGCGGGGTGTACGTTAGTTCGTGAAGAGTAGAAAGTCCTACTATGTTTGGATTGTAACACCGCGTGTGTATACGCAAGTTTTCGCCACGATCGAGGCCCATGAGACGTGTGCACAGTAGGTACCTGTGTAAAGGGGACGGCGCCGTAGAGTCCCCTCTCGCGCCCACTCGCCGGTCTGCGCTGTAACTGCTCCTAAACGTTCAGCTTGGTATATGGTACAAACGAGCCGCAACTCACGACAGACCTTGCGAGGTTTCACCTCGATCTCGTCACCTCGGACCTCTCTGATATGCACATGGCCCCTCGGCAGTCCAGCGGCCGTGATCACTTGGTATGCACTACTTCCGACCAGGTGGCCGCAGACCAGGCGCGGGATAGGCGACCTCGGGCGAGCCGCGATGGTTGACTGGTGTTGGGCAAGTTCTGAGCCACTGTCACGAGGTTCTCGACGTTGGCCGTGTGGGTGGGCACCTCTTGAACTTGCCACAGCTTCTTGCTCCGGGACCACAGCCTCACACCGGGAGCGACGTTGTGCGCGGCGGGCTCCTCGACTGGGATGGCATGCCTAGATGTGTGCGCGCGGTGGGCCGACCCGAGAACGAATGAGTCACGAATCGGGCCTTGCGCTTGAGTCCCGAATCCACGACGAGCGACGGTCACGATGAGCCGGCTGGGGGTACCGAGGACGGGGGAACCCATTAGCTGGACGCACAGTGGCGCGAGGAGAGCTTTTGACGAATTTTTGTTTCGGACATATTTGACGAACCCATTGAACTACTTCGGGCCTTCCTTTGTGGTGCAGGGGGTGACGAGGGACAACCTGGCTCTGCCCTCGCGCGGGGAGCAAGCGGGGAGCGGGACCCTCCGCCCGCCGGGCACTGGCAAAGATGAATGCCGGGGAATTGGAAAGGGAAACAATGGCGAATGCGATATGGTTGCGTGGCAAAGTAACGCGAAACGGTGCGGCAAAATGCGCGGCAATGACCAATGTCCAATGTTACTGCACACCACCGCCACGCTTTGTAATGCCTGGGTACCCCCCTCGCCACGTGTGCGCTGCCGTCTTCAGGCGTGTTTTACGCTGCGGTGGCGACACTCGAGAGGCGGTTACAACACCCCCCCAATGCTAGTCTGTACTGCGGTGGCGACACTCGAGAGCCGCACATCACAGGAGCTCGCTATAGCAAGGCCGCTCATGCCCATCCAATGCCCATCCCCATCCGTCTTCAGCGCGCCGGCAGAGCCTGGAAGGTCTGTCGCTCCTCGGCGTCGATGCGCAGCGTCATCGTACAAGCTCAGCATCGTGACCACCATCGCCATCGCACCCTCCCTCCATGCAGACCTTGACCGGTGACGCTCGGCAGGCCTTGGCGCTCTACGCCCTACGCCCGGCTCAACTCGGCGCACTGCGGCGGGTAGCCAGGTCTGCAGGCGTGAAGCCGGGCACCTCGGAGCGCATGCCTCCGTCGAAGGCGCTGTCGAGCTGCGCTGCGTGCTCGAGGAGGAACGCCACCTTTTGCGCGTGGCTCATGGGCTCATCCTTTTCCAGGTCCCACGCGACCTTGGCGGCGCTGTAGCCCGTCGATACGTCGCACGACTGATACTCGTTGACCTGCTCGCGGAGGTAGTGGAGGATGCCGTCGGCCTTCGTCTTGTAGCGATCTCGAATCGAGCGTACGAACGACGCGTCGTGGCCCGGGATGGGCGGCCGTGGGAATGCGTTGATGACCTCGCCCTTGCCGTCACGAATCACATTGGGCTTCTGCTCCTGCGCCGGGATGTCATGTTCGCAGATGGCGGTGTAGGAGCCGCCGCGAAAGTAAAAGGCGTCCTTGTACGAAAACGGCGGTGCGCCCGGCGTAGGGCGGTTTTCGGGTGACTCCGCCTCCGGTGAGTACGGCAACTTCTCTGCACCCTCGATGACTGCCTGCCAGTTGCTTACCTCGTTGAAGAGAGCGATCTGCGCCATCGACGCCCTACCCTTCATCATTAGCTGCGGGGTCGGGATCGTGGTCATGCCCAAGGCGCGTAGCTTTTGATGCGACAGGTCGCCCATCTGCCTCCAGCCGAAGCGACCGGAGGCAGAGATCTTCTCGACCCACCCCTGCTTCTTGAAGAGCTCGTCGATGGGCTTGAAGGCCGTCTTGAACGCCTGGACCTGGGACACCTGGTGCATATACGTGCTCTCGTCGGGCCGGCCCGCCTCGATGGACTCCGCTTCTTGGCGCGCCTGGCGCACCTCCTCCTCCTTCTCTTGCAGCTTCAGCTCGAACTTGTGCTTCTCCTCATCCATCTGCACCTTGAGAACCTGTAGAATCTCCGCGCGCCGCGCCTCGTGTGCTCGCCGCTCCTCCGCCTGCGCCGCTGTCTGTGCTTGGGCGGCAGCTTGTGCCTTTTCCCGCTCAAACTCGGCGGCCTGCGCCTGCAGTAGCGCCTGCGCCTCGCGGTCCTTCTGCATCATCATGCTCTTGAACTGCGCGAGCTCCATTTGCGTGTTGCGCATCTTCATCTCGGTCGCTCGCTGCGCCTCCACAGCCTGCACATGGCGCATCTGTTCCTTGAAGGCGGCGCTGCCAAACTCTCGCATCAGGCCTGCCTGTGCTTGCCGCTGCCGATCCTGCTCCTCTTGATATCGACGCTGCGAGTCCTTCAACGACGTATTGAGAAGCTCGATCTGGTGCTGCGCCTCCCGCAGCTGCGCCTCGTCTGCCTTTCTCTGCTCACCGTGCGAGCGCTCTATCTCCTGCCGACGCTGCACCTCTTTCTCGTTCTCGGCAGCCAGGGCGACATTCTTGAGCTTCTCCTCGGAGGCGACCTGCGCGAGCTTCTTGACGCGCTCGTTCTGCTTCGCCTTTTCGTCCGCGAGCAGGCGCGGCTCAAACTGGGCGTGCTTGAGCAGGTGCTTGGCCCACTTGGGCTCGCGACGCTGCCAATTCTGAAACGTGTTCCAGTCGACGAGGCGCGCGCGTCGTTCCTCGTTCTCCAGGCTGCACGCCTGCTCGAAGGCACGGTAATGCTCGTCGGCGGGCGTCGCGAAGAGCAAGACTGCGTCGCCTCGGAAGGTGGGCTCATACACTGGGACGCACTGGGACGGCGTCCACTTTGTAAACTTCTCCTTGAGCTTCGCAGCAGAATCGCCTTCCGCGGCCGTGAGGTGCTTGAGCATGATGAGCGGCGGCCACGCGATCTGTGCTTGTGGCTGCTGTGCCTCAACACGATCCCTTGGCTGCACGGGCGGCAGCTCCGACTGGTTCTTCAGCTTGCAGAGCAGCACATAGTGCAGCTGCTCTTCGGGCTCGAAACGGGCCCATGCTCCAGGGTCGTTCCGCGGCGGTGGCCGATGGCCTATCGCCGCTGTCTTGCCGCCGGGCTGCGCGCCACAGTGTTGCTCGAGATGGCACATCTGCTGGATGCAATTCCTCGAGCAGAACGCGCGGCCACCAAGCTGCGTGTGAGGGGATGTCGGGTCGACGCACAGATCGAATCCGCTCGATTCTCGCAGCAGATCGTAAGCGGCACGGTCCACTTTGTAAAACTCGGCCAGGCCTTCTCTGGTAAAGGGGCAGCTGCCGCGGACGACAGTCAGATAACCAGCTCTCATGACCGTCTTGTCAAGAAGCCCCTCAAGTACCTGCTGCCATTGCACGCTGGGCGTGGTTCTGGACGAGCCACCGGGGGCTGCTCCATCGTCGGAACCCTCGCCGTCGGAATCAGCCCAGCCTCGACCTCGTTTCATTTCTTGTGGAGGGACGGAGAGGGACGGTTCCAAATTAGGTGCGAATACACCTGCCTGTTCACTGGGGCGACAAGGGGACTACAAGGGGTGACTCGTCCCAGTTTGCTCCCATCCTCCAGCCGTGTACTTGGCTACGTCGATCATCGGGGAGCAGCGCGCTTCCAGGTCGAACGGCAGTCCGTAACGCTGCCACGCGCTCCTGGCCGCGGCCGTCCGTGCTACTGCCGAGCCGTCCTCGAAGATGTGGGCGCCTCTAGAGGCACAGAGGAGCGCATTGCCCGCCCATGGCTTCGAGTCACGAGAGAGCAAGCAACCAGTGCTCGCAAAGGCGCGTGCATGCGCCTGCGCCGCGATCTCGAGCCGTGCTCGCAGGCGCGCATTCCCCACATGCAGGTTGTGCACGAGGACCCCGTTCTCGCTGAGGAGGCTGTGCAGCTGCTCAAGGAATTCATCCGAGTAGAAGGCGGCAGGGCACTCGTTACGCGCGTCGAAGATGTCGATGAGGACCGCGTCGAAGGTCTGCCGAGCATCCTTGTGCTCTGCCGCCATCCGACCGATCCACGTGAGCGCATCCTCGGTGATGACGCGCACGCGCGACGTGTCCAGGCCCAGGTGTGACTTGGCGGCCTGCACCACCGTCGCATCGAGCTCGAGGGCCGTGAGTGCGCAGCGTGGAAGGTGATACGCGAGCAGCGACGGCAGCAGCGCCGCGCCCAGCCCGAGCACAAGCACGCGATGCGCGGGCGCGCGACGTGGTGAGGCGCCCATCTCCATGCCCGCCAACGCGAGAGCAGCTTGGGATCGGATGTACTCGGGCAATGCAGCACTCGGATCGAGCGAGCCATCTGGCTGCATCCGGCACATGCCGTGCATGATGTGGCGCCGAGGGCCCACAAGACTGAGTGTTCGCCATCCACCCGCGCGCTCGCGCACCTCAACCACCATCGCCGGATCCATTGTGGACGGGGCCGAGAATATCAGCGTGGCTTTCGAACCTGAGCCTTTCCAGCTGCCCTCGCTGTCATCAAGGGCTCCCAGCCCCTTGCTGCCGTAGTCACTGTCGAGAGGCGCAGCCGTGTTTGCTGCCAGCTGGACGGCACGCATTCGCGCAGCCGCCCACCCCCGCAGCCCTTTGATCGCATCCGTTGGCGCCAGGAATAGTATTATGATCCCAAACGCCGGGCGCTGGCCGAGCATGCCAAGGGCTCCATGTTTGACATGTGTGAACATGTTCGACATGTGTTCATGTGTGAACGTGTCTCGCGGGTTTCGAAGATGTCCACAGAGCCGTCTTGTTTACAGTGCGATGCAAACACACAGGTTGTCCTTGGTGGGTCACCTTCCTTCCTCAGGACCTTGAACCGCGCGGTCACGAGGATCGAGCCTTCGAGGTTTGTGATACTGAGATAGTTGTTACAATGGCAATTGTACAATGGACACAGTTGTGTACCGGCATAAGAATGAAGACCTCGGTTTCGTCTCAACGTTATCGATCCCAGGATGAACGCGCAGTCAGCCGTCCTGCCCGGTGAGCCGCTGCGATTCCTCGGCCACCGGCGACGCCCCACCACAGACGACTTCGTCACAAGCCCCTGCGAGCTCGAAGCCGCTCGCCTCACAGCCGTCATCGCCTATAGGCGCGCCGCGCGTATGGGCGTGTGCGAGCGGCCCATCGCTCAAGGGCTCGCGCAGAAGCCAAGGCGTGGCCCAAAGGGCGAGCGGCGTCAGCAGGGCAAAGGCGCCAAGTGAGCCGAAGAGACTTCGCGCGTCACAACCGTGCGGACCGAGGGCGTCGTACGATGCCGCGGAGCAGTGACGGTCGAGCAACCAACCGCCCAGTAGCCCGGCCGGTAGCTCCGCGAGGAATGCGACGGCGGCGGACAGGCCGGCGAACGCTCCTTCCTTCCCGAGCGGAGCGACGTCCATTGCGTAGGCCGAGAGGCGGGGATTATACAGGGCGTCTCCGGCGGTCAGCATGAGCACAAAGGCAACGACCGTAGCCAGCGTGGCGGGCAAGGCAACCAGGAGCAGCGGTGCAGCCGCCGCGATGCTCAGGCCGAGCCGCACGAGGGGAAAGTGCTCGACATGCGCGAGTCGCTGACTGAGCAAGGGTACTGCGAGCAAGTCAAGGAGCGGGTTGATGGCGTAGATACTCCCTTTGGGGACTGCGGGTCCAAACGTCCGCAGCATGAACTTGGGAAAGAGGCCGCCGTCGAGATTGCGCAGGACCGAGTGCCCAGGCAAGATGGCAATCGAGAAGGCCGTGTAGCGCACAAAGCGCGCGGTGCACGCGGTGCGCCGCAGCTCTGCGAAGGCCTCCAGCGCAACTTGGACGGCTTCGGCGGCTGTGGCAGCGCCGCCTCTGCTGTGCATCATCTTGGGACTCGGCGGCGCGATCGGCAGCAGCACGAGGCTTGCACCCAGTCCCAGCACCGAGCAGACTGCACTGAGGAAAGCGAGCGCCCGGTACGGCGGCGCGGGTGCCCAGCGAGCGGTGACGATGTCGATGGTGGGTCCACATATCGCGATGCCCAGCACGAGCGCGCAGTACTGGAGTGCAAAGCCCCAGGGAGCGTCTGGAGGGCGGTTTGGTGATGTTGATGACGAGGTGATACGCTTGATGCAGATGATGAACGCCGCGTTCGTGAGCCCATGCCCTGCAGCCATCGGCAAGTAGATGGCTGCGAGCGCGAGGCTCAGCGAATCCACCTGCGCAAAGATGGCGCGGCCGATGGCGGCGAGCGCAAATGCGATCGGGAGCATGCGAAATGGACCGAACCAGTCGATGACCGGTCCAAACAACGTCGCGTACACGGTCGTCAGCGCGCTGCGAATCCCAAAGTGGACGCCGGCCGCAGTGTCACTCACACCATAGATTGAGGTGAGGTGCAGGGTCAACACGTTTCCGAGCGTGTAGTACGCAAATGCCTCGAGCGTTTGCATGAGCAGGATGAGTCGCAGCGCCGCGCGCATCGCGCGCAAACGTTGCGCGCGGCATGAGCGGCAGTCGTGCCCCGATCGGAGACGTGAAGAGTGCGTTTCTCGACGAATCGAGTCAACCAACTGAACTTGAGAAGCGCGACGGCGACCAATCGTTGCGTTGTGTTCATGGGCGGGGAGAGGAAAACCAAGCGCCTTCGCGATCAAGTTTCAACGGCCGCGCTCGAACACATCGACCAGTGTCGCTGCGGCGCTCGCTCCACATGGCCACAGAAGATTCGGTGTGGCTCTTCGACGCAGTCACCGGCTTCCTCAGGAGCCCTGACTGGGCCGTGCCCGTCTGGAACTTCATCGACGACAACTGCATCGTGTTCGACTCGGACGAGGAGAATAAGCTCGCCTACCATGACATCTTCAACGCCTTCCGTGAGATGGTGGAATCGTTGCTGGAGATGTTCCTGTCCGACATGGGGAAGACGATGGAGGCGTTCGTCAAGCTCTGCGCAGAGTTCGCAACCACAGACGTGGGCAAAGACGTCCTCGAGCAGATCCTGGCCGTCGACGACTACTCCTCCTTCAAGCAGATGATGGTGAAGCGCAACATGGAACTCGAGCTTGAGTCGATGCGGCAGCTTCAGGTGCTTTCCGAGCAGGTGAAGGCCGGCGAGGTCGCGACCGAGGAGGTGGACGAGGACGCCAGCTTCGAGGCGCAGCTCCAAGCAGCCCTGGCCGCCTCGATGAAGGACCTGCAGAACGTGGGCTTCTCGACCGACATCAGCGCGGAGGAGATCTCGAGGATGGCAGACGAGGCCGAAGATGCGGACCTCAGGATGGCGCTCGCACTCTCCCTCCAGATCGAGAAAGTCAGGGAGGAGAAGGAGAAGGCGGAGGACGCCTCGCCGTCGAGCTCCGCGGACGCCCCCAGCCTGCCGCAGCATCGGCAGGAGGCGCCGCCAGCTGCCGCGAAGGAGGGAGTCCTGGCCGAGGTGGCGCCAGCCTCGCCCTCCCAGACGAGCCTGGCGGACGCCCCCAGCTTGACGGCGCCGGCGAGGCGCGCACCGCCCCCCCCCAAACCCGCCTCCAAGCCGCCGATGGCTGCGCTCGCGCCCATCCAGCATCCACCGATCCAACGGACGGAGGATCAGCAGCTGCGCGCCGAGAGGGCGATCGCCGTGGCACAAAAGGCGGCGGCACGTGCCGCCGAGGTACGCGAGCGCGACTTTCAGGAGCGCGAGGAGCGCGAGGAGAAGGAGCCGACCGCGCCCCCGGCTGGATCTTCGATCTCGCAGGCGGAGATGCGCGCGCGCGCCGAGCACTTGAGGAAGCAGCGTGATCTGATCCTAGCGAAGCGCAAGGCCGACAGGGAGGGAGCGCTGGGCAAACCTTCCGACTGGGTCTCGGCCGCGCCGGGCGCAGCGGCGGAGCCTGCACCGGCGCAGACCTCGGGATCGGCTCTGAACCTGACCCTCAGAGCCGCAGGCTACTCGAGCGCTGCAGACGGCAAGGGCGGCCTGCCCGAGGGCGTCGATTCGAACCGCGCCGCGCTCTCCCGGGCCTTGGCTTCGTCAATGAAGGCGTCGTTGGTTGGTGGGGATGCAAGCACCCTCGAGCTACAGCAGCGTATTGACACTCACCAGCGAAAGGCCGATCTCGAGCGCATCAAGGAGCAGCTCAAGGCCGACGCGAAAGACTTCTGAGAGGACGAGAGGAGATCTGAGAGGACCAGATGAGATCTGAGAGGACCAGAATGAGTTCTGAGAGAGGACGAGGACGAGATCGACACGTCGCGAGGCCGGGGGGAGCGAGATTGCCGACAGCTGCTCTCAGCGCCGGCACCACACGCGGGTGGGAATGCGAACGATGGCTCGTCCTTCTCCTTGCCTCGAGGCCGTAGGCCGAGGAGGTTCTGGTCTGAAGCATGTGGCGCATTACGAGTCGTTGTCGCCAGGGGTATTCGGTGGCGATTCGGTGGCGCGTTTGCATGCCGGCGAAAGCCCGGGGCGGCCGGTGCGCGTGGGTCCAGGGGGTGAAACTGTGCAATGCGCACGGACTGGTGAAACGCAGTCGTCGCAGTATGATATACACAGTATGATTGATTATTCGGTGCACGCAACACGCAACAGTACGACAGAGGGCCGACGGGGGCAGAGCCGCGGCCCGGGGGCGAGTCCGCAGCTCGCAACCCGTTGAGTATCGTTACATTTAGTCAGAGCAGCGAGCGCTCCCGGTTCCAGCCACGGTCAGGGTGAGCCAGCTCTCCTAGGGTCAATGTTGAAACGGCCTGCATTTGCCCGGAGGCGGAGCCTAGTAGGGGTTCCTAATACCGTTACGCTGCCAGTCATGCTGCCAGTAGGCGATGTTTAATTACTTACTTACTTCATCGCACTCCGTCCTCGCCTGGGGCATGGGGGTGTCGCGCGTGACGCTGACGCGCCGACCTCCCGTCCGCTCTCACACCGCTCACACCGGTGAACTGCACTTGGGCTTCCCCCCACTTATGCACACACCTCGCCCTACACGTCGCCCCAAGCCCAACGCTGACTCTTCCCATGACGTGGAACTGCTAAGTACTGCGCTCGCCCCACACCATTTCTGGCTGCTGTGCACGGGGATCATGCTGTTCGGCATGCTGTCTGTATGCTGTCTGCGTTTGCATCCGCTCCCGACCCAGATGCACATGGATGCCAGATCACGCAAGCAGAAGCACTCGGAAATCACACGGACGGTCTACGACCCACCGCCGATCTTCACATGTGCTGGCTCCGTCGGCAATCGAGCCCTCGCCCCGGATGAAGGTATGTTGCCGACCGCGCCTCACAGCGAGCTGCTGCTGCTGCTGCTGCTGCGACTCATCCACGGGAGTCCGAGTGCACACTGCCCACGACGACGCGCCCGGCGTCGGAACCATCGAGTGTGCACGCTCCCAACACGCTCCCCCCCCGCTTAACCCCCCGGTCAGCGGTCACATCGGCTACATGTACGAGCTACCCGGGTCTCGTCTTTGCCGCTCCCAACACGCTCCCCCCGGCCACATCCGTAGCCCGGGTCTCGTCTTTTGCCTTCTGGTAGTCGAACATCTCCGCGACCTTGTCAGAGAAGATCGCTGTGGCATCGTTCGGCCTCATGCGTATCCTCGCACAGTCACTTCCGCCATCTCGAGCCCGCCCCGGGAGTTGGGCCCTGCTTCCGCATTGCAGCAGGGTCGGAACCAGTACACCCACGCAGATGCTACCGCAGAGAAGATGAGAAGGGCAACACCACCGATTATGAGCCAACGAATCAAATCCTTGGAGTCGGGAAGGGGAGGGAGAGACGGCGCTGGGCATTTCGGAGCGCCACCGTACGGGCATGAGCTCCAAGCAGTGGCCATAGAGCTCCCCGCGGGATAAGGGCCAGCACATGAAAACGGATCACGACAAGGACCGTAACCAGCCGGAACAACGGACCGGGTCCACTTTCCATTGGTGCAGTCAAACCACAGGTATTTACTCCACACGTGTGCGAGTAAGCCAATACCATCATAGGCTTGGTAGATGTACATGGACCCCCCACTTACAACACTCGAGCAAGCACTGCAAGTGACCAAAGAGCTGGTTTTGTAGTAATATTCGCCCACGTGACCGTCCAGCATGATGTATGACCCCGAGCCCGACGAACAAGCGCCGCATGATGGACAAGTTGTCAACTGGCCGAGCGCCAGAAGATGGAATGCGAGCACCAACATCTGCGAACGCTACGCCGCCACAGCGATTGCAGGGCGAGCTCGCCCGCGAAGGCAAGAGGCCAAGAGGGGCGGCGAAAGCGGAAGAAACCGAGCCGCTCGTACATGCGACTTTTCCGCGGAGATTTTTCGGATTATTCCGTCGGCCCTTCCGCATATGGTATGTTGGAAGACATGCAGGCATGGGCCGGTAGGCCGGCTCTCCTTCTTCGTTCGTTCGTGCTTCGTCATTGTCGTTCGTTTCAGGGCCCCTCGACCAGACTCTCGTACGGGGAGCCCTCATTCGCACCCACACTGAACACAACAAACGGTGAGCTTGAAAAGTCAGGACTACACTGTAAGCTCTAAAGGTAGTAAAGTTAAGTAAGCGCTATTTCGCGGCCACACACACGCGCCCACAAAACCAGTCATGTCCGGGGCGGACGGCTCCGCGCTCCTCGGTCTACACAACTCAAACTACGTACTGAGCGAGGCGACTCGCTCGCTCGCGGCAGACGCACACCCGCCCCCCCTCGCACCCCGAGCGCGGTGTTGCGACGCGTCGGTGTGCGACTGTGCGTCGACCGTCGTGGGCCCGTCGATGCCATCGTTCATACCACGCGACCGGTAAATCCCTGAACTTGTCTCGGCAGTTCGCCGCTTGCAGCGCGAAAAGGAATGCTTCTCTCGTACAAAATCGGCGCAGCGAGCGCACGGCACTCGCCTCACACCGCCCAGCACCCTCCAGCTCCACACGGCACACGCAACGAGGCATTACAGATGCGACACGCGACAAGAGGACGAACGGCGACGAGTCCTTTTCATTCAAGGCGGTGCGATCCGAGCGCTGCCCGGCCCTGTGTCATGCATGTCCTCGGCGCGCGCCGTGATGGGCGCCAACCGCCAACCGCCAACCGCCAACCGCTCCTGGCCGATGGCACGAGCGCTCAGCGAAGCCCATGGCCTATGGCCTCCTGCTCGGCGCAGAAGAGCAGGACCCCGTACGCCGCCTCGCACGCGCTCGGGTAGTACACGCGGTCGTCCTGTGTGAACTCCATGACCGAGGCTAGCATGTTGAGCTCGTAATCGTTGAGCTGGAGCGTCGAGTTGACAAGCGTGCCGAAAAAGTCGTCGAGCGTCACGACCCCCGTGTTCATCCGATCGGCCCGCCGGAACTCGTCCAGCAGCGTCTGGTGGATCTCACCCTCCGAGCGCCCCCCCTTGACCGGCGGGACTCCGCCCAATTGCTGGAGAGCCACGCGCCGCTCGGCCTGCGCTTCGGGCAAGAGCATGCGCTCGATCACCTTGGAGGCGATCGGCGCGAAGCGCACATAGTCGACCGAGCCGCGCGAGTCCTTCAGGTCGTCGCTCACCTCGCCGAGCACGCTGTGGATCTGCAGCCGAGTGAGCGGCAACTCGTGCGCCATGCGGAGCGCCCCGCTCATCTTATTCGGTGCGAGCATGCCTTCATTCATCACGTCGGCCGCCTGCCAGATCTTGATGAGGAAGCGCTCAATCTCGACGTCGGTGCGCTGGCTCTGCAAAATGTCCCGGCGCACCACCTCCACGAGCATCTCGAAGCACACCGGCACAAACTCCTCATACGAGATCGTGCCGTCGCCGTCGATGTCGCACTGATGCATCAGGATGTTCACCTCGCGGCGGGTGAGCCCAATGTCCATCTCGAAGCAGGCGTTCTTGAACTCCTCCATGCTGAGCGCGCCCGAGCCGTCCGCGTCCGCCTTGCGGAACGTCTCGACCAGCAGCTCCTCGAGCTCTTCCTTGTTCATCCCGTGGATGAGGCTGACCGCCTCCTCCGCGGCATTTCGCTCACGGGTCTCGCGCTCCGCCTCCGCATCCATGCGCGCGTACATGTTATGCACCAGCTCGACGGCGAGAGGGATGAACTCATCGTACCCGATCTCGCCGTTGCCGTCCAGGTCCGCCTCGGCGATCAGCGCCATGACGTCGCGATCGCTCAGTTGCAGCTCGGACATGCGCAGCACGCTCTTGAACTCATCGCGGTCGAGCGCGCCTGAGCCGTTCACATCAGCCTCGCGGAACATTTGGCTCAGGAGCCGCTCGAGCTCCTCCGGCGACAGCCTTGGCGTCTTCTTCGGCGCCCTCTCCTCAGCCAGCAGCCGCTCAAAGTAGTCCGCCGACCATGCAAAGAAGCCTTCGTCCTCGGGCTGCTCACGAAGCACCTCGCGCGAAAAGTCCTTGAGGATGGGCGCGAGCTCCGCGGGGACGGCATACTTCTTGCCGTAGCGTTGCGAAGAGCAGCCTTTGCCCTTGTAGGCGACGAAGGGTGCCGAGGCGAGCGGGAAGACGGCCTCCGCCATTGGAGTGCCGGAACGGCCTGCGCAACACGGCGCGGCGACCATGATGCGTGATGTTCCGAGTCTCTTCCCCGTTCGACGTCTCTACATTTGTCTCGACACTCTGTAACGGTCCGCAAAACTTTCTTCGAAGCGCGGAGTGATGCCAACCGCCCCAATGCCTCGGCAGCCACCCAGCACGGAAGCAGCTGCTGCGGCAGGAGGAGGAGGAGGAGGAGGAGGAGGAGGAGGAGGAGCGGGAGCGCCAGCCGCGGTGCCGCCGCTCGACCTCGATGCAGTTCCGGACGGAGTCTCGACCCTGTCCGCCGCGTCGCCGCGGCTACCGCCCCGCCCAAAGCCACGGTACCGGTACGCCACGCCGGTCTCGTGCGCCGAGAGGATCTTCAACGCGAGGTGCAAGGACCTGAGCCTTCCGCCGTCGGAGCAAGGTCGCGCGCGCTTCCAGGACGCCCTCGAGCGCGCCTTGGTGGACGACCGCCTCACCTTGCGTGCCTCGGGCATCGGGCCGGGTGCTGCACGGGAGCTGGCCATTGCCATCCAGCTCTCGCGTCAGCCACCCTGGTACCTCGACCTGGGCGGCAACAACATGGGCAATGCGGGCGCGGCGCACTTTGCTACGCTTCTCAAGCAGACCGATTCCCTCGTGTGGCTGGCTCTGCCTTCGTGCGGCATCTCCGACACGGGCGGAGCCGCGCTCGGCGACGCGCTTCGCACGAACCGGTCGCTCACAGCTCTTGACCTTTCGAGCGAGCCCAACGCCGCCCGGCGCAACACGCTCGGCCGGCGCTCGACCAAGCTGAGCACGCTCCTACACCACCGCCCGCCGCCCACGATGCCAGACGAGACGAGCGCGCGCGATCTCGAGCGCGTATGTGCACCCCATGCGCTGGCCGACGGCGCCCGCGACGGCGCGGATTCCACGGCTGAGGCGGCAGCGGCGGCGGCGGCGACGACGGCTGCCGCTGCGCCCCTCGCGGGCGCCGCGTCGAAGCCCGTGCCGCACCACCGCGCTCCGCCGTCAGTCCCCAGCCGAGCCGGCGCTGCTGCTGGCGCTGCTGTTGGCGCTGCTGCTGGCGCTGCAGCCGCTGCGGCCGCTGCTGGCGCTGCTGGCGCTGCTGCTGGCGCTGCTGCTGGCGCTGCTGCTGGCGCTGCTGCTGGCGCTGCTGGCAGTAGCGCGGCAGCACCCGCGCCGCCGGATGCGCCTCCTTCGGCGATGCACCGACGACCGCCACGTCGCGCGGTCGTGCAAGTCGGCGGGCGAGGCAGCGGCGCGCTCGCGACGACGCTCGGCCCGCGATCGCCTCGTGTGCTGGAGGTCGGTACCGGTAGCAGCTCGATCGCACCGACGACGGAGGCCGACGAGGTTGCTCCGGAGGGCTTTTCGGAGGCCCATCGCGAGGAGCGTTGGGAAACGTCGGCCAAGGCGCTCATCGCGCTCGCGACGGCGCTCGCGCTCAACCCGGTCCTCTCCATCCTCCGTCTGGGCGGCAACTCGCTTGGAGCTGAGGGCATCGCCCTGCTCGCTCCCGCGCTCCTCACGCCGCACTGCGCGCTCTCCGAGCTCTCACTACCGCTCAACGGGCTCCGTGCCGAGGGCGCCGAGGTGCTCGCTGTGCCCGTGGCCTCGTCCGCGTCGTTGCGGGCGCTCGACCTCACGGCCAACGACGTTGGCGATCAGGGCGTGACGGCGCTCGCGACGGCGCTGATCGAGGTCACGCCCCCCGCGCAGCTCGCGCCCGCCAGCCTTCCGCCGGCCGACGCATCCCTCGTGCATGCCGGGCTTGCCGAGCTGAACTTGAGCCGTAACGGTCTTACCGGTAGCTGCACGCTCGCTCTTGCCAAAGCGCTCGTGCGCCGTCCACACCTCAGCTGCCTCCAACTCGGCCGGAACGAGCTGTGCGACGCGGGCGCGGCGGGCCTCGCGGGCGCCCTCGCCGACGGCTGTGGGCTACGCGAGCTCGGATTGGGTCACAATCGGATCGGCGATGCGGGCGCGGCGGCGCTCGGGACGGCGCTGGCGCGCGGGCGTTCACAGCTCCAACGGCTCGACCTCGGCCACAATGCCATCGGTGACGAGGGCGCGACCAAGCTCGCCGAGGGCCTCAGCGCCGGCGGGCCGCCCCTGCAGGTGCTCCGCCTACACTGGAACAAGCTCGGCGAGCAAGCGGGGCGCGCGCTCGGTACGGCGCTCGGCAAGCTGCGCACGCTGCGCACGCTCGAGCTGAACAACAACACGCTCGGCTCGCGCGCGGCGGACGCGCTGCTGGCAGGGGTGCTCGCGAACGTTCACAGCGGGTGTTCACAGCTCACCCACCTCGGTCTCGAGTGCAACGTACTGCCGTACCCCACGCTCCTCAAGATCCAGCAGGCGATCGCCGGCGGCGTCAAGCGCGCGAAAGCCGGTCGGTCGGCGCTCGCGTTCTCGCGGCTCGAGGTGCTGCAAGAGATGCCGCAGCAGCTCGAGGCCGCCAAGCGAGAGTACGCCGCCCTCTGCCGCCAGCGCGCGGAGGCGCAGCAGCGCGTGCGCGCGCTCACGACGGCGCTCGACGACGAGAAAGCGAGCACGGACGAGGCGCGCGTGCACGCGCTCGAGACGGCGCTCGCGGACAAGCAGCGGGTGGATAGGGCGCGCGTGGCGCTGCAGCAGCTGCAGGCCGCGCTCAAGGAGAAGCGCGAGCATTGGGCGCTCCAGCTCGAGCAGCGGCGCAAGCGGTGCGCGCTCGAGACAGCGCGCGTGACGAACCTCGAGGAGCGCTTCGCGGGCGAGCTGCGGCAGTTACAACTCGACGTTCGGATCGCCACGGACACGCTGATCGGGCTGGCTGAGCAGCTGCAGGCCCGGGCGGCCCGCGCCGACGAGCGCGAGGCGGCCCTGATCGAGGCGAGGGCGAAGCTGAACGCGCGCCGAGAGGAGCTCGAGGGACGCCGCGTGCCGCTGCCGCCGCCGCCGCCGCCGCCGACCGACGCGGATGTTGACGCGGTCATGCTGACCTCGCCGCGCCTCTTCCCCGAGGATGAGATCGCCGCGCTCATGGCCGAGCCGCCGAGCCCCGGGAGGGCCCGGCCGAGTAGCGCGCGCCCCGCTGCGCCGGCAGTGGCGCGCCCGCCGCGGCCGCAGTCAGCGACGACGCGATCCTGATGTCGGCTTTGAGCGTTTAGTGTTCACACCTTAAGCTTCCCGTGTGTTCACACTCTGGCACAGCAGCACGAACCCTGGGCCGACGGTGAGATGAGAGCCGCGCTTTACCACGAGTTCGGCGGCCCGATCGCGGTGGCGACGCTGCCTCGGCCAACTGCACCGGCAGGCGGCGTGGTCGTGAAGGTCGAGGCGACCGGGGTATGCCGTTCCGACTGGCACGGCTGGAAAGGGCACGACTCTGACATTGTCGACCACGGCTTGCCCTTTGTGCCCGGCCATGAGCTCTCTGGCACCATCGCCGAGGTGGGAGAGGGCGTCACAAAGTTCCGCGTGGGCGACCGTGTGGCTGTGCCCTTCATCCTCTCCTGTGGCACATGCCGCGAGTGCGCACGTGGACGGGCGACAGTGTGCGAAGCGCAGGCGCAGCCTGGCTTCACGATGCATGGCTCGTTTGCAGAGTTCGTCGCCCTGCCACGGGCCGAGCGAAACCTGTGCCACCTGCCGGCGCAGGTCACCTTCGCCGAGGCGGCCGCCCTTGGCTGCCGCTCGACCACCGCGTACCGCGCCGTCATCCAGCGCGGCCGCCTCGAAGCGGGGGAGACGCTCGCTGTGTTTGGCTGCGGGGGGCTCGGGCTCTCGGCCGTGCTGTGCGCGGTGGCCGTCGGCGCGCGCGTGATCGCCGTGGACGTGAACGCGCCGGCGCGCGCCAAGGCCGAGGCCCTCGGCGCAGTGGCCAGCATCGACGCCACCCTGGGCGCGGAGCTCGTGCGTCAGGCGGTGCTCGAGTTGACCGACGGCATCGGAGCTGGTGCGATCTCCCTTGATTGACCTTGATGGCCCTTGATTGCCCTTGATCGCTCACTTTGAGCTCCTGTCCTCGGAGCAGGTGCGATCTCCCTTGATTGCCCTAATGCCCTTGATTGACCTTGATTGACCTTCGAGTTGACTAATGGCATCGGAGCAGATGTGACGCTCGACGCGGCGGGCTTCGGGCCGACATGCGAGGCGGCCGTGTGGTGCGTGCGCCGCGGCGGGCGCGTGGTGCAAGCCGGGCTGCCGATCGGTGACAAGCCCCCCATTGTGCCGATGGCGCGCGTCGCCAACCGCGAGATTGAGATCCTCGGCTCGCACGGGTTGGATGCGGCGGACATGCCAGCGGTGCTCCAGCTGGTGGCCGAGGGCAAGCTGCGTGTGCGGGACCTCATCGAGCGCGAGGTGACGCTCGAGGAGCTCTGCCACTCGCTCGCATGCAAGCGCTCAGTACGGCGCTCCCTCCTCCTCCTCTTCACAGGTGACGCTCGAGGAGGGCTGCCGTGCCATCGAGGCGATGGAGCACACCTCGCCGCTCGGCATCACCGTCGTCATCCCAAGCCTCTGCGCTCCCTGTGAATGAGGGTGGGGGCGAGATCGGAGCGAGATCAGAGAGCGAGATATGGGCATCTCAACTGTGCGAGATCGCCTCTCGGGCTCGCGGGGGGGGGGGACGACAAGGTAGTCCGCTTTTGTGGATTCTAAACGAATGTGGATTCTCACTCGCTCCGCGAGCGTACCAAGCTCTGTTCACATCGACATTCACACACCAAGCTCCGAGCGTCCGTCCCAGTTTTGCAGCAGAAGATGGAGGTAAAGGGACACTTCGCCTTCATTTGGGTCGTCATGACGTTGGGCGTCACGCACGCACCGATACGGGCTCCACCTCCACCGCCGCCAGTACCACCTCTCATCAGCTGCAGTTCGCCCCTGGGCGAAGCAGCTTGCGAAGGTATCAGTACCACGACAAGTTTTGGCTCCTGCCGCTTCCTATCCGAGAACTATCCTTGTGCGATCATCCGTTTGCTCCTCTCTGGAGCGACAACGTGCGACTGCTGCTGCTTCAACACGCTCCCGCCTCCACCAAACCCACGCCTGCCACCGGGACCACCCCTTTCCCCTCCGCGACCCCCATACCAGCCGATAGCGGGTGGTGCCTACCTCTGCTCTGACACCTGCGGCTTTTGGTCAAGCAACGGTGAGTGCAACGACGGAGGTCCGGGATCTGAAGGGTACTCGCCGTGCCCGCTCGGAACCGATTGCACCGACTGCGGACCGCGCCTCGTCTATCCGCCGCCCCCACCTCATCCACCTCCCAGTCTGCCACCGCCGTCACCACCTGGTGCTGTGTGCCTAGACACATGCAATTACTACTTGAATTACTACGGCGATTCTTGTATCCGCGACCATTCATGCGGTGCTGGCATCTGTGAAGACGGAGGCCCAGGCTCCGAGTACACCTACCACTACTACCAATGTCCTCTTGGCACCGACTGCATCGACTGTGGTCCCCGGTACATTTCTCCGCCTCCACCGCCTCCACCGCCTCCACCGCCTCCGACTCCTCCTCCGAGACCGCCGCCGCAGTTTCCTGGAGGAGGATTGTTCGTGTGCGTGAACACATGCCCAACCTCCTATGGTACCGCTCGCGCGAGCAACGGAATATGTGAAGACACCGGCTTCGGCTCTGTGGCCCTCCAGTGTCCAAACAATCCCGTTTCCTTATGCGGCTGTGCACTCGGCACAGATTGCGCCGACTGCGGCCCGAGGGTCGTGCACTTGCCGCCGCCGACCCCGCTGCCGCCGCCACCATACTGGTTATGGCCGCCGCCGCCGCCAAGGCCGCTACCGCCGCCGCCGCCGCCGCCGCCGCCGCCGTCGCCCCCGCCTCCAAGTACGCCTCCTGGGATGCTTTGCTCGAATTACTGCTATTACACTCAAGATGGCTACATGTACTCTCAGGACTACTATGCGAGCAACGGAGAATGCGAAGATGGAGGTCCGGGATCCGTATCGTATGAACACTGCAACTTGGGCACCGACTGCTTCGACTGCGGACCTCGGACCATGCCGCCGCCGCCACCATCGCCACCACCTGGAGCTGTGTGCCTGAACACATGCAATTCATACTTGAATTCACACGGCTATTCTTGTATCTACAGCCATTCATGCGGTGCTGGCATCTGTGACGACGGAGGGCCAGGCTCCGGGTACAACATCTACAACTACCAATGTCCTCTTGGCACCGATTGCATCGACTGTGGTCCCAGGTACATATCGCCGCCTCCACCGCCTGCACCGCCACCATCGCCGCCACCATCGCCGCCACCATCGCCGCCGATGCTGTGCAGCAACACGTGCCCCGGATATGCCCACACCGGTGCGTGCCAAGATGGTGGCACCGGCGCCATGAGCGATCGCTGCGCGTACGGTACCGATTGCGCGGACTGTGGCCCAAGAAATATGTTACCTCCGTCGCTCCCAGGGTCTCCAAGCCCGCCTCCAGGGCTGCAGTCGCCACCACCGCCACCTGCACCGTCTCCTGACCCAGAGCCGCCACCGCCACCGCCGCCATCGCCATCCCCGCCCGAGCCATCGCCGCAACCCCCGTCGCCGCCCGCCCGCCCGTCTCAACATTCTGTGGTCGATCAGTCCCATTCGTCTGCCGTCCCCGTGCTGCCACCAGCCCATGCGGGCCTTGTCACACCAGTCCAGCAGAGCAGCGACGTGTTGTTCGTGATGATCACGCTCGGGGCGGTTGCTCTCTTGCTCCTCCTCTCGGCCATCGTGGTCCTCCTCTTCCTCTTGCTCAAGAGGGCGCGTCAGCCGTACTCGATGTTAGAGCGTGGTAGCGGAGGACAAGAGCTGACGACGATGAAGCCACCTTCGTCGGTGGCAGGCTCCGAGGAATCCTCGTCCAAGCCGACAGGCGAGCCTCTTGCAGCCCAGCTTGTCGGATTGGCAGCGCAGACGAGGCAACTTGGCAATCATGGCAGCTTGCCTCTGGCGATTGGCATCCCGAGCCTCGCGGCAGCGCGGAAATGGGAAAGCTTGCCTGAGAGCTGAGTGCCAGCGGGGTGTGAGTCGTGCTCGTGTCGAGGTTCGGGTCGGGTGTTCCTCGTTCTCGGGATAGAGCTCCACGTCGGTCTTATTGTGTGACGATTGTGGTATGTCGTGATTAAATCATACAAATTTCGTTTGATGGTTGAAAGTGTGGGCGTCGTCGGTCATTTGTGAGTGTGATGGCATTTTCGTTGAGATTTGCGGGCCACGCTCTATTCACATCGACATTCACACCAGCAAGTTTCGGCTCGAACAACTTGACGACTTGCCGCGATTTGCTCAGAAGGGACATGTGCATGTGTACGCACTCCTCCAGGTCCTCCATTGCGGCTGCAACGATGCTGCATCTCATGCAAGCTGCCGCACTTGCGCAGCCAGCGGCTTCGCCATCACAGCTCCTGGTGCTTGGCATGCACCACTCGGGCACGTCGATCGTGTCCAACCTGACGATGATGATGGGTGCCTATGGTGGCGAGATGGACGAGCTGCTCCTGCACCCCGAGAACCCGCTCAAGTATTGGGAGCGCCGCGATGTGGTCGCGCTCGATGAGCAGCGGCTGACGGCTGGCGTGAGCGCGCGCGTGTCTGAGCGGTACGACGTTCCCGAGTGGATCGCGTACGGCTTCGATGCTGGCAAGGCCGCGACCAAGGTGCACGAGATGCCCGAGGCCAAGGCGGTCGTCGCCAAGCTCAACACGCAGCGGCCTTGGGTGACCAAGGACCCTCGCATGTGCCTCGTTGCCGACGAGTGGATGGAGCTGCTCGACGCGCCGCTGTGCGTGATCGTGCACCGCGAGCCGCTCTCGGTGGCCAACTCGATGATGATCTATTCGCACAATGTCTCGCTCGCCGAGTGGGCTTCGGTTTACGAGGCCTACTACACTAACGCCATGCGCGCGTGCCACGGGGTGTGTGCTTCTCCCTTCCTATCGCTTGTTGAGCCCCCTCCTCCTCTCAGCCTGGTCCCGCATGTCGCCGCCACCGCCGCCCGCGCGTACCGTCGTTCGAAGGCGGGCCGCCCTCGGCGCTTCCAACTCTCCTCACGCCGCCCGCCCTTGCGCCGCCCTCTTCTTTGCAGAAACCCACCGTTGTTGTGCAGCACGCCGAGCTGGTTGCCAACCCATTGGCTGCCACAGTCAAGCTGTACAATGACCTCGTCGCCGCTGGCGTTGCGGGACTCACGCTGCCCACGGAGGCTCAGGTGGGCCGCCTGCTGCGCCCGTCGACCGAGCATGCGCACACGTACCTCGCGTCGGAGCGGGCGGCCGTTGGCCCGTCCGTCCACGCGCTCTCGATGGCGCTCTCGTCGGCCGACCGCTTGCCCGCGGCGCAGCTCCCGCGCGCCAGCTGGCACGTGGCCGAGCGCAAGGCGAACGAGGCGATCGCCACGCTGCTCACCACGGACAACAGGGACTACCTGCGCGGCGCCCTCGTCCTTGGCTCCTCCATCCGCTCCTTCGACTCTTCGCGCGACATGGTGCGCGGCGTCGCCGCGCGCGCGCCCCCCGAAAAAGACCATCCCCAAGAGAACTGCCTCCGCGCAGCGCCGCCCCCCTGCCCGTCGTGTGCCCAGCGCCGGCTCACGCGATCCCGCCCCGTGCATCGCCCAGGTGGCGCTCGTCACCGCTGCCGTCCCGAGGGAATGGCGCGACCCGCTCTCCGTCGCCGGCTGGACAGTGGTCGAGGTGCCCGAGCTGGCCGAGTTCTGGTGGGGCAAGTCGGAGGAGTGCTCGCGTTTCGCTGCCGACCAGGGCGAGCGCTGGGGGCACATGGCGACCAAGCTGCGCCTGTGGCAGCTCACGCAGTACCAGCGCGTCCTCTACCTCGACGCGGACACAATCCTCACCGGCCCGGTCGACACGGTCTTCTCGTCGATCAGCACCTTCGCTGCCGAGGCTCCCAAGTACCACTCGCACTTCAACGCGGGTGTGCTGCTCCTCACCCCCTCGGAGGCGACCTTCAACGAGCTGCTTGAGCTCGGCCGCCTGCAGCACGCGACTGTCTTCGGCGACCTGATCGACTGCACCGAGCAGGGACTGCTCAACTCGTACTACAACGGCGCGCCTGGCCGCGAGGTGGTCAAGCTGCCGATCGGCCGCGCGGATGTGCAGGCAGACTGGGCGGGCGCGACCGCGCCGTGGGCAGTGCACTGGATCACGCTCGTGTGCCCCAAGCCGTGGCGCATCGCCGACCAGGCCGAGGAGCTCGAGGCGCACTGCGACGCGTCCGTGTACGCCTATTGGCAGCGCGTGTGGAACCGCCTGACCGCTTCCTCGGAGGACTCGTCCTCCGGCGTGTCGCGTGGCGCGCGCGAGTCCGCTCGCCGCAAGATGCGTCGCCTCACGGGCGTGTCGGCGGGCCCGTCGGTCGTGGGCCGGCCGCAGAGGGAAACGGCATCGGCGGGCGAGCTGCTGGTTGAGCTTTGGGACAACGCAGCTGAGGTCATCGGCCGCCAGCTGCGCCAGGTCGTCACGGGGCGCGAGCTGCGCCGCCGCCGCCGCCGCTTGCGCGAGGAGTACGACGCGTCGCCTGTGATCACAATTCCGCCGCCACCGCCCATGCCACGACCGCCGCCGCCGCTGCCGCCCCCGCCCCCGCCTCCAAATACGCCTCCTGGGATACTTTGCTCGAATGGTTGCGAATACTATACTTACTATCACGGTAATTCAAATTTGCAATATGCGAGCAACGGAATATGCGAAGATGGAGGTCCGGGATCCGTATCTCATGAACACTGCAACTTGGGCACCGACTGCTTCGACTGCGGACCTCGGACCATGCCGCCGCTGCCGCCGCTGCCGCCGCCGCCGCCATGGATGCTGTGCAGCAACACGTGCCCCGGATATGCCCACACCGGTGCGTGCCAAGATGGTGGCACCGGCGCCATGAGCGATCGCTGCGCGTACGGTACCGATTGCGCGGACTGTGGCCCAAGAAATATGTTACCTCCGTCGCTCCCAGGGTCTCCAAGCCCGCCTCCAGGGCTGCAGTCGCCACCACCGCCACCTGCACAGTCTCCAGTTTCTGTTGGCGATCCGTCCCATTCGTCTGCCGTCCCCGTGCTGCCACAATCCCATGCGGGCCTTGCCACACCAGTCCAGCAGAGCAATGATGTGTTGTTCGTGATGATCACGCTCGGGGGGGGTGCTCTCTTGCTCCTCCTCTCGGCCATCGTGGTCCTCCTCTTCCTCTTGCTCAAGAGGGCGCGTCAGCCGTACTCGATGTTAGAGCGTGGTAGCGGAGGACAAGAGCTGACGACGATGAAGCCACCTTCGTCGGTGGCAGGCTCCGAGGAATCCTCGTCCAAGCCGACAGGCGAGCCTCTTGCAGCCCAGCTTGTCGGATTGGCAGCGCAGACGAGGCACATTGGCAATCATGGCAGCTTGCGTCTGGCGATTGGCATCCCGAGCCTCGCGGCACCAGCGCGGAGATGGAAAAGCTTGCCTGAGAGCTGAGTGCCGGGTGTGAGTCTTGCGTGTCGAGGTTCGGGTTGGGGGTTCCTCGTCCGGGATAGAGCTCAACGTGCTGCTGCTGTTAAACACAACGTGGAACGTGCGCACACGCTCCGGACCCCTAAGCACAGGAGCCACTATCACATTGCCGATGATTCCATATAAGACCATATGACGTGGACAGGTGTGTGTGTGTGTGGCCGACCCCACAGGCCAAAAAAGGCCCGTGCCCCGTCGGCGTCGCTAACACAACCGTATTAACACAGGCCGTTAATCGGCAAAGCTTGGGGGAAGAGAAAACGCCGGACTAGCAATCTGTGCCAGGCCGGTGCCCCTCTTCCCCCGACTGTCAAGCACAAGCTCTACTCAACTAAACGTCGATCTCTTGTGATGACGATTTATGTTCGTGGTGTATCGACAAATTTCGTTAGAGAGTTGAAAGTGTGTGCGACGTCGGTGTTGTGAGTAAGAACGTTAACGCGACAGTCGCGACAACGTCCTACGCTCTGTTCACATCGACATTCACACCAAGCTCCGAGGTGCAGCTCCGAGGCCTTCCCCGTTTTGCACAGAAGATGGTGACGAAGGGACACGTCGCCCTCATTTACGTCGTCATGACGTTGGGCGCATTGCTCGGACAGGCACCCCCACCCCCACCGCCGCCGGTACCACCTCTCATCAGCTGCAGTTCGCCCCTGGGCGAAGCAGCTTGCGAAGGTATCAGTACTACGACAAGTTTTGGTGACCGCTCCTGCCGCTTCCTATCCGAAAACTATAATTGTGCGACCATCCGTTCGCTCCTCTCTGGAGCGCCAACGTGCGACTGCTGCTGCTTCAACATGCTCCCGCCTCCACCAGACCCACGCCCGCCACCCCCGCCACCGAGACCACCCCTTCCCCCTCCGCGACCCCCATACCCGCCTCCACCAGACCCACGCCTGCCACCGAGACCACCCCTTTCCCCTCCGCGACCCCCCTACCAGCCGATAGCGGGTGGTGCCTACCTCTGCACTGACACCTGCGGCTTTTGGTCAAACAACGGTGAGTGCAACGACGGAGGTCCGGGAACTGAAGGGTACTCGCCGTGCCCGCTCGGAACCGATTGCACCGACTGTGACCCGCGCCTCGTCTATCCGCCGCCCCCGCCTCATCCACCTCCCAGTCCGCCACTGCCGCCACCACCTGGATTTTTGTGCCTGAACACATGCAATTCACAATTCAATTCATACTCTTCTTGTAGCCGGGACAATTCATGCGGTGCTGGCATCTGTGACGACGGAGGGCCAGGCTCCGAGTATCACTCCACCAACGACTACCAGTGTCCTCTTGGCACCGACTGCATCGACTGTGGTCCCCGGTACATTTCGCCGCCTCCACCGTCTCCACCGCCTCCACCGCCTCCACCGCCTCCTTCGCCACCGCCGCCGCAGTTTCCTGGAGGAGGGTTGTTCGTGTGCGTGAACACATGCCTGCCGTATTGCCAGCGGTATTCATCCTGGGGATACTCCTGTAACACCGCTCGCGCGAGAAACGGAATATGTGAAGACACCGGCTATGGCTCAGTGGACCTCTGCGGTGCTGACAAATGCGGCTGTGCACCCGGCACAGATTGCGCCGACTGCGGCCCGAGGGTCGTGCGCTCGCCGCCGCCGCCCCCGCTGCCCCCGCTGCCCCCGCTGACCCCGCCGCCCCCGCCTCCAAGTACGCCTCCTGGGATACGTTGCTCGAATGAATGCAATTCACAGATGTTATTGTCAACAGGTTATTATTGTCTCAGCTACGGATATTGCGGTGCTGGCATCTGTGACGACGGAGGGCCAGGCTCCGAGTACAACTACTACTACCAATGTCCTCTTGGCACCGACTGCATCGACTGCGGACCTCGGATCATGCCGCCGCCGCCGTCCCCGCCTCCGCCATCGCCGCCGCCGCCGCCGCCCATGCCACGACCGCCGCCGCCGAAGCCGCCGCCGCCGCCGTCACCCCCGCCTCCAAGTACGCCTCCTGTAACTCCTGGGATGTTTTGCTCGAATGACTGCGAATACTATGGACAGTATTTGAGCCAATATGCGAGCAACGGAATATGCGAAGATGGAGGTCCGGGATCCGTACCTTATGAAAGGTGTTCCTTGGGCACCGACTGCTTTGACTGCGGACCTCAGATCATGCCGCCGCCGTCGCCAACCCGGCCGCCCATGCAACCACCGCCGCCGCTGGCGCCGCCGCCGCCATGGATGCTGTGCAGCAACACGTGCCCCGGATATGCCCACACCGGTGCGTGCCAAGATGGTGGCACCGGCGCCATGAGCGATCGCTGCGCGTACGGTACCGATTGCGCGGACTGTGGCCCAAGAAATATGTTACCTCCGTCGCTCCCAGGGTCTCCAAGCCCGCCTCCAGGGCTGCAGTCGCCACCACCGCCACCTGCACAGTCTCCAGTTTCTGTTGGCGATCCGTCCCATTCGTCTGCCGTCCCCGTGCTGCCACAATCCCATGCGGGCCTTGCCACACCAGTCCAGCAGAGCAATGATGTGTTGTTCGTGATGATCACGCTCGGGGGGGGTGCTCTCTTGCTCCTCCTCTCGGCCATCGTGGTCCTCCTCTTCCTCTTGCTCAAGAGGGCGCGTCAGCCGTACTCGATGTTAGAGCGTGGTAGCGGAGGACAAGAGCTGACGACGATGAAGCCACCTTCGTCGGTGGCAGGCTCCGAGGAATCCTCGTCCAAGCCGACAGGCGAGCCTCTTGCAGCCCAGCTTGTCGGATTGGCAGCGCAGACGAGGCACATTGGCAATCATGGCAGCTTGCGTCTGGCGATTGGCATCCCGAGCCTCGCGGCACCAGCGCGGAGATGGGAAAGCTTGCCTGAGAGCTGAGTGCCGGGTGTGAGTCTCGTGTCGAGGTTCGGGTCGGGTGTTCCTCGTTCTCGGGATAGAGCTCCCGTCGTCGGGCTCTTGTGTGAGTGCCAGAGTGAGTTCATGTTTGCAGTGGTATATACACTAATTTCGGTTTTGAGTTATTGAAAGTTTAGGAGTTAAACATCAAGTGACATAACCTCGTCCGGTCCATCGACCTTCGTCTCCTTGCCACCTTATGTAGCATAGCACGCTTCTTGCTTATAGCTTTGCTCGCCTTGTGATCACGCTACCACCGCCTCACCACCACCTCCGCGCTATCTCTACCCCACAGCTCCCTCACCACCCGTCCCGCCCGCCTTCAGCTTCAGCCTTCACCGCCAAGCAGCGCCAGGTAGAGCCATCAGGTGGAGCTGAGGCTGATCAAGCGTTTGACTGCAACTTCCCGATAGGTGGCATCGGAAGTCACGAGCTGCAGCGAAGCATGGTCGCTGATCGTCCTGAATTCGGGTGGCATTTTCTGCAGAATGGCTCCAACATTCACGCCTTCTTTGTGGCACAGCACGATGTTCTTTCGCAGGTCGACGGCGCGACTTAGCTCCATGACACAGAACTTGCTGTCAAAATATCCATGACTCAGCACGAGCACGAACGTCTTGGAATGCTCCACTCCTTCCATCATGGCATCGGTGCTGAAGTCTTTCATGTTGACATCTAGCCACACCTTCTTGCCCGCCTGTTCAAGGTCCCTGGTGATGAGCGCCGCGTCACGGCCGCTTTCGTTCTGCTTGTGCGACATGAAAAAGTCCCACGGGGCACCCTCATTTCTCAGCCCTGGTTGAGTCCTCAGCGGAACAGATGGCTCTGCGGCCGCCCCCACGATGAGAGCGTTGGGCAGTGCGAAGCTGATCTGAGCGTTGGGCCGCGCCTGCTCGACAGCAATCCTGCTCATCAATGGCGATCAGTGGCGATCAGCAACCATCAAGGGCAATCAGCAGCATTCGGCAGCAATGAGCAGCAATCAGCTGCGTGCGGGCCCCGGCGATGCCCGACTCTCTATTCAGGCTCACTTGGTCCTTCCGCCGTCGCGTGCGGTGACGAGTATGAGTTTGCTCAGGAACGGCTGGCGCGGAAAAAAGTCGTCTTCCTGCAGCACACAAAGCTCGCGGATGTGCAATGCCGCGTGGTACGGCCGCTCCGGTCCGAACACGTCGTCGTTGTGCACGCTCATCACGGCGCGCTTGAAGCTGTGGTGCCGCGCCTTGTCGCCCAGTATCTCGAGGATGCCCTCTGTCAGAAAGAAAGGCAGGTTGCTCACCACCACATCGAAGGTGCCGTCGCGCAACACCGCCAGCGCGTCGGCCTCCAGCACGCGCGCGCTGCGCAGCTGAAAGCGCAGGATGCGCACCAGGTCTGGGTCCAAGTCCACGAGGGTCAGTGAGGCGCATGCCGGGAAGTGGCGTGCCACGCTGCCGATGCCGGCGCCGACCTCAACCACGGCGTCGCCCGGTGCGATGGCTGCAGCGCCCAGCAGCACCCGGATCTTGGCCATGTTGCGCAGGAAGTATTGGTCCATCGCCCCCTTCGGCTGGAAGCTAAACTCGCGGGACATTTCGCACTCTGCCATGTACTCCAGCAGCGTCAGGTGCGTGAAGGAAAGCAGATAGTCGGCGCCGCGGCGCAGCAGGCCGCTGTACACCAGCTCGTCGAGCACAACCCCGCCATCCGGCGGCTGCTTGGCGGGCGCCGTCGCGGGCACCGTCGCAGCGGATCCGGCCGCAGCATCCACCTCCGCCGCGTGGATTTGGTTGAGCCGGCGCTGCACGACGGCGCGCGCGTCGGCGGTGCCGATGACCGGCCGGCTGCTGCTCAGCATCTCGAATGCGAGCGCCGCCAGCGCCATATCTTTGTCGGAGGCGGGTGCCGCATGCGCGTTGCGCGCCTCCTCCACTTCAGCGAGCGTGGCGCTCACGAACGCCCGGTACAGCTCGCGTAGGCTGCCCGGCACCGCGCCGTCCGTCAGGTACGCCGACACCACGAGCGACAGCGCCAGCGGCGTCGTCGCCACCGCCGCTAATCTGGGCGGCATGCTCGCGTACACGGCGTCGGCGGACACGTCGGGTACGTCGAAAAAGGCAATGTACTTGGAGATGAATTCGCGAGACTCGTCGGCGGACAGGTCGTGGATGTACAGCGTCGTCCACCTGCCAGCCCCGCTGCCGCTCACGGCAGGCAGGTGCGTCAGCCGCGTGCTGACGATGAAGGAATGCGCCGGAAACGACGCTATGAGCTGCTCGAGCTCGGCCCAAAGCGACGTGTCGTTGACTCGCGTCGCGCCGATCATGCCTTCGTCCAGCCCGTCCAGCAGCCACACGAAGTCGTACATGCCATCGCGCGCGCTCATGGCGTTGCTCAACGCAGCAGCCTCCGCATCGGACAGTTGGCGGTGCGAGAGGCGTGACACCGCGTCGCGTGCCATCTGCAGCGACGCCAGCGTGCCAGGTGCGTAGCGGCCCAGCTCGATCAGCAGCGGCACGCGCTTGCGCGGCACCGGTGCACCGCCTTCGGCGGCGGCCGCGGCGGGCGTGGCGATTGAGAGTGCGAGGCGCTTCATTATGGTGCTCTTGCCGCTCCCGGGGCAGCCTGTGAGCAGCCAGCGCCCGAAAGGCTTGTCGAACGCCGCCAGGCCGAGGCCATCTGCCGCCGCGCCGCCGGCTTGCGCGGCCTGTTGCGCGACCTGGCGCGCTTTCACCAGGCGGTCCAGACTGAGCAGGCCGCCACCCGAGCGCTTCGGCACCGCGGCAGGCGCTGCGGCTGACCCGGCGCCGTCGCCGCCGCCGTGGCTGTGCTTCAGCTTGAGCATGGTGAACGTGCTGCTGACGCTGCTGAGCTCGTCGCACATGCCGGCGCAGTAAGCGTCCAACGCGTCACGCAGCGCAATTACGGCGCCGTCGCCGCCGTCGCCCGTCTCGGCCGTCACCTCATCCGCTGCATGCACGGTCGCGCGAGAACGCTTTACCTCAGGCTCCTCACCGTCTGCCAGCTCACGCTTGTCAGCCTGCGCAACTGCTGCGTTCCACTCGTCGCGGTCGATGTGGCCGTCGCCGTTGCGGTCGATGGTCGCGAAAAGGTCTGCGGTAGGACCCTGCCGATGATGCGAGTCGGCGCTGCTCGTGTTGCGCTGAGGCATTGAGATGGCGCGCGCGGTATTGTCCGACATTAGGTGTGGGGCCGGCGTCTCACGCAGAAGCGCGTTCGGCCGGTTAATAATGGCGGTGAAGACGACGGCCAGGATCAGGGTGGTGAAGATGGCGGTGCGCGTGTGCAAGAACACGGCTGGAGAGGCAAGCGGAAAAACGAAGATGATGCCGCACCAACTTTCGGCTCGGCCGCTTCGCGAATCCCAAATTCACCGAGGAACTTTATATGTTGGACGCTGGTTACAAGCGTGCGTGGAGCCGGCGAAGGACTCTGCGCTTTTCTGATATAATGGGCAGACTCTGGCGCACGCTTACAGTTTCGCACCCCGGTACCACATGTGGACGAACCATCTCTCTTACCCTCTGCTTCCGCTAAGAATCCAAACATGCCGAAAATGCCTGAACGCGACGATCGACATCTTGCTTACTCGCGCCTCTTTTCACGCCGCGCGCGCGGCTCTCGTCCCACATACGCACGATTCACACACCGCTCCGGCCTGAGCACGCGAGCGACTTCCGAGGTAGTTACGAGGTAGTCCCGAGATACTCCCGAGATACTCCCGAGATACTCCCGAGATAGTCCGAGCGACTTCCGAGGTAGTCGGCTTCGAGACTCATCCGACAAGCTTGTTGACCGCCGCGTCCACATTCCCGTTGGTCGCATCGAGGGCCCTTTGGCCGGCGGCCGTGTCCGAGAAGCCCATCTTCGCGAGCTCCTCCAGCTCCTTTTGATACTTGTAGGATGGAGGCCTCACCGGACGACCATTCATCGTCTTGGCCTTACCAGCAGCATTGCTCGTGGGTGACGGCGCGGGCGCGGGCGAGGGCGCGGCGGGCGCCGCCACGGCGCCGCTCTCGCCGGGCGGAGGGAGGAACTGCAGCGTCAGAGGGCGGCCGCATGCCTTGATCTTGTCGATGCACGCGTCCTTGAGCAGCCCTCTCACGTTCTCAAAATTGATGCCCACGAGGATCATGCACTTCGTCACACCATTCGCGTGCGCCTGGCTTCCTGCGGCTGGGTCGTTTGAGACGACGACGGCGTCCTGGAAATCGGAGAGTGCCAGACCCAAAGCACCCTCGCCAAACGTGTAGCTGTTCGACTGCTGCTGCGGCAGCAGCGGCGGCGCGGGTAGCGTATACGCGCGGTCCCTGCCGCCCCGCTCCGCCTCGATGGCTGAGAGCGCCTGGACGCTATCAACTCCGCTGAACGACGCCAGCGCATCGCCGAAGCCACTGTCGCCACCGCCGAAGCCGCTGTCGACTCCGCTGAACGACGCCGGCGCGTTGCCAAAGCCACCGCTCGGCGCACCGAAGCCGCCGTCTGCGCTGCCAAAGCCGCCGTCGCCACCGCCGAAGCCGCCGTTGGCACCGCCGAAGCCTCCATCTGCGGCTCCGGCAGCATCACCAAACGACGCCGGCGCGTCGCTGAAGCAACTGCTGTCGGGCGCATCCTGAGCGGGCGCGGCGGACGGCGGCGCAGGCGGCGGCCTGGGTGGTAAGGCGGGCGGCGGCTCGTCGAAGCCGCCACCGCCAAAGCCAAAGCCACTGCTGCCGAAGCCTCCACTGAAGCCGCTATCAACTCCGCTGAACGACGCCGGCGCATCGCCGAAGCCACTGTCGCCACCGCCGAAGCCGCTGTCGACTCCGCTGAACGACGCCGGCGCGTTGCCAAAGCCACCGCTCGGCGCACCGAAGCCGCCGTCTGCGCTGCCAAAGCCGCCGTCGCCACCGCCGAAGCCGCCGTTGGCATCGCCGAAGCCTCCGCCTGCGGCTCCGGCAGCATCGCCAAACGACGCCGGCGCGTCGCTGAAGCCACTGCTTACCGCACCGAAGCCTCCACCGAAGCCACTGTCGTCACCGCCGAAACCGATGTCACCACTGCCGAAGCCGCCATCTGCGCTGCTGAAGCCGCCGCCAGTGCTGCCGAAGCCGCCGTCGCCACCACCGAAGCCGCCATCGCCGCCGCCGAAGCCGCTATCCCCACCGCCGAAGCCGCCGTCGGTGCTGCCAAAGCCACCGTCGCCATAGCCGTCGCCACCGTCAAAGCCGCCGTCTGCAGCTCCTGCAGCATCACCAAACGACGCCGGTGCATCGCCACCGCCGAAGCCGCTATCCTCATCGCCGAAGCCGCCGTCTGCGCTGCCAAAGCCGCCGTCGTCACCGCCGAAGCCGCTATCCCCATTGCCAAAGCCGCCGTTGGCACCACCGAAGCCGCCAGCTGCGCTGCCGACGCCACCGTAGGAGAGGCTACTGGCCATTTTGAGTGGGCTGGGCGTCCTTGATGGCGGGGTTGGCAGTTTGGTGAGCACATCAGCATACGTGGGGCTCCGTCTGCCGGGCGGGGTTGTGGCAACGATCACGGCCGGGCGGGGGAGTGGGGGAGCGACTAGCGATGGTGTGGCCGGTAGTGGGGCGGGGGCCGACAGAATCGCGTCGACCTCAGCCTCAATCTCGCAGCGACGGTCCAGTGACGGCACACCGCCGACCGGGCTGCTGTCGCCTGTGGACGACTGGATGGTGAGCACATCAGCATACGTGGGGCTCCGTCTGCCGGGCGGGGTTGTGGCAACGATCACGGCCGGGCGGGGGAGTGGGGGAGCGACTAGCGATGGTGTGGCCGGTAGTGGGGCGGGGGCCGACAGAATCGCGTCGACCTCAGCCTCAATCTCGCAGCGACGGTCCAGTGACGGCACGTCGCCGACCGGGCTGCTGTCGCCTGTAGACGACTGGAAGGCGAGGACACCCACCTGTGGGGAGGGAGGGTGCCGTGGTGAGCACTTGCATGCAGGCTGCTGTGGCCATTGGACGACTGGAAGGCGAGGACACCCACCTGCTTCGGCGCTTTGTCCCGGCGCCGTTGTGTCGGCTTTTCGGGTTTCGAAGAGGGTTCGGCAGGACGCTCGGCCGGACGCGACAACTCGACAAGGCCAATCTCCGCGCCGCGCCACGCCCTTTTTGGATCCACCGACGGCGTGAACGGAGGGGGACGAAATGGCTGCGCCTTGAAGGACTGCTCGTGCGTGGGTGGTCCAGGCGACTGAGCAGACCACGCGCTGCTCAAGTGGCTAAGGCCTGTGTCCGGCGAACCGGCTGCTGGGGAGAAGGAGACGGGAGGTTGCCTCGAGAAGGCAGCGCTCGCCGGCGCGGGCGGCGGTGCACGACCGCCGAGCGCTGTGCCGAGCGCGGGCGGCGGTGCGTAGCCGCTGAGCGCGGGCGACGGCACGAAGTTCGCAGCGTTCACGGGTGGGCCGGCGGCGGTCACGGGGGGCGCGAAGAGCGTGACTTCCGAAGGCAGCTCGGAGTCCGCAGCGGCAGCGATGTGAGCTGCCATGTTATCTGCCGCGATGTCCGCAGCGAGCACGCCGTACTCGATGCCGGCGTCGTGTGCGGCAGGGGCTGCGGTCGGGGGACGAGCCCCCTGCACCATGAGCGTGTCATCCAAGAGAGAGAGTTTGGAGGTCGTTGGCGTCGTACGGAGTGCCGTTTCCGCCGTTGCCGCCTGCCGCGCGCGCGCTGACTCCACCTGCAGCGCACCGAGCTCACGCCTCATCGCATCCGATCGGGTGGACTCGACCGAAGCTTTCTGCTTGGTACGGTTCGATCGCGTCCCCATCAGCTCTTCCTCGAGCAGCTGCCGGCGCGCCTCACCCACCTGCTGCTGCAACTCCCGGTACTCGACAGCGGGCGCAGTTGGCCGGCCATCCGCGCTGAGGTCGTTCGCGACCGTCGCGTCTATCTGCTGCTGCAGCACCCCGATCTCGGCCGTGAGCTGCGAGAGCTCCAAGTGCAATGGCGCCACCTGCTTCGACTCTACATGCGCCTGCTGCAGCAGCAGCGCCTGCGATTGCTTGAGCGCGCGCACCTCTTCGCGCGCCGTGATGAGCGCCCGGTTGAGCGCGTGCGCCTCGTCAAGCTGGGAAGCCATCCTCGTCTGCACCGCGGTCACCTCCCTCGCCAGCGCCTCGAGCTCTTGTGTGGCCGAGTGCAGCTCGTGCTGCTTCTCGCGCAGTGTGCCCGCGTACGATTCGCATTGGCCTCGGAGGGACGCGAGTCGGCGCAGGCACCACTCATGCTCCTTGGCGACCGCCGCGCGCTGCTGCTCGGTCGCCGCGATGCGCAGCTTGAGCTCCTCTGCTTCGCGATGGCGTGCGACCACGTGCACCGACACAGCCTGGAGGGCCCCCTTGGCGTCCCCGAGCTCGCGCACACGCCCCTCGAGCTCAATCGCTTGGAGCTGTATCTCGCCCGAGCTCGCTCGCTCCAGCGCGTCCCTCGCCGCACGCTCCGAGGCACGGTCGGCGCGGAGTGTGGCGGCGTCGAGGAACGACGGGTCTGCGCTCGAGAAGACATCGGCTGCGAGGTCCTGTGCGAAACTCACCGCCATCGACGAGCCCGCGCTCCCGACGCTGAACGGAGACGAGGTGGTGGCTTCCGCGCCCGCCACGGCGCGCCCAGGCGTCCCCACCTCCAACCAGGGCTCCATCTCGTGCCGAGCCACCAACTCGTCAAAGTCAGCAGGGCGATCGTACTGGGACTCGCCCGCCTCGTTCCAGTTGCCGCTGGCGTTCTTGCCCTGTACCAGACCATGGTGTCCGATGGAAGCACCCACCGGATTGGATGATGGACCCTCGGCAACTGCTGGAGCACTTGCCGCTGCACCGCGCGACATTTCCAGCTTGGACAGCTTGAGCACCGCCTCGCGCACCACAGTGGCATCCACGCTCTTGTTGGCGCTCGCGTTCTCGAGCGCGCTCTCCAGCTCGCTCGCAGAGCCGCAGCCCTCCTCCATCGCCTCCTCTGCCTTCACCACCTCCACCCAGCCCTCCTCCGAGTCCCCCTCCATAGCCTCAGATGTGGAGGAACTTCTGAGGGTGAACTCGAGCGGGCAAATCACGTCAAGTCAAGTCAAGTCAAGACTTTGCCAGTCAGACAGTCGCCCCCCCCCCACCCGCGGCGATCGAGTCGAGCGGCGCTCGTGGGTCGAGTGTCCGGGACCAGGAGGCGTCAAGGCACCGCTCGCCCCGACGCACCCCCGTCGCCCGTTGGCCGCGGCCGCGTGGGCGGAATCGCCAGTGGCCGGAAGTGGCGGAAGTCGGAAGACGCGAGGGGGTGGTGACGCGTAACTCAAGCGTAAATCCGAATCAAAACGGCGCCGGAATTACGGATTTACGGATTTACCCCCCTCCCTCTCCCTTCCGGGCTCCGCCCCGGTCACGCGCATCTGCCGAATCAATTTAAAGTTACCGCCAGATCACTCGCATGCGATCTTATAGTCGAAGCTGCTTAGCGCGATGCCAAACGCTTGCAAGCCACACAGTGGCCACTGATAATCCATTGTGAAGGCGTCTTTTCCGACACGGCCGAACTGCATGACCACGTGATCTGGATCTTTGGCATGGTTGCAAAGCTGGAAATTCTTCACCGAGGCGCGTGTCACACGGCCGTTGAAGTTGAGCACGTAAGCGCCCACCTGTTCGTTCCACTTAGGCTGCTTGTTCCGTAGAATCTGGATGTCGTCCTCGTGCTTGGCTGCCTTGTACCGTTCGAGCATAGTCTGCTCCATCGTCGTGGGCCGCAGCTCGACACGGGTGCCGTGCTCGTCCACGTTGGGGACTAACACCTTCATTTTACGTGGGCCACGGGAACCGAGCACGTTCTGCTTGTACAAGATCGTTGCGAGCTCCTGGCGCACCTGGGCCAGGGAACCGTCTCTCTGTGGTTCGGCGAGCTTATCGGGATTGATTCCCTGGTCGTACATTTGGAACTCCGTGCCCATGAAATTCGACTTCAGCTTGCCAAAATAGTTGCTGCTGTCACGACTCAGGTCGTCCTTGTCGAGGGAGACCTTGTAATTCGACTGCTTTTGGTGCTTCCGCCGGCGCGCCGCGAGCAGGAATTGCTCGCCGTCCTTGAGGTACACCTCATACGTTGGGTACAAGCGCGCTAGGCCGGATTTCCTGCGCTGGATGTAGCACTGGACCATGGCACCTTGCGGACCTGGCCGCATGAGGAAGGCGCGAATATCGGATGTGTCAATCACCGCTGGTGTCACGTCCCGAGGTATAGGTTGCGATGGCGGCACAGCCAGCTGCGATGGCGGAGGTGGTAAAGCTGCTGTGAAGCAACCTGCAGGCCCCGGGGTCGGAGGTGGCGGAACGGCCTCTGCAGCTGCTGCGTACTCCTCATCGGAGTCAGGCTCTTCATCGGAGTCAGGTTGCGGTTGCTGCTCCTGTTGGATATGTGCCTGTCGCTGATCCTGCCGATTCTGCTGCTCAAGCTCCATCTCCTCCACCTCACGGCTCAGTACGTCGATTGGCGCTGCTCGACTCGGCACCGTATTCTGGCGCAGCGGTCGCTCCGCATTGTGCTGGATCATTTCTGCCATGAGGAATGACAGTGCATTGTGAGCAGATTTCTCAGGCATAGGATGCGCTCAAAAGCTCAAGCCAAGTAGGCCTTGCGTAATCACACATGGCACCTGCGCTGCCAGTTTTCTTAGAAGCTTGCCGCGCACGTGCCATGCGTTCATTATATGCCGCAGCACGGTACTGTGTGTCAGCGGCACCAGATGACGATCCGCCACTGATCACTTGAGGTGTAGGTATCATAGATATTGGTACCACAGCCTCAGTGTCGTCGTCAAATTCATCGTCAGACCACTCATCCCTCATGAACATCTCCGATTCGGCAAGAGTTCGACTCGGGAGAAGAGAAGGGCGCTCGGGAGAAACTGCTCCCGCTCGCCGACATGGATCGGGGAGGCCCCTACGCGCGGTCGGCGCTGGATCCATTCGCTCCAGAACAACATAGTGCTGCGCCGCTTGGTAGTGAGCCATGTATACGTCACGTGCCTCCGAGTCCCTTTCCAGCGGCGCGAAAGTTTTATCGTGATTTCTGGACCGGCCGAACACCTGGATGCACACGTTGAAGGCGTTGGCCGCCGCCCAGATTTCGAGTTCACCCTCGACGAACGTGCCCTCTCTTGACATGTGGTCGACATACGAGTCAAAGTCTTCGACCAAGTGCTCGAACTCTTCGCGGTGCTCGCGCATGTATCGAATGGTCTCCTGGCGCGCGCGACCGTGCAGCTGTTCGTCCCCATTCACCTGCTTCGCAAGCGCACGGAAGAAGCAGTTGCCGTCACCGACCACGTCCACTTGCCGCCAACCGTCGGCTTGGAAAGCAGCGAGGCGACGACGCAGCTCGGTATCTTCATCTTCAGACCACACTGTACCCCCTTCAGGAGGTGGAGGCCACTCGGGTTGGGGCCATTTGCGCGGCACTGCAGACACCGCAGTGGGTCTCACATCAAAAGCGTTGCCATTCGCATCACGAGCCGCCCGAGGCAACTCGCTTAACGCAAGACCGTGCTGTTCATTCCACGCCATGACGCCGTCATTCCAGTAGGCCACGCCAGTCTCGTCGCGATCACTTAAGGCAAGACCATGCTCAGGCAACAGCCAGCTCACCATGCGCATGTAGGCCATGTAGTTCTCTCTAGGTGGCAGCGTCGGCAGGTCCGATCTCCAGTTGACGGCCACCAAGCGGCCAAGATGATCGACTGCGGCGCCGCCGCTGCCTCCGCTGTGCAGCACGGCCGATGTCTGCAACAGCCCGTGGCTCTTGGCCGCCAAGGTCATCGCTTGGGGTGCGAAGAGCGTGACTTCCCCCG